>Ga0070698_100005766_pt1 | contig 13541 bp, 16 predicted proteins | sample KBSK1502metaG_FD_65477 | JGI IMG/M metagenome (GOLD analysis project Ga0070698, IMG submission 65477) | Corn, switchgrass and miscanthus rhizosphere microbial communities from Kellogg Biological Station, Michigan, USA - KBS K1-50-2 metaG | ecosystem: Host-associated > Plants > Roots >... | reverse complement strand
GGCCTTCTCATGGAAGGAGTTGTTTGCCGATCTCGACGATTTCAATCAATTTCGTCGGGTTGGAGTCAAGATCCACCATGTTGCCGGCTTCTTTCGCAGCTTGCGTGCCGGTGTTCATGGCAACTCCGACGTCGGCTTGAGCTAGAGCAGGAGCATCGTTTGTACCGTCGCCTGTCATGGCGACCAATTTGCCCTTCGCCTGCTCTCGTTTGATGAGCGCCATCTTGTCTTCCGGTTTGGCCTCAGCGAGAAAGTCGTCGACTCCCGCTTGGCGTGCGATGGCGGCGGCAGTCAAGGGGTTATCACCGGTGATCATCATGGTGCGAATCCCCATTGCGCGAAGATGATCGAAGCGTTCCTTCATGCCTCCTTTGACGATATCCGTTAGGGCAATCGCGCCCAGCACCCGAGCGTTCTCCGCAACCAGTAGGGGCGTTCCTCCAGCATTGGAAATCTCCCGAACACAAACCTGCAGCTCCGCCGGAACGGTGTGACCCCGGTTTTCGCACAGCCGACTAACTAATGGCTTCCAAGGCTCCCTTGCGGATTTCCCGGCCATCGAGGTCAACCCCAGACATTTTGGTTTGTGCTGAGAAGGGGATGAAATTCGTCCCATGGGAGGAAAGGTCACGTCCCCGGAGCTTGTATCGCTCCTTGGCCAGCACGACTATAGAACGACCTTCGGGAGTCTCATCTGCCAGGGACGAGAGCTGTGCGGCATCGGCAAGGTGCTGTTCTTCGACGCCGGGCGCTGGAAAGAATTGCGTTGCGGCGCGGTTGCCCAAAGTAATCGTTCCCGTTTTGTCTAACAACAATACATCCACATCGCCGGAGGCTTCGACCGCGCGCCCGGACATCGCGATCACGTTTCACTGGATCATGCGGTCCATCCCCGCAATACCGATGGCCGAGAGGAGGCCGCCGATGGTTGTGGGAATCAAGCACACGAGAAGCGAAACCAACACGAAAATATTCTGCGGAGCTCCCGAATAAATTGCGAAGGGCTGAAGGGTCACGACGGCCAGCAGGAAAATGATAGTCAGCCCAGCCAAAAGAATATTGAGGGCAATCTCATTCGGAGTCTTTTGCCGCGACGCTCCCTCGACGAGCTTGATCATCCGATCCAGAAAGGTCTCACCGGGATTTGAGGTGATCTTCACCTTGATTTCGTCCGAAAGGACCTTTGTTCCGCCAGTGACCGCCGAGCGATCTCCGCCAGATTCCCGGATGACAGGCGCAGACTCTCCAGTAATTGCCGATTCGTCGACGGAAGCAACTCCCTCGATGACCTCGCCATCGCCGGGGATGAATTGGCCGGCAGAGACAACCACGACATCTCCTGACCGCAGCTTTGAACTGACCACTGTTTCAAGACTGCCATCGCGCAACCGGTGAGCCTGTGTTTCGGCACGAGCTTTCCGCAACGTGTCAGCCTGGGCCTTGCCGCGCCCTTCTGCCATTGCTTCGGCGAAATTGGCAAACACTACCGTGAACCACAGCCAGAGTGTGATTTGCAGTCCAAACCAGAAGTGACCCGCATGGTGGAACGCATTCCATATGAGTTGGACCGACGTAAGTAGTGCGCCGACCTCCACAACAAACATCACTGGGTTCTTGGCCATCGTCCGCGGATCTAACTTGCGGAACGAATCCACTACAGCCCGGGAGAGGATTGCACTATCCGCGAGGGACTTTTTTCGAATCTGGGCGACCTGGTCCATACGAGCCTCAGAAGACCTTCCCTGCGTTCATCAGCAGATGTTCGAGGATCGGCCCCAAACTCAAGGCCGGAAAAAATGTAAGAGCGCCAACGATCAAGATCGTGGAGACAAGCAAGCCTGAGAATAAACCTCCGGTTACAGGAAAGGTTCCAGCAGACTCGGGAACCGTCTTTTTCTTTGCGAGACTTCCGGCAATGGCGAGCACTGGAATGATCATGAAGAAGCGACCGAGGAGCTGAGCAACTGCGGCAGTTGTGTTGTACCACATGGTGTTCACGTTCAAGCCGGCGAACGCCGAGCCATTGTTCCCGGTCGAAGAAGTATAGGCATAGAGGATCTGCGATAAGCCGTGCGGTCCGGGGTTGGAAATGCTAGAAGTACCGTAGGGCTTGACTAGCGCGATCGCCGAAAAGACAAGAATCGTGAACGTCAGAACGAGAACTGCGAGCATGGCCATCTTGACGTCATAGGACTCAATCTTTTTTCCCAGGTACTCGGGAGTTCGGCCAACCATCAATCCGGCAATAAAGACCGCCAAGATCACGAATACGACAATGCCGTAAAGGCCCGCACCGACACCTCCGAACACAACTTCGCCTAACATGATGTTGATGAGCGGGACCATTCACCGAGCGGGGTGTAGGAATCGTGCATCCCGTTCACCGCTCCGCAGCTCGCATCCGTAGTTACCGTCGCGAAGAGTACGGAGTTTGCTGTGCCGAATCGCACTTCTTTTCCCTCCGTGTTGCCGCCGGACTGGAACGCAGTCGAATTCTGGTTGACTCCTGCAAAGAGCGGATTGCCTCGGGCTTCTGCCCAGTAGGCCGTCGTCACACCAGCCAGAAACAGAAATGCCATCGCCGCCCATACGGCCCAGCCATGCCGCTGTGATCCAGTCATCCGGCCCAGTGTATAAGTGAGCCCCGATGGGATCGCCAAAATGAGCACCATCTCGAAAAAGTTCGAGACTGGAGTTGGATTTTCAAAAGGGTGAGCGCTATTGGCATTGAAGAATCCACCACCATTAGTTCCGAATTCCTTAATCACTTCTTGTGAGGCGACCGGGCCTTGCGCGATGACCTGCTGCGTGATGGTCTGTGTGGTAGTCCTGCCGTCCGGGCCGGCAACTTGCGCCGAATATGGCTGAATCAGCTCAACCAGTGTATACGGCTTCAGATTCTGCACCACTCCTTGAGAAACGAGGATCAGCGAACCCACAAGGCAGACCGGTAGCAAAATCCAGAGTAGACAACGCGTCGTGTCAACCCAGAAGTTTCCGAGCTTATCGGTTTCCCGGCGCGCAATTCCTCGAATAACGACAATGGCAAGCACGATGCCTACCGAAGCAGAAGCAAAGTTGTGATAGGCGAGGCCGGCCATTTGAGTGAGATAGCTCATCGTCGTTTCACCCGAATAGGCCTGCCAGTTTGTATTTGTTGTGAACGAAGCGGCGGTACCGAAGGCGAGTCCTGGCTCCAAATTGGAAAGCTTTTGCGGATTGAACGGGAGCCACTTCTGCGTGCGTTCGATCAGATAGAGCAAGGTCATGGACGCGGCGCTAAACAACAGCATAGCAATCGCATATTCAGTCCAGCGCATCTCGTATTTGTCGTCGATGCCCGTCACGCGGTAGATCAGCTTCTCAATGGGCCTAAGCAGCGGGTCTAGAAGCGTCTTTTCTCCACTGAACACCCGCGACATAAAAACACCAATAGGCTTCGTTATTAGAACGACGATTAAGAAGTACAGTCCAATCTGAAACCAGCCGTTCTGGGTCATAACTAGAATTCCTCTGCCTTCAGGAGGGCATAGAGCAGGTATCCACACATCAAAAGGGAAATCACGAGTAGCGCTGCGTCGGCAAGATTCATGACATCACTCCTATTTCAAGCGCTCACATCCGCGCACGTAACAAATCGCGGTGATGAAAAAGAGCGCGGTAGCGCAAACAAAAACCAGGTCAAGCATGGTTCTTCGGTCCTCCTACCGTACCGCCGACCCATATCTCCAGGGACATCTTCACCAGGGGCCTTCTTTTCGCCCCCACCACCAAATGAGGCCCACCGTCGCCGTGTTTTGTTCTTTGCTCAAAACACCCTGTACGTCCGACAAGAACGATGGTTGATTGGAAAAATCGCGGCGCCACTCGTAGCGCATGAGAATCCCATCGGCTAGGCTGTAGTCGAACGTGACGGTATTTTCTTTTAGGGCTTGCGTAAGCCCGCTGAAGAGTCCTCCACGGTCCGACAGATATTCCGCGCGCGCAGCGAGGGCCACCCTCGGCGAGAATTGGTATCGAACATAGGCGGCTCCGCCGCTGACATGGGATGGAGCCGAGGACCTTCCGGGCGCTTCCTGCGTCCACAGTCTCTGAAGGAAATAGTCGCCTTCCACAGCCAGTGTTAGCTTTGGCGTCGCTTGCCAACTGACATAGCTATCGAAAATGTGGGTTCGTCCGTTTGGTGCCGGACGGATCGCTTGAAAACTGAGCCCTGGCTGAACGGGGACTGGGTTGGTCGGCGCAACTACTACGCGATCGGGATGTTCCTGGCCCAGATAATAATTCACCGTCCAGATAATCGTCTTCCGCGGCTTGGCGGTAAAGCCGAACAACTCATCCTTGAACCCGTTGGTGGCTTCGACTTGATTCGTGCCATTCACTACCCAATAGTTCAGGGTCAATCGATCATTTAGCGGATAGCTGGCGCGCAGCCCCATGTGATAAAAGGGCAGAAAGTTGTACCAATAGGCCCGCGAGTAATTCAATTGGTCTTTGGTGTAGTTGCCTTCGATGCCCAGCGAGCTTGACCACTTGCCAAAATCTACAGTTAGGCCCTTTCCGACAGGAACGATATAGGTTCCGTACGCTTGAAAGATGTTTCGATAGATCTGGGGTCTCGGCTCATTTGCAGGATTTCCCTGCAAAGTGTCGGTGGCCTGACCGAACTGCAAGTCCAAACGGCCACCCCATTTGCGGCCGGCCGCCACATCAGGTGGATGGTCGAACACCAAGCTGGCCTGATTCAAACTGAACTCGTTGCTCAAGACGTCATAAGCACGCAACGCGTTTACGCGTCCGACCGGATGGTTAAAGTTATAGGCGTAGTACCCATCCAGCGCGACATTCACGGTCGTGTTGCGCAGAAAATCGAGAGTTTTTCTGTCCTCACGGGAGGTGAGGTTCTGCGTTCCGCTCGAAATACCGGTCTCCACGCTTCCAACGAAAGGAGAATCGGCAGCCAGTGGCGCACCAGCGGAGGACGACGTCACGTGGGACTGGAGCTGCTTCACGATGGCTTTCAGCTCGGAAACTTCCTCCTCAAGTCTGCTGATCCGTTCTTGCATAAGTTGCGCACCGTCTGCATCTATAGTGGGTTGACCTGGCGCGGCAGACTGGGCCATGCTGGGCACCGTCCAGCCGAAAATCCCAAGCACGGTGACCCATGTCCGACGCCCAACCGCTGTTGCTAACCAATGACGCTCGACGCTCCAAAATCGATGGGAAAGTGCCGTCCTCGCTAATCTGGGTTTCATAGCTCTCATCCCTGAACGGGGTTGCCGTTGCCCAAGACTAACCCGGGGAAAGCAGAGCTGGATTAAAACTTAACGAGGATCGCCAAATCGAGCCGGTTCTCGATCTTCTTTAGATCCGGGAACCAAGTGCCGATTGAGCCGCATCCGGTTGCCGGCGCAACACTGCCGTCCAAGCAAACGAACGCCGTGGGGTTGCCATTGTTCCCCCCAGGCGGCGTAATGCCTCCGGATCCGGACCAATACGGCACGTTCGCGGCCCGATGATCGAATTCCCATCGAAAGGTGATGTATTGACTGGGCATCCAGTCAAATGTCGCTGAAGCATCCCAGGCCTTGAATGGGTCTCCGGGATTTTCCGTGAAGTAGGGCGAATTAACGGCTGCGGATTGAGCCGTAGCCCCGTTTATTGGCGGAATCAATACGAGATAACGTCCAGGATTGTTGATCTTGCCGCCGCCCAGCGTCAGAGCATATCTATCCCGATTGAACCAAAGTCTGTTGTAGAACATGTACCCGAGAAAGCTTTGCTTCGGACCCTTCTTGCCGTTGGTGTAGCAACTCACGCCTCCGCCGTGCTCGCAACCCATATCTCCGGTGAGCGAGAAGGCCGCATTGCTGAGAAAATTGTCAGGTTTGTCGTAGTACTTCACTTCGATGCTGTCATCGGTGTGGTAGCGGACGCGTCCGGGAACCCCCAGAGTCTCCTCGCCGAACGCGTATTGGTTGCCGAGTATGGAAAGCCATCCGGTCGGGCGATATAAGATCTGCATTCCAAAACCGGGGCGATGGTTAAATCGCCCGTAGGACTGCCAGCCATTCGTAAACCACGGCTCGATCTTTAGGTGCTCGGTAGGAAAAATCTGAACTCGAACGCCATTGAAGAACCACGGCGTGTTCGATGAAACAAACGAGGGTTGATAGGCCCAGTTGTCAAAGTTGTAGTAGCTAAATAGCCCGATGTAAGACATAAAGATGCCTGCGTCCACATTGATGCCGTGCAAGGCGTTGAAGTGGTACCCGCCATACGCCTCCGAAACGTAGCGATAAGCAGTGTCGAGGCCCCACTGGCCTCGAGCGGGGCTGGCAGCATTGCGGGGCGTCGTGAATGAGTACATCCCGAATTGCGTCATCAGCCGGGCACGGACGTTGTCGTAGTGGAAGTCACCTCCTACTCCGAGCTGCGTCACCTGCACCTCTTTCGAGCGAAATACTTCACTCGAGCCGCCAATCGTATCGTCCTTGGGATGATTAAAATCGTAGATGTAATCGACATCTGCCCTGATTTCGGGGGTGAAGAATTTTGTATCGAGTGGCACCTCCTTTGTGCGGGCGTTGCCATTCAGCCACGTGAAATCCGCAAAGGCAAACGGCTCAGTTGCTGGCGATTTGGATTTTCCTGACTTTCCCTTTTCTGTGGCTTGTCTTGCAAGCGAAGAAGATGTAGTCGCAGGATTCTTTGAACTAGACACCGCGCCCGGAAACACGGCCTCACTGGAGGCAACGGTCACCGCCCCGACTGCTGTAGCGTTCGGAGCATTATCCGCACTCGGCTGAGGCACTTCGGCAATCCCAACTGCGGCAGGTGGATTACCGGTATGCGCTGGCTCAATTTCAGTGGCACTCGGCTGAGTCTTACTCTCTAGGTCGGCGACGCGCCTCTCGAGCTGTTCGACTCACTCAAGCAGCCACCGTTCTCGCTCGGTCAACCCAGGCCTGGGAGCAACTAACTTATTTGTCGCGCGGGCTGCTTCCGGAGCGCTCGCTTTATCGTCGTCATCTGCGAGTACCTCCCTTGGCGCCACACTAGCGCACAAGACAATCATCAGCAGTAAACGCAGGAACCTTCTGTTCCCTTCGATCATTTTTCTCTCCTAGTCTCTCTTTCGAGACACGAGATATCTGGCGATCCGTTCGTGAATAATTCCTTCGGATTCGTCGAACTGCGATTCAGATCGTCCGGATTGTGAGGATAGTGCCTTAGGCTGGTCCAAAAGGCGGACTTTCGGATCGTCTCCAAGCTTGGCCACCTTCCGAGAGCGCACGACTAAACCGTGACTTCGGTGAGTTCCGTCATCTCTCGGCGGGATAGTGGTTAGGCGCTCGCTATTTCGGATCCACTGCCAAATAACATACAGCAGGAATCCGCAACTCAAGAGAGCAATCGCCACAAAGAAAATCAGACCCATGATGGAGATCGGGTAGTACTCTAACGTACGGCTCTAACCGAACAGAAACTCCCCAACCCGCTCCGAGCATACTGAAGCGCCCATCAGGAAGTCCTGAAGAATTTATAAAGAATTTGTAAATCTCGGACCGCGTGCGACCGCAAATCCAGCTAGTTCGTCGATCGTAGAGTGCTCAATTCGTCTTCGCGCGGGCTTCCTTGATTCAAGACTTTCATCGTTGCTATCAAATCTTTGAAGCCATCCGCTTATGACTTCCTTATGCCTGGCCGTCTAGTCTTCGCCCAACGTGGCTCACGACTATTCATTCAATAACTTGGTTGCGCGCGAGCGCGCGAAGCATTTTAGGTCGCTGTTCGCTACCGCGGTTGAAGGAGCCACGCCATAGGGGGACCTCGCAATGTTTGTCAGGACATTCACGCTTCTCCTTGTCACGATCCTATTAGCGCCATTGGGCAGCGCGCAATCAACATTCGGAGATGTAGTCGGTGTAGTTAGAGATCAGAGCCAGGGCGCTGTGCCCGGGGCACAGGTCGTGCCCAGCCGTCTGGAGGACAACTCTCAGCATCCGGTGAATACTGATTCTGATGGAGCCTTCCATCTCGTAAACCTGAAACCTGGGCACTACAATATTGTTGTAACCACGCAAGGATTCGCGGAATTCAAGATATCTGGCGCTCAGTTGGATGCTTGTCAAACGCTTCGATTTGACGTCGTGCTCAAGGTAGCTTCTGCGGCGCAAACGATCGAGGTCGGGGGCGAGTCAGGGCCAGTCATTAACACAGAGAATGCAACCATCGGAGATTCGAAGGATTTTCAGCAGATCACAAGTCTGCCCGTCAATTACCGTGGAACGACAACAAGCCCTCTCGCGATGCTCGCTACGGTCCCTGGCGCGCAGCAGGACGCCAACGGAAACGTCTCAATTGGTGGCGGACTTCCTGCGCAGGTACAGTACTCCGTAGATGGGTCTTCCACAGTCAACATTCGCCAGAACGGCGCTCTTGGAAACATGAATCCATCGTCCGAATTGATCGGAGAATTCAAGGTTACTCAGTTCAATAATAATGCTGAGCTCGTGTCACTTGGAGATGTCACCATCAGCACCAAGAGTGGAACCGAGCAATTCCACGGTAGCTTGTTTGAGTCCACGCAGAACAGCGCGTTTGATGCCGCTGTCTGGGGATCGAAATCAACGGCCAAACGCTCAAGCCGCACAAAGTATTTCATACGTTTGGGGGGAGTTTGGGCGGGCCGCTGGAAATACCGAAGTTGATGCACAGCAACGGCAAGCCCAAGACATTTTTCTTTGCCGATACCAAGGGAATCGCAAGAGATACTCGACGCCATTGTTCCTCGGAGCCGGTGCTAAGGCGCATTCAGCTGCCGAATCTCTCTGCAGCTCGAGCCTTTGCCTTTGCGGCTTCTTCTTCTCGATTCTTCGGCGGCGCGTTCGTCTCAAGGGAATAGAGAAGACGGTTCGAGATACTGGCTATTTCATCGACTGCGGCCAAAAACGCTGGTTCATTTGCTTTCGACGGCTTCGTGAAACCGCTGATTTTTCTCACGAATTGCAGCGAAGCGGCGCGAACTTCTTCCTCAGTTACGGGCGGATCGAAGTTGAAAAGCGTTTTGATGTTCCGGCACATCCGTTTGACCTTAAGTTCGAACAGTTCTTCAGAACCACGAAAACCGGTGTTGCTTTAAAGCAGACTTCATTTTAGCAGCCTGGCCGAGCGCTGTGGCTCCTACCCGACTGGTGTAACTTCTCGCGAGACTAGCAGTCTATACTGGCCCAATATGGCCGTGATCATATCCATGCTGCGTGCCGTCAATCTTGGACGCCACAACAGGGTCAAAATGGACGCACTGCGTGCCATTTATGAATCTCTCAAACTAGAAGACCCTGAGACCTACGTTCAAAGCGGCAACGTCGTCTTCAAAACCAAAGAGCGCGACCTAGGTCTGCTGTCTAAGAAAATCGAGACTGCGATTGCCCGGAAGCTCAGTTGCCGCACGAGCGTGATCCTGCGAACCGCGGCAGAATTAAGGACCGTGATCGCAAACAATCCATTCGCGAAGCGGCGTGGTGTCGAATCCAGCAAACTACTGGTCACATTCTTGGCCAGCGATCCTGGACAGGAGGCTCGAGATAAGGTCCTGAAGATCAAGACTGATCCAGAAGAATTGTGGATTGATGGTCGCGAAGGGTATGTGTACTACCCCAGCGGAATGGCACGGCCGAAAATTCCGTGGACCGCGATTCTGCGGATTCTCAGCGTATCGGGAACGGGCAGAAACTGGAACACCGTGACCAAGCTTCTGGAAATTGCGGAGAAACTTGAAGCGGGCGACTAACATAATGCACGCCTGGAAGAACCGGAAGGAAAAGAGGTGAGTTCAGCAGATGTCTCAGTCACTCATCCCGCTCCCGCTCAGCTCACATGCAAAACCGGTTGATTCCTTTCCAGAGGCTCTCGACCTCGAGAACGAACTGAAACGCGCAGTGCGCGGTGAGGTGCGCTTCGATCCCGGAAGTCGCGCTCTATATGCCACCGACGCCTCCAATTATCGGCAGATTCCCATTGGACTCGTGGTGCCTCGTGACGACGAAGATGTGATCGCGACGGTTTCAACCTGCAGAAAGTTCAACGCGCCGATTCTGCCGCGAGGAGCAGGCACGAGTCTCGCCGGACAATGTTGCAACGTCGCCGTTGTCCTGGACTTCAGCAAATACATGAACAAGATCCTGGAGATCTCACCAGAACGGAGCTTTGCGCGTGTTCAACCCGGCGTTGTTTTGGATTCACTGCGCAATCTCGCCGAAACGCACAAACTCACTTTTGCGCCGGACCCCTCAACGCACAATCGCTGCACCATCGGGGGGATGATCGGAAACAATTCCTGCGGCACCCATTCGTTGCTCGGAGGCAAGACGGTAGATAACGTCGAAGAACTGCGGATATTGCTCTACGACGGCACACAGTTGACGGTTGGCGAGACGACCGAACGTGAACTCAATTCCATTGTCGAGAAGGAAGGGCGACTCGGCAAGATTTACGGTTCACTCCGAAAGATCCGGGATGAATACGCCGACCTTATTCGAGCGCGCTTTCCCCAGATTCCGCGTCGTGTATCCGGCTATAACTTAGACGAATTGCTGCCGGAACGTGGATTCCACGTAGCGCGAGCGCTCGTCGGGACCGAGGGCACCTGCGCGATCGTGCTGGAAGCCAAACTTAGATTGATCCACAGTCCGCAATACCGAGCATTGGTTGGACTGGGCTACCGAGACGCCTTCTTTGCCGCAGACCACGTTCCGGAAATATTGCGCTTTGGCCCCATAGGACTAGAGGGAGTTGAAGGCACTATCGTCGATGGCCTCGCAAAGAAAGCTGCGTCTAACCTCGATCTCCTGCCCTTCGGAGGCGGTATCCTCCTGGTGGAGTTTGGAGCAGACGATCCCAGCAAAGCACAGCAACTTGCTTCGGAACTTGTAGCGTGGCTCAAAGCTATACCGGACGCACCAAGCATAAGAGTCTATACGCCACTCGAGGCTAAGGCAGTGTGGCAGATCCGCGAATCAGGCCCACGCGCCGCGGCCGTGGCGCCAGGAGCTCCGGCTGAATGGGAAGGCTGGGACGATGCCGCCGTCGCGCCGGAAAAGCTCGGGGCATACCTGAGAGACATTCGTTCGCTGATGAACGAATACTCTTACCGAGGTGCATTCTACGGCCATTTTGGGCATGGCTGCGTTCACATGCGAATCAACTTTGACCTCGAGACCGAGCGAGGCATTCGAAGCTACGGTGAATTCATCGAACGAGCGGCCGATCTTGTCGTTAGTTACGGCGGCTCCCTTTCCGGGGAGCACGGAGATGGGCAGTCGCGGGCGGCATTGCTGCCGAAGATGTTTGGTCCCGAACTAGTGAGAGCATTTGAGAGATTCAAGGCGGCTTGGGACCCCGACAACAAACTGAATCCTCGCAAAGTCGTGACTCCTTATCTCCCAACAGAAAACCTGCGACTCGGAGCGGATTACAAACCGCTCGAACCGAAGACCCATTTCAAGTTCCTCGAGGATGGAGGTTCTTTCGCGAAAGCGTCTGTGCGCTGTATAGGACTGGGCGCATGTCGTAAGAAAGACGGCGGCGCGATGTGTCCCAGCTACATGGTAACTCTGGAAGAAGAGCACAGCACGCGGGGTCGCGCGCACATGTTATTTGAGCTCCTCCAGGGCGAAGTGGTGCGCGATGCCTGGAAAGACCAGTACGTAAAGCGCGCTTTAGATTTGTGCTTGTCCTGCAAGGCCTGCAAATCGGAATGCCCAGTAAACGTCGACATGGCAACGTATAAAGCCGAGTTTCTGTCGCATTTTTACGAAGGCAAATTGCGACCCCTGGACCACTATGCCCTCGGAATGATCGACAAATGGGCGCGCCTGGCATCCTTCATGCCAGAGATAACAAACGCTCTCGCGCACACGACTGGATTGAGCCACATCTTTAAAAAAATATTGCACTTGGCGAGGGAACGCAGCTTGCCGCGATTCTCTTCCACCAGCTTCCAGCAGTGGACTCGAACGCACCGCCTTTCTGACACAAACCATGCCGGGAAAACTGAGCCAATCGCAGACGCAGTTGGAGGCGAAGTGATCCTTTGGGTGGACACTTTGAACAATTACTTTCATCCGGAGACGGCCCAAGCGGCTGTGGAAGTGCTCGAAGCGGCCCGCTGTCACGTGAGAATCCCACGACCCGGACTGTGCTGCGGACGTCCCCTATACGATTTCGGAATGCTGGATTCTGCCAAAAAATATCTGCACCGAATCCTTCAAGTTCTTAGCAGGGAACTAGAGGCAGGCATTCCAGTCGTCGTTCTGGAGCCGAGCTGCGCCTCGGTGTTCCGTGATGAGCTTCCGAATCTCCTGCCGTCCGACTCTCGAGCAACTCGTTTGCGAAGCCAGACATTTCTGCTCAGTGAGTTCCTCGAAAATCAGGCTCACGACTACAAACCTCCTCCTCTTGCACGCAAGGTGATGCTGCACGGTCACTGTCATCAGAAAGCGTTGATGAAGATGACTTCCGAAGAATCGTTGCTCCGCAAAATGGGCGTGGAGCTGCAAGGTCTTGACTCGGGTTGCTGCGGGATGGCTGGAGCGTTCGGGTTTCACCACGATAGGTTTGCCATATCGCAGGCGATTGGCGAGCGAGTGCTGTTTCCAGCCGTGCGGAGTGCGTCAGACAATACACTGGTCGTCGCGGACGGATTTAGTTGTCGGGAACAAATACGTCAGGGTACTGGGCGAGAGGCTATGCATTTGGCCGAAGTAATAAGACTAGCCCTCTCGCCCGAGCCTGCACCAAAGCAAAGCCTCGCCGATAAGTGTTGCTGATCCGGCGATCTTTCGCAGTCTAGGCGCGTGCTCCCCGCGCTTTCTGATGGGGTATTTCTTCTTCCTCGGATTCTTCTTCTTCCCCCATCGACTTCGCTTCCACGTTAATTTCTTGAGCGAGCTCCGTCAGCTTTTCGTCGGTCTCCTTCTCCTCATCGAGTGTTTTCTGGAGCAACTCGCTCGCGTCGCTTTCTCCTAGCAATTCCGCCCAGGTCCTCACACAACCATACGCAGCGATTTCGTAGTGTTCGACCCTCTGGGCAGCAGAAATTATCGCCGCGTCCATGACTTCGCCCTCGAAGGCCTCTTCCATGATTTCTTCGCCCGCGCTAATCAGGCCCATCATGCCGGCGCATTTCTTTCCAGTGGGTTTTTCTTCCAAATTGTCGAAAATTTCCTTCAGGCGATTCACGTGCCCACGGGTCTGCTCTAAGTGTTCTTCAAATCCGGATCGAAGTTTGTCCGATGTGGATGCCTTGGCAAGCTTTGGCAGGGCCTTCACGAGACGGTTTTCCGCGTCGTATAGATCCCTCAATTCGTCGATGTAGAGCTCCTTGAGTGCGCTGTGCTCCATTTCTGCTCTCCCTCTTTTTGGTTGATCCCCGCGTAGACGGGTCGTTGCGACGTTAAGAGGTGTGGTGAACCAGGTCCATACACAGATTTATCTATCGAGGAGTACGGCGAAGCCTTATGCAGGTAGGTGATCGG
>Ga0070698_100005765_pt1 | contig 13542 bp, 10 predicted proteins | sample KBSK1502metaG_FD_65477 | JGI IMG/M metagenome (GOLD analysis project Ga0070698, IMG submission 65477) | Corn, switchgrass and miscanthus rhizosphere microbial communities from Kellogg Biological Station, Michigan, USA - KBS K1-50-2 metaG | ecosystem: Host-associated > Plants > Roots >... | reverse complement strand
AGCCTTCCAGTCGTACGGCGAATATCTCGCCGGCGTCATCACCGACGAGCAGCGGCTCGACATCGTCACGCACGCGTGCCCGGGCGCCGGCGCGTGCGGGGGCATGTACACGGCGAACACGATGGCAACCGCCATCGAAGCGCTCGGCCTGTCGCTCCCGTACAGCTCGTCGACGCCCGCCGAGGATGCCGGCAAGAAGGACGAATGCCGCCGCGCGGGCGCGGCGATTCGCGACCTGCTGGAGAAGGACCTGAAGCCGCGCGACATCGTCTCGAAGAAGTCGTTCGAGAACGCGCTCGTGCTGGTGATGGCGGTCGGCGGATCGACCAACGCGGTGCTGCACCTCATCGCGATGGCCAAGGCCGCGAACATCCAGCTGACGCTCGAGGACTTTCAGCGCGCGAGCGATCGCGTGCCCCTGCTGGCGGATTTGAAGCCGAGCGGAACCTACGTGCAGGAGGACCTGCACGAGGTCGGCGGCACCCCGGCGCTGATGCGGTACCTGCTCGAGAAGGGATTTCTCCACGGCGACTGCATGACCGTGACGGGCAGGACGGTCGCGGAGAATGTGAAGGACGTGCCGCCGCTCAAGGCCGGACAACAGGTGATTCAGCCCATCGAGAAGCCGGTGTCTCCGCGCGGCCACCTGCGGATTCTCCGCGGCAACCTCGCGCCGGACGGCGCGGTCGCGAAGATTACCGGGAAGGAAGGCGAGCGGTTCTCCGGCCCGGCGAAGGTGTTCGACTCGGAAGAAGACATGCTGCACGGCCTCGAGAAGGGGCAGATCGCGAAAGGTTCGGTCGTCGTGATCCGCTACGAGGGGCCGAAGGGCGGTCCCGGCATGCCCGAGATGCTGACGCCCACGTCCGCGATCATGGGCGCCGGTCTGGGCAAGGACGTCGCGCTGCTGACCGACGGACGGTTCTCTGGCGGATCGCACGGCTTCATCATCGGGCACATCACGCCGGAAGCGGCCGAAGGCGGCCCGATTGGTCTCGTGCGCGACGGCGACCGCATCACGATCGACGCAGCGAGATGCGAGATTGCCGTCGAGGTGAGCGATCAGGAGCTCGCCACGCGGCGGGCGGCATGGAAGGCGCCGGCGCCGAAGGCGACGAGCGGCGTGCTCGCGAAGTACATCCGCCTGGTGAAGCCCGCCTCGGAGGGGTGCGTCACCGATTAGCTATCGTTTCGGCCGTCGGCGCGCGGGCCGTGAATCATCCACCCCGCCGGAGCCTTCACCGATTGTTTTGATCTGGGCGACCAGCGCTTCGTGAAGCAGCCGCATGTGGGCACACAACTGCTCGCTCTCGCTGCGTATGCGCGCATCGACCGCGTCGAATCGCGCATTCACCTCGCGTCGAAAGGATGCCAGTTCACCTGGCAGACTCTGCAGACCTGCCACGGTGTTTTCGAGAGCGGTCATTCTGTCTTCCAACGATCTCGTTGCCATCGCGTCCTACAGCCGATTGCTGAGAGCGAGGCGCGTGCCGATCGGCGATCGTTCAAATCAGGCCGACGACGATAACACGTCGGCCTGAGGGAGCAAAGACGTTGCGATTCCTGCAATGTGAGATCGCTCGGGGAGTGAACAAATTGCTACGGTCGGATCGAGCCCGCGATGGCGAAACCGCCAGGAAGCAATGACGGCGCGACCGACACGCGCTGCGTGCCGTGCCCGAGGCTCGCCGCGCGCCCGGAGACGATGCCAATCGCAGCCCCGAAGATCACGTCCGACGCCCAGTGTTTGTTGTCGACCATCCGTGACACGCTGACGTAGGCGCCGAGCGCATACAGCGGCGCACCCCATCCCCACCCGTAGTGTTCCCGGATCACTTCCGCGGTCGCGAACGTCGCTGAGGTGTGACCCGACGGAAACGCGCGCCTGCCGCCGTTCGGACGCGTGCGATGTGTGGCCACCTTGATGCCCTGCGTCAGCACGCCGTTGACGATCTGCGCGTCGATCAGATCCGCGCCGGTTGACGCAATCCCGGGCCGCCGCCAGACGCGGCCCACGACGTAGGTGCCGAGCGCGAAGGCGTTCTGTTCGACGCCGTCGCCGATGGGCGCGCCCGCGCGGAAGAAATCGTGCCGGCCGCCGGAGGGCTGGTAGACGCTCCCCGCGATCTCGTCGTCTCGCGGATGCACCGCCAGGCTGCCGGCGCCTCCCGCGCCCGCGATGATGCCGTTGGTGGGTGTGAAGAGATGCGCGAAGTCGGCCGGGAGGCTCGTCAAGAGCGAGGCGATCGACTGCGCGGCGGCCGGACTCGGGCACAGGCACAGGAGCGCCGCAAGCGTAGAGACGAGGAAACGGGACACGGCGGCGGTCAACGGTTCGGGAGGCGCAAGGCCACGCCGAAGTCGACGTGGCGCGTGAAGAACGAGCCTGCGATCTCTGCGCCGGCGCCGCGCAGGTGATGTTCGTAGACGCGCGTGAGGCGCCCGTCGGCGATGCCATATACGAACTGCCACACGTGATATTCGACTCCCGCACCCAGCTGCCACGCAAAGCCACCGCGCTGATACTGCTCCTGGTGGACGTTGCGGAACGTCGACTCCACGTGAGGGGTCGAGATGCCCGCGCCGCCGCGGACGACCGCCGCGCAGCGGCCGCTGCACGCCGGTGAGAAGCGGTAGGCGAGGTTGCCGAGCAGGAAATTGAGCCCGTGCGATTGCTGGAAGGCGTTGAGATCCGACGCCCGCGGATCGAGCTGCGCGATGGCCTTCGCATGCGTCCACTCGATCTCCACGCCGACGCCAGTCGTCCGGGCCGGCAGCCATCCGCCGCGGACGCCGTAGTACCACGGCGACCGGAACGCCTGGCCCTTGTACGCGACGTCGTCGAGGGAAAACGAGGAACCGGAGGCGGGACTGACCGTCAGCGTGTTGGACGAAGTGCCGGAGGCGCCCATGTAGCCGCTGAACAGCCAGTCCGCGCGTGCTGCCTGCGGAACAGCGAACACCAGGACCAGGAACAGCGAACCGAACCTGAACACGGACCCTGAAGGTAGCACGGAGACGCGTGAACTACCGGAGCTCTTCTGTCGGGAGCGGAATGGTCTCGGTCGTGGGAGGGTGAGTGGCAAGGCCCATCAGGTCGCGTAGCTGCGCGCCTTCCATGACTTCGACCTCGAGGAGCTTGCGCGTCACGATCTCCAGCGTGTCGCGCCTGCCGGTGAGGATGCGGCGCGCCTCATCATGCGCGTCGGTCATGATGCGCTTGACCTCGGAATCGATCAGCCGCCCCGTGTCCTCGGCGTACGCGCCCCGCTCCGGCCCGATCGGAATGTCGAGGAACTTGCTCCGCTTGTGGCCGTCGTAGTTGATGGCGCCGAGCGCGTCGCTCATGCCCCACTCGGTGACCATCGCGCGCGCGATGTCGGTGGCCCGCTGCAGGTCGTTCTGCGCGCCGGTCGAGATCTCGCCGAGCGCGATCTCCTCCGCGGTGCGCCCGCCCAGCAGGACCGCGAGCTGGTTGAGCAGATCCTTGCGCTGCATCAGGTAGCGATCCTCGAGCGGCAGCTGCATCGTGTACCCGAGCGCGCCGAAGCCGCGCTGCACGATCGAGATCTTGTGCACCGGGTCCATCCCCGGGATCGCGGTCGCGACAATCGCGTGGCCCGACTCGTGATACGCGACGATCTCGCGCTCCTTCTGGCTCATCACGCGCTTCTTCTCGAGCCCCGCGATGAGCCGATCGATCGCCTCGTCGAAGTCCCGTGGCTCGACCGCCGTCTTGTCCTTTCGCGCGGCCAGCAGCGCGGCTTCGTTCACGAGGTTGGCGAGATCCGCGCCGGCAAAGCCCGCCGTGCGCGCGGCCACGATCTTGAGATCCACCTCCGGCGACAGCTTCACGTTCTTGGTGTGGATGCGGAGCACTTCCTCGCGACCCTTGACGTCCGGCTTGTCGACCAGCACCTGGCGATCGAAGCGTCCCGGGCGGAGAAGCGCAGGGTCGAGCACCTCGGGGCGGTTGGTCGCGCCCATGATGATGATCGCCTTGCGTGAGTCGAACCCGTCCATCTCCGCGAGCAGCTGGTTCAGCGTCTGCTCGCGCTCCTCGTGCGAGCCCATCGGGCTCTGCACGCGCGCGCGGCCGAGCGCGTCGAGCTCGTCGATGAAGATGATGCACGGTGCTTTCGCTTCGGCCTGCGAGAACAGGTCGCGCACCCGCGCGGCGCCGACGCCGACGAACATCTCGACGAACTCGGAGCCGCTCAGGCTGAAGAAGGGGACCTTCGCCTCGCCCGCCACGGCGCGCGCGAGGAGCGTCTTGCCCGTTCCCGGCGGCCCGACGAGCAGCACGCCCTTCGGGATGCGGCCGCCAAGCGTCGTGTACTTCTTCGGGGTCCTGAGGAACTCGACGATCTCCTTGAGCTCCTGTTCGGCCTCGTCCACGCCTGCCACGTCCGCGAAGCTCACCTTCACGTCGTCTTCCGAGAAGACGCGGTGCTTGCTGCGCGCGAACGACATCACGCCGCCTTCGGCGCCGCTCATGCGGCGGAAGAAGAAGCTCCAGACGCCGAAGAGCAGCACCAGTGGAACGATCCAGCCGAGGATCTCGGGCAGCCACCGGCTCACCATCTCGCCGGTGTACTTGACGCTCGCCGCATCGAGATCCTCGATGAGCTTCGGATCTTCGATGCGCGTCGTGTTGAAGGTGCGGCCGCCGTTGGTCTCGCGCTTGTACGTCCCGCGGATCGTCTGGTCGCCGACGAACACTTCCGCCACCTGCCCGGCGCGGACGGCCTGCTTGAACTCGCTGTACGAGACCTGCCGCCCCGCAGGCGCCATGAACCACGCCTGCGCGAGCGCGAGCAGGAAGAGGAGGCCGAGGATGTACCACACGGCGCCGCCCGGACGGCCGGGCCCGAGCGAGCGCCGGTCGCTGCCGGTCCGCTTGTCGCGCGGGTTCGATGGAGTGCGTAAGTTCGCCATGCAAATCTGCCGGGTCCAGAAGGACCCGGCCTACACTGTCGTTTTGCTGCCCGCTGCCGGCTGCCCGCTGCCAGCTTTCTCGAACACCAACTCATTGTCGCCGACGTCCACCGTCACCCGATCGCCTTCCCGTAATTCGCCTTCCAGCACCCGCATCGCCAGCGGATCCAGCACCCGGCGCTGGATCGTCCGCTTCAGCGGCCGCGCGCCGTACCTCGGATCGTAACCTTCGCTGACGATGAAGTGCTTGGCGGCATCGCTGAGCTCGACGTGGATCTTGCGGTCCTCGAGCCGTTTCAGCAGGCCCTGCACCTGGATGTCGGTGATCTGCTTCATGTGCTCGAGCCCGAGCGCATGGAAGAAGATGATCTCGTCCACGCGGTTGAGGAACTCCGGCCGGAAATGCTGCCGCAGCGCGTCGGTCACCTGCCGCCGCACCCCCTCGGTCACCTCGCCGGCGTTCTCCGAGATGTACTGGCTGCCGAGGTTCGACGTCATGATCACGACGACGTTCTTGAAGTCGACCGTCCGGCCCTTGCCGTCCGTCAGCCGCCCATCGTCCAGCAACTGGAGCAGGACGTTGAGCACTTCGGGGTGCGCCTTCTCGACCTCGTCGAACAGGACGACGGAATAGGGCTTGCGCCGGACGGCTTCCGTCAGCTGTCCGGCCTCGTCGTAGCCAACGTAGCCGGGAGGCGCGCCGATCATCCTCGAGACGGTGTGCTTCTCCTGGTACTCGGACATGTCGATGCGAACCATCGCCTGGTCGGAGTCGAACAGGAACTCGGCGAGCGCGCGCGCCAGCTCGGTCTTGCCGACACCGGTCGGGCCCAGGAAGATGAAGCTGCCGAGCGGCCGGTTCGGATCCTGCAGCCCCGCGCGGGCGCGCCGCATCGCGTTGGCGACCGCCTTGATCGCTTCGTCCTGGCCGACGACCCGCTTGTGCAGGCGCTCTTCCATGCGAATCAGCTTCTGGATTTCGCCTTCCATCAGCCGGCTCACCGGGATGTTCGTCCACTTCGCGACGACCTCGGCGATGTCTTCCTCGTCGACTTCTTCCTTCAGCATGCGCGGGCTCTTCGACGCCTCCGCGGTGCGCGTATCCGCCTCGTGGATCCGTTTTTCGAGCTCCGGTATCCGTCCGTACTGCAGCTCTGAGGCCTTCGCGTAGTCACCCGCGCGCTGCACCAGCGCGAGCTCCTGGCGCGCGTCCTCGAGCTGTTGTTTCAGGTCGCTCGTCCCCTTGATGGCGTCCTTTTCGTGCTGCCACTGCGCCTGCAGGCGGGCCTCGTCTTCCTTCAGGTTCGCGAGCTCCTTCTCGAGCTTGCCGAGCCGCTCGACCGACGCCTTGTCCTTCTCCTTGCGCAGCGCCTCCCGTTCAATCTCGAGCTGCATGACGCGGCGCCTGATTTCGTCGAGCTCCGCAGGCATCGAATCGATTTCCATCCGCAGCTTCGAGGCGGCCTCGTCAATCAGATCGATCGCCTTGTCTGGCAGGAACCGGTCGGAGATGTAGCGGTGCGAGAGCACTGCCGCGGCAACGAGTGCGGCGTCCTTGAACTTCACGTTGTGATGAATCTCGTACCGCTCGCGAAGACCCCGCAGGATCGAGATCGTGTCCTCGACAGTCGGTTCGTCGACCATCACCGGCTGGAAGCGGCGTTCGAGCGCCGCATCCTTCTCGATGTGCTTGCGGTACTCGTCTATCGTCGTGGCGCCGATCGTGTGCAGCTCGCCGCGCGCGAGCATCGGCTTCAGCATCTGCGACGCGTCCATCGCGCCTTCCGCGGCGCCGGCGCCGACGACGGTGTGGAGCTCGTCGATGAAGAGGATGATGAGGCCTTCCGAGTCGGCGATTTCCTTCAGGACCGCCTTCAGCCGTTCCTCGAACTCGCCGCGATACTTCGCCCCGGCGACGAGCGCGCCCATGTCGAGCGCGAAAATCTTCTTGTTCTTGAGCCCCTCAGGCACGTCGCCGCGGATGATCCGCTGCGCGAGGCCTTCGACGATGGCGGTCTTGCCGACGCCGGGCTCGCCGATCAGGACGGGGTTGTTCTTCGTGCGGCGCGACAGGACCTGGATGACGCGGCGGACCTCCTCGTCGCGGCCGATGACCGGGTCGAGCTTGCCCTTGCGCGCGAGCTCGGTGAGATCCCGGCCGTAGCGGGTGAGCGCCTCGTACGTGGACTCGGGGTTCTGCGACGTGACCCGCTGGCTGCCGCGGACCTGCGTGAGCGCGTGGTAGAGCGTGTCTTTCGTGATGCCGACCCGCTTCAGCAGCTGCGCGGATGGGGAGCGTCCCCCTTCGCTCGCAAGCGCGAGGAAGAGGTGCTCGGTGCTCGTGTACTCGTCCTGCAGGCGCGTCGCCTCGGCCTGCGCGGACTGGACGATCAGGTTCATGCGCGGCGAGAGGCGCACGTCCGCGCCATACGCCTTGGGCATCGATTCGAACAGCATCCGCGCCTGGCCGGCGACCTGCACCGGGTCGAGCGTCATCTTGCGCAGCAGCGACGGCACGATGCCGTTCTCCTGCTCGGCGAGCGCGACCAGCAGGTGTTCGGGGGTGATCTCTGCGTGGGTCATCTCCGTCGCGAGGTTCTGCGCCGTCATGACCGCTTCCTGGGCCTTCTCCGTCAGTTTCTTGAAATCCATCGCGTTCTTCCCGCCAGCTGCCCGCTGCCAGCAGCTCCTATGCGGCGCTGTGCTTCTTCGCGCCCCCCTCGGGCAATTTCGCGAGCGCTTCGTAGTGCGCGCGCTCTTCGGGCGTCAGCTGCGACGGCAGCTGGATCTCGACCCGCGCGTACGCGTCGCCCTTGTCGTCGGTCTTGCCGACCGCCGGCATCCCATAGCCTTTCAGACGGAACACCTGTCCGTTCTGCGTCAGCGCCGGAATCTTCAGCCGCACCGGTTTACCGGAGATCGTGGGCACCTCGACCTCGCCGCCGAGCACCGCGGTCGTCACCGGCAGCGGCACCTTCACGTAGAGATCGCGTCCCTTCCGCTCGAAGAGCGCATGCGGCGCGAGCCGGACGCGGAGGTATAGATCTCCAGACGCCGCGCCGCCGGTTCCCGATTCGCCTTCGCCCGAAATCCGGACGCGCGAGCCGTCGCCGACGCCAGGGGGGATGCGGACGTCGACGGTTCGGGCGTGACCGTCGTGCTTGAGCGACAGGCGGCGCGTGCTGCCGTGATAGGCGTCCTCGAGCGACAGCTCGATCTCGTGCTCGACGTCGCGCCCCTGGCGCTGGCGTCCGCGGCCGCGCGCGCCGCGCGCCGTCGATTCCCGCTGGCCTAAGCCGCCGCCGAAAAATGTGGTGAAGAAGTCGGAGAACGGGTTCTGATCCCCGAACATCTCCTCCATCTCTTCCTGCGTCATCGTCCGGAAGCCGCCCTGGCCGCCGCCCATGTTGACGTTCCACTGCCCGGCGAACGGGTTGGGGCCGCCGGCGCGCTCGGCCTGCTCGTAGGCCCGCCAGTTCGCGCCGAGCTCGTCGTACTTCTTGCGCTTGGGGGGATCGCCGAGGACCTCGTACGCCTCGTTGATCTCCTTGAACTTCGACTCCGCCACCTTGTCGCCCGGGTTGACGTCGGGGTGATGCTTGCGCGCGAGCTTGCGGAACGCCTGCTTGATTTCCTTCTCCGTCGCGCCCTTCGTCACGCCGAGCGTGGCGTAATAGTCTTTGAATTCCACGCTAGAGCCCCACCATCTCGTTGAGCCGCCGCATCTCGGACATCAGCTGCCGGCGGCCGGCGCCGGTGCTCAAGGCGTTTTCGTCGATCAGCGGCTGGATGCGGTGGACCACCTCCGCGATCGAGAGCAGACGCTGCACGCCGGCGAGGTTGATCCCGAGCTCGTCGACGAGGCGCTTGATCAGGCGCAGCCGCTCGAGCTCGTCCCGCGAGTACAGCCGCATGCTGCCAATGGTGCGCGACGGTTGAATCAGCCCGAGGCGGTCGTACTTCCGCAGCGTCTGCGGGTGCATGCCGAGCATATCGGCCGCCACGCTGATGAGAAAAAGGTCCTGCTGCACAGCTATACCTGCATTGGTTCCAAAGCTGAGTCGGGTTGACGCGCGTGCCTAATACGATTCGAGCGTAGGGCCTTGATACGACCCATGTCAAGGCCTTGAGTCACCTCATCGCGCGAGTCGGAGTCCGGGAATGGATAGGATCTAGCTCTCCTCGATGCTTCCGTCCGGGTCCGACTTCCTGACAATCGGCCTCCTCGTCGCCCTCGAGGCGATGCTCAGTGCCGACAACGCCCTCGTCATGGCCGTGATCGTCCTCGGCCTTCCGCGCAGCGAGCAGAAAAAGGCGCTGCGGCAGGGGCTTGCCGGCGCCTTCACGTCGCGCATCATTGCGACGCTGCTGGCCGTCAGGCTGATTCGCGTCCTCTTCGTGAAGCTGCTCGGCGGCGTGTACCTCCTGTACCTCGCCTACGCTCATTTTTTCGGCCGCGGCGAGGCGGGCAATCGCCGCAGCGCGCAGCGTGCGAAACCGATGTTCGGCCTCTCGGCGTACTGGGCGACCGTGGTGCGCGTCGAGGCGATCAACCTGATGTTCTCGATCGACTCCATCCTCGTCGCGGTCGCCGTCTCGCGCGTGCCGTGGGTCGTCGTGACCGGGGGGATTCTCGGCCTGGTCGCGATGCGCCTGATCGCGGTGCAACTGCTCAAGCTGGTGGAGCGCTACCCGCCGCTGGTCGACGGGGCGTTCATCATCATCGCGTGGGTCGGCATCCAGCTGTCGCTGGAGTACCTGAACACGCTCGGCTGGGTGGAGCTCGAGATTCCGCGATCGGTCTCGCTTGGACTTATCGCGGCGATCTTCGGGGCCTCTTACATCTACGCGCGCGCGAAGGGACCCGTGGCGCACGCGCTCGATCCGATGGAGGAGAAGGCGACCGAGCTGCTTACCGACGACCGCTCGGCGTGAGCTGCACGTCGCGGCGCTCGCCGTTGCGCGTGAAGACGACCTTCACGGGCGTATCCGCCTTCAGCAGCTCGAGCGCGAACGTGTAGTCGTAGATGTTCGTGATCGACTGGCCGGCAATCTCGACGATGATGTCGCCCTTCATCAGGCCGGCCTTCTCGGCCGGGCCGCCGCCGACCACGCCCGCCAGCAACAGGCCCTTCGCGTCCGTCGTGTAGTCCGGAATCGTGCCGGTCGTGACGCGCACGCCCGCGAGCGTCGCGCCGGTCTGCGGCGGATCGACCTTCGTGAACTCGGGCGCCATGTCGACGTTCGCCACCGCCTGGACGACCGCCCCCGCGAAATCGACGATGCGATCGAGGTCCTCGTAGTCGATCTTGTCGGCCGTGTCGCTCGGACGGTGATAGTCGGGGTGCGAGCCGGTCGTGAAGAACAGCGTGGGCAGTCCGGCCTGGTTGAAGTTCGAGCTGTCGGTCGGCTGATAGGGATCCGGATTGGTGGCGAGGTCGAACCCGGCGGCGACGTTCGCACGCTCGAGGATGCGCGACCACACCGGGCTCGAGGCGACGCCGTCGGCCGCGAGGCGGTTGTTCTGCATCCGTCCGACCATGTCGAAGTTGAGGTAGGCGGCGACCTGGGCGAGCGGTACCGGCGGGTTCGTCACGAACGCATTGGAGCCGACGAGGCCGATCTCTTCGCCGGACCAGAGCGTGAACACGACGTTGCGCCGGAGCCGCTGCTTCGCGAGCGTCTCGGCGATCCCGAGCACCGCAGCGGTGCCCGAGGCGTTGTCGTCCGCACCGTGATGAATCTGGCCTGCCTCGTTCTTGTCGGCAAGCGACGTGCCGCGCGTGCCGTGACCGAGATGGTCGTAGTGCGCGCCGACGATCACCCACGGCCGGCCGGCGTCGGGGACCTTAGATCCAGGATCCGCGGGCAGGTACGCGACGACGTTGCGGCCGGTCTGCTTCTCCCGCACGACCTTCGTCGTCAGGTCGACGGAGGTGGGCAGCGTGAAGCCGGCGACGTGCGGGTTGCCCGAGTCGAACTCTTCCTGCGCGGCGGCGAGCGTCTTGGACGCGCCGGCAAAGAGTGCATTCGCGACGGCGCCGCTGATGGTGGCCGCGGGGATGCCGGATCCCGCCAGCGCGGTGTCGGACGTCATCCGCAGCGTCTGGCCGGCGTTGGGCGACCGCGGGCCGGTCACGACGAGCAGGCCCTTCGCGCCGTGCTGGCGCGCCGCGAGCGCCTTGTAACGAAGGTCGGAGTAGCGTGCGAGCGTGGCCTTCGTCTTCGCGTCGGTGTCTTCGGGGAAGTAGTGGAGGACGAGGACGATCTTGTCCTTCACGTCGAGCCCCGTGTAGTTGTCGTAGCCGAAGTCCTGCGACTCGGGCACGACGAGGCCGTAGCCCGCAAAGACGACGGGGCCGCCGACGGCGGCATCGTCCGAGAAGGAGAGGGCCTGCACCTGCTCGGCGCCGCGGAACGCCTGCGACGCGCCGCCGGCGCCGCGAATCGCCAGGTTCGAGCCGCCGTCGCGCGTGCCGGCGGTGAACTCGAACGGCATGAACATGTCGCGGCGGCCGGGCAGCGGCTTCGCGCCCGCGCGCGCGAGCTGCATCGCGATGTAGTCACCGGCCAGGCGCTCGCCGGGCGACCCGGTGTCGCGCCCCTCGAGCCGATCCGAGGCGAGGAATTCGACCGCCGGGCGTGTGCGCGAGGCGATCGCCGTCTGCTGGGCGCTGACGGAGGGGGAGAGAAGAAGAGCAACGATCAGAATGCGTTTCATAACCTGCGTACCTCGAGTCGGCCCGTCATCTCACTCCGACTCGCAGGGGGGCGGCGCGGAGGGCGTCGAGCGCCTTCTCGTGATTCCACTGCCCCAGGAAGATCTGACCTTCGCTGCCGCCCGCGCGCGTCGACGTCCACGCCACCTGACGGCCATCCGGCGACGGCACCGGCAGGCCGTCGAAACCGTCCGCGTAGGTGACGCGCACAGGTTCCTTCTTGCCGTCGATGTCCACCAGGTAGACCTCGAAGTTCTCGAACCCGAGCTTGTTCGACGCGAACAGGATGTACTGCCCCGACGGATGGATGTACGGCGCCCAGCTCATGGCGCCGAAGTCGGTGATCTGCCGCACGTCGCTGCCGTCCGGGTTCATCGTGAACACGTTCGCGATGAGCCCGCTCGTGTCGAACCGCCGCCAGATGATCCGCTTGCCGTCGGGCGAGAAGAACGGGCCGCCGTCATAGCCGGGCACGCTGGTCAGCCGCTTCTGACCCGACCCGTCGGCGCGCATGATGTAGATCTCGGCGAAGTAACTCGGATCCACCTCGAGCTGCTTCTTTTCCTCGGCGTTCAGCGTGCGGTTGTACGCATCGCGCATCGACGTGAACACAATGAACTGGCCGTCCGGCGAGTAGCTGCCCTCGGCGTCGTAGCCGCGCGCGTTGGTCAACCGCGTGTACTTCCCGGTCTTCTCGGCGTAGGCGTAGATCTCGAACTCGGGGTCGTAGTCCCACGAGTAGCGCCGCGTCTTGCCGGAGGCCCGGAAGTCGATCTCCTCCTGCTGATACTGCTTCGACTTCGGATCGTGATGCGTCGACGCGAACTCGATTTCATCGCTGCCGGGACGGAAGAACGAGCACGTCGTCTTGCCGTAGCCTGGCGAGATGCGCTTGGTGTCGCCGGTCGTCAGGTCGAGCGTATAGATCTGGTAGAACGGATTGCCCGGCTCCCGCTCGCTCTGGAAGACGAGCCGCTTGCCGTCGGGCGCCCAGTACCCTTCGCCAGCTCGTCGGCCTTCCACGGTCAACCGCCGGATGCGCGTCAGGAAATCGCTCTCTTTGTTCTGCGGCGACCGCGTCGCGTCGGTTGCGGGGCGAGTCTGAAGACCCGCCCCTACACTGACGATGGCGAACACGAATACAGCGATCGGAAATCTCATATTCATCAGCGTACAGGCGGGTCTTCAGACCCGCCCGAGACCGGTCAAGGGTAGCATTGATCCGTGCGGCTGTCGGCGCTGCGTGGGCTGTCCGTCCGCGACTGGCTTGTCGCCATCGGCGGGGCGATCGTCATCGTCTCGGTCGTGATGCTCCTGGCCTGGAGCGGCCGCCACGCCGTGTCCATCTACCGCCTGAATCGCGGCGTCGGCGGCACGATGTTCTACGACGCGATGGGGCGGCCGTGGTTCCCGCTCGACGAGCAGCGGCGGGACGTCCCCATCGAGCAGATCTCGCCGTATTTCAAGGACGCGGTCATCGCCATCGAGGATCACCGCTACTACTCGCACTTCGGCATCGATCCGATCGCCGTCACCCGCGCGGCCGTCTTCAACCTCCGGTCGCGGGAAGGGACCCAGGGCGGCAGCACCATCACGCAGCAGCTGGCGCGCACGCTGTACCTGTCGAACGTCCGGACGTTCGCCCGCAAGGCGCAGGAAGCCGCGCTCGCGGTGATGCTCGAGATCTTCCTCAGCAAGAAGGACATCCTGGAGCTGTATTTCGACCGGGTGTATCTGAGCGGCGGCATCTACGGCGTCGAGTCGATGTCGGAGAAGCTGTTCGGCAAGCCGGCGTCGAAGCTGACGCTCGGCGAGGCGGCGATGATCGCCGGCATCATCCGTGCCCCTGCGGCCTATTCGCCGTGGACGCATTACGACGCGGCGC
>Ga0070698_100005764_pt1 | contig 13543 bp, 14 predicted proteins | sample KBSK1502metaG_FD_65477 | JGI IMG/M metagenome (GOLD analysis project Ga0070698, IMG submission 65477) | Corn, switchgrass and miscanthus rhizosphere microbial communities from Kellogg Biological Station, Michigan, USA - KBS K1-50-2 metaG | ecosystem: Host-associated > Plants > Roots >... | reverse complement strand
ACAAGATCAGCTTCTTCCGGGCCATGCATGATAAAATCTCTTTCACGTTGGCTAACTTTTTTTGTTGTCAAATCTTCAATGGTGCCAAGTATATGTGCATTGAGATTTTCAGTAAAACGCTTTTCCATTCTTCCATAGCGAACATGGCTTAAGTTTTTAAGCCATTCAAAGTAACTTACGGTAACACCTCCAGCATTCAAATACATATCAGGTACCACCAATGTTCCATTTTGTATAAACACTTCATCAGCTTCAGGAGTGAGTGGACCATTGGCCCCTTCGCCAATGATCTTGGCTTTTACTCTTGGCGCATTTTCTCCATTGATAACATTTTCTAATGCTGCGGGAATTAAGATATCACATTCTAGTTCCAATGCTTCTGCGCTGGTTGCAATATTTTTTGCGCCTGGAAAATTCTTTATGGAACCATTTTTCTTTTTATACTCAAACACTTCTTCTTCATTTAATCCATTTTCGTTATACAAAGCACCGTCATGTTCCGCGAGACAAACCAGTTTAGCGCCGCCTTCACGGAAAAATTTTGCAGCATGATATCCAACATTACCCAATCCCTGTACAATAACTCTTTTGCCTTCCACACCCGTTGATAAACCAAGTTTCTTCATAATATCTTCCATTTTACATACTTCACGTATGCCATAATAAACACCAAGACCTGTCGCTTCTCTTCTTCCACGAACACCACCTTGTGTTACGGGCTTACCTGTAACACAACCAGCGGCATCAATTTCACCGGGACGCATAGACGTATATGTATCGAGTATCCATGCCATTTCTCTTTCACCCGTACCATAATCAGGAGCCGGTACATCAGTGCCGGGACCAATAAAATTTTTCTTGATCAACTCAGCTGTATAACGCCGTGTGATACTTTCTAATTGATAAAGTGTATATTTTTTTGGATCAATACTGATACCACCTTTTGCGCCGCCAAAAGGAACGTTTACAATAGCACACTTAAAAGTCATGAGTGCAGCAAGGGCCATTACTTCATCAAGATTTACTGAGGTAGAAAAACGTATTCCACCTTTGCATGGAGTTTTATGATGACTGTGCTGAACACGGTAGGCTTTTACAACTTCAATTTTATCGCCGATCTTAACCGGGAAATTCATCCGGTAAACAGCATTACACTGTTTTATCTGTTCAAGAATACCGGGATCCCAGTTAGTAAACTTAGCGGCTTTATCAAAACTTTTGGAAACCGCCCCAAAAAAACTATAGTCAGACATATGGCAAGCATTTAAATTAAAAAAATGAATTATTTATTTTTTTCCAGTTTAGAAATCTTTCTGTCAAGGCGAATAAGATACAATATAAGGCCGGCAAGTATTGTCAGCATTATGGCAATTACTACATATATTTTTCCATTCTCTTTCATTATATCAGCCATTTTTACATCTTGTGCTTTTGCAAAGCATGTAAAAAAAATAAAAGTTGAAAAGATGATCAATTTTTTCATTGCGACAATTTTTGTTCATGAATAAGTTTCATCCTGATCTTAAGTGTAGCGATCCATACACCTATTAATGTCCATCCTGCAATAGCCGGATAGAAAACCAGCCGCATATTTGCGGAAGCACTGCCGGGATCAAGTGCAGGGTTTCCCTGGCTACCACCAGGGTGCAAACTGTCCAATAATCTTGGTATGATCCAGATGGAAGGAAAAAGCATAGCAAATGCAAAGATGTTGTAAACAGCGCTGATCCTTGCTCTTTTATCTATATCCTGGATGGAATCTCTTAAGACGAGATAAGCAGCATACACTAACAATGCAATGGCGGCGCCGATCAATTTTGGTTCACGGGCAATGCTATCAAAAGAATTAAAAATAGATTTATTTGAATCGATCCATGTATAACTCATCCAAATGGCGCCTGTTAAATAACCAAGCAAGCCAAATAATATACCAACACCTGCATATTGCCGGGATGCTATATCATGAATAGGTTTGCTGGTTCTTAAATACATGATAGCACGAACAAATGAAACGATAAACAAGATCATCATGCCAAACCACATGCATACATGAAAGAAAAGATTGCGTATAGTTTCCTGCAATTGAGGGTTCCGGGGTACCTGAATAAGTAATCCGGCAATAAATGTATAAACGAGAAGCAGAACACCCAGAATTTTCCACCAGGATTTACGCATATAAGAGTTTGTGGTTCATCACAGGAAAAACTGCATTAGGCGCAGCGATCAATTTAAGTGATTGCAAAAATAAGGGGAAAGGAATAATGAACAGAGAACAAACATCAGGGAATTTTCAATAAAGATCATCAATCCTTCCATAAAAACGGAAAAAGAATAACTGCCAGCATTACGACAAGCACATCAAGTGCTACAATTAAAAGCAATGTAGAAAACGCTATTGCTGTTTTATCGCTGAAAACTGTATTTGCCAGCTGCATTAAGAGCATTAATTGCGGTATTATAATAGGGAAACCCAGAATTGCCATAATAGCTGCATTTTGTTGCGCCTTTGCGGCAATAGCCGAAAGAAATGTAAAAACAAGACTCAGGCTCCAACCACCCAGCAATACTAAACCGATGAATGGCAAAAATTTTTGTACCGGGTTCCCTAAAAAAAGAGAGAAAAGAAGAATGCTCAAAAAACTCATCAATAACATCAGCACAGAATTAAAAACAAGTTTTGCCAAAATAAAATCCCGTGGATTTACTATTGAATAAAAATAAAGCATGCGGCCACGGGTTTCCTGTAAAAAACTTTTTGCAACAGCATTTATACAAATGAACAATTGAATGATCCAAAACAATCCATTCCAAACTTTGGCTTCCGGCTCTCTTATGGTCATGTATAACACGAAAATCGTCGCTATGATATATAAGAGTATTCCGTAGAAACTGTATTGCTGTCTTACTTCAAGCAGCAGATCCTTTTTTATAAGAGTATATATATGACGGCCTGAGTTCATTGAGCTTTATAACATGTTCTGCATCTTGGTTCGTAAACATCCTTTGCGCCCAGCATTACCTGGTCATCGTTTGGCACTTTGCGATAGCTATAATTGGCAATATTGCCACAGCGAACGCAAATCGCATGAAGCTTGGTGATATAATCAGCTTTTGACAAAAGATTAGGAATTTGACCAAATGGGTTTCCCAGGTAATCCATATCAAGTCCGGCAACGATGACCCTAATGCCGCGAAAAGCAAGCTCGTCGCAAACATTGGCGATCTCGGGATCAAAAAATTGAGCTTCATCAACACCGACTACATCTACATCCTGTGCAAGTAATAAGATCTTTTGGGAATTGTCTACAGGAGTGGATTGTATCGCATTTTCATCATGCGAAACGATCTTTATTTCATCATAGCGAACATCAATCGCCGGCTTGAAAATTTCCGTTTTAAGATTAGCAATCTTGGCTCTTTTCAACCGTCGTATAAGCTCTTCGGTTTTGCCACTAAACATTGATCCGCAGATCACTTCGATCCACCCGCGGCGTTCGCCTCTTATGTTAGGTTCAATAAACATCGTTAAAATTCTGTATTATTATAATTCTTGGTAAACTGTTTGTAAATTTAAAGACGGAACAATATTTGTGAATATCTGTTGACTTTAAAATCCTTTTATCCGCGATCAAAAGTAGTATAAACAAATGGAAAGAATCCAGACTTTGATTAACCGCCTGCAGGAGCAGGTAAGGCAAAATGCAGGTGTAGCACCAATGCAGCTTACGCTTCAATTATTACAAGCTGAATTGAACCAGCTGCAAAAAACATCAGTAAGAACATTAGGTACATCTAAAGTGTCAGTAGTATTACCGACACCTGTTGCGATTGCACCTGTTTCAATTTCAAAAGATAGATCCGAAGCAGAGCAGGAAATTATTACAGCGCCAAAAGCAAAGCTAAAAAACAATAGCCAGATTGATATTCATTTTGATCCTATGAATGAGATACCCACATTTGCACAGCATAAAATAGGAAAAGAAGTTAATGAAGCAATGGAACAGCGGGAGTCGTTTAACGACCGGTTGAAGGAAAACAGAACTGAATTAATGCATTCATTGAAAGATGCTCCTATACGTGACCTGCGCAAAGGCATCGGTATAAATGATCGCTTTGTTTTTATAAGTGAGTTGTTCCGTGGCGATGAACCAATGTATGAACGCAGTATAAAAACTATCAACAGTTTTAATATTTACCCCGAGGCCGAATATTGGATGAACCGTGAATTAAAGATCAAGCTTGGTTGGGATGATACGAGAGAGACGGTGAAACATTTCTATCAATTGGTCAAAAGACGGTTCTCTTCTATGTAATGAAGAATTTTTTCAGTCGCTCCTTTATTTTGTTTTACAAAGTCAAAAGAGTTTTTACCACTCCTCTCTAATTCATTTTTATTATTCATAAACTTTTGTAGTATAGTTGAAAGATCAGCGCTTGAGTTAATACAGGACCCTCCGCCGCTTTCTATCAATCCAATTGCCTCTTTGAATTTTTTATAGTTAGGGCCAAATAATACTTGTTTACCATAAACAGCTGCTTCCAATGTATTGTGAATACCTTTATTGAAACCACCTCCTATATAAGTGATGGTTGCATAATGATAAAGTCTTGAAAGCATACCTATGTTATCTATGATAAGGCAGTTTGAAGTTATTAGCTGTGAGCTATGAGCTATAAGCTGTGAGTAGAGTATAGCGTCCGGGAAAATTGATTTCAGTTGGTTAATATGTTCTTCATGGATTTCATGTGGAGCAAGGATGAGTTTTAAATCAGGAAAGTTGACAATAGCATCTTTAATGATCTTTTCATCATTTAGCCATGTGCTGCCTGCAACGAGTATTTGTGAATTGCCGCAAAATTTTTCTATTTCTTCAATTGGTTTAAACTTTTCTGCGATTTCTGACACACGATCAAATCTTGTGTCGCCTGCGACAGTTGCATTATTTATATTAATAGATTGTAATAACTCAAACGATTCTTTATCCTGTACAAAAAAATGTGTAAAGCAACTGAGCATCTTGCGATGAAGATTTCCATACCATTTAAAAAAAGGCTGATCTTTTCTGAAAATCCCTGAGACAAGCAGCAAAGGGATATTTCTTTTTTTACATTCAGTAAGATAATAGTACCAGTAATCATACTTTACAAAGACAACAAGCGAAGGATCGATTATATCAAAGAATTTCTTTGCAATTGTTTTTGAATCTAATGGCAGGTAAAAAACCCAGTCAGCGCCTTTATAATCTTTTCTTATTTCAAAACCCGAAGGAGAGAAAAAGGTTAGGAGGAATTTGGAATTTGGATTTTGGGATTTGATTTTTTCCATCACGGGCCTGCCTTGCTCAAATTCACCAAGTGAAGAGCAATGAAACCAGATAAGTTTTGAGTTTTGATCCCGATAGCTATCGGGATTGAGTTTTGACTTTAGCTCCTCGAAAACACCTTTTCGTCCATCTACCCAAAGTTTGGCTTTGGTATTCCATAATGATGCAATACGGATTGCTACCTTGTATGAAAACAAAAAGATATTATAGAAGATTATAGCCATGCAATAAAATTTATCCCATTAGGTCGGAATAACAAATGTAAAGGCAAACGAATAAACTATCTTTAATTCATTATTTTTGCGGCACAAAAGAAAGAAGCTTTGAGTGAAAAACAACTGCTCGATTCTTATGAAAAATCTAAAATCCACAACCTGAAATCCCAAATCGCCATGCATCCTATCCAGATGGTCGACCTGAAAAGGCAGTATCATAAAATTAAAACTGAAGTAGATGAGGCTGTGTTGAATGTAATTGAAAGCACTGCTTTTATTAACGGTAAACCTGTCCAGGAATTTGCAAATAATCTTTCTGCTTACCTTGGTAGTAAACATGTTATTCCTTGTGCCAATGGAACTGATGCACTTCAAATTGCTATGATGGCTCTTGACTTGCTCCCGGGGGATGAAGTGATCACACCATCATTTACTTTTATTGCAACTACTGAGGTCATCGCTTTACTCAGGCTTACACCGGTTTTTGTTGAAGTTGACCCTAAAACATTTTGCATGGATCCGGTGGCGTTGGAAAAAGCAATTACTTCCAAAACAAAAGCAATTGTCCCGGTTCACCTTTATGGACATTCAGCGCCTATGGATGAAATAATGAAGGTTGCTGAAAAGCATAAACTTATTGTTATTGAAGATAATGCCCAGGCGATCGGTGGTGATTATTATTCTAAGAATGGAAAAAAGAAAACAGGAACTGTAGGACATGTTGGAACTACTTCTTTTTTCCCATCAAAAAATCTTGGCGCTTATGGTGATGGCGGCGCTATTTTCACCAATGATGACACATTAGCAGATAAAATGAAAATGGTGGCCAATCATGGACAGCGAAAAAGATATTATTATGAAATGGTTGGTTGTAACAGCCGGCTCGATACTGTGCAGGCTGCTGTTCTCAATATAAAACTGAAACATCTTGATGAGTATATAAAAGCAAGACAAGCCGTAGCTGATTTTTATGATAAAGCTTTTGCAAATAATCCAAAGATCACTACACCCTTCAGGGCATCTTACTGTAGTCATGTGTTTCATCAATATACATTAGTGCTTAATGATGTAAATCGTGACGGATTAAATGCCTTTCTTGCTGAACATAATATACCATCAATGATCTATTACCCGGTGCCGGGGCATCATCAGCAAATGTTTTCGCATTATGAAACTGCAAAAGTTTCATTACCTGTTACTGATTGGCTTACCGAAAGAGTTATTTCATTGCCCATTCATACTGAAATGGATAATGAACAATTAAATTTTATTACAACAAAAGTTTTGGAATACATAAACATCGTCTTATGAAAATAGCTGTCATTGGAACAGGATATGTTGGATTGGTCACAGGTACATGTTTTGCAGAAACAGGGAATACTGTAACCTGTGTTGATATTGACAAGAATAAAGTTGAGAAATTATCTAGCGGGCAGATCACTATCTACGAACCCGGTCTTGAAAAATTATTTTTAAGAAATCAGCGGGAAGAGAGATTAAGATTTACAACCAACCTAGCCGAAGGTATTGCTGATGCAAAAATTATTTTCCTTGCATTGCCTACGCCGCCCGGGGAAGATGGCTCTGCAGATCTGAAATATATTTTGGGTGTAGCCGATGAGCTTGGAAAAATTTTGAATGATTATAAAGTGATCGTTGATAAAAGTACAGTACCGGTTGGCACAGCGGAAAAAGTTCGCCAGGTTATTGCCAAAAATTGTCAATGTGAATTTGATGTTGTTAGCAACCCCGAATTTTTACGTGAAGGAGTAGCGGTGGAAGATTTTATGAAGCCCGATAGGGTAGTGATCGGTATAGAATCAGAAAGGGCAAGAAAAATAATGGGAGATCTTTATGCACCATTTGTTCGGCAGGGCAATCCTGTGATTTTTATGGATGAAAAATCTGCAGAGCTTACAAAGTATGCTGCTAATTCATTTCTTGCTACCAAGATCTCATTCATGAATGAAGTTGCAAGACTGTGTGAATTACTCGGAGCAGATGTCGATATGGTACGTCGTGGCATTGGCAGCGATGATAGAATTGGCAAACGATTTTTATTTCCCGGAATCGGTTATGGAGGTTCTTGTTTTCCAAAAGATGTGCAGGCATTGGTACGGTCTGCATCTGATGTTAAATATGATTTCAGGATACTTGATGCCGTGATGGAAGTAAATGAAAAACAGAAGGTGTATTTAATTCCCCGTATAAAAAAATATTTTAATAATAATGTGAGCGGTAAGAAAATTGCTTTGTGGGGATTGGCTTTTAAACCAAATACCGACGATATCCGGGAAGCCCCGGCTCTTTATCTTATTGAGGAATTATTGAAAGCTGGGGCTTCCGTGACTGCATTTGATCCGGAGGCGATGAAAAATGTGAGAGACATTGTTGGTGATAAGATATCTTTTACCGAGAATCAATACGATGCTTTAAATAATTGTGATGCATTGATCATTGCCACAGAGTGGAGTGAATTCAGAACTCCAGATTTTGATAAAATGACGGAGAGGATGAAGAGTAGAGTGATCTTTGATGGCAGAAATGTTTTTGATCTTTCGCAAATGAAAGACTTAGGGTTTTATTATGAAAGCATAGGTCGAAAAATAATTGTTCCCTAACCAATGTGTATGGAGAAGAAAACGACATTAATTACTGGTGCCGCGGGTTTTTTGGGATCACATCTTTGCGATCGGTTTATCAATGAAGGCCATCATGTCATTGCGATGGATAATTTGATCACCGGGAACATTAAAAATTTCGAACATCATTTTTCAAATAAGTATTTTGAGTTTATTGAACATGATGTTACAAAACATATTGAAATACCTGGCAAGCTTGATTGCATTCTACATTTTGCATCACCAGCAAGCCCGATCGATTATTTAAAAATTCCAATACAGACACTGAAAGTTGGGGCATTGGGTACACATAATTGTCTTGGTCTTGCAAAAGCAAAGAATGCAAGAATGCTGGTTGCTTCAACAAGTGAGGTGTATGGCGATCCATTGGTGCATCCTCAAAATGAAGATTATTGGGGAAATGTGAATCCTGTTGGGCCAAGAGGTGTGTACGATGAAGCAAAACGATACATGGAAGCGATCACAATGGCCTATCATAATTTTCATGGAGTGGAAACAAGGATCGTGAGAATATTTAATACCTATGGTCCAAGGATGAGATTGAATGATGGCAGAGCATTACCTGCTTTTATCGGGCAAGCATTACGTGGAGAAGATCTTACTGTCTTTGGCGACGGATCACAAACAAGAAGTTTTTGTTTTGTGAACGATTTAGTAGAAGGGATATATCGTTTGCTAATGAGTGATTATTACATGCCGGTGAATGTCGGCAACCCCGATGAGATTTCTTTGAAAGATTTTGCAGAAGAAATACTTGCATTAACAGGAAACAAAGTAAAAATTATTTATAAACCATTACCGGTTGATGATCCCAAGCAAAGACAACCCGATATTACAAGAGCAAAACAATTGCTGGGATGGGAACCTAAAGTTTCAAGAAAGGAGGGTTTAAAAATTACTTATGAATATTTTAGATCTCTTTCGCCTGAAGAACTGAATAAGCAACCGAAAGAATTTGTGAGTAAGCGATAGAGTAAAGGAATTCGGTCCCGATAGCTATCGGGATGCTATTTGGAATTTTTTGCGAGGAACATTCAACCTATTAAACTTTAAATATAGATGTACCAGGAATTAATTGATAAGAACGCAAAGTTGGCAGTGATCGGCTTAGGCTATGTTGGACTTCCCATTGCATTGGAATTTGCCAAAAAGATCTCAGTGATCGGTTTTGATATTAATGAAGGCAGGGTTGAGATGATGAGAAATTGTATTGACCCAAGCAAGGAACTTATAAAAGAAGATTTTGAAAAATGTGATATTCATTTTACTTCAAAGCTCGAGGAATTGAGGGAGGCAAAATTTTTCATTATTGCTGTGCCGACACCAGTTGATCAACACAATGTTCCTGATCTGACACCTGTGAAAAGAGCATCTGAAGCGATCGGCAAAGTTTTAAAGAAGGGAGATTATGTTGTTTTTGAATCGACAGTTTACCCCGGTTGTACCGAAGAGGATTGTTTGCCGATCATTGAAAAACTATCCGGCCTTAAGAATATTAAAGATTTTAAATTGGGCTACTCTCCTGAAAGAATTAACCCGGGTGATAAGACTCATACGTTATCAAAAGTTATAAAAGTTGTTTCCGGTTGTGACGCTGAATCATTGGAAGAAATTGCAAAAATCTATGAGTTGGTTGTTGCAGCAGGTGTTCATCGTGCTTCCTGTATTAAAGTGGCGGAAGCTGCAAAAATTATTGAGAACACTCAACGTGATCTTAACATTGCGTTGATGAACGAGCTTTCTATTATTTTTGATAAAATGGGAATTAATACCTACGAAGTATTAGAAGCTGCGGGAACTAAATGGAATTTTTTGAAATTTTATCCGGGACTTGTCGGTGGTCATTGCATTGGTGTCGATCCATATTATCTTACTTACAAATCAAGTGAACTTGGCTTTGATTCAAAAGTTATATTGGCGGGCCGGTATATAAATGATGGCATGTCTTTATACGTGGCAAGAAAAGTGGTAAGATATATTACAAAAAATGTAAGCAATGTTCAGTCTGCAAGAGTATTAGTATTGGGAGCAACATTCAAAGAGAATGTAAGTGATATCAGGAATTCAAAAGTGGCCGATGTTGTAAAGGAGCTACAATCATTTTCTGTAAATGTGGACGTTCATGATCCTTATGCATCATCTGAAGAACTGATGGATGAATATGGCTTTGGTTTAACAGAAATTAATGGAACAGATTACGATGCTGTGATACTTGCAGTTTCACATGATCAGTTTAAAAAGATGGATGAAGATTATCTTTTATCGATCACAAAACCGCATGCAGTAATTTATGACCTGAAAGGTTTATACAGAAATAAAATTAAAAACAGAACTTACTGGAGCTTATAATATGCCATTTATCCAAACTCCCATACCCGGTTTATTGATATTTGAACCAAAAGTACTCGGCGATAGCCGCGGATATTTTTTTGAGTCGTTTAATCTTCAAACTTTCCGTGCTGAAGGGATTGAAATAAGTTTTGTTCAGGATAATCAATCATTATCACATTATGGAGTGATCAGGGGTTTACATTACCAGTTACAACCATATGCACAGGTAAAATTGATAAGGGTTTTAGCAGGAAAGGTATTGGATGTTGCTCTCGATATACGCAAAGGTTCGCCGACTTTCGGAAAAAGTTTTTCTGTTGAGCTTTCTGCTGAGAATAAAAAACAATTATTTATCCCGGTAGGATTTGCTCATGGTTTTTCTGTTTTGAGTGAATATGCAGAAGTGCTTTATAAATGCAATTCATTTTATAATAAAGAAAGTGAAGCCGGTATTTTATACAATGATCCTTCTTTGAATATTGATTGGGTAATCCCGGCAGGTAAAGAAATAGTTTCAGAAAAAGATAAAGGCCTACCTTTATTTGCTGAGTGCAGGAACAATTTTATTTATACTGAATGGAAATAAAGTCCAAAATACTCGTAACAGGTGGTAATGGGCAATTAGGTAAAGAGCTCCGGGAATTTTCTTCATTGCATACCGGATTAGATTTTGTTTTTCTTTCAAGAGAAGAACTGCCCATTCACCAGTTTGAATTGGTAAGAAAATATTTCAATACACTAAAACCTGCTTATTGTATTAACTGCGCTGCCTACACTGCTGTTGATAAAGCTGAATCCGAAAAAGACCTTGCTTTTCAAATAAACAGCGAAGCAGTTGGAGTACTTGCTGCTGTTTGCAAGGAAAATGAAACTAAGTTCATACATATTTCTACGGATTATGTTTTTAATGGCGAAACGACTTATCCTTACACAGAAAATTTTCCCACTGATCCAATAAATGTTTATGGCGCTTCAAAACTGGAAGGGGAGAAGCAAGCCATGCAATTAAATCCTGATAGCATTATCATTCGCACATCATGGCTTTATTCATCTTTAGGGAAAAATTTTGTAAGTACAATGATGCAGTTGATGAGGGAAAAAGATGAAATAAAAGTGATCAAAGATCAATTGGGTTCTCCAACAAATGCTGCAGATTTAGCAGAAACAATTTTTAATATTATTGCATATTGCCATTTGCAGATTTACGATTGGAACCCCGGGATCTATAATTTCAGCAATGAGGGAATTATTTCCTGGTATGATTTTGCAAGGGCAATAAAAGAGATCACTAACAGCCCCTGTGTTGTAAAACCAATCTCTACCGCAGAATATCCAACAACTGCAAAACGACCAGCCTATTCTGTTCTTGATAAAGCAAAAATTCAAAAAACTTTTGGCATAAAGTTGAAAAAATGGAAAGAAAGTCTTCAAACTTGTATTAAAAAAATACAAGACAGTTGATTTTATTTTATCGAAGTAATTTCTGTCTTTCCTGTTTTTGATTCTGTTTTTACAACCCCAAATCCGGGTGCAAACCATTCGGTAACATTCATTGTTATAGGAAAGCCGATACCTTGAATTTTGGAATGGATTTTATTTTTTGCAGAAATTTTAAAACATTCCCAGGTTCCTGCGGGTGTTGACACAGATTCTTTTCCTTCCACTTTTCTTTCTGTGATACTTATTTCAATTGAAGACTTTAAACCGCTTGCTGATTCATAATCCATATTGAATTGTCCATCTTTCAATTGATCTCCCACATTCATATTAGCAGGATATTCAAGATAAACATCAGTTGCGTTTGCAGTTCCTGATTTCATCTGCTCTTGCTGGGCAGGAGGAATAAAAACTTTCATATCCATTTGCATCACACCATTTTCACATTTTACATTATTTGTACCCTTGGTTATTGTTTTTCCTTTTGCATCAACAAACTCCGAGTTGATCGTTGCAGTTACTGAGTTGCCGCTTTTTTTACTGTCTGAAACAACATAAGTCATCTTACCTGATTCCTTTCCGTTTTTATTCGAGATCGTCATCTCGATCGTCTTATTATTTTGCAGGTAATAATAATTAGAACAATCCTGGGAAAAAATATTTCCGGTTAAAAAGATGAAAACAAAGGCAGTTAACAATTTCATAGTTTGTTGGTTTTATTTATGAAAGGTAAAAAGAAGGGGAGATATAAAATAAAAAAGCCCCGGTAAAATTCCGGAGCTCTAAGTTAATCACTGGCAGTTTCTGTTGTAATGCTCTATGATATCATTAATTTGAAAATAGCGTTTTCTGAAATATTAGTCATGAGGGAAAAACGGTATACTGTAGTTTTTTTCTTTCCGCATTGAAGAAAATACCACAAAAGTGGTATTGTGTTTTTATAAGTGTTCGTATAACTTCAGATTCTAAAATCTATCGTTATGCCAAAACTAATAACACTTAGCTTATTGACAGCTGTTTTGTTTGCTATAGTAACTTCATGCAGCACTGAACCCGCATTTAATTTAAAAATGGAAAAGACTATGGTTATTGACGAGGGGGAGGGGGGGTTTGCAAACTTCATTGTAAGCTGTCCCACAGAAGGCAATAATTGCCGGATACAAAATGGCTGCCTCGAAGAGTCTCAAAGAGTCATATTGGATTCTTTTTATGCTGCATATAAAAGAGATGACTTGAATCAGTTCTTTGATAATTATGATTGGAAGAGCCTATTTCCAGACCTCGATCTTAATCATGCGATTCTACAAGGTATAAAGGATGGAGTTAATAGAGTATGGGTTGCGGCTGATAGCAGTATATTGATTACTTCAACAAAAGATAGTAGTTTTACCGATAATCAAATCTTAACTGGTTATAAAAGAAGCCCTTGTCACTAGACAATTATCAATTTAAGCTTGGGTTCGTGATAAATGCTAATGCTTTAATTTATCCGCGCAAAAGTATTCTGGCGATTATTATTTTATTGCCACTAGCAAGTTTTTTTCTGAAGTGTTCTACAAAATGTCTTTGCGTGGAGAGCCAAGCGCAAACCATT
>Ga0070698_100005760_pt1 | contig 13549 bp, 13 predicted proteins | sample KBSK1502metaG_FD_65477 | JGI IMG/M metagenome (GOLD analysis project Ga0070698, IMG submission 65477) | Corn, switchgrass and miscanthus rhizosphere microbial communities from Kellogg Biological Station, Michigan, USA - KBS K1-50-2 metaG | ecosystem: Host-associated > Plants > Roots >... | reverse complement strand
CGGTTTTCTTTTGACGGGGGATTTCCATCTATGGCAAAGCGAACTTTTCAGCCCAACAATCGGCGGCGAGCTAAAACTCATGGGTTCCGAGCAAGAATGGCCACAAAGGCAGGTAGGCTTGTTCTTAAACGACGGCGCGCCAAGGGACGCCGACGTTTGACCCCTGCCCATTACTAGTCTGTCGTAGTTCATGAAGTTGTATCTGCACGGAAGTAAGGATTTTCAAAAGGTTTATCGACAGGGCAGGCGTTACGATGGCGTATTGATGACTGCGTTTGTCTTGCCCAATAACCTGGCTCATAACAGATTCGGCATTACCGCTTCTCGCAAAGCGTTGGGAAACGCCGTTCAAAGAAATCGCGCCAAACGATTGCTAAGAGAAACTTTTCGCCTGCGGAGATCGTCAATAAATAGTTTGCCACAAAGGTACGACTGGGTAATTAACGCAAAACGCCGGCTTCCCGCTTTAAAGGTGACTGCAGCGATCGAAGAATTCGAGAACCTGGTATTAAGAGTGGCGCAGGCGGAAAGAAAAGGAAGCGAGTAAGTCCCTAACGTTTGGGCATACGTGAAGTCATTACTAATCGCATTTCTCAGATTCTACAAACTCGTCATTTCACCATTTCTTCCAGCTTCTTGCAGATTCTTTCCAACGTGTTCGCAATATGCCACTGAAGCGATCGGTCGCTACGGCGCCCTTCGTGGTAGCGCACTGGCTCTTCGCAGACTTTTGCGTTGTCACCCTTTTAATCCTGGCGGCTATGATCCAGTGAAATAGTACTGGGATATCGAGAAGGTGACGCGACGCCGTTTCGTGACCGTTTATCTAAATGCAACAAAAACGACTTATATACGCTCTCTTGATCTCCACGGCGATTCTCTTCGTGTGGAGTTATTTTGTTCCAAAGCCTCCGACGCCCGTTCAGACTCCAACGCAGGCGACTCCGCAATCGGCGGCGTCTCCAATAAGCGCGCCGACGGTCGCGGCCACTCCACTCCCCGTTGGTTCTCCCAGCGAAATTGTCAATGCGACTCCACACCGCGTCATTTCGATCAAGACGCCGCTCTATGACGTTAAGTTTGATAGTCTCGGCGCTGAAGCGATTAGCTGGATCATCAAGAAAAACAAGGACAGCGAGCAGGATATCCATTCAGTTGCGGGTAATAAGAAAAACCCAGTCCCACTTGAACTGGTGTCGCAGGAAGGTTTGAAAAGGCAACCTCGTGAGGCCCCACTGCAATTATCCCTTCGTGACCCCTCGGTCGATGCCCTCCTGACGTCAACGAACTATGTAATAGACGGGGTAGATACCGCTACCGGTGATTCAGAAGTGATATTGGGTGCGGGCCAAAAGAAGCGAATAACGTTTCTGCTCAATGACAAAGCGACGGGGTTGGAAGTTGTAAAAACTATCGTGCTGGATGCCGATAGCTACGTCGCGGATCTGGAAGTAACAATCAAACGAGGCGGCCAGGTTGTTCCCGATGCAAGACTGAGAATAGGACCCAGCATTGGCGACCAGGGCGTCAAGCACTACACGTTCTATTCGGTCGCTCCTGAGGCGGTAGCCGCTGCCGGTGAAAAGGTTGAAGTTGAGAGACATCAAGCGCATGCGATCAATGAAAACAAGAATAGTCCCGATCATCTAACGATTGCCGGACCGGTGGATTGGGCTAGTGTTGGCGACACTTATTTTGCGATGGTTGCTATTCCGGCCAGGAGACTGCCGGGCCTGGAGCTTCAAACAACTCAGTATGACTATTCCGGCAACGGAACGCCGGAGAAACGCTATCTAGTAACATCCTGGGTCCCTATTCCCACGGACGGTTCGCGTTCGGCTGTTTATACAGGGCCGAAGGACCACTATCTGCTCACCCAAACCAGCACCCAACTCAGACAAACAGTTGGCCGCGATAGCATTGATCTCGAGGGCACAATTGACTTCGGTTGGGGAGCTTGGATGTCGCGACGCCTTGCCGTGCCAATTCTCAGCGCTATCAAGTGGCTAAAGAACTTGACCGGCAGTTATGGCGTAGCGATCATCCTGTTCACCATAGTCATATATTCCCTTTTCTTTCCTCTGAAGTGGCGCTCTTCCAAGTCGATGAAGAAAGCTCAGAAGCTTGCACCACGCATGAAGGAGTTACAGGAAAAGATCAAGGGGATGAAGCAAAATGATCCGCGACTGAAGGAGTTGCAGGTCGAGCAACTGCGATTGATGAAGGAAGGCAATCCACTGGGCGGATGTCTACCCCTTTTGATCCAGATGCCATTCCTTTTCGCTCTGTACCGGGCAATAACTATTTCGCTTGATTTTCGCCAGGCGACCTTTCTCTGGCTACCCGACCTTTCGGCCCCGGAACCTTATTTCATACACATTCTGCCGATCCTGATGGCCGGCACTATGATAGTTTTGCAATTAATTACACCCGCGCCCTCAGCCGATCCGTTGCAACGAAAAATGATGGCCGTGGGCATGCCCTTGTTCATGTTGTACATTCTTTGGAGTGCCCCGTCTGGTTTGCTACTTTATTGGTTGGTTGGAAATATTGTAGGATTTGCTCAACAGTTTGTAATTAACAAGTGGACGCAAACTGGGCCAGATGAGCCCGCGCCGGAGCCTCCCGGGAAAAAACCTTCAAAGTCCGGAGGCGGATCATCCAAAGGAACGTAATTTTTAAACACGTGCTCGGCCGAACTTAACTAACATGGAAGAAGCTTGCACAGCCGCCGGTACTTTTCTCGAGTCGTTGTTTCACGGCACTGGATTGAATATCAGAGTTGCCGTTAAAGAAACATCGACGGAATGCTTGTTGGACCTAAGCGGACCCGACGCGGAGTTGTTACAGGTTGAGGGCGGAGAACTGTTGCAGGCGATGCAACACCTGCTCAATCAAGCGTTCGGAAGAAGGCTACAAGACGGACAACGGCTAGTCTGTGACGTTGAAGGGTTTCGCGCAACTCGCGAAGCAGAACTACGAGCGATGGCGAACCTCGCGGCTGATCGAGTTCGCTCCACTAGCGCACCGTTTGTTTTCGGCGAAATGAATTCCAGCGAGCGCAGAATTATTCACCTCACACTCGCCGACTGCGAAGACCTCTATACAGAGTCGGTGGGCGACGGACCAGCGCGTAAGGTGCGAGTTGCGCTAAAATCCTCCAAGTAGATCAAGAGACAAGCAAGTCGCTTCGCTCCCCTACCACAACGATGGATACCATAGTTGCAGTAGCAACCTCGTCAGGCCGTGGTGCGATCGGGGTCATCAGACTCAGCGGTCCAGAGTCGCTGACCATTCTAAGAGGCCTTATCCAGGATGAACTTTTCACGCCCGAGCGCAATCACGTTTTTCTGAAGCAAATCGTTCGAGAGTCTGGCGAGCCCTTGGACTCCGCCCTGGTAACTTATTTCGAAAAGCCTCGCTCATTCACCGGCGAAGATATGATCGAGTTGAGTTGTCACGGCTCGCCAGTGATTCTCAGACGTGTGCTGGATCTGACTCAAAGCCTTGGAGCCCGGCTTGCTGAACCAGGAGAGTTCGCCCTGCGGGCATGCAAAAATGGAAAGATGAATCTCAATCAGGCCGAAGCAATCCGGGATCTGATCAACGCGCAAACGGACGCAGCTGCGGCCCAAGCAGCTCGTCAATTGAAAGGCGAACTTGCAGTCGCTCTTCAACCGGCCAAAGAGATGCTGATAAAGACAATTGTGCGGTTGGAATCGGCGCTTGAATTCGTTGAAGACGATCTGCCAGCAATCCAGTCACAACAGATAGAAAAGGAGCTTGGTCAAGTAGTTTCGATAGTAGAGGCGCTAGCCGTCACGTTCGCTACCGGCCGTGCGCTCCGAGAAGGACTAAAGGTTGTGATAGTGGGCTGTCCGAATGTCGGTAAGTCTAGTCTGTTCAATAGGTTAGTGGGAATGAACCGTGCCATCGTCACTGAAATCGCAGGTACGACTCGAGACAGTATTTCAGAGTCAATTAGTTTAAGCGGCATACCGATCTTGATTACTGACACGGCCGGAATCCGCGTTGCAAATGACACGATCGAAGAAATTGGAATCGAACGTACTCACCAGGCAATGGCCGATGCGGATCTACTTGTCGTCGTGATAGATGGTTCGAGGAATCTATTGGAAGAGGACCTGAAGATGATCGCTCAGGCGGTGCGAACGCGGCATGTCGTAGCGATCAATAAGTGTGATCTCGTAAGCGACCCTGGATTTGAAAATCGACTGGATCCATCGTCGAAGGTGGTCCATCTGTCGGCCTTAACGGGAGAGGGACTCGGCGAGCTTATCGCTGCTATACTGGCGCCATTTGGTGACGTGGATTCTGAAGCTGTCGGGCTCTTGATCACTGACAGCAGGCATTACGATCTCTTACGCCGGACACAAGCTTCGTTGAAGAAATCAGTGGAGTTGTTTACCCGCTCCGCGAGCGAAGAGCTGGTGTTGGTCGGCCTTCAGAGTGCTCTGCAATTCCTGGGAGAGATAACTGGCGAAACGACCACAGACGACATTCTCGGGGAAATCTTTAGCACTTTCTGCATAGGGAAATAGCGATGGTTTTTGACGAAGCCTTTGATGTGATCGTAATTGGCGGTGGGCATGCTGGCTGCGAAGCAGCGTCGGCGGCCGGACGCTTGGGTGCGCAAACGGCATTGATAACCTTGAACTTGGATCTGATAGGACAAATGTCTTGTAATCCCGCTATCGGTGGCATAGCTAAGGGGCATTTGGTTCGAGAGATTGACGCCTTGGGTGGAATCATGGGTCGAGTTGCGGATCGGACAGGCATCCAGTTCCGTCTTTTGAATCGTTCCAGGGGCCCAGCCGTCCAATCGCCGCGGGCCCAAACTGATCGCGCTCTGTATCGGGCAGAAATGCGAAGGATGTTGGAACATACGCCAAATCTCCATCTTCGCCAGGGAATGGTTACTGATTTGTTGGTGAAGAGCGGAAAGATTTTGGGTGTGGAATTGCAGGATGGGCGGCGTATCTCCGCAGGCTCCGTCGTCATTGCAGCGGGAACATTCCTGAACGGTTTAATTCATACGGGTCAGCGAACCTATACGGCAGGCAGGGCTGGAGAACCCGCGTCAATTGAGTTGGCAGAAACTTTGAAGCGGTTGGGCTTTCCGGTTGGCAGGCTAAAGACCGGAACGCCGCCACGTCTCGATGGCAGGACGATTGACTGGTCTGCATTTCAGCCGCAGGAGGCGGATGAGAGGCCCGTGCCCTTTTCATTCTCGACCGACACGATAGAGCAGCCACAGGTGAAATGCTTTGTTGGTTACACGAATCAGGCTCTTCACGAAACGATTCGCGAGAACCTCAATCAATCGCCGCTTTATTCGGGTCGAATCAAAGGAATTGGGCCTCGTTATTGTCCATCGATAGAAGACAAAGTTGTCAAATTCGCCGACAAGGAACGCCATCAACTGTTCCTTGAACCGGAAGGGCACGATACAAACGAGGTGTATCTCAATGGGTTTTCCACTTCGTTACCGGCGGGCATCCAGCAAGAGCTGGTGAGAATGATAGCTGGCCTTGATGAGGTGAGAGTCATTCGCCCGGGATATGCGATTGAGTATGACTTCGTTGACCCTCGTGAACTGGGACCTGACCTGCAGTGTCAAAGAATTTCGGGTCTGTTTCATGCCGGTCAGGTCAATGGAACCACGGGTTACGAGGAGGCGGCTTGCCAGGGCTTAATCGCTGGGATTAACGCCGCGGCTCTAGTAATCGGGCGCCGACCGTTCCGACTGAGCAGGGAAGAGTCGTACATCGGCGTGCTAATTGATGACCTGATTAAGCAGGGAGTGGATGAACCTTACCGGATTTTTACATCTCGAGCCGAGTATCGGCTAGCATTGCGATACGACAACGCCGACCAGAGACTGCGGCGCTACGGGAGAGATTTGGGATTGGTAGGAGACAGCGATTGGGAACGATTTAATGAGCGGCAAGATCGGATAGCCTTGGCGAAGAGGCTGCTGAAGGAAGTTCGTTTACGCAAGGCGGATACAGGATATTCAGCCGCGGCAGATATGACGGGTTCTGATTTAGGAGAGTCCATCAATTTGCGAGACTTAGCGATGAGGCCAGGCATATCGAGTGAAACGGTGGCGCTTCTTTTGCCATTGTCGGCTAAAGACCTTGTAAGTACCAGCGAACTAGAAGCCGCTTTAGCGGACAACCTGTACGCAGGCTATATCAAGGCTCAGGAAGTCGTAATTCGGCGGCTGAAGCATCACGATTCGACTCCGATTCCTGAAGGTTTAGATTTCAGAGCTCTAGACGGACTATCACATGAAATGGTGGAACGTCTGGAGAGAACCCGCCCACAAACATTTGGTGAGGCCCGCATTATCCCCGGTCTAACTGCAGCGGCCCTTAGCACACTTTATGTGGCCGCCAGCCTTGAGACCTAGGATGTTTCACGTGTCCCCTTTTTGCCCTGCGAGGGCCTTTGGGGACACGTGAAACATTGTTTCCAAGCATAAAACCGTAGATCCAGGGCATTTCCGTAGAAACTCTCTTGGCCTTGTGCTAAGTTACGGGCGACGCAGGGAAAACACGCCCAACCCCAATCCATGGCCAAAACAATTGCCATAGCAAATCAAAAAGGTGGTGTTGGCAAAACGACCACCGCAGTTAATCTTGCCGCGGTCCTAGCAAGCATGGGGTCATCAGTTCTCCTTGTTGATGCGGACCCGCAGGGCAATGCAACTTCAGGCCTGGGTATCCAGCGCGGAAGCTTCCGAAAGAGCGTGTACCACTGCATCGTGTTGGGAGATAGCACCGAAGAGGCAATCCTGAATACGGAAATCCCGCAACTCAAGGTTCTACCGGCAAACAAAGATCTTGCCGGAGCCGAGGTAGAGCTCGTAGACATCGATCATCGTGAATCTCGACTCCGACAAGCCTTGGAGCAACTGGACGGGATGTATCAGTACATAATTATTGACTGCCCCCCTTCATTAGGTCTCCTGACTCTAAACGCCCTTACGGCGGCTAAGTCTCTTCTGGTTCCGATCCAATGTGAGTATTACGCTCTTGAGGGCGTGACCGAGTTGTTTGACACGCTAGCGCGAATTCGTCGCCTTTATAACCCAAGCCTGACGATCGAGGGCCTGCTATTGACGATGTATGATGAAAGAACAAACCTATCATCTGCTGTGGCCTCTGACCTTCGAGACTTTTATGGACAGCAGGTATTTGGGACGGTAATACCTCGTAACGTCCGGCTGGCGGAAGCGCCTAGCTATGGGAAGCCGATAACCCTCTACGACGCGCACTCCAAGGGTGCTGAAGCATATTGGCAACTAGCCAAGGAGATAATAGCCCATGACACGAAAGGCATTGGGTCGGGGGTTGGGGGCGCTGCTCTCAGCTGAAGGCACTGCCGCCGCGTCCGAAGAGACTAACGAGATCGCAATTGAGCTGATCGATCCCAGCCCTCTCCAACCTCGAAGCCTTTTCGATGACGGGAAGTTGGCTGAACTCGCCACGTCAATCCGCACCAACGGCGTCGTTCAACCGGTTCTTCTTCGGAGGAAGGGAAACAGGTTCGAACTCATAGCCGGCGAGAGGCGTTGGCGCGCAGCCGAATTGGCCGGCTTGAACAAGATCCCGGCGGTGATACGAAGTGTCTCAGATGACAAAGTCCTCGAAATCGCACTTATAGAAAACATTCAGCGGGAAGATCTAAATCCGATCGAGGAAGCCAGAGCCTACAGAAAGCTCATAGAGACTCTAGGCCTTACCCAGGAAACAGTGGGAGAAAGGGTGGGACGGGATCGGTCTTACGTCACTAACTACCTTCGCTTGCTTAAACTGCCTGAAGATTTGCAAGAACTGCTTCAGAGCGGACGAATATCGACAGGTCACGCCAGAGCAATACTCGGAATTGATCAGCCGGATATCCAGAGGCGAATCGCTCGACGAGTCATTGAGCAGGGCCTGTCAGTTCGCGCGACTGAGCAGTTGGTGAAGCTCGCCGGAGTGAGGACAGGCCAGCCAATGGCGAAACAACCCAAAGCTCAGGAAGCCGACCCTAATATTCGGGCGGCCGAAAATAAGCTCCGTAGGCACTTCGGAACGAAGGTAAGAATAATCCAGTCGTCTAGCTCCTCGTCTGGGAGAATAGAGTTCGAGTTTTATAACCAAACGGACCTTAATCGGATATACGGGCTTCTCACGCAGGGCCCGACTTAGTTGTACTAAGTACAGGACCAGCAGGGGGGCCCCAACCGCACTTTGTAAAGTGACGATGGTGAAAAGGGCGTTTTCGGTTCTAATGCTCGGAGAGGGGGCGTGGTGTTTAGTAGTCTTTTTGGCTGTAGCGGCTCGTGTTGATGGTCGATTGTACGGGTCTCGGGTTGGAGGGCAGTTGCTTGACCGTATTTTGAGCGAGTGTTATGCTCCGACGTTTTTGGGTAGTGCCTTGGTTTGGAGGTAGCGGTTGACCTTATTGGCATTCTCAGACAGTGCTATCCAGCTAGTGCCGGACGGGACGTTGTTGTTCCATCTGGCACTCATCGTTGGAATGGTGGCCTTGCTGAACGTAACGCTGCTGAAACCGATCAACCGGATTCTTGAGGAGCGCGAGCGGCGGACTAAAGGGCGGATGGGAGAGGCGCAAGAAATCTTCGCGACTGTAGATGCGAGAATGCTGGAGTACCAGCGCCGCCTACGCGACGCCCGTGGAACAGGCTATCTCCTTCTGGATGAAGAGCGTAGCGCGGCCTCGCGCAGCCGAGAGCAATTAGTTTCGGCCGTCAAAGAAGAAGTTATGCGATGGCAAGAGAAGGAAAAAGAGAACCTTAAAGCGGCCGAAGCCGATGTGAGAGCAAGTCTAGTAAAGGATGCTGGGGCCCGGGCAGGTGAGATTGGCAGTCGGATCCTTGGGCGGCCGGTTATCACACAGAATCGGTGATCGACGGGCAAGGGTGAGAGTATTTTGCTTCTTCTACTTAGCATAGTTAGTCTCCTACACTGGATACCAGATTCACTAGACCCGTGGCTGAACTACCCCGGGCTGGAGTTGTGGAAGTTCGTAAACCTGCTGCTGTTTGTAGTTTGTGCATTGTATCTTCACCGCCGTTTTGGCCGGCCAGTTCGCGAGGCCCTGCGATCACGAGGCGAAAGGATCAAGCACGAACTTGCAAGAGCGCAGGAAGAAAGGGACGTGGCGGTAGCGAAATTAGCGGAAGTCGAGACGCGATTTGCCGATCTAGATGCGGAGATCACGGCGATTAAGGAAAGAGCAAAACTAGAGGGTGAGGCGGAACGGGAGCGGATTAGGCTGGCAACGGATGAAGAAATCTCCAGGATTCGGGATCAGGCTAAAAGAGAAATAGAAAGCGCGGGGAAAGCTGCAAGGCATGAGCTTCGAAGATTTGCGGCAGCGGAAAGTGTTCGATTGGCTGAAGAGATTTTGAGAGTTGAAATAAGTCCTGATGACGACGCCAGGTTGACAAGCAAAGGCGTGCGAGAGCTTGGGAGGATAAGCGCTTGAGTTCCCAAACCGTAGCGAGGCGGTATGCCTCTGCTTTGGCCGACGTTGCTATTGAAAGAAATGAAGCGCAACTGGTTCAGACGGAACTAGCTGCGTGGGCAAGGATGATTACGGAGAACGGCGCCTTACTTGAAGCCTTCAGCAACCCAACCGTCGCGTACGAACAAAAGCAAAACGTCCTTAACGAGCTGATCGCACGGACCAGGGTGCGACCTACGACCAGGAATTTTCTCCGAACATTGTTGAAGAATCAACGACTTGCTGAGCTTCCTGAAGTGAACGCCAAGTTGGCCCAGATACTAGACGACCGCGCCGGAATAGTGAGCGCGGAGATAACATCCGCAAGGCCCGTATCTGATACCGCAAAAGCGTTGCTCGAGGAAAAGCTTGCTGAGATGACGGGAAAGAAAGCGCGGTTGACGTTTTCCACCGATGAATTGCTCCTAGGGGGGATCGTAACACGAATTGGCTCAACAATTTACGATGGCTCAGTAAGCAACCAACTCAACCGCCTTCGTGAAGAGCTTGCCAGTTAGTACAGAGGAAAATGATGGAACCTATTAGAGCAGACGAGATTAACGAGATTATTCGAAAACAGATCGAGAATTTCGATACTGGTGTGACCGTCATGGAAGTTGGCACCGTGATCAAGGTAGGTGATGGTATCGCCGAGATCCATGGGCTTGAAAAGGTAATGGCAGGCGAGCTGCTGGAGTTTCCACATGACGTTCGTGGACTAGCCTTGAATCTGGAAGAGGATAAGGTCGGAGCGGTACTCTTTGGCGAGTATCAGGCTATTAAAGAAGGAGACATTGTTAGGCGAACAAGCCGGATCATGCAGGTGCCTGTGGGCGATGCGATGGTGGGCCGCGTGGTAGACGCGCTGGGAAATCCGATCGACGATCGCGGACCGATCGCTACGAACGACTTTTATGCTATCGAACGTATTGCTCCGGGTGTTGTTGATCGCCAACCGGTAAAAGAGCCACTGCAGACAGGACTGAAAGCGATAGATGCAATGGTTCCGATCGGCCGTGGACAGCGAGAACTAATTATCGGAGATAGGCAGACTGGCAAAACGGCGGTTGCTGTTGACACAATAATCAATCAAAAGGGCAAAGACGTAATTTGCATTTATGTCGCGATTGGCCAGAAGGCCTCGACAGTCGCACAGGTTGTGAAAACGCTTGAGGATTTTGGAGCGCTCGAATACACGATCGTGGTTAAGGCGACGGCCTCCGATCCTGCTGCCATGCAGTTCCTGGCTCCATATTCTGGAGCCGCCATGGGCGAATACTTTCGCGACAACGGCCGTCACGCTTTGACAATCTATGATGATCTTTCAAAGCAGGCTGCCGCTTATCGCGAGATATCGTTACTGCTTCGTCGTCCGCCGGGCCGCGAGGCCTATCCAGGAGACGTGTTTTATCTCCACTCCCGTTTGCTCGAGCGAGCAGCAAAAATGTCTGACCTAAAGGGCGGCGGTTCTTTGACCAGCCTGCCTATTATTGAGACGCAGGCAGGCGATATTTCGGCTTACATCCCAACCAACGTTATCTCGATTACAGACGGACAAATATTCCTGGAAGCGGACCTTTTTAATAGCGGCATCCGTCCGGCCATCAATGTGGGTAACAGCGTTTCTCGCGTCGGTGGTTCGGCCCAGATCAAGGCGATGAAACAGGTGGCAGGTACTCTGCGAATTGATCTAGCGCAGTTTAGAGAACTGCAGGCGTTTGCTCAGTTTGGATCTGATTTAGATAAGGCGACCCAGGCGCAGTTAGCTCGCGGTCAACGTCTGGTTGAAATACTAAAGCAGCCTCAATATCGCCCAATGAATATTGAGAATCAGGTGTTGGTCATCTGGGCCGCCAGCAATGGCTATGCTGACGACGTGGCGATCGAAGACGTTCGAGACTTTGAAGACGCCTTGCTCAAGTTCGTAGAAAACTCGCATCCCGGTGTCCTGCACAGTATTCGCGAGAAGAAAAGCTTGACTGACGAAATCATCGTGGATCTCAAGCAAGTGTTAGCAGATTTCAAAGAGACATGGACTGAGAAGTCGGCTGCGTCGTTAACCGAGACAGCCGCACCTGCAACGGTCTGAGCCTAATTCTTCGCACTCAATGCCGAATCTTCTGGACATCCGCCGGCGTATCAAGTCGGTTAAGAACACCCAACAGATCACCAAGGCCATGAAAATGGTCTCGGCCGCGAAGCTCAAGCGTGCGCAGGATAGAGTTGTTACGGCCCGCCCGTTTGCCAACAAGATGATTGAGGTCCTGGGTGGACTAGCCGATCGAACCGATGAAAACTTTCACCATCCATTGCTCGACGCACGAGGCGATGAACGGTATTTACTTGTCCTAGTAACTGCCGACAAAGGTCTGTGTGGTGCCTTCAATACCAATTTGACCAAAGCCGCACAGGCTTTCATCCGAGATAACCCGGGCAAGCAAATCGACATTTTGGCTGTGGGGCGTAAAGGCAGAGACTTCTTTCGCCGGCGTGGTGCAAGTTTGGTTGGGGAATATATTGGCGTCACTGGCAAGGGACGCGTCGACTTTTCGGAGGCGCTCGAGATTGCGCAGGACGTGATCAAAAGGTTCACCGAAGACGAAGAGATTGACAAGGTATTTGTTATCTACAATGAGTTCAAATCGGTGCTTCAGCAGCGGGTGTCTACCGAGCAACTCTTGCCGGTTGCGCGCGCAACTTCCAGCGCCGCTGAACCGACAAACACGAATCAACCTTTAACGCTGGTTGACTACATCTACGAACAGCCTCCGTCTGAGATCTTCGCTCGACTCCTCCCTCGTTTGGTCGAAACGCAAATCTTCCGCGCTTTGCTGGAATCGATCGCGTCTGAACAAGGTGCACGCATGACGGCAATGGATTCCGCCTCAAAGAATGCGCGAGAGCTAATCGATTCGCTGACCCTCAATATGAACCGGGTCCGTCAGGCCGCCATCACGAATGAGATTATTGAAGTTGTTTCCGGCGCGGCGGCTCAATAGTTTGTGTAGCTGACGTCATTGAACAAAAAAGGGAAGCGGCAGCACCGCTTCCCTTATCTGTGTTTGAGCTCTGAATGATCAAGCAAACGCACCAACGCTTATGGCGTTATGGCCCATTGGTTTTATGGATACTCTTTATTTCGTTTGCCTCAACGGGTCAGTTTTCAGCCAGTAACACTTCTGAAATCCTTCGTCCCTTACTATTGTGGTTTTTCCGAAATCTTAGTGAGGCTCGTTTGGCAGCCGCGCACTTCCTGACGCGAAAGGCCGGACATTTCACCGAATACGCTATTCTGGCCTTTCTCGCTCGGCGAGCGTTCATTACTTCTTCCCACACCTTCCTGCAGCGGTATTGGTTTCATTTAGGCATACTGCTCGTGGTGATTTACGGATTGCTTGATGAGTTCCACCAAAGCTTCGTACCATCGCGCACGGCATCGATTTATGACAGTGCCATAGATATCGCCGGTGGTTTGACTGTCCTGCTAATCTTTAGGTTTTATGGCAGGAATCAACGGGAACCTGAGGTCCAGCGTTAAAACCGAACGGCCAATTATTCGCGCAAACCGGCTTTCCCTGGAGCGTCCTACTGTGCAATTATTTCCTCTGTACGCTTCCGGGCGCGAACTATTGCTCCGAACGCGCCGTATTTAACTCGAGTGACATTCAGCTTGCCGCACAAAGGAGAAAGACATGGGAATATTTGACGCCATCCGATCTCAGTTTATCGAGGTTATTGAGTGGCTTGATGATTCGGGTAACACTCTGGTTTATCGTTTTCCTGTCCAGGGTCAGGAGATCAAAAATGGGGCCCAGCTTACAGTGCGCGAATCGCAGGCGGCGGTTTTTGTCCACCAGGGCCAAATTGCGGATGTCTTTGGACCGGGACTGCACACCGTCGATGGCGGCAATACTCCGATCCTTACCAAACTCGGCGCCTGGATGCATGGGTTTAATTCGCCGTTCAAAGCGGAGGTCTACTTTGTCAGCACCAAACAGTTCACGGA
>Ga0070698_100005759_pt1 | contig 13549 bp, 10 predicted proteins | sample KBSK1502metaG_FD_65477 | JGI IMG/M metagenome (GOLD analysis project Ga0070698, IMG submission 65477) | Corn, switchgrass and miscanthus rhizosphere microbial communities from Kellogg Biological Station, Michigan, USA - KBS K1-50-2 metaG | ecosystem: Host-associated > Plants > Roots >... | reverse complement strand
TTTGCCGTGAACGTTTCAAGTGATCTACACGGATTCCAGCACATCGTGCCGTGCGGTCTCACCGGCGTCCGGATGACCTCTGTAAGCGGGGAACTTGGCGAGGAAATCCCGCTGGCTACTGTTTGCGATAGAATAACGCCACACTTGTGCCGCTATCTGAGATAGGGCGCCGGGCGTCTGGTCCATGCGGTCCATAACCCTGGGCATTTTCGCCGATGTTCGTTTTTCATGGGAGGGACGGCCTCCGTACCGTCCGACTAATGATTTCTAGCGAGCATCGCTCACAAATCGGGGAAGAATCAATTCACTCTGTTTCTGCCTGGATTTAAGGCCCATTTTTCTTCCGAGGCGCTTCCTGAGCGGCTTCAGGGCCTGGAAATTTCGCGAGCGCTTTGGCTCATGAAATTCCCAGGCTAGCCCCATAACAAGGAGAGAAATGGGACGGCACGGAGGCCGTCCCTCCCTAAAATGAACGAATTCCCTATCGGGGTAGGGCGCACTAACACCATTTCACGGCGCCGACGGAGGGAGCGCCCTTAAGCGGGACGGCACAGCAATTCGCTTCTACGCCTTCTTCGCGCCGACAAAAATCTGAGTCCATTTCATGAACCTGCTCGCGATTTCTTCTACCGCCTTTTCGCGGGCAACCTTGCCGTCACGCAATGCAACAAGCGGATCCCAAAAAGAGGTGCGACCGACCGCGAATCCGATGAAACCGGGTACCTTTGCCGCTATGGTGAGCCATTCGATAACCTTGTCCTCGTTGGAACCACGCCCTAGAACGATACACCCGACCTCCTTGCGCCCATCCCGTTGAGCCACCTTTACGATTTCCAGACAATCGTCAGCGTGGTCCAGTCCTTCGATCTTCCATACATCCGGTTCAACACCGCGGTTCTGCAACTCCGTTATTGCGCCGGCCATGAGCGCCGGACGCAATTTCGTATCATAAACGTCCTGATTCCCTTTCACTCGTTCGTTTTGCTCGGCAGTCGGCGGAACGAGCAATTCGAACATGAAATGCCGATTATGCTTGTGCGCGGTATCGGACAAATCTTTGAGACGGGCGGCTTGCCGCCGGTTGAGCGCCTCGTCGTCTTCCGGATTGTAGCGCACCAACGCCTTCACAAAACTGGGTTGGAATTTTTCGATTTCGGCCTCGTAATCATCTCCGTACTCAAATTGAAACTCCGCCTGGCCGCTTTTTTCAGCGGGCATGCATGCTATATATCCGTTCGCGTGCGCATCCCGAAGAATGGCGGCGCCGAACTGCGGGTCGACAAGGATGCCGCTATCTTCCTTCGAGACGCCCTTCGTCAGCGACAACTTGAAGGCGTCGTAAATGACGGCCTTGCTTTGGGCTATTCTTTCAGTCTGTTCCTCTGTCAGCGGACCTTTCCATCCAAACAGTCCTTTTTCGAATGAACTGCGATGATCAAAAGGCAAAATGTATAGCGGTTTGTTGTATCCAATCGTCATAGCTTTCTCCTAACTCTGCATACAGGGTTACCCGAACCTCAGCCGGATTTATCGCAATTTCCGATGCTGCGCTCAAACTCGCGTAAGGGGGAACCGCGACTCCGATTTCTTTTCGGTTTGCTTCAAGGTGTTTTGGGATTGATCCATGGTCCGTCATTCCCGATCAATCGTCCAGCCTCTTCCGGTCCCCATGTGCCTGGGCCGTATTTATACAGCGGTGTGACGTTGTCGAGGATTCCCTCCACAACGCGCCATTGAGCATCAATAAAATCCTGCCGCGCAAAAAGTTCACCGCTTCCCGCGAACGCGTCGCCCAAGAGCCGTTGATAGGGAGGCATATCGGCCTCGGGGGTTTTCGAGAGCATCAGTTCAACATCTTGTCCAACCATTCGCTCGCCAGGCAGTTTGACCCGTACGCCCATAGCAATGGCAATATCAGGACTGATTCGCATTCGCAGGTGACAGGACGAACTCGGAACGATCTCGCCAAATGCTTCAAACGGCGGCCGTTTGAACTCCACCATGATTTCGGTTGCAGTGACCGGAAGCAATTTACCGGCGCGAATATAGATCGGCACATCCGCCCAGCGCCACGTGTCAATGTGCAATTTGAGAGCGACGAACGTTTCAACGGTGGATCCAGGTCGAACACCTGTAACCTTTTGATAACCATTGTATTGTCCTCGAACGATGTGTTCGGGGTCAATCGGCCGCACGGCTTTCAGCAGGCTGGCCTTCTGGTCTCGCTCAGCTTCACGCTCTTCACGGGTCGGTGGGTCCATGGTGAGATTGGCGAGGACCTGCAGCATGTGATTCTGGACCACATCGCGAATCGCGCCCGTCTCGTCGTAAAACTTTCCTCGATCCTGGATTCCGAAACTCTCAGCCATCGTGATCTGAATGCAACTGACATAGTTACGATTCCATATCGGTTCCAGCATCGGGTTCGCGAAGCGTGTATAGAGAATGTTCTGGACCGGCTCCTTACCCAGGTAGTGATCAATGCGAAAGATGCTCTCCTCGGGAAAATACTGGGATAGCACCCTGTTCAGTTCTGTTGCCGTCGCCCGGTTGTGACCAAACGGCTTCTCGATCACCAGGCGGCCGTTTGTCGCGCAACCTGATTTTGCCAGTCCTTCCGCTACGACAGCGAACAGGCTTGGCGGCACCGCGAGGTAATGGAGAGGACGTTGAGCGTCCCCTAGTTCCTTCCGAAGTTGAACGAAGGTTTCTCCATCCATATAGTCTCCGTCCACGTAGTGAAGAAGATTCATTAGGGTCTGCAGCGAGTCGGCATCGACTCCCCCATGCTTTTCCAAACTGTCTTTCGCACGTTCCTTAAAATTCTGCAGATTCCAGCCAGACTTGGCCACACCGATGATGGGGACACAGATTCCCTCATCGCGCACCAGCCGCAAAAGAGAGGGAAATATCTGTTTGTAAGCGAGGTCGCCACTCGCCCCAAAGAAAACGATCGCGTCAGATGAAAGGTTGCTCATGTCTCAGGTTTTCAATCCTATAAGAAAATCATTTGGATAGCAAAATTGCGCCGCTGTCCGGGTTCGCGGTTTGGGGTTCGCTCGGAGTTCGGAATTCGGCGTTCGGGGTTCGGAGGTCGGTATTCTGTATTCTGTATTCTGTATTCTGTATTCTGCCTTCAGAAACGCGGCCATATCCGGCTTGAATGCGGCCGCCGTGCTGCATAGATTTGCGCTTCCGACCCCCGAATGCAACGCGGCACGTTCAAACCATGTCGGTGTCCGCTTCTCCGGGCAAATTCCTGAAGAACCATGAAAGAGCGCGAAAGACTGAAAGAAGCAGAGAACGGGAAGGCGCGTTGGAAGCGCTGGGGTCCATATCTCAGCGAGCGCCAATGGGGAACCGTGCGCGAGGATTACAGTCCAAACGGAACGGCCTGGGACTATTTTACCCACGATCATGCTCGCAGTCGCGCCTATCGCTGGGGCGAGGACGGTATTTGCGGATTCAGTGACCGGCATCAGCGCATTTGCCTGGCCCTTGCGGTCTGGAATGGGAAGGATCCGATTCTGAAAGAGCGATTGTTCGGCCTCACAAACAGCGAGGGCAACCATGGTGAAGATGTAAAGGAGATTTATTACTACCTCGACGCAACGCCGACCCATTCCTATCTGAAAGCTTTGTATAAATACCCGCAAAACGAATTTCCTTATTCGCAGCTTGTTGAGGAGAATAGTCGCCGAGGCAAAAATGAGCCTGAGTACGAGTTGATCGATACCGGTGTCTTTGGCGAAAACCGTTATTTCGATCTGTTTGTGGAGTATGCGAAAGCTGGTCCAGAGGACATTCTCATGCAGATCAGCGCGGTTAATCGCGGACCGGAGACGGCCTCAATCCACGTGCTGCCGCAGCTATGGTTTAGAAATACCTGGTCTTGGTTCTACAACGCTGAAAAACCGTCATTGGAAGCCGTCTCGGATAACGCTGTGCGCGTGTGTCACCCGGTGCTGGGGGAGTATACGCTTTGGGCCGACGGCAATCCGTCTCTGCTATTTTGCGAAAACGACACAAATGTCAGACGGCTTTTCGGGATGGAGGACGCGACGCACTTCTTCAAGGACGGTTTCCACGAATATCTCATTAACGCCAACATGGCGGCTGTGAACCCCGCCCGAAGAGGTACAAAGTGCGCCGCACACTTTCCGCTGACCATTCCCGGCGGGGCCGAAGTCAAACTGCGGCTGAGATTTGCCTCCGGGCTTGAAGTCCCGCCCTTTGACGATTTCGACAACATTGTGAATACCCGGCGTAAAGAGGCGGACGAATTCTATGCCGGCCTGCAATGCAATCTGGCTGATGAAGAGGGAAAAAAGATCCAGCGTCAAGCGCTCTCGGGCCTGATCTGGAACAAACAGTATTTTTATTACGAAGTTTGCCAGTGGTTGCAAGGCGACCCTACGCAGCCCGCGCCCCCGTCGGAGCGTAAACGCGGCCGAAACTTCGAATGGACTCATCTGAACAACGCCGACATTGTGTCCATGCCGGACAAATGGGAATACCCCTGGTACGCAGCGTGGGATCTCGCGTTCCACACGATTCCGCTGGCCGTGCTGGACCCGGCATTTGCCAAACAACAGCTGAAGCTCATGACACAGGTTTGGTACATGCATCCGAACGGCCAACTGCCGGCCTACGAGTGGGCCTTCGGCGACGTCAATCCCCCGGTCCATGCCTGGGCAACCTGGCGAGTTTTTAAAATTGACCGAAAATACAGGCGTCAAGAACGGCCGGACGACCCGGGCGACCTCTCTTTTCTGCGCCGGGTTTTCCATAAGTTATTGTTGAATTTCACCTGGTGGGTAAACCGAAAAGACGCCGAGGGACGGAACATCTTTCAGGGTGGGTTCCTCGGCCTTGATAACATCGGAGTCTTCGATCGGAGCGCTCCTCTTCCGACCGGCGGCTATATCAACCAATCCGATGGTACAAGCTGGATGGCGATGTACTGCCTGAATTTGATGCGGATCGCCCTGGAGCTCGCGCGGCATGACCATGTCTATGAAGACATTGCCACCAAGTTCTTTGAGCATTTTTTGCAGATCGCGGAGGCAATGACCAGCATCGGCGAAGGAATCGGCTTGTGGGACGAGGCAGATGGATTTTACTACGACGTTCTCAATCTGCCAAACGGCACGATGATTCCTATGAAAGTGCGATCAATGGTAGGGCTCATTCCGCTTTTCGCAGTGGAAACGCTTGAGCCGAATTTACTGGAGACCGTTCCGGAATTTAAGGGAAATCTCGAGTGGTATTTGCATAACCGGCCGGCCTTGGCTCAGCTCGTATCGCGATGGCAAGTCCCAGGCATGGGCGAACGCAGATTACTTTCACTCATGCGGGGCCACCGAATGAAAAAAGTTCTCGGCCACATGCTTGACGAATCAGAATTTCTTTCCGACTACGGCATCCGTGCGGTTTCGCGCTACCACCTGGAGCATCCTTACGAATTCCGGTGTGGCGACCACACCGTCGGCGTGCGGTATGAGCCTGGGGAGTCAACGTCCGGCGTGTTTGGCGGCAACTCCAATTGGCGAGGGCCTATCTGGCTTCCCGTGAACTTCCTGATCATCGAATCGCTACAGAAGTTTCACCATTACTATGGAGATGATTTCAAGATCGAGTGCCCTACAGGATCCGGGATTTACTTAACGATCAATCAGGTTGCGACTGAACTCGGGCGCCGGCTGACGCGGCTTTTCTTGCGAGGTAAGGATGGTAAACGACCGGTCTACGGACAGCAGGAAGTTTTTCAATGCGATCCACATTTTCGCGACTACATCCAATTCTACGAATACTTTCACGGCGATAACGGGCGAGGTATCGGCGCGTCGCATCAAACGGGATGGAGCGGTCTCATCGCAAAAATCATGCATCCGCGGGCGCCTTGTTAAGTCCGAAGTTAAAAGTCGTCTTTGGTCCCCGTCCTTTCTGGACTCCGGAACCAACGGTACATTAATTGGCTTCCGGTGAGCCGGCTCCACAGTGGTCTGGAAATCTCACGAGCCAGAGCGCTCCTATCTGTTTAGCGTAAAAAACTCTCTGCAATTAAGGCATTTTCAGGAGGTAACACCCTGGGGAACACGCCGTAGGCTTCATAGAAGCCCAAGGTGGAGCGAAGCGGAACCCTGGGTCTTGAATATTAAAATCAGTGCTTAGTTTCTGGAGACGTCGAGGTGTCGATATGGGTACAAAATTGAAAGATCCCGGCGAACATCAAGACCGCGAACGTGATACATATCGTTAACCACAAGTTGCGCCAAAAAACCGTCAGCTCCAGGACAGTTGTAAACACAGCCGTGACGATCGCAATCAAACCCATGACAGTGGTGAAGAGCATGTTCCGGACCACTTCACGCTCGTGGGACGTGTCCGCCAACAGACGAGGACGGGACTCGGCATTCTCGCCGGCTTGCTCACCATGAGGAGGATCAGATTGGGGATTCATATCACTCGTAAGTACCTTATCCAGAACCCTGAGTAAAGCGCTCTAGTGTGCCGTCTCGCATATAATGGTGATGTCGCCGCAGGTCAGTTGGCTGTTTTTCAAGGCGCGAGCGAAGCGCCCATATCTGAATCGATACGGGTCGAGCGAGCAACGCGAAAAAACAGCCAACCGGCCGCGGCCCAGAGGGTTGCGTTGAAAATGAGCCGGCGGCTGCATTGCTCGTCTGTTACGTATCGATTTAGATATGCGCCCTCCTCGCGCCTTGCCGGCGGCCCATTTTGAACGCAACGACGTTACCACTATATGCGAGACGGCACACTAGCCCGCAAAAATCACTTGAAAACCGCAGCGACGAGCTCATTGCGGGCTGGCCAGCGTTCACAAGGACCTGCCGCTCTGTAGCTTAAGCGCAAAGTAGGCGAAGCGTCCCCGCTTTGCGCGCCGCAAAACCGCGCAAACCGAGACGGTTCGCCTACATCGTAGCGCGTTCGTGAGCGCTGCACCGCTTAAGTGGCAGATCTCCGAGCTGCCCGCCGAGAATAGCGTCTTTGCCTTACGAGTCTACTCTGCCTCTCGTTAGAACGGCCGGCTCGGAGATCCGGCCCTCCTCGCTAGCCTGCCAACAATCGCTTTAGAACGCGAAACCACCCACAAATCAATTCTACCCCCGAGCCGCTTCCTAAGCGGCTCTATAGCGCGAAAGTCCCACGAGCGCTTTGGCTTGTGAGATTTTCGCGCTAAAGCGAAAGGAAATTTGCCAAGAGCTTTTTTCCTTCCCCTGTCATAATAGATTCGGGATGAAATTGGACTCCGTGAACGGGGTGCTTCCGATGGCGCAGGCCCATGATCTCCCGCTCAGACGTTTCCGCGACGATCTCCAGTTCTGCCGGTAGAGTCTCCCGGCGCACAATAAGCGAATGATAGCGAGTCGCCTCAAACGGGATAGGCAATCCAGCAAACACGCCATCACCTTCGTGGAGAATTGGTGAAGTCTTGCCGTGCATGAGACGATCGGCCCGGACGACCTGGCCGCCATAAACTTGCCCGATACACTGATGTCCAAGGCACACCCCTAGCACCGGAATCCTCGGTCCGAAATGACGTATCAAATCGTTGCTGATTCCGGCGTCATCCGGTGTCCCGGGCCCGGGCGAGATACACAGCCGTTCCGGCCGCATCTGTTCCGCCTCCTCAAGAGTTATTTGGTCATTGCGTCGGACTACCAGTTCTACGCCGAGCTCCCCGAAATATTGGACCAAATTGTACGTAAACGAGTCATAGTTATCGACAACAAGGATCATAGTATATTCTCGGCTCGCTCGATGGCACAAAAGCTGGCCATGGCTTTGTTGACGCTCTCCTGGTATTCAAGTTCCGGTTCAGAGTCTGCGACCACCCCTCCTCCAGCCTGAACATAGGCCGTGCCACCCTTCAGCACTACGGTTCGTAAGGCGATGCACGAGTCCAGTTGTCCATCGAAGCCAAAATAGCCGACCGCCCCAGCGTAGACGCCACGCTTGCTTTTCTCGAATTCGTAGATGAGCTGCATCGCTCGAACCTTTGGCGCACCTGAGACGGTTCCCGCAGGAAAGGTCGCAGGCATCACATCGTAAGCAGTGTAATCCGACCGAAGCTCTCCGACGACGTCCGACACGATATGCATGACGTGACTGTATCGCTCCACCGCCATGAATTCGGTCACCTTCACCGTGCCGTACTTGGAGATTCTCCCGACGTCGTTCCGAGCCAGATCTACCAGCATCAAATGCTCGGCTCGTTCCTTCGGGTCGGCGAGCAGTTCCTCACTCAGCCGCACGTCCTCGGCAGCGGTCGCGCCTCGTTTCCGCGTTCCAGCGATCGGGCGGATCTCGACTGTTCGATCCCGGAGTCGGACGTGAACTTCCGGCGAACTGCCGACCAGGGCAAATTTCTCGCCGAGGCGAAGGCAGAACATGTATGGCGATGGGTTGATGAATCGCAGCGCTCGATATAAAGCGAGCGGGTCACCATCAAATCTGGCTTCGAACCGCTGAGAAGGAACCATCTGAAAGATGTCACCCGCCTCGATGTGCTGTTTCGCTTTGCGAACCATCTCGTGAAATTCTTCCCGGCTAGTGTTGCTCCGCGGACTCAGGGAGACCGCGACCGGCGCGGCGTTCATGAGCCGCGGTTTTGTGGGTGTTTCCAGCTTTTCCACGATCCGCCGAATTTTCTCCGCAGCAGTCTCGTACGCCTCCTCGATTTGCCCTTCGTCGATGAAAGCGTTCGCAAAGATCTTCAGACTCCGAAACCGGTGATCGAACACCAGGAACGTGTCTGTGACCATGAAAACCATTTCGGGCAGCCCCAACTGGTCGGGCGGCGCCTCGCCAACGCTCGGCTCGAAAAACCGAACGGCGTCATACCCGATGTATCCGACCGCACCACCGCTAAACGGAGGCAAGCCCGGCAGTGTAACGGCCCGAAACATTTTCATGACCCGCTGAAGCTCGGCTAGCGGGTGAAGCTGTGTTTCAAACTCCCGCTTTTGTCCACCTTCCTCAATCAGGATGTGTCTGCCCCGGGCTTCGAAATAGATCCTGGGATCGCTGCCCAAGAAGGAGTATCGCCCAACGCGATCATTGCCTTCGGCTGACTCGAGTAAAAATGATCGAATCCCATTGTCGATCTTCTCGAAGACGGCAATCGGTGTTTCGTAGTCCGCGACGAATTCCGTGAAAATCGGGATGAGATTCCCTTTCGCGGCCAAATCCCTGAACTCCAACCGAGACGGAGTTAGCGGTAAAGAGGTCATTTCTTATACACAATTTGAGGATCGAAAAGCTTTGCCTCATCCACGGGCTTTGGCTCGCCGGTAGAATCGAGTTCCTGGAAGAAACAGCTCCGATATCCTGTATGGCAGGCTCCGGAATGTTGCTCCACTTCAAAAAGCAGCGTATCACGATCGCAATCAGCATACCAGCGGACTAGCCGCTGCGTATTTCCGCTCGTCTCACCCTTCAGCCACAGTTGGTTCCTCGATCGGCTCCAGTAGTACATCAAACCTGTCTCCAGGGTTTTGATCAGAGATTGCCGGTTCATCCACGCCATCATTAAGACGCGGCCTGGCGGACCCGCTTCGCGCACGATCGCGGGAATCAGTCCATCCGAAGTGTATTTGAAATCGAGATTCATCCAGCGACGCCGCGGCTCAGACCGGCCGCGCATTCCGAAAGCACTTAACGCACGGGCGCAGTTTCTTCAAGCGCCCGCGCTTCATTCCGAGCGGCTTCTCAGCAGCGAGGCCGCTTCGCCCAACCGGCGCCGATCCCAGCGCGACCCTAGCCCGCAAAAATCACCTGAAAGCCGCAGCGACGAGCTCGTTGTGGGCCAGCGAGCACTTAAACAGACGCTGCGCGCCTATTTAAGTGCCTGTTTTGAAGTAAAAGATTCGATACAAACTGTTTGAAAGTCTCCTCTCCAAAAGCGCACTAGATCGGCCAGCATGGCGGGCGAATTCTAATACTGCGAAAGGCAGCTTGACGGCCATGCCCGATTTCGTTTCTAATCGCGACGCATGAAGTAGAAAACGAATGGCGGCATCGAACTCCCCGCTGCGAAGGTGATGACAGATCTTCAGAACGATTGTTTTCGACAAGTTATCTTGATTGTCGGCGTTGCGATGCCTTACGGTGCTTGTGGTAGGACAGACTAATAACAAAATCCCCCTGATTTTACCGTGCATCCCGTACTAGAATTGTTAATCTGCGTCAGCGATAACAGCATCCCGGATTCCGTGCCCTCGGGTAGCCGTCGCGTCAAAAAATATAGAACAGTCGCTTGGTAACTTTCCCATGAAGGCAGCACATCACCCGGCTGGGCGAGACAGGGATGTCATCGAAGGCACTTCGGGAATCGTTCTATGGCTGAAGTGCCTTATTTTATTCATTTTAAGAATCTGCTCCGCGCTCAAGGACCGCCGCGAGAAATTGATACGGAGAGCCTTTCTGCTGGTCATCGCAACCTTGCCCCGAACCGTGGCCGCGCAAGGAGCCGAACAGGTTCGCGCAATTCAAAACATCTTTGATCCACTCTCGAAGCCGGCCGAGCTTATTAATGATACCGCGCGTCTGACCTTGCTTGTTTGTTTGATCATCTTCCTGGTCGTTGGGGGGCTTCTTCTTTACTCCGTGGTGCGTTACCGCCGCAAAAGTACTGACGACGATACAATGGAGCCCTCGCAGGTCTACGGTAGCAACGCCATTGAGCTTGCGTGGACGATTCCGCCGATCCTTATCGTGATTGTCCTGGTTCTCATTACCGCACGGACGGTCGGCGAGGTAAACGTCATACATTCTTCGAAGGATACTATCCAGCTCAGAGTTATCGGCCACCGTTTCTGGTGGGAGTTGCAGTATCCGGACTACGGTGTCACGGCGGCCAATGAAATTCATGTTCCGGTCAGTTATCTTCCAAGCACCCCCAGGCCGATCCAGATGACGCTTGATTCAGCCGATGTGGTTCACGGCTTCTGGGTGCCACAGCTAAATGGGAAGCTTTGGGTGGTGCCGAATCACCGAAACATGATGTGGATTCAGCCTTCTTCTCTCGGTATTTACCTCGGAAACTGCACCGTGTACTGCGGGGATCAACACGCGAACATGTTAATTCGCGTCATTGTGGAACCGCCGGAAGACTTTGAGAAATGGATCGCCGGACAAAAGGCACCGCCGGTTGCCGATCCCAGCGTTGAGGATGGGCGCAAAGAGTTTATAGAGAACTCGTGCGGCACCTGCCACCATATTGCGGGAACTCCCGCTGCCAATGGCGTGTTTGGTCCGGATTTAACGCATTTTATGAGCCGCCAGACGCTCGGCTCGGGCGTGGCGGTCAACAATGATGAGAATCTGCGCTCCTGGCTGCGTGACCCTCAGGTTTTGAAGCCTGGCTGCCGCATGCCCGACATGAAACTGGACGATAAAGAGGTCGACCTAATATTAGCCTACCTCAAAACTCTGAAATGATCATTTTATGGCTAACGGAACGACAACCGTAGACGTCGGAGAAGAGCAGTTGCCGGCAAGACCGGGACAGGAAAGAGGGACGCTGACCGGCTGGATCCAGGATCTGATCTACACCGTGGATCATAAGAAACTGGGTATCTTGTATATCGGTATGGCGTTGGTGTTTTTGGTGCTGGCGGGGATCATGGCATTGCTGATCAGAGCCCAACTTGCCTTCCCGGATGGCCATGTCGTTTCTCCGCAAACTTTCAATAGCCTTTTCACGGTGCATGGGACAGTGATGATCTTTTGGGTCGCTATGCCGCTGGCCTTCGGGATGGCGAACTATCTGGTTCCCCTCATGATCGGCGCGAGAGACATGGCCTTTCCCCGTCTGAATGCCTTTTCGTTCTGGTTGACTTTTTTTGGCGGTTGTTTGCTCTTTTTCAGCTATGTCGGAGCACCGGGGCTTTACGGAGCCGGCGGGGCGCCCGCTGTTGCCTGGATGGCGCTGGCGCCTTTGACTTCGCGCGCATTTTCTGTGGGTCCGAGCACGGATTACTGGTCACTGAGTCTGCTGGTGGCGGGCATCGGTAGCGTGACCGGCGCTATCAACATCATGGTGACGATTTTCTGTTACAGAACCAAGGGAATGACGCTTTCCCGGTTGCCATTGTTCGTGTGGATGATCGTTACTACGATGTTTCTGGTCATTGTGTTTCTCCCTCCATTGTCGGCCGCTCAGATCATGCTCACTCTGGAGCGCTATCTCGGAGCAAAATACTTCGACACGCAGGCGGGCGGCTCAGCTATTCTGTGGCAGCATTTCTTTTGGATTTTCGGACATCCGGAGGTCTACATCCTTGCTCTGCCCGCTTTCGGCGTGCTCTCCGAAGTCATACCGGTCTTTTCCCGCAAGCCGATCTTCGGTTACCCGATGATGGTTGCGGCCAGCGTCTTGATTGGCTTCATCAGCGCGGGTGTCTGGGCACACCACATGTTCACCGTCGGTATGACTTCGTTTGGGGTTACCTTTTTCGGAGTTGCCACCTTGGCTATATCGGTTCCGACCGGCATCAAAATCTTTAACTGGCTCGCCACAATTTATGGCGGGAAGGTTCGCTTAGAGCTTCCGATGGTTTTTGCCTTCACAGCCCTGTTCCAATTTCTAATCGCCGGGCTTACGGGAGTGATGCTGGGCGTGGCTCCCTTCGATTGGCAGCTTAACGACTCTTACTTCGTCATAGCGCACTTTCACTACGTCATAGTCGGCCTGATCTTATTCGCAGTTTTCGCCTTCTTTTACTATTGGTATCCCAAAGTTTTCGGGCGGATGCTGGATAAGAAACTGGGTTTTTGGCATTTCTGGCTATTCACGATCGGCTTTCACCTGACCTTTGATCCGCAGCATATCGCGGGAATTCTTGGCATGCCGCGGCGGATTTATACCTATCATCCCGGCCGTGGATGGGAACTGTGGAACTTTATCTCTTCGATCGGCGCCATTTTTCAGGCCTTAGGCATCATCTTTTTCGTTCTCAACCTGATCTGGTCTGCCAGGAAAGGAAAGGTCGCGGGAGACGACCCGTGGGATGCATGGACCCTGGAGTGGATGACCACTTCGCCTCCCGCAGATTACAACTTCGAGAAGCTTCCCGAGGTTCGGAGCCGCCGGCCCCTTTGGGACCTGAAGCATCCCGATGATCCAGATTGGAAATTTGAATGAACCTTAACCCTATCTTCTCGTGAGTTCAGAAACGCTTACCGCACAGGAAACCGACTGGAGGCAGCCTTCGCCGCGGAAGGTCGCGATGATCCTTGTTATCCTGACGGAGTCGGCCCTTTTCACCATCTTCGTTGTCGCCTACCTGTTCTACATCGGCAAAAGCCTGGTCCCACCTTATCCGCATCAGGTGTTACACTTCCCCTGGCTCGGATCCGTTCTGCTGTTTGGAAGTAGCGGAACGATCATGGTTGCCGAGCACCATCTCAAAAAGGGCTCGATTTCCGGGTTCCATCTTTGGTGGGCCATTACCTTCGCTGCCGGTGTTGGATTTCTGTTCTGGACCATCAACGAATGGTTGCACCTGATTTATCAGGAAGG
>Ga0070698_100005757_pt1 | contig 13549 bp, 11 predicted proteins | sample KBSK1502metaG_FD_65477 | JGI IMG/M metagenome (GOLD analysis project Ga0070698, IMG submission 65477) | Corn, switchgrass and miscanthus rhizosphere microbial communities from Kellogg Biological Station, Michigan, USA - KBS K1-50-2 metaG | ecosystem: Host-associated > Plants > Roots >... | reverse complement strand
CGGCCGGCGTCGACCGAGCTCCCGGCCGTACGCTATGGCGTACTCCTCGAACTGGAGCAGGTCTGGCAGTCGCTCGGGTCCCAAGCGGGCGAGACGCTCTACAGCGTGTCGCTCGGCCCGGGGGAAGAGGTGCAGCTCGTGGTCTCGGACGGCCGCTGGCGCAAGAAGCCTGATGCGAGCGAACGGCACCTCCAGATCGTCGCCAAGATGGTCGGCTCGCGTCAGCTCGGAGACAACATGGACGCGGTTCCGCTCGACCCGGGCATCGCGTCCGATCTCGCGGCCGCTGCGAGCGAGACCGTTCGGCTCCTCGCCGAACGCACGGCACGCATGGGCGAAGCGCTGCACCGCCGTCCCATCGGCATTACCGAGCTCGAGGGCGAGAAGCCGGCCGGCACGTCAGTCCGCACGCTGCGTAATCTGCGTGCGGAGGGCGTGCTGACGTATCACTTCGTCGAGCCGGTGGAGCGCTATCGGGTGATCGCGCGCTCGCCGCGGCTGTTACCGGCGCTGCTCGTCCCCTTCCGGCTGCCAAACATTGCCACCCGCGAGGTGGTGCGCCGCTTCGGCTACGCGCTGCGCCGCAACCTGCTCGATCGCGTATTCGGCCCGGACGTCGACGAAGTGTTGTCGGCCGCGGGGGGGGGACCGTCACGCGCGGCGGAGACCCGTCTGTACACTCACATCGCCGCGCACCTCGCGTACTACTCGGCCACGATCATCGCCGCGGGCGATCCGGCGGAGCGTTTTTTTGCGCTCGCCAAGCTGCACGACCCCAAGGGCCGTCCGCTCACCGACGTCATCGAGAACGTTGTCGTGGGACGAGTGGGCAATTACGTCGCGTTTCTCCTACGCTCGACCGAGTTCACAACGCCTGAATGGCGCGCGGCCCTGAGCGCGGCCGCCACCGCGGCGCCCGTCGTTCGCGCAGGGCAGGACCAGACGGTCACGCTGCCGCTCCCCGGGATCTGGCTTCGCTCCGAGCTGTTCCCCGCCGAGGTTGCGCGCGCGACCGACGACGCCGCGGTCCAAGACAGCTCCCAGTCGGGAAGGGTAGGGAAGCGAAAAGACAGCGGACGCTAGGGCAGCCGTTCCGCCAGCCCACCGGGGACGATGCTCTTGGGCCCGAACTTTCCGCGCACGCGGTCGATGGCACGCGACAGGCCGCGGTCGCGCTCGGTCTCCTCGGAAACAATCGCGAGTTGATCGGTCATCGCGGCGAGCGCCAAACCTGACAGCCGGACGCCCACCAGTCGCGCCGGCACACGTCGAGCGTTCCGCAGTGTCGTGAGCAGCTCGTGGGCGACACGCAGGATCACGCGGTCTGATACGACGGGGTCGGGCAGGGTGCGCTGCGCCGATCGAGTTTTGAAATCCCAGTCGCGGAGCCGCACCGCCACCGTCCGCGCGCAAAGCCGATCGCCACGCATATCGGCGGCGGCGCGGGTGACGAGCCGCAACAGCTCGCGCTCGATATCCTCGTCCTCAGACAGATCCTTCCCGAATGTCTCGTCGCGACTGATACCGCGGTTCATCGTGCGGTGGAAGACGTCGGCGGAGTCAGTTCCGTGGATGCGATTCCAGAGCCACTGCGCTTCGCGCTTGCTGATCCACGTTCCCAGCGTCTCGAGGTCGTAACGCAGCGCATCGGCAACGGTGATCAGGCCGTGAGCGGCGAGCCGTGCCTGGAATTTCGGACCGACGAGCGGAATGTTGGCCAGGGTGCACGATCGCAGGAACTCCTGTTCGTTCCCTGGCGCGACGACCAGCACGCCCTCGCCGCCGCGGCTGGGCTTGGCCCGATCGACCGCCATCTTGGCGATCAGCTTGTTGGTACCGCCGCCGATGGAGAGCGTAAGTCCCGTCGCTTCGCGCAGACCGGCGCGGATGCGGTGCGCGGTCGCGAGCAGGGGCTCATGATGGTAGAGGCCTTCGGTGCCGGTCAGGTCCAGGTACCATTCGTCGATGCTCGCGCCTTCGACCACGGGCGTGTATTGCTGCAGTGCCTTGCGGATCTCGGCGCTCTTCTTGATGCACTCTTTGAACGGCACGGGGACGCACATCGCCTCGGGGCAGAGCCGCAACGCGCGCGCGATCGGCATCGCCGAGCGGACGCCGAACTTGCGGGTCTCGTAGGAGGCGGAGCAGACGACGCCGCGGCTGTCGCGCGAGCCGCCGACGATGAGGAGTGGCGCTTTTCCCGCGCCGTCGGGATCGACGGCGCGCGCGACGGCGACGTAGAACGCGTCTGCATCGGCCAGCAGAATCTGGCGCATGGGTCCTGCCCGAACATATCCCGAAACTACCCAGGCTGCAACTACTTGAGATAGAGGAGGCAAGGGCGAGCTTTGGCCCGATGCGCGGCCGAGAGCCGGTCCGAGTTCTGGTGTTCTCCGCATCGCTGCGAACGGGATCGTTCAACACGCGACTGGCGCAGCTCGCGCGCGGCGCGGTCGAGCAGCACGGCGCGACGGCGGATCTCGCCGCGCTGCGCGACTTCGACAGCCTCTCCTACAGTCAAGACGCGCAGAAGGACGGATTCCCCGCGGGTGCCGACGAGTTGCGCCGCCGGCTCCTGGCCAACGACGCGTTTGTCATTGCTTCGCCTGAGTACAACGGCTCGATGCCCGGGTCGCTCAAGAACCTGATCGACTGGGTGTCGCGCTTCAAGCCGCAGCCATTCAACGGTAAGCATGCGCTGCTCATGTCCGCCTCACCCTCCATGGTCGGAGGGAATCGCGGGCTGTGGGCGTTGCGGGTACCACTCGAGCACCTGGGGACGCGTGTCTACCCCGACATGTTCTCGCTCGCGCAGGCGCACCAGGCGTTTGGCGCGGATGGCGCGTTCGCGGATCCGAAGCTGCGCGACCGGTTCGATCAGACGATCGTGGGATTCCTGGACCTCGCTGAGGCTGTGAAGAACTACCCCTGCGCCAAGACGGCGTGGACCGAGTTCCTCGGCGAGCATCCGGACGCGTTGACAGACCGTGTCGAATAGCGGGCGATTGGTTTAGTTTTTGCCCCCATGAGCAAAGGCACAATCGGCATCCTCACCGGCGGCGGCGACGTCCCCGGACTCAATCCTGCCATCCGCGCCATCACGATTCGCGCCCTGCGCGACGGGTACAAGGTCGTCGGCATTCGGCACGGCTGGGGGGGGCTGGTCGACTACTCGCGCGACAAGGGCGCGGATAACAGCGAACAGGTTCTGCCGCTCACGGAAGCGATCGTGAACCGCGCCGGCCGCACCGGCGGCACGTTTCTGCACACCTCGCGCGTCCGGCCGAGTCACCTGCCGCAAGAACGCGTACCGGCGCACCTCAGCGGCTATACGGAAAAAACGAACGACATCACGAAAGACGTCATCAAGAACCTCGAGCACATCGGCGTCGACGTCCTGATTCCCATCGGCGGCGACGACACGCTCAGCTACGGGAAGCGGCTGCACGACGAGGGGCTGAACGTCGTCGCGATCCCGAAGACGATGGACAACGACGTCTACGGCACCGACTACTGCATCGGCTTCAGCACATGCGTGACGCGCACGATCGAGCTGACGCACCGGCTGCGCACGTCCGCGGGCTCGCACGAGCGTTTTCTGGTGATCGAGGTCTTCGGCCGCTACGCCGGGTTCACGGCACTGCTGCCGACCATGGCGGGGGCGGCGGACCGCTGCGTCATCCCGGAATACCCGGTCGAGGTCGAGCATCTGGCGGAGCTGCTCACGCAGGATCGCAACAAGAATCCGAGCCGCTATTCGGTCGTCCTCATCTCCGAGGGCTCGCGCCTCACGTCCCACGAGGGAATGAGCTTCGAGGGCGAAGAGACGGACATGTTCGGCCACCGCAAGCTGGGCGGGATCGGTGACCGGATCGGCGCGGCGCTGAAGGAATCATCGGCGAAGTACAATAAGGGCCGGAAGATCGACGTCGTAAACCAGCGCCTCGGTTATCTGGTGCGCTCCGGCGATCCCGACGCGCTCGACTCCATCGTGCCCATGGCGTTCGGCAACCTCGCGCTCGATCTCGTGGTGAAGAAGCAGTACGGCCGACTCGTGAGCATTCATAAAGGGTTCTATGACACCGTGTCGCTCTCGAGCGTGACGTCGGAGAAAAAAGTCGTGGCCGTCTCGAAGTATTACAACACGCAGCGGCTGCGCCCGATCTATCAGTTCGACGGCGCGCCGCTCTTCATCATGACGAGCGATTGACGGGCTAGGGTTTTCGCGTCACGCGCAGATTGGCGAACTGGCCTCCTGAGCCGTCGCCGACCCAAATCCCTACCGACCCGCGCGTCCGGTCGCTCAATTCGTTGACGACAAGCGCCGGTGTTCGGGCGTCGTTCACGAACACGCTCACTTTCGGCCGCTCGACCACCACGCGCACATGAAACCACTGGTCGCCGTCGGGCTCCGGCACGACGGGGGCCTCATACTGACCGGAGCGCTCTGACCGCAGCCGTTGCCACGTCCAGCTCGGTTGCGAGACGTACTGCACGGCGTGGCTGTGACGGGTCGAGTCGGAGACGCGGAAGTTGAAAGGCCGGAAGTACACGGCGTCGTAGGTTTGCGCATCCACCACGCGGAACGCCACCCCCACGAAACTGCTTTGTGGCGGCTGGCTCTGTCCCAGAAGGTCGGCTTCGATGACGCCGTTCGTGAAGTCATAGCCCTTCAGCCAGACCAGCCCCATCAGCGGGACGAGCGGCAGCTTGAGCGCGTGCTTTCCAACGGTATCGACCACTGCGTACGTGCGGCCGGCGACCTGCCACCGCGGATCCTTTCCTACGGCCGTCAGATCCAAGGTTTCCGGCGCCTGGGCGAGGCACGCGAGAATCATCAGCGGTACCATAGGCGACCTCCCGTTTCGTCGTGGGTAGTGCGAAACTCTGTCCATGCTCAACGTGGGTCTCGTCGGATTTGGTTTCGCGGGCAAGGTCTTCCACGCGCCCGTCATTCGCGCCGTCGACGGCTTGCGGCTTACTACGATTGTGCAACGGCATGCGTCCGCCGACCAGCGCTACGCGGATGTGGAATTCGTCCGGAGCGTTGACGAGTTACTGACACGCAAAATCGATCTCGTCGTCGTTGCGACGCCCAACACCTCGCACCACGCCATCGCAAAACAGGCGCTCTTCGCCGGGCGTCACGTCGTGGTCGACAAGCCGTTCGCGCCCACGCTCGCCGAGGCGCAGGATCTCGTCGAGATCGCCCGCAAACAGCGGCGCATCGTCACCGTGTACCAGGACCGCCGCTATACCGGCGATTTCGTCACGGTGCAGAGCGTCGTCGGGGAAGGCGCACTGGGCCGAGTCGTCCTGTTCGAATCGCATTTCGACCGATTCCGTCCCGAGCAGAAGCCGAATGCCTGGCGCGAGGAGCCGCTGCCCGGGTCCGGCGTGTGGTTCGACATCGGACCGCACCTCTTCGATCAGGCGCTGCTGCTGTTTGGTACTCCCGAAGCGATCGGTGCGGACATCCGGATCGAGCGGGATCGCGGCCGCGTGGACGACGCCTTCGACGTAACGCTGTACTACCCGCACATTCGCGCCGTCCTGCGTGCCTCGATGCTCCGGCCGCCCGTCGGACCGACCTGGCTTGTGCACGGCACTAGAGGGTCCTTCGTCAAATACGGGATGGATCCACAGGAGGCCGCGCTCAAGGAGGGCCGCACGCCTGACGAGCCCGATTGGGATACCGAGCGGCCGGAGTCCTACGGCACGCTCATCACATCTGACGCAACGCGCACAGTGCCGACGCTCCGCTCGAATTTCACGCGCTATTATGAAAACGTCCGAGACGCGATGCTCGGAACGGCGGAGCTGGCCGTCACGCCGGAGTGGTCGCTCGATGTAATGCGTGGATTGGTCCTGGCTGCCGAGAGCAGTCGAACCCATACCGTGTTGCCATGGAGCCCGTGAAAAAGCCCTCCTCCTACGTTCTGCTCGGTGGCCTCGTCGCCGGCTCGTTCGACATCGCTTACGCGTGTACGTTCTGGTTCCTGAAGCGCGGCGTCTTACCGACGCGCGTGTTCCAGTCCGTCGCTTCGGGCCTGGTCGGCGATGCCAGCTTCACCGGAGGATGGCGCACCGCGGCGCTCGGTCTCGCGCTCCACTATTTCATCGCGACGGCGATGGCGGTGACCTACTACCTGTTCGCGCGGCGCTGGTCGGATCTGTGGGAAAAGCCGTTCGTGTACGGTCCGATGTACGGTCTGCTACTGTACGGCATCATGAACTACATCGTCGTGCCGCTCTCGGCGGCGGGTCCCGGCTCGCGGAACCTGCTGTGGGTGCTGCTCAGCATCGCCGTGCACGTATTGTTGATCGGGACGCCGATCGCGCTCTTCGCGCAGCGTGCGATGCTGGCGACTCGGCCCGGGCGTGAGCTAGGCGTTTAGACGGAGGCGCCGATTTGGCCGTTCGGGCGTTATCTTGTGCGCTTGGAATGACCTCAAATCCCACAACATCCTGCCAGCGGTGCGGCGCGACCCTCGTTGCGGGGACGTCGTTTTGCCCGCGGTGCGGCACCGGCATCCCCGTGCATCGCCCCTGGTCGGGGCCCACCCTGGCCACGCCGTCCGGGGCGGTCCTCGAGCCGCGTCCCGAAGCCTGGGAGGCGCAGCTCGCGGCGCTGCGGCGCGCGACGCTCGGCCAGTACGAGATCCTGGTCGAAGTGGGGCACGGCGGCATGGCCACCGTCTACCTCGCCCACGATCTGGCACTGGATCGCAAGGTGGCGATCAAGGTGCTCGCACCGGCGTTGCTCGCGATGGGGGAGGGGATGGTCGAGCGGTTCAAACGCGAAGCGCGCACCGCCGCAGCGCTCAGCCACCCGCACATCATCCCGATCTACGCCGTCAACGAGAGCAACGAAGTCTTGTACTTCGTCATGAAGCACGTGCAGGGACGCTCCCTCGACGCCATCGTCCGCGACGTCGGCCAATTACCGATCACGATGACGCAGGCGATCCTCGCGCAAGTGGCCGATGCCCTGGGGTACGCGCATCGCCACGGCGTGATCCACCGCGACATCAAGACCGCGAACATCATGCTCGATGAAGAAGGCTGGGCCGTCGTCACGGACTTTGGCATCGCCAAGGTCGTGCAGGCCCAGGGACTCACCATGACCGGCGTGACGGTAGGCACGCCGACCTACATGAGTCCCGAACAGTGCGCTACGACGGAGGAAGTGACCGGCGCCTCGGATCAGTACTCGCTCGGCATCGTGGCGTACGAGATGTTGACCGGGACGGTGCCGTTTCAGGACGACTCGATCATGTCCATCATGTACGCGCACTTCAACCAGCCGCCACGGCCCGTGACGGATCTCCGCGCCGACTGTCCGCCCAATCTCGCGGCGGCGGTGATGCGCATGCTGGAGAAAGATCCTGCCAGCCGCTGGCCCAGCATGGACGACGTTGTGGCGGTGTGCGGCCGCCCCTCGCTCCGTCGCGATGATCCGATCCGGCAGCAGATGAGCTCGCTCGCGCGCGCCGGCGGCCACGCCGCCGGCCCCAAGACGCCTTCGAGCCCGATTGCGATGTCGAGAGTGCGGACGCGCCCCACGTTCCGCCGGCCGCGGCGCTGGCTGTGGCCCAGTGTCGGCGCGGCGGTTGCGGTGGCGGGGTTGGCGCTGTGGCGGCTCTGGGGGTCAGGGACGCCGCTGTTGGGTCCGCGCACGCCGGCGCCGGTCGCGGCTGTCCGCGATTCCGTTGTCCGCGATTCCGTCCCAGCCACGGCTGCGCGCGCTGACTCGAGCCGCGCGGTGGTACGTCCCGAGCGGCCGAGCGTCGCCGCGCAACGCGACGACAGCATGATTGGTTCGCTGCGCACGAGCGCGCTGCGCGCCCAACAGCGGGCCGCATTGGCGGGCGCGACGCCCGCCGATCTCAGCGCCGGCCATACGGCGTTCGCGAGTGGGGAGTCGCTCGCTGCGGCTCGGCGCGTATCGGAGGCGATGATGCAGTTCGCGACGGCGTCAGCGCAGTGGGCGGATGCCGAGCGCCAGGCGCGAGCACGTGGCAGTCGGGACACCGAGCCGCGCCGGGTCGCGGAGTCCGCCCCTCCAACCCCGCCGCCGACCCCGCCGCCGGCGCCGCCGCCGGCGCCCGTCCCCGTCGCGCCTGTCGCGGCCGACCCGCGGCCCGACATCGAGAAGGTGATCGCGGATTACGCGGCCGCCATCGAATCGCGCGACATCGAACAGGTGCGACACGCGTATCCGGGGCTCACGACGTCACAGCAGGGGAGTTGGCAGACGTTTTTCGACCGCGTGCGGAATCTCAAGGCGACGCTCACCGTGGCAAACCTGAGTCTCACCGCCACCACAGCCGACGCGGGCGTCAGCGGCGTGTACGAATACGACAACGCCAGCACGGGACGTCCCGAGCGGCGCCCAGTGACGTTTCGCGCAACCCTCGCCCGCGACGCAAGCGGCTGGCGCATCACAGCTATCCGATAAGGCTAGACGTCGAGACGTCTAGAAGTTGTATTCCAACCCAGCGGTCCAGAGCACGTTCGGCCGCAGCCCGCCTCGATTCAAGGGCCAGAGGGTATTGGCCACCAGAATGATTCCGCTGTGCGTCACAAACTTGAAGCCGAACGAGCCGTTGATCAGATCATCGCGTTCCGTCGGAATGTTCGTCGGCTCGAGGGTGCGACGGAACGGCAGATCGTAGGTGACCGTGCCCGGCAGCCGCAGCTTGCTCTCGCCCACCTGCAGCTCGGACACCACGTCGACCGCGATCGCGGCCCACGGCGCCATGACGTGGTCGAACCCCACCGTGGCAAGCACCGAGCTGTTCTGCGAGCTGCCGCCGCGAAACAGATATCCGACGTTGGCGTGGGGCGAGAATGCCCCGAATCGCGCCGACAGGATACCGAGCCCGCGCGCCGCAATGTGGCCCGAGCCGAGCAGGTCTGCGGCGCTGCCGGTCGGGAAGCGCACGTCGGCCAGCAGGGAGAAACTGGTGCGCTCCGTGCGGGTCAGGTTCACCTTGACCCGCGTGGCGATGTCTCCGACACCCGTGGCGGAGCCCTCGACGAACCGGGATGTCGAGAGTTCGGGGTTCGCCGGGGTGCCGCCGAAGAAATGCTGCGCCGTCGTGCCACCGAACGGCACGATTTGCGCGTCGCTCGTGCCGCGGAGCGTCGTGGAGACGATCGGGAGGGCCACGCCGATGTCGACCCGATCGGCCAGCCCGAACGTGACAAAGAAGGACGTCACCGTCATGTCGAGGTCGAGCGCCAGCCGCAGGTTGATCACGTCGTTCTCGTGCGTCGGGACGCCGTAGGGCGTGCACGACGATCCGACGATGCTGTCGCAGGCCGGGCCGGTCACATTCTCGTGCGTGAACGTCATCTCGATGTCGTGCATATTCACGCCGCGTAGCGTCTCGAAGTGCAGGCGGTTGATGTTGGCCCCGACGAACACGCGGCCGCGGCCGAGCGTCGGGGCTCGCTCGCCGAAGACGGCACCGGGCGATCCTGAGGTCGGTACCGGGACCCCAGCCTCGAACCGGAACGTCGAACCGCCGCTGGTGGCGCTGACCGGCACGTTTCCGGCGTTCTGGCTGATCGCCGAGCTGATGAAGGCGATGAGCGAACCGTTGTCGGCGTTGGCGGAGGGAACGAAGTGATCGGCATGCAGCGCCGTTGCCGAATCGGAGCCGGCGGTCCCCCCCAGGAACAGCGGATCTTTGCCGGCTGAGAAGATGAAGAGCTGCGAGATCTTGTCGCGGAGCCCCTGGGCCGGGAGTGGCGTAACCACCACCGCGAGCGACATGAGACTCCACACGAGGCGCTGCATCGATTCCTCCAAGGCGCGTATGGGTGACTTGACCGGACTCGAAGAGACGGGTCACGAGTGTGCGCGTCAACCCCTGAGCGTGTAGAATCGAGGCATGCGTCCATACATCCTCGATGAGCTGACCTGGAAAGTGGTGCGTGATACGCGCTACGACGTCGCCGTCCTGCCGTGGGGCGCGACGGAAGCCCACAACTATCACCTCCCGTACACGACGGACAACATCCAGGCTGAGGCGGTCGCGGCGCTCGCCGCCGAGCGCGCGTGGCAGCGCGGGGCCAAGATCGTGGTGCTGCCGGTCGTGCCGTTCGGCGTCAACACGGGACAGCTCGATATCCCGCTCTGCATCAACATGAACCCGAGCACCCAGGCGCTGGTGCTGCGCGATGTCGCGCTGTCACTGGCGGAGCAGGGGATCGGGAAGCTCGTGATTTTCAATGGGCACGGCGCAAACGATTTTCGCCAAATGATTCGCGAGCTCCAGCCGCAGGTCTCGCTGTTTCTCTGCGTCGTGAACTGGTACAAGGTGCTCGATCTCAAGGGGTTTTTCTCGGATCAGGGGGATCACGCGGGCGAGATGGAGACGAGCGTGATGCAGCACATCGCGCCCCAGCTCGTGCTGCCATTGTCCGAGGCCGGCCCCGGAGCCGCCCGGAAGTTCAAGATCCCCGCATTTCGTGAAGGGTGGGCGTGGGCGCCGCGCAAATGGACGCAGGTCACCGATGACACCGGATCCGGGAATCCCGCCGCCTCGACACCAGAGAAGGGCAAGCGCTACATCGAGGCGGTGACCGCCAAAGTCGCGGACTTTTTCGTCGAGTTGGCGAAAGCCGACACCTCGAAGTTGTACGAGGCTTAGGCGCCGAGCAGCTGCTTTACCGCGCGATCCGCTTCGCGAATCGAGTTCCGATGGTCGCTGGCCCCGGCAAGATCCGTATTCGCAAACGCGATCCGGCCGTGCGGCCGATTCCTCAGGACATCCCGTGGCGCCGGGTTGCCGTCCGTGCCAAAGAAAAACCCCGGTTGCGGATTCACGTACGCGTGGCCCCAGCGATTCAGAATGATGCCGGCGATGTCTCGGCGCGGATCGAAGCCGCCGGGCGCGAACATGTCGCCAAGCTGCTCGCGGAACGCGCGCTCGTACTGCGCGAACGACGTGCCCAGCAGCTGCGCGCGCCCCCGGCTGCCCTGCTCGGCGATCGACAGGCCGGGCTGCGCGAAGAGGACCTTGATGGTCAGCACCGTCGGTGAGTCAGGACCGATGGTGCGCGACTCATTCCCGACGAGCGCCATCTTCCGTACCGAGAGATAGTCGCCGAGTCCGCCGAACCAGCGGCAGCCGGTCAATCCCATCTTGTAGAGGAAGCGCCAGTTGCGGACGGCGATGTTCGCCATCAGACAGGGCGATCGATAGAACTGCGCGTACGCCTCGCGATGGCTGGTAGGAAGGTCATTCACGATGTGCTTCGCCGTCCAGCTGCCGCCCGCGACGACGACCGAACGCGCGCTGACCTTGTAGAGCTGCTTGCCCTTGGCGTATGTGACGACGACGTGCGGCGCGTTCGACGAGTCGCCGGCGTGCTCGACGCGGACAACTGTGGAGTTCAGCCGGATCCGTGTCGCCTGACCGGCGCGATCGAGCGCGCGAAAGTTGACTCGGCTCTGCCACACCGCGTCGACGGTGCGTGGACCGGCAAAAACGTCGGGGATGAGCGTCTTCACCATCAGTCGCGCGAACCCGCCGTTGCCATCGGGAAACATCTGGTCGCCGAGGGTGTCGTCGCCGTCTTCCGGAAACTGGGTCTCGATCGCGTAGTTGCAGTACGCCGATAGCGCGTCGGGACCGAGGCCGTAGCCACCGCCTTCGACCGGCGAGAGAAACGTCCGTACCGTCTCGCGACTGATGCTGTATCGCGCCATCACGTGCTCTTCGAGCGTGATGGCGTCGAGTTGGCGAGAAATTACGTCGCCTTCGGTCTGGGGACGGGGGCTGTCGACGTGGCCCGTTCCCCAGCGCAGGAGCTCCGCGCGCGTGGTTTCATTGATGGGCGCGCCTTCGAGCTTCCGCCCCCACGGGTCCATCACCCACACCCCTGGTCGCTGGCCGAACTGCGGCCCGAAGTAGAAGCCGTAGTTCTGCGGCGTTTGGTAGGGCGAATGAGCGAGCGGCATCTCGGGGGACGATCCGGACCACGTCTGGTAGGCGAACGCCGAGCGGTCCATCCCGATCATCTCGTAGAAGCGATCGGTGTAGCCACCTTTGCCCGGTACCAGGAAGATCGCCGAGCCCTGGTGCGCGGTGAGCCGCTGTCCGTCGACGAGGAACTCGTTCCGCTTCGCTTCGCCACCGAAGATCGGGTGGTTGTCGATGACGAGGCAGCGTCCGCCCTTGTATTTCTGGAAAAAGATCGCGGCGGCGAGTCCGCTGATTCCGCCGCCGACGGCGACGAGGTCGTACATCTCGCCGGTGTCGCTCGCGCCGGCAACGCGCTGTTCGAATGAGCCCCCGCCATCCCGCAGCGCGTGTCCCGCGCTTAGCACATCCCAGGTGTTGCCGTTCGAGTGCCGGTAGTCGCCGACGCCGCCGTAGCCGTTGAAGGCGTCGGCCGGGGACGTCGTTGGCGCCTTGCCGGGGAGGAGCAGTCCGGCGCCGGTGAGAAGGATCCCGTCGAGGAAGTCGCGGCGGGAGATCGGCTCGCGCAAGCCGTGGCCTACTGTCCCGTTGCCGCCGGCGCGCTCAGCCAGCGCGCGAACCAGGCCGCCATTTCCTTATAGAAGAAGCGGCTGTCCTCGCCCTTGAGAACCCAGTGGTTCTCCTCCGGCCAGATGATCAGCCGGGAGGGGATCTGTTGGCGCTGCAGCGCGGTCCAGAACTCGAGTGCGTTGTTCATCGGCACACGGAAATCGCGCTCGCCTACCGATACGAGCACGGGCGTGTGCAGGTTGGCGGCTTTCCGCATCGGGCTCTGGGTCCGCCAAATCGGATGATCTTCCCACGGCGGGCCGCCGACGTTGCGCTCACGATCGTAGTTGAAGTCGCTCGTCGCCCACTGCGTCTCGAGATCCCACTCGCCGGCATGGCTCACCAGCGCGCGATACCGCGTCGTCGTCACCGCGAGCCAGTTGGTCAGATGGCCGCCGTAGCTCGCGCCGCCCGCGATTTGGCGCGACGCATCGAGGAATCGGAAACACTTGAGCGCCGTGTCGGCGGCTTCGTTCAGCTCGTTGGCCGGACCCTCGAGCGGATCGAACTGGATATCCTGCGAGAACTTCTCGCCATATCCGGTCGAGCCGGTGTAGTCGGTCATGAGGACGACGTAGCCTGGTGCGCCGAGCAGGTGTGGATTCCACCGCAGGCCAAAGTTGTCGGTCCACATGTTCGCCGCGCCGCCATGGATCAGCACGAACAGCGGATAGGTGCGCGTCGAGTCGAACCCCGGCGGCACCGCGTAGAAGCTGTGGATGCGCTTCCCCTTGGCCGATGTGAACCAGAACTCGCGCAGCGGCTGCCAGTCGATCGCAGCGGCGCGGGCTGTGTTGAACTTCGTGAGCGGCGTCCAGCGGCCCGTGACCGGATCGACTCTGACGATCTCCGGCGGATTCGTCGCACTCTCCCACACCGCTGCGACCTTGAAGGTTGTGCCGGTCGTCGCTCGAGCGACCTGCAGCGTGGCGAACGTGCCGCTCGTCATGCTGCCGACTTCCTGTTCTTTTCCACCTGTCGCCGGCGCGCGAAACAGCCGT
>Ga0070698_100005755_pt1 | contig 13551 bp, 8 predicted proteins | sample KBSK1502metaG_FD_65477 | JGI IMG/M metagenome (GOLD analysis project Ga0070698, IMG submission 65477) | Corn, switchgrass and miscanthus rhizosphere microbial communities from Kellogg Biological Station, Michigan, USA - KBS K1-50-2 metaG | ecosystem: Host-associated > Plants > Roots >... | reverse complement strand
CGCCGGCCGCCTCGCCGGGCGGCTGGATCCTCGACCGGCACGGCGGTGTGCACGCCTACGGCAGCGCGCCCGCGCTGTTCCCAACTGGCTACTGGCCGGCCTGGGACATCGCGCGCGGGTTCGGCGGCGGCGGGGGCAGCCGGGAGCGCTGGATAGTCGACGCGGAGACGCTGGCCGACGGGTGGGGCGCCTACTACAACCAGCGCGACGCGCGCTGGGGCCCGAGGTCGGTCGGCGCCACTCAGGAGCATGTCTGGTGGATCGGCTGCCTGCTCACCGACCTGGCGATGGTGTACACGCACTTCGGCTTCCGGGGCGTGACGCCGGGAACGATCGCCGCCAACGCGGGCTACTTCGACGCCGACGGCGAGATCGCCGACTACGCCCTCAACATCCCCGGGCACCCCGCGACGATCAACCGCCGGCCGAGCCTGGGGTGGATCACCGCGCAGGTGGGCGCCGGCCGGCCGGTGATCGTCGGCATGAACAAGCCGGGCGGGGGCACTCATTTCGTCGTGCTGACGGGTCTCGACGGGGCGTCGGACTTCTGGGCCAACGACCCATGGGACCAGAACGCGATGCACGTCCAGTTCTCGGGCGACTGGGACGACCGCGGCGCAATCTACGAGGCGATCGCGTACAGCTAGCGGGAGGGGCGTCGAGCAGCGAGCGATGATGTGTGGCTCATGACCATGCTCTGGCGCTATGTCGTGCGACACCAAGGTGCGGTCGCGCTGGGCATCGGAGCCGTCTATTTCGCCGCCTACTCCACCCTGTCGGTGCTTCGGCACCGCACTTACCACTCGCTCGGCTTCGACCTTGGCCTATTCGATCAGATCTTCTGGAATACGGTCCAGGGACGGCCCTTCGAATCCACGATGAGCCAGGCGCTTCCCATGCCCCATTCGCTTCTTGGTGACCATTTCTCGCCCGGCCTGCTGGTTCTTGCGCCGTTCTACGCCGCGTATCCGCATTCCGAGACGTTGCTCGTGCTGCAGACGCTGGCGCTGGCATCGGGCGCGTGGCCGGTTTACCTGTTGGCCAGGCTGAAACTCGGTGGCGCTTATCCGTTGGCCTGGGTAGTCGCCTACTTCCTTTTCTTGCCTCTTGCCTTCATCAACCTGTTCGACTTCCATGAGGTGGCGCTCGCCGTAACGCCAATCGGATTCGCGCTCTTTTTCCTCGAGAAGGGCCAGCGCCGGTGGTTCTTGATCAGCCTCGCCATCACCTTCTTGATCAAGGAGGAGATGCCGTTGATCGGCGTCGGCTTCGGCGCGTACGCCCTTCTCGGCAAGAGGGACTGGAAGCTGGGTCTGGCAGTGGTGACTGGAAGCGCGGTCGCGTTCATCGCGGTCATCCAATACGCGATTCCGTACTTCAGCTCTGGTCGCAGCTATCCCTACATAAGTGATCGATATGGGCAGGTCGGAGGTAGCCCGTTGGGCATCTTGCGCACGCTTGCCACCGATCCGCTTCGCATCGCGCGAGCTGTCATTCAGCCCAAGAAGGTCTACTTCTTGCTCGGCATTTTCGGCCCGGTCATCGGCCTCAGCTGGCTGGCCGGCTGGGCCTCATTGCTTGTCCTACCAACGCTCGGATATCTGTTGCTGTCCAGCTACGAGCCGCAGTACTCGTTCAGCGCCCAATACTCAGCGCCTCTCATTCCGCTTGTAATCGGGACCGCGATCCTGGGGCTGGCGCGCTTGCGGCAATCGGCCCAAAGACCAGTGATCTTCGCGGTGTTGGCAAGCTCGCTGCTATTCAGTTGGGCGTACGGTGATCTGCCCTTCTCGAGGAAGTTCGACTATTCCCAATTCCAGACAGATCCGCGCTACGCCGCTTTCGTGCATCGCGTCGACGCGATCCCAGCCGACGCGAGCGTGTCGGCGGAGAACGGGTTTCCCAGCCACCTCTCTGAACGTCGGTACATCTACGACTATCACTTCGAAGGAGCGCAGAACGCGCAGTGGGTGGTGCTCGACTACAGCGGGACTGGCCACAACCTAGCGACCTTCTTGGATCAAGTTGCAGCCCTCGAAGCTGAGGGTTACCAGGAAGTTGCCGGCGGATATGGCCTAGCTCTGCTCCGTAAGTCTTAAGCCCTGGAACGGCCGAAGTTGACGAAGCATTAACCGATCACTAAGCTGGCGGCGTCCTCAATGAATATCCTGCCGATCTCCCAGCCTGCGCCGCGCGGCCCCCACTCAGCTTTTCGCTTGGCCACCGGGATCGTGCGTTATGGGCCGGCGTTCCTGGCCCAGGTGGGTGTCCTGTACCTCGCACTGGTCATCGGCGAGGTAATCGCGACCGGACGCACAGGAGGCCGCTTCCAACTTGAGCTAGGGCTCGCCGTAGCTGGGATTGCAATGGGTCTTGCCGAAGCAACCTTCCGTCTGTACAGGCGGGTTTGGGCCGTAGCTGGTCTGTCTGACGCCATCGCGATCGCCCTAGCTGTAATCGAGGCGTGCGCTCTGGTGACTCTGGTCGATGCCCTTATACCGCCGACCTTGAGGCCGTTCCCGATCGCCATTCCAGTGCTCGTCTCCCCCATCGTCCTTTCGGCGATAGGGGCGTTCCGGCTCATGCCGCGGCTGCTACTTCGACGTTCGATTGCAGAAAACCGTCTCCTGGTGGTGATACCCGACAGCTCCGGCTACAGGACCGTGAAGTCACTCATCCAAAACTCCGGGGTCCTATGGTCACCGATCGCCATCGTGACAGCGCGGCCTGTCGACGCCCGCAGAACGGTCATGGGCATACCTATCGTGGGTGACACACGCGACCTGGCCCGCTGGATCCAGGTCACTCACGCCGATGGGGTCGCCTTCGTTTCGGGGGACATGGTTCAGGCTGAGTTCAGAAGCCTTCTTACGGTCTGCCTGCAACTCGAGAAACCAATCTTCATCGTTCCTCCGGCCGACGAATGGCTCCGTTCCGTCGGATCGAGCAGGATCCGGATGCTGACTGCCGATGACGTAGTGGCGCGCTCGGCCCAGGAGCTAGATCTGGCCGGCGCTGCCGAAGAAATTGCGGGGCGCACCGTACTTGTCACCGGAGCGGCAGGCTCGATCGGCTCAGAACTCTGCAAGATCCTGGTGACTCTCAAGCCCCGACGGCTGGTGTTGGTCGACAACAACGAGAGCGGTCTCTTCGACACCGCCGCCGAGCTGCGATCCCTCTCGAATGTCGAGCTACGAGAAGCTCTAGTCTCGATCAGAGATCGAGACCAGTTGCTCACGGTCTTTGCGGACGAACGGCCTGAAGTCGTCTTCCACGCAGCCGCGTACAAGCACGTTCCCATGCTTGAGAGCCATCCCGAGCAAGCGGTGCTGGTCAACGTGGTCGGCACGCGTAACGTCCTGATATGTGGCGAGGCCGTCTCGACCTCTCAGTTCGTGATGATCTCGACGGATAAGGCCGCCTCCACTCAGTCCGTGATGGGCTGCACAAAGCGCATGTGCGAACTGATGGTGCTTAGCCATCGCGGAACGATGGGCTGTCGTGCGGTGCGGTTCGGCAATGTAGTGGGAACTCGGGGCAGCGTCACGCCGATCTTTGAGCGGCAGATCCAGCAGGGCGGACCGATCACCATCACCGACCCGGAAATGACGCGGTACATGATGACTTCGCGTCAGGCCGCCTCGCTGGTGATCAGCACGATCAGCCTGCCGCCGGGGCGCCTGTACATGCTCGACATGGGAGAGCCGATCAAGATCTTGGACCTGGCGAATGCTCTCATCCGATCCAGAGGCCTCCGGCCGGAAAAGGACATCGAAATTGTGTTCACTGGCGCGAGGGATGGCGAACGGCTCAGCGAAGAGCTGCTCGGCCCCGGCGAGAGTTGGAAGTCGACTCCAAATTCAATGATCCGCGAGGTTGTTACCCCGATGCCCGATACGCCAGAACACCTCGATTGGGCGATACACCGTTTGAGCGAGCTCGCCACCGATCAGAAATCCACGGAGTTGGCGCGCGCTCTCAAACAATCCGTTTGGACTCAACCGGTGCACGACGTGCGAGAGCCCGTTGCTCCCAGACACGAAGAGGTTCCTCTCGAGTAGAACCACGCTCCGGATTTTGGATCGCTGGCCCATAGGTTGCTCATGTCCGCCGGACTCGAAGCCAGAAGGATGGCAGGGGCAATAAACTGAGCTAATGGAAGCGGCTGAAGCGAAGAAGCAGGCCGTACTTTGCTGGACCGTGGCCCCATGCGGACCCTCTGTGCCTGACCTGCCGCCCGGGTCGAAGCCGTACTTCGAGGAACTCGTGGCCGGCAGGCGCGATTACGCGCCCTGGATGTCGGAGGCCTTGCGCTACGCTGACTCCGGCGGCCTCGACGTGCTTGACGTCGGTTCCGGACAGGGAATTGATGCCTACGAGTACGCCTCACGCGGCGCACGCGTCGTCGGAATCGACCTGACACCGCGCCATATCGAGTTGGCAGACCGGCATATCGCGGCAAGTGGACTCACTGCCAGATTCGTCCATGGCGACGCGGAGTCGATGCCCTTTCCGGATGACAGTTTCGACATCGTGTCGTCGAACGGTGTGCTTCACCACACTCCCGACATCGAGGCAGCACTGACCGAATGCAGGCGTGTTCTGCGTCCGGGCGGCGCGTTTACCATGATCCTCTACAACCGTCGGTCATTTCATTACTGGATAACCCAGGTGCTGGGACATGGTGTTTTGGGCGGTGGGCTGTTCCGAAGCGGCTCGATGAGCAGTGTCCTCTCGGCAACCGTTGAGACAGGCTCATCGTTGGGCGCGCGGCCTTTGGTTCGTGTCTACTCGCCCGGAGAGGTGCGCCGAATGCTCGAGTCAGCGGGCTTCGAATCCGTGGTGGTCTTCAAACGCCATTTCCGTCCTAGAGACGTCCCATTGGTGCATCGGCTGCGCCTGCCAACGGGCTTCCTCAACGCACTTGGAAGAGTCGCCGGCTGGTATGTCATCGGATCAGGTCGGAAGCCTGTCGCACGGGCGCCGCAACCTGCCAAAACGAAGGTGCGGCCAACCGGCTAGAAATCGCGTCTCACAACTGCGGCACTTCAGATCCCACCCGTTCGCTGAGGGTAGCGCCGCGCGTCAGCTTCGTCGAGAACTGGCGCTTGTGCCGCATGACGGTGATCGCGGCTACGAGTATCGATGGCCATATGAGGCCATAGCTAACTAAGGTGCTGTTCCGGAGGGAGTCTATCGCCAGATAGATGGCGAACAGGATCACGAGCGTGGCCCAAAGTGGGCCTGACACGTGGTCGCCACGACGACGCAGGACCCAGAGCCATGCGATCGCCAGTAGCGCACCGACCGCAAAGGAGCCGATGAGAGCCCCTGCCAGCGCGACCTGGGAGTACAGAACGAACTGAAAGGGGGCGGCGATCGTGCCACCGTGCACCGTGGGATTCATGTAGTTCCACACGACGATGTTGTCGTCCGGCATTCGGAGTCCGTGGCAGCCGATCCTTGGCGAGCAGACGATGTCCTGGCCGAGATCGAGGCCGAAGTATGGATGCACCGCAGGGAAGACAATCGCGTAGTACAGAGCTGGTGCCGATGTCCTCGTGATGGGAGCCAAGAACGCATACACCGCTACGACTCCGACCTGCGTAGTCGCTTGCGCGAGAGCGGAGATTGATCGCTGGCCGCCGGTCGGGGGAGCCGATATTCCAGTCGGCGGGGGCGCCGATCCGATCGGCGGCGGCGTAGTTCCGGCGGTCGGGGTCGCCGCACCTGAAGGCAACGGCTGGCGCTGCGCAATCTGCTCCTGGGCGCCCCTCGCTACGTTAAACGTCGGGATAACGACCATTGCGAAGTACAAGGCGAACAGCGTCACCGCCCCCATCACCATGACTCGCTGCATGCGCCTGCCGCGAAAAGCGGCCTGCAGCGTGTAGGCAGAGGCGATCACGATCAGCGAGACGACCGCAGCCTTCTTCTGAAAGAGCGGAATCGCGAGCGCCACGGCGAACGCGGCCGGCGCCCAGCGAAGGGCTAGACGTTTTGCGCCCGTACCGGAGACTTCGAGGGCGATCCACGCGGCACTGAACGGCACAAACAAGTAGATATTTACGAACTCGAAGAATGACAAGACCTCAAAGGTGCGCCACCGCGCATCTACCCATGCGTTGAAGTTAAGCCAGGCGCCGAGCGAACCGATAGATGAGGCCCTGAGCAGCGAAACGATGCCGACGGCCGCAAACACTCCGAAGACCACATAAGGGAGCCAGAGCGGAAGATTTCGATGAGCCGTTTCAGGCTGAGATTGGGCGCGAGGCCCGAGGATCCCAACCACCAGCACGTATCCGACCCACATCACGACCGGTGCGACGAAGAGGAGGACGAGTGTGACGATTAACGTCTCCCCACCGAGCGGCGCGCGTCGCGTGCCGCTGAAGTACTCGAAGAGATCGACGAATGGCTGGATATCAACTAGAAGTGCAATCGCGCCGAGTAGGCAGGTGAGCGAATAGGTGATCGAGAAGACCAGCATCGGAAGTAAAAGCAGACCGCGACCCCGGGTTTCCATCAGGTCGCTCGGGGTGGTGATCCGATGAAATTCATCCGATCGATGATCGCCGAAACATGATGGTCCCACGTGTACCGCTGCAACGCTAGATCGCGTGCGTTTCTGCCGAGCATGTCGCGCCATTCCGGATGATCTACGAGGAAGCCGATGCCACTCGCGAGGGCCTCTTCATCTTTCGCAGGAACAAGAATTGCTGTTGGGGAACTCGCGTCCCGCAGCCTTTTGGCGGAGAGTTGACGCACGTCGATGCCGTCGCAAAGTACGTCCCCGATCTGGTCGAGATCGGAGGCAAGGATCGCGCGCCCCATCGCCATATACTCAAAGAGCTTGGTTGGGGAACCAAAAAATGGCGAGCCGTCCGCGTTCGGGACGTGCGGGGCGACAACTATGTCCGAGGCCGCTAGATAGGCTGGTGCCTTTTCTTGTGGAACTAGCCCTGTGAAGCGCACGAATGGTGCGGCATGGCTGGCGTCAAGAATTCCTCTCACTTCTTGGAGCATAAGGCCCTCGCCTACGAATAGGAATCGGACGCCCATCTTGTCGAGCCAGAATGCGCGCGTGTCGCCAAGCCGCCGAATGGCGCGCGCGAGCACGTCTGCACCGTGCCATCGACCGAAAGTCCCCAGGAATGTAACCACAACGCCGTGCTCCGGTATCTCGTGGCTATTGCGCAGGGCAGCGCGCGCGGCAGGTGAGAACCGTTCGGGGTCGAAGATTGTTGGATCGACGCCATTTGGATGGCAAACGATCCGCTCGGATTCGACACCTCGCTCGACGAGTTCGTCGCGCAACGCCGCCGAGACGGTAACCACGATGTGCGCGTGTCTCAGAGAAACATCCTCGGCCGCGAGCGCTAGGGCCTCATAGCGAAGCCGACGTCCCCAATGCCGGGCGGCCCACGCCTCCGAACCATTCCACTCGATCACCAGCGGAAGGCTGAGGCGGCGAGACAGCATAACGCCGGCGTAGCTGCCGATTGATAGACGCTGGTAACAGAGGTCCATAGGTTGCTGAGCGAGGGTTTGCACTACGTAGCGTTGGAACGCGTAATAGTTCAACTCGAACGGCAGCCCGAGTGATGCGGGCGGCGCTAAACGCCTGACGTGCACGGCCGGGTCGATCATTACCGGATCGGGTGCCGTCGCGAGCGAGACTTCGAGGCCGCGCCGTGAGAACGCGTTCACGACGCCGGCCATGTGACCCACAGAACCACCGACCTTGAGACCAAACCACAGATTGGCATTGAGGTACAAAAGGCGACGCGGAGCAACTGCTGCTACCTGGACGCGAGGCGACCGGCGAAGCCGCTCGAGCTCAGCCGACGCCATGCGTACAGCGATCGCGCCCTTCACCGTCGCGGAAAGAGTCGCCGCGACGGCAAGGGGAAGCCGGGTGCGGGACAACGCGGACGTAGAAAGGTCGCCATGAATCAGCTGCGCCCTCCGCGGCCATGTCGCGGAGCTGATCGCCTCGAGGATCGGGAGGACTGCCGAGCTCGAATCGTCCTCAATTGCGATGTAGCAGCGCTCCGTGGCGGCAGCCCGGAGGCTTTTAAGCGCTGCCAGCGGCGGCTGCCGGCGGATCTCCGCGAGATGCGTGAAGACAAGCTGTTCGCCGAGAGTCTCGTGCAGCCGGTCTCGGTATTGCTCCGACAGTGGCGCGGAGCTCAGGACGAGTGAGGTCATGCGGGCTTTTGCTGCACCGTTGCTGGTACCAGCTCCCGGTTGCGTTCGACGATCGTCACGATCGAGACGAGGACGAAGAGGACTGCGTACGCAACCGACAGGCCGATTGACGCCCCGATCCCGCCCGCGGAACGGATCAGGATCCAGCTCGCGAATATGCCGGTGAGCAGCGCGACTGCCCACGCGACTGCGAGCGTTACGGGCAAGCCGCGCGCCGCGAGGTATTGAGAAAGGATCGTCGTAACCGCGAGGAGCACGATGCCAGGTAGGAGGAACAGTAGCATCGGCACCGCCGGCAGGAAGGCAGCGCCGTACGCGATTCCGATGAAGGGCGACGCAATGACGGCGGCCGCAACGCAAAGGACCACGATGAGCAACGCTGTTGTCCGGGTGCTTCGCAACAGCATCGGCCAGCGGCGATCCTGCTCGGCAACAAGCTTGGGGAACACCACGAGAGCAACGGAGGCCGGAAGCACGCTCAGAACGTCGGCGATTTGAGACGCGACCGAATATTGCCCAAGCTCCGCAGGGCCGGCGAACCGCTCTAAAAGAAAGACATTTACTCGAAGAAGCAAGAAGCCGAGCAGCGCTACCAAGTAGGCTTTGGCCGCGAATCGAATGCTAGCTCGTAAGACGGCGGCGTCGAACCTGACCCGCACATGCCCTCGCAGCAGGACGACGAGCAAAACGATGGACGCCATCCATGCCGCCGCAACGCTGGCAAAAAGGATGCCGCCGACTTCTCCACCAAGGAGGCCGGCGATGACGATGAGCGGCACTGCGACCGCCGCGTAGCCGAACTCGAACAAATTGAAGAGAGCGATCCGGCCCATACCCACGAGCAGGTTCGCGCCAAGGAGCAGGAACAGGCTGGCGGGCGCGAGAGCGGCAGCCCACCAAAGCCAGTTGCCGGCCCGACCATCCAATAGGGACGCCACCCACACAGCGATAGCGCTCAGCGGAATCGACAGCGCGGCCGCAGCGATGCTGTTCGAAACAAGCCCGCTGTACATCCCGCGATCCTTTGCCACGAGATACGTGTTGCTGGAATGGAGTCCCAAGTTCCCGAACTGCACGACGAGCGCCGCGAGCGTGACCGTCAAAATGTAGTCGCCCCTGCCGTCTGGTCCGAGAAAGCGTGCGGTGAGGATGCTCGTCACCAGGCCGAGCGCTATACGCGCGAGGCGGACGCCCAGCGTCGTGGCGACTCCGACCCTCACGCAGATGCCGTCCTGAGCATTTCATCAACGTCGAGACCGTCGGGGCGTTCTTGAGCGATAACGACTCCCAGTGCGACTAAAGGTCCACGACGAGAGAACGCGATCTGCCGGGCCGGCACTTTGACCCCATAAGAAGCAGAAACCCACGAGGCCTCGGTCGTCACCTTCCAGTCAGCCGAGTTCCGCCACGCAACTACGTAGCGACGCCCCCCTGCTCGGACAACGATCCAGCCTTCCTCTTCGCTTTCGATGTTCACCTCGGGCGCGAAGTGGTACGGAACAGTGACGTCATGCAAGCCTGTTCCGACGAAGACGTCTTTGATCACGACGGCGTGCTGAGAGCGATGCAGGGCCACGGTACGAATCGGCCTGACAGGGGACGGCAGACGGTCGTATCCGCTGTGGGAGCCTCTGAAGACCTCCCAAGCCGCTCCGTCTTGCCAGAGCTCGACCGAAGGATGGGCGTCGTTCTCCAGAAGCCAGAGAAACTCCGGCCGCACGATGCGGTTCTGCTCGACCCCATCGATCATCGGCGTGTTGTGGAAGGCCGTGCCACGAAAGCGATTTCGCCACTCCACGGATGACGTGTATACATACGAACCAGCATCGACGATGAGCCGCGAACCCGCGAGCACGACCTCGAATGACAGGCTGTCGTTGTGACCATGGCCGCCACGGCCGCTGAGCCCGATCGGGCCGCAATCGATGAATACGTGATCATCCTGAGTCCGCATGATGTAGACACCCGCGTTTCGGAAAGCCACCGAACGGTCCATTACGCGGGGCGTCTTTCGTTGCGGCGCGATCGTCGGCCCAAACCACCAATCACACTCGTCTGAGGGACCGGTGGGGAGACCCCTGAGCTCTGGCGGGTCCCAAGCTCGAGCGACGAGCCCAACCAGGTAGCGGTGGTCGTTGAGCGGTTGCGTGCCGAATGGAAGGGCCCGGCCGTCGTCGGCGTCGCCCCACAGCGGGATCGTGCCATCCGGACGCGAGTACGCGGCGACAAACAAGGCCATGGACGTAAGACGCGCGCGATAGTGCACAGGCACGGCGAGCCCGGATCGCTCCCGGTAGAGCGCGGGATAAAGGAAGAGCTCCATGACGAGCCTGTGGTAAGCAGTCGACATCTCAAAGTCCACGCCGTCGGCACCGACCTGTCGCTCGATCTCCGTCTCGAGAATTTCCCATCCGACGCTCGACCATCGCCCCGGCGTCTCCCCCTGTCCGAAGAACAGCCCCGCGAACACGAGCCCGGCGGCATCTGCTGTGTAGTGGTTGCCGTTGACGTCGGACCGTTCGAGATTGCGCGAGATGAAGTCGCCGTGAAGATATAGCGCGCGGAGAAACTGCGACTGATAACTGGGATCGGCCCACGACGTGCTGTCATGCATCGCGTGGAAGAACCAGGCGAGCGTCAGCGTGCGGATTGCCACCTCCATCGTGACAGACCAGTTCACGCTGAACGCATACGGGTTCGCCCCGATCCACTGCTCGATGACGTCGCGGACAGCCGCCGCGAACTGTTCGTCCCCTGTTAAGACGTACGCCTGAGCGACCGGCATTAACCATTGCATCCGCGATAGCTCCCATGGGAACTTGACATCGCTTGGATTCGATAGATCGAGGACGTCAAGCCGCCTCGCGTATCCGGCCGGCCAACGTACGCCGACGCGATAATCCATCGACCAGTCCACCCGCGGGCCGAGCGCGATGGGACCGGAGCCTAAGAGATCGACCGTGAGCGCGAGGCCGCGTTCGGCGCGCGCGAGGATCTCATGTCGCTGGGCCGACGGGATCGATGCTCGATCGGCCTCGGTCGGCATCCACGACGCCCACTGTCTTGACCCCAGTCGGCGCCAAAGCGCCGAGATGCTCTCTGCGCCGGTCGCTGCGAGGAGTGCCTTGTCGTCGAAGCGGGCGGCGCGTCGAGGCGCGGTGAAGCGTTCGATCTCGGCGGAGGCTTCGCTTGCCAAGCGGCGTGCGACGCTCCGCGGCCTCATCCGTGACGCGCGACGCGCAACGCGCATCCAGTACTGGAGTCGATCCGGGGTCAACCCGCGCTAGTGCGCCTCAGCTCGCGGCTTGCTTGCGACCGCGACGAGCGACCGACTCGAGAACAGCGCGCCGTCGGCGCCCTCACCGAGGACATAGAGACATGCGCGAATCAGGCGGATCATCGGCTCGCGGAGCAATCGCTGCGCTCGCGTCGGATTCGCGAGCTGCGAGCCCACCACCGAGATTTCGTCGAACGCTAGACGAAGAAAGCTCGATAGCGATTGCGGTGTGAACCCGACCTCATGCGTCAGATCCATGTACCGCTCATGCGTCGCGAGCAGCCAATCCATGTTAGGCACGTCGATGATGACGAAACCCCCAGGCTTGAGCGCCGCCGAGATCGCTAACAGCACCTCGAACAGGTCGTTTTTCGCAACGTGCTCGAGAACGGCCTTCATCACGATGACGTCATACGCGCCATGCCGATCATCGAGGAACTCGCGCGCGTCGCCCAGCGTCACAACGTCGGCGCCGAGATGACCGTTGGCGAACTGTACGTCACCCGGGCTCGCGTCGACACCCTCGATGCGCTCGAATCCCTGGGCTCGCAACCAGGCGAGCAGGCTGCCATGACCTGGCCCGACCTCGAGAATGCCGACGGTCCGCGGCAGACCACGGAAGTGTAGACCGTAGTTCGCATCGAAGTACGGCCAAAGCGAGCGAACGTCGGCGTAGCTGGCCGCACTGCTGATCTCGCCCTGTCCCTGGCGGTAGTCAGCGAACAGCGCGTCGCGCAGGGTCCCGCTCATTTTGCGGCGACACTCGACCGAATGAGCTCCTCCACGCGGAACGCGATCCGCATGGCCTGGAGCTGGTCCTCCAGCGAGATCGGCCACGGCCCTCCATTGTGCAGGCACCGGCCGAGCGCCTCGAGCTCCTCGCGGTGACCTTTTTCTATGGTGCGGGAGCTCCAGCGAGTACGGCGGGCACCGGAAACGGTCAGCGTGCGGTAATCGTCGATTGTCAGCACGCTGCCGTCAGCGAAGGCGTCCATGCGCTCTTTCGGATAATCCCGCGAACCCAGCGCGGTATACACGAGTGTGCACACCGAGCCGTCCGTGAAGCCAACGGTCGCCACGAAGTTGTCGTTCCGCGCCCACTGGCGTGCCGGCGTCTCAATGGCTCGCGCATCCACGTCAGCAACTCGCGCTCCGGTTAGCGCACCGAAGAGGTCGTAGACATGACAGGCCTCACCGATGTTCCGGCCACCTCCTTCTGGGCCGTGCACCCAGTGCTCGGGCGGCAGGTAGCCGGCGTTTAGCCGATAACTCACTATCATCGGCGTCGTTCGCCGAGCCAGCAGTTCGCGGGCCGTCGCGATGGCCGGCGCGAACCTGCGATTGAACCCGGTCATGAGCAGCGGACGGTCGCGGCCGTCGAAGAAAGCCGCGATTTCGCCGAGTTCTACGGACGTCAGCGCCAGGGGCTTCTCCACGAAGACGTTCTTGCCGGCGCGCAAGGCGCGCAGCGCGAGCGGTGTATGCGTGTCGTGTCGGGTTGTGATCAGGACGAGGTCGACATCATCGTCGTTCAGGACAACGTCGATGTCAGTGGTCGCATACGACGCGCCGGCGCGCAGCGACACGGCCTTCGCATTGGTGCCGGTACGTGTCACAACGGCGCGGAGCTCAAACTCATCATGCAGCTTCAGCAAGTTGGGCACATGCATCGCTTCCGCAAAGTTCCCCGCACCGATGAGCGCGACTCGCACTCGGCCAGCGCGGGCAGGCGCTGTTCGTACCGTGACGACTGGTTTCGCGTCCGGGGGGCGCGGCGGATACGAAAGGATCACAAGCATCGGCCTGGGCCCTCCGCGCTTCAAGGAAGCGTAGGCAGCCGGCGCCTCATCGATTTCGTACGTCTCGCGCTCGAATCCTGAAATGTCGATTTTGCCTGCCCGGAGGAGACGCAGGTACTCTTCGAAATTGCGTGTCTCGGTCCATCGGACGTAGCCGATTGGATAGTCTCGCCCCCCCTCCTCGAATTCCGTGTCGTACCGGCCCGGGCCGTAGGAGGTCGAGATTAGGAAATCGAGCTCCTTCTCGTAAAGGTCGGCGCGGTT
>Ga0070698_100005754_pt1 | contig 13554 bp, 16 predicted proteins | sample KBSK1502metaG_FD_65477 | JGI IMG/M metagenome (GOLD analysis project Ga0070698, IMG submission 65477) | Corn, switchgrass and miscanthus rhizosphere microbial communities from Kellogg Biological Station, Michigan, USA - KBS K1-50-2 metaG | ecosystem: Host-associated > Plants > Roots >... | reverse complement strand
CCAGCAGCCGCTCGGTCGCATGGCCGCGAACGAGCCCCTGCGCGCACGGGCAGGCATTGATGCCGACCGCCTCGACGCCGACGACGCGGCGCACCCCGCTCCGGGACGCGGCGGCGATGCCGATGAGCGAGACCATCTCCTGCGTCGAGAGCCGACTGACCGGCGTGATGCGCTCGTACGGATAGCGGGCCTCGATGCGAACCTCGGCGAGCAGCGCGTCCTGTCGTTCGACGATGCGACGCGCGACGTGCTCGGCGAGGTCCTCGACGAGGAAGGCGTCGTCGGCCACTACGCCCTCGATCGCCTCCTCGAACAGCTCCGGGAAGCGCGACATGTGTACGCCCTTCTGCGCCGGGTCGAGGTCGACGGTGCAATCGATGGTCGCGGCGATCAGCTTCTCCTGGGTGCCCCGGCCGATGCGGACCGCCTTCTGCACTCCGGTCACGCCGGCTCGGGAGAGCCCGATCGCGATCTCGGGAATGGACGCCTGCAGGTCCTCGAGCCTGGCCATATCGTTAGGTTAGTCCCAGCGTGCAGCGTGACACGTCTTTTTCCCGGCTCGTCTCGCTTGCGTGCCACGACGTGCGCACGCCGCTCGCCACGGTGCACGGTTTCGCGTCGACGCTGACCCGCGCGGTCACGCTGGAGCCCCCGGCGGACCGGTACGTCGAGATGATCTCCGCCGCGTCGGCGCAGATGGCGGAGCTGCTCGACGAGCTCTCGCTGGCGGCCAGGATCGAGGGCGGTCTCTACGAGCCGGCGCTTCGCAGTGCAGAGACGCACGAGCTCGCCCTGGGCGCGGCGACGCGGCTCGGCGAGGACCGCGTGCACGTATCGGGAGACGGTGCGACCGTGGACACGGACGTGGAGGCCGTGGCGCGCGGCGTCTCCGCGCTCGTGCAGGCGGCGCTCCGGCACGGCGGGCTCGACGAGGTGGACGTCGTCGTGCGCGGAGCCGAGATCGACGTCACGCCTGTGACCGATTCGTCCGCACCGGTCGTGCTCGGGACGGAGCTGCGCGACCTGGGCGCCGCCGTCGCCGTTCGTTTGATCGAGAGACTGGGCGGCTCGGTCTCGGTCAGCCGGCAGACGCTGACGATTCGCCTCGCGTAGCCGGCTCCGCGAGCTCGTGGCAGGCACGGCAGCGCGCCTCGTAGGAGTCGAGGGCGCCGACGACGATCGTCTGCCCGTCGGCCGGCGCCGGCTGTCCGTCCACGAGCCGCTGCGTCATCGTCGCCGGGCCGCCGCAGCGGTGGCACACGGCCTGCAGCTTGTCGACGAGCTCCGCGCGGCAGAGCAGCTCGGGCATCGACCCGAATGGGAGGCCGCGGAAGTCCTGGTCGAGCCCGGCCGCGACGACGCGTGCGCCGCGCTCGACGAGCACGTCGATCACGAGCACGATCTCGGGAGCGAAGAACTGAACCTCGTCGATGCCGATCACGTCGTAGCCCTCGGCAAGCCGCGGGATCTCTTCCGGGCGTGACACGGCGACGGCGCGCATCTTCGCGCCCGCGTGGCTGACGACGTGACCGATGTCGTAGCGGTCGTCGATGCGCGGCTTTGCGATCAGGGCGCGCTGACCGGCGATCTCGGCACGGCGCAGGCGGCGGATGAGCTCCTCGCTCTTACCGCTGAACATCGGGCCGCAGACCACCTCGAGCCAGCCGCCGCGCTCGGGAAACAGACGGATCATGGCGAGACCCTAGTGAGCCGACTGGACGGACTGATCGAACGCCCAGCGGGCGAGCAGCCTGAGGCTGACGATGCCGAGCGCCCGCCCGTCTTTGACGACGGGGAGATGGCGGAAGTTGTTGTCGAACATGATCTTCGCCGCCTCCTCGATCGTCAGGTCGGGGGAGATCGTGACCGGGTTCGGCGTCATCCACTGGCGCACGCGCGCCTCGGCCGCGCGGGCTCGCGACGCGACGGCGCGCAGGAGGTCGCGCTCGGTGACGATCCCGACGATGCGCACCATGTCCTCCATGACGACGACGGCGCCGACGTTCGAGGCGTTCATCTTCTCCGCCGCCTCGCCGATCGTGTCCGACGGCTCGACGGTGAGGACGTCCTTCACCATCAGATCCGCGACCGTGGCCATGGCGCAGCCTAACGCAGCAGCCGCGACATGCGCCGATCTTTGAGGACGCGGCCGCCGGTCTGGCACCGCGGGCAGTAGTAGATCGTGTGCTCCTCGAAGTCGACGCGGGCGAGCGGCGTGCCGCAGACGTCGCAGGGCTGGCCAAGCTTGTTGTGCACGCGGTAGGTCGCGTTGTCGCCGGCTCCGCGCTCGCGCAGCTCGAGGCCGCGCGCGAGCTCCTCGTTCATCGCGGTTGCGAGACGGTCGATCTCCTCGTCGGAGAGGTCGGTCGAGAGCGCGTACGGCGAGAGCTTCGCCGCGTGCAGGATCTCGTTCGCCCACGCGCGGCCGATGCCGGCGATCGCGCGCTGGTCGCGGAGGAGCGGATGCAGGCGGCGCGACTCGCGCTTGAGGATCTCTGCGAGCTCTGCGCTGGTGAGGCCGAGCGCCTCCGGGCCGAGGTGTGCGACCTCCTCCTCGGCGGCTTCGGGCGTGAGCAGCCAGACGCCGGCGCGCTTCTTGCGCGCGTTCTCGGTGAGGACGAGCTTCGAGCCGCCGGCGAACTCGAGCGCGAACGCCGGCGCCTTCGGGCCTTTGTCGCCGGCCGCGAGCATCTTCAGGCGGCCTGCAGTCATCAGGTGGACGAGCAGCACGAGCTCGCCGTCCTCGGTCGGGAACAGCAGTCGCTTGCCGCGTCGCTCGACGCCCGTGAACCGCCGTCCTTCGAGCGTCGCCACCGGCGGGTCGAACGTCTTCAGCGTCGCGATGTGCGCGGGCCCCGCCTTCGCGATCGGGAACGCGGACACCGGATCGTCGAGGGCGCGTCGCCACGCCTCCATCTCGGGCAGCTCAGGCATCGGCGGCCGACGGCCCGGGGAGCGGCACGGCCTCGATGAGGCCTCCCTCGAGCTCGGCCTGCGCGGGCGTCGGCTCTATCACGGGTGCGGGCATCGTCCTGAGCGAGCGTAGCGGCGACAGCAATACCCAGAGGAAGGTCGGCAGGCTCCCGATCGCGCCGACCCACAGAGCGGTGCGGAGGCCGAAGGCCTGCGCGAGCCCGCCCCCCGCGAGCGTGCCGAGCGGGATCGTTCCCCAGACGATCCAGCGCATCGCCGCGTTCATGCGTCCCTGCAGCCGCTCGGGTGTGATCGCCTGGCGGAGGCTGACCTGCGTGATGTTGTAGGCGACGCCGCCGAATCCACCGACGCCCATGCCGGCCATCAGCACCGGCAGAGGGAAGGAGCGCGGCGCGAGCGGCCAGCCGAGGGCGCTCAGCGAGAACAGCATCGAGTTGGCGATGATCGCCGGACCGACGCCGATCCGCTTCTGGATCCGGTTGGCGAGCAGCGCTCCTGCGATCGAGCCGAACGAGCCGACGGCGAAGACCGCCCCGACCTCGACCGCCGACAGGTGCAGGCTGCGCACCGCGTAGAGGACGACGACCGCGAACATCACGGAGAAGAAGAAGTTCGACGAGCCGGTGCAGCCGGCGATCTTGCGCAGGTACCGGTTGCCGACGACCCACGCCAGACCCTCCTTCACCTGCGGCCACATCTTCGGCCGCGGCTCAGCCGCGTCCTGGCGCGGGAGGTTCTCGCGGTGCCGCATGCGCAGCATGAAGACGGTCGAGGCGACGAAGCTCACCGCGTCGGCGACGATCGCGTACGGCGCGGTGAGGGCGGCGATCAGGCCGCCGGACATGCTCGGGCCCGCGACTTGCGCGATCGACACCGTCAGCTGCAGCTTCGAGTTGCCGTCGACGAGGTGCTCGCGCTCGATCAGCGCCGGGAGGTACGACTGGTACGCGACGTCGAAGAAGACGGTGAAGATCCCGATGACGAACTGCAGGATCAGCAGGTGCCAGATCTGCAGCACCCCGGCGGCCCAGAGGATCGGGATGAGGGCGAGCAGCACGGCCCGCGATGCGTCGCCGACGATGAGGATCTGCCGGCGGCGCAGGCGGTCGACCCAGACGCCGGCGGGTAGCGCGAAGAGGATGAACGGCAGGAAGCCGAGCACACCGAGGAGCGAGAATGCGAACGGGCTCGCGTGCAGGCCAACCGCGGCGAGCCAGGGGATCGCGAGCTGGGAGACCTGCGAGCCGAGCTCGCTGATGGACTGGCCGGTCCAGAGCTTGAGGAAGTCGGGGTGGCTCCAGAGAGCGCCAGCGGGGCGGCGGAGCCTAGGCATCGGGCCCGCGTTCGTAGAGGGCGGCGGCGAGGCCGTATTCGCGGCCGGCTCGGCAGTCGGCGGCGCGGAAGTCGTCGATGAGCTTCTCGAGCCGCTTGGTGAGGCGCTTCGCGTCTGCGTCGGTGAGGCGCGCACGCACGACGGCGAAGGTCGTCCGGCCGTCGTCGCCGATGGGGAGCAACTCCTCGGCAGCGCGGCGAAGGGAGGCCGCGGCGACGTTCCGGACGTCCTCGCCGTCCGTGTCGGTGCTTTTGAAGACGAAGAGCCGCGCGGTGCGGCCGAAGTAGTTCTCGGTGACGGCGCGCACCTTGCGTGTCCGCACGACGCGGACGAGCCCGGCCTTCTCCAGTACTTTCAAGTGGTGGCCGACGGTCCCTTTCGGCAAGCTCAGCTTCTCGGCGAGCTCCGTAGTCGAGGCGGCGTGGTCGCGGAGCAGGACGACGATCCGCGTGCGGAGGTCATCGCCGAGCGCGCGGAACTGCTCGGTCTCTCGCACGACGAGCACGTCCTCCGCCTCGTAGTCCGGAGCCGGGAGATTGAACGAGCTCCTGTCGTTGTAGGTCCCCGAACGGCTCACAATTCCGGAATGTACGGCATTTCCCGCCCATTCGCAACCAAGGGGTCAGGCCCGGGCCTGACCCCACAGGTGTCTCACGGGGCTTCGACGAACGTCTGCAGACGCCTGATCGCCGCCGCCGCTGGCCGCCCGAAGTACGCCAGGATGATGTGCGGCCTGCACCACGGGTAGTCGTTTCTCAGTCCGACTGCGGACGCGTAGCTGCTCCACGGCCAGTCCGCCGGTCCGTCGCAGAGGCCGGCTGCAACTGGATTCCGTGCGAGGTAGCGGAATGCCGTCAGAAGGTGTTCTTCGCTCTCGATCAAGCGCGACCAGTAGCGGCTCGCAAAGACGTGTCCGCGAAGAGCGTGCCGCGCATTGAAGCGTTGGGCGTAGCGACTGTTCAACTGCTGCACTCCAATCGGAAGCGACTCATCCTGAACTTCAACCAGCAAGTGGTAGTGCGTAGTCATCAAGCACGCGGCCAGGCAGGCCCACTTGGGCCGTTTGGCAAGGTTTCCGAGCTGGCGGTTGAAGTCCATGCGGTCGACATCGTCTTGAAACAACGGCATCAACGAGACGGAGCGTGCGGTCAAGTGGTAGATCCCCGGCTGCGGATCGCGGGGTGCGCGTGCCATGAGTCGACTATGCGTACACCCGCGGCCCGCCGCCAGTGTCCGTTTACAAGCCGGCATGGAGTTGGCACGAAACCGTTATCGGGGACAGGCCCGGGCCTGTCCCCCTAGGGTTGCGCCGTGGAGCCGATCGTCGTCGAGGTGCGTCGGAACGGCGTGGTGGAAGCGCGACACCGGGTGCACGCGGTGGCTGTGCAGGATGGGGCCGTCGTGGCCGCGGCGGGGGACGCGGCCCTCGTGTGCTTCATGCGCTCGGCGTCGAAGCCGATCCAGGCGCTCCCGCTCGCGCGCGCGCGCGACGACCTGGACGCGCGCGACCTCGCGATCGCCTCCGCCTCGCACCGGGCGACCGACGACCAGATCGCCGCCGTTCGCGCACTGCTCGACAAGGCGCCCGCCACGGAGGACGAGCTCGAGGTTGGCCTCCAGGACGGCCGTCCCCCGCAGCCGATCTACCACAACTGCTCCGGCAAGCACGCCGGCATGCTCGCCCTCTGCCGCGTCAACGACTGGCCCGCGAAGGGCTACCGCCTCCCCGACCACCCGGTCCAGCAAGCGTGCCTCGCTGCCCACGCCGAGGCCACGGGGCTCGACGTCGACACGATCGAGACCGCTACGGACGGCTGCGGCGTCGTCACCTTCGGCTTCCCGCTCGACCGCATGGCCGGCGCGTTCGCACGCTTCGCGCAGCTCCCGCAAGGCGAACACATCGCCGATGCGATGCGCACGCATCCCGAGCTCATCGGCGGCGAGGACGGCGCGGACGTGAAGCTCATGCGCGCCGCCCCCGGCTGGTTCGCGAAGGGCGGCGCCGAAGGCCTTCTCTGTGCCGGCGGCCCGGACGGGATCGGCGTCGCGCTCAAGTCGGAAGACGGCGCGTCACGGCCTCTCGCCCCCGCAGCGGCGGTCTTTCTCACGCGTTTCGCGCCTGCGCTCGCCGCGCTCGCCGATGCGCCGATCCTAAACAGCCGCGGTGAGCTGGTAGGCGAAATGAGTCCGTTCCTTTACGAACCTGTAACCCGTCACTAAGATCCGCGTCACTCTGAGGGTCTCGTTCGTCCGTTGCAAACGACAAGCAGCCGGAGGTCGCATACGTGCTCACCGTCGAGATCTCGCTACCCGACGTCGAAGAGCTTCACAAGCTCGTCACGGACGGACAGGAGAAGGGCTTTCTCACCTATGACGAGATCGTCAACGGGCTCGAGGACGTCGAGCTAACGAAGGAGCAGGTCGAAGACTTCTACACCTACCTGATCGATCACGGGGTCGAGCTCGTCGAGGGCGAGCAGCACAAGACTCCGCCGCACGAGCAGCCGCAGCCGGAGGACGACAAGGTCGTCGCGACGCCGAAGCTCGACCTCACCGTCGAGCCGTCGCTCGACTCGCTGCGCCTCTACCTCAGAGAGATCGGCAAGGTGCCGCTCCTCACCGCCGACCAGGAGGTCTCGCTCGCCAAGCGGATCGAGCGCGGCGACATGCGCGCCAAGCGCCAGATGATCGAGGCCAACCTCCGCCTCGTCGTCTCGATCGCGAAGGGCTATCTCGGCCGCGGCCTCTCGTTCCTCGATCTCATCCAGGAGGGCTCGCTCGGCCTCATCCGGGCGGTGGAGAAGTTCGACTACCGCAAGGGCTACAAGTTCTCGACGTACGCGACCTGGTGGATCCGCCAGGCGGTCACGCGCGCGATCGCGGACAAGGCGCGCACGATCCGCATTCCGGTGCACATGGTCGAGAAGCTGAACAAGGTCGTGCACATCGAGCGGCAGCTCGTGCAGCGCCTCGGCCGCGAGCCGAACGCCGAGGAGATCGCCGACGAGCTCGAGATCGCTCCGGAAGAGGTGCGCGAGATCTTGCGCATGGCGCAGCTGCCTGTCTCGCTCGAGAAGCCGATCGGCGAGGAGGAGGAGTCGGCCCTAGGAGACTTCGTGCAGGACGAGACCGCCGAGTCGCCGTTCGACACGGCGCAGCTGTCGTTACGCCGCGAGGACATCGAGAGCGCGCTCGGCGCGCTGCCCGAGCGTGAGCGTCAGGTGATCGAGCTGCGCTTCGGGCTCTGCGGCGGTCCGCCACGCACGCTCGAGGAGGTAGGCCGCGCCTTCGGCGTCACGCGCGAGCGCATCCGCCAGATCGAGAACAACACGCTGAAGAAGCTCGAGCACCTGCCCGAAGCGCAGGCGCTGCGCGACGCGGTCAGCTAGAGGGCTCGATCAGCTCGCGCTCTTCGGCGCGCTCGTACGGGACGAACAGCCTGCAGTGCGGGCACTTGAAGCCGCGGTAGCGGGCCATCGAGCCTTCGAGCAGCTCGGCCGAGAACGTCTTGTGACAGTGCGGGCACTCGACCTCGAACACTTCCGGCTCGCTCACGGACCGAGGGTAGCTGTTCCGTCCGGAGCCGGGCCTAGCCTCTCGCCAATGGAAGCGAGCGTCTCGCGTCGCTGCGTAGCGGAGTTCATTGGCGCGTTCACGCTCATCTTCATCGGCGGTGGCGCCGGGATCATCTCCGGCCACGACATCGTCGCCGTCGCGCTCGCGAACGGTCTCGCAATCGGGATCATGGTCACGAACCTCGGGCACATCTCGGGCGGGCACTTCAACCCCGCGATCACCCTCGGCTTCCTCGCGACGCGCCGCATCACGCTCCCGCTCGCGATCGCGTACTGGATCTCGCAGCTCGCCGGCGCGGTGGTCGCCGCGGGAATCCTGCGCTGGCTCCTGCACAAGCCCGCGTTCCTCGCTGCGGTCCCGCACGTGGCTCATATCAGCACCGGACGGGGCCTCGTGCTGGAGATGATCATGACCTTCTTCCTCGTGTGGGCCGTGTTCGCGACCGCCGTCGACCCGCGCGGCGCGTTCAAGGCCGTCGCCGGGCTCGCGATCGGACTAACGATCTCGATCGACGTGCTCTTCGGCGGGCCGCTCACCGGCGCGGCGATGAACCCGGCGCGCGCGTTCGGTCCGGAGCTGATCGGCAACTTCTGGGCCCAGGGATGGATCTACTGGCTCGGCCCGGCGGTCGGCGGGCTCGTGGCAGCGCTCGGCTACGAGTACCTCTACCTGCGCAATCGCGCCGGCCTAGCCGAGACGAGCTGAGACCCGTACGTCGGCGCCCGCGCGCCGGAGCAGCTGCGAAAACGGACAGCCTTCGTCCGCCTTCGCCGACGCGGCGGCGAGCGCCGCCTCCTCGAGGCCGTCGACCGAGACCACGGCCTCGACCTGCGAGGCGACGATCTGGTGGCCCTGACCTTCGACCTCGTCCATGACGATCCGGCAGGAAACGTCGAGCCGGCCGGGCGGGGTCCCCGCCTGCGTCAGCTCGCTTGCGAGCGACATCGTGTAACAGCCGCCGTGCGCGGCCGCGAGCAGCTCTTCTGGGCTCGTTTTGCCTTCCACCGCAGTGATCCGCGTCGCCAGCGAAAATCCAAGATCGGAGAAGGCGCCGGTACCGGCGCTCAGCACGCCCGAGCCGCGCGCGACGTTTCCCTCCCAGACGATCGCCGCCGTGCGCTCGATATGCGGCATCAGTCCGTGCGGACGACCGCCGGCGTCCCGTCCGGGTAGTACGCCTCAGCCGGCGAGCCGGCGGGGCGAAAGACGCCGAGCACGTTCATCTCGCCGGGCCCGGTGTTCTCGAGGCAGTGGACGAGGCGGGCCGGCAGGTGGATGCACGAGCCGGGCCGGAGCGGTGCGCTCTCGCCGTCGATGTGCAGCGCTCCCTCGCCGCGGAGGACGTAGACCACCTCGTCGTACGTGTGGAAGTGATCGGGCGCTCGGACGACAGGGATGATCCCCACGAACTGCGTCACCGACGTGCAGCCGACCTCCGGCGTCGCGAGCAGGCGGAACTGTCGCCCGGCCGTTGCCCCCTGGGCTGCACCGTCGGAGACGTCGAGCAGCACAGGCCCGTCGGTCTCCTCCGTGAGCGGATCGTGCACGAGCACGGAGAGAAGGAGCAGGTCGTCTGCGTCCTCCACACGCCAGGTAGCGCCGCGCGGCACGTACGCGGCCTTCCCTTCCGCGAGCGAGCCGAAGGAGGCGGTGCCGCTTCCCGAGAGCACGTAGAGAACCTCGTCGCTCTCCTCCTGGCCGCGCAGCTCCGACGCGCCGGCGAAGCGCAGCAGCCGCTGGTCGAACAAAAGGCAGCCCGAGTCGGGCCCGAAGAGCGCAATCGTCTCGACGCCCCCGACCGGCGTCGCTCGCCGGCCGTCGGCGCTCTGCATGCAGTACCTCACAGGATGCCCTCCAGGTGCGGTCTCCGGAACCAGCCTATAGAGTCGCTCGATTCGGAGGCTTCGACAAACCGTGCGGCACGGCAGGCGTCTAATTCGAGGCACATCCACAAGGAGGGCAATTGATGTCTAGGAAGGTTGGAGTGGTTGCGATTGCGGCCGCTGCGGCGGGGCTCGCGATCGTGGCGTCTGCCACAGCTCGGCCCGCCGCGAACACGGCAGCATCGTGCTCGAACGTCCAGATCGGCATGACCGCGCCGATCACCGGGCCGGCGGGGTCGATCGGCAGCGACCAGCTGCACTGGGCGCAGTTCTACTTCGCGCAGTGGAACAAGACGCACAAGCTGAAGATCAAGCTCACCCAGTTCGACGACCAGCTCGACCCGGCAAAAGCGGCGACGGGAGCGCAGTCGTTCGCCTCGAACGCGAAGATCGTCGGTGTGATCGGCCCGGCGGGTAGCGATCAGGTCCAGGCGGCGGCGCCGATCCTCAAGAAGGCGGGTCTCGCCTTCGCATCCGGCTCGGCGACTCGCGTGTCGCTGACGAACGGCGCCTGGAAGGGCTACTTCTTCCGCGACGTGCCGAACGACGGCGTCCAGGGCCCGACCGACGCGGCGTACATGACGTCGAAGCTCGGCGTGAAGTCGGGCGACACCGTGATGGTGGTCGACGACCAGGAGTCGTATTCGACGGGTCTCGCCGACATCGTTGGAGCGTCGCTCCAGGCCAAGGGCGTCACCGTCGACCGCGAGTCCGTCAGCCAGAAGTCGACCGACTTCTCCTCGCTCGTCGCGAAGGTGACGTCGAGCGTCAAGGTCGTCTTCCTGCCGTTCCAGGTCGCATCCGAGGCCCAGCTCTTCGCGCAGCAGCTGAAGGCGCAGGGCAAGTCGGCCGTCGTGTTCGGCAGCGACGGCACGTTCGACGCGTCGAAGTTCAACCCCGAAGGGGCGCTTATTTCGTTCTTCGCCCCGGACGTGACGACGGTTCCGGCGGACGCCGCGATCGTGAAGGCGTTCCACAAGCAGTTCCCCGGCGCAACGAGCCCGTTCGGTGCGCCGAACTACGTGCTCGCGCAGATGTACGCGCAAGCCGTCACGAAGGCGTGCTCCGACGGCAAGATCAGCCGGGCGGAAGTTCGCGCCGATGTCCTGAAGGTGTCGCTCAGCTCGTCGCTCATCGGCCCGATCTCGCTGACGGCCAAGGGTGACGTCGCAGGAGCGAAGTTCCACATCTTCAAGGTCGTCAACGGCAAGTACATAACGATCGCGTAGTCGTCGAGAGGGGCGCGGCTCCCGCGGGAGCCGCGCCCCAACTCGTCCGATGAACTGGAACCTCTTCGTCACCGAGCTCGTTGCCGGGATCACCCACGGCAGCGTGTACGCGCTGATCGCGCTCGGCTACTCGATGGTGTACGGGATCCTGAAGCTGCTCAACTTCGCCCACGGCGACATCTACATGGTGGGCTCGTTCATCGGCTTCGGGATCGTGACCGTCTTCGGCGGCGCCACCAGCCTGAGCATTTCCGTGTGGGTTTTGCTCTTCGTGATGTTCTTCTGCGCGATGCTCGGCGGCGGTCTGCTCGGCGTCATGATCGAGCGGTTCGCCTACCGGCGTCTACGGAACGCACCGCGGATCGCACCGCTGATCACGGCGCTCGGCGTCTCGTTCTTCCTCGAGAACTCGGCGCAGCTCGTACTCGGCGCGCAGTACCAGAGCTACAACAGCTACGGCTGGCACAACGGCGAGCTCTGGGTGAAGGGCTTCACCCTGCCCGCCGGCGTCCACGTCGGCGTCGCACAGGTGATCGTCGTCGCGGGAACGGTCGTACTGATGGTCGGGCTCACCGTCTTCGTGCAGCGGACGCAGCTTGGCAAGGCGATGCGCGCGACGTCGTTCGACCGCGAGGCGGCGGCGATGATGGGCATCGACGTCGACCGCGTGATCGTCGCAACGTTCTTCATCGGTTCGGCGCTCGCCGGCGCGGCCGGCGTCTTCAACGGTCTCGCGTATCAGCAGGTCTGGCCGTACATGGGGTTCGTCGCCGGCCTGTACGCATTCATCGCCGCGGTCGTCGGCGGGATCGGCAACCTGCCGGGCGCCGTGCTCGGCGGCTTGACCATCGGGCTGGCCCAGTCGTTCTCCATCGGCTACGTGTCCTCGACCTTCTCCGACGCGGTCGTGTTCGCGATTCTCATCGCGGTCATGATCGTCCGCCCGAGCGGGCTCCTCGGCCGCGCGGCGGTGACCAAAGTCTGATGGCTGCCGATCCGAATACTCCGCGTGTCGGCGTCGACGAATGGGTCGCCTCGCACGAGCAACGCCAAGTGCGCAGAAGCGGCCTCCTGGGCCTCGCTCAGCGCGAGCTCGAGCGCGTCCCCCCGCCGGCGTTCTACCTGGCGTTCGGCGTAGCGGCGGCGATCCTGCCCGGGCTCACATCCAACGGATACGTGATCAAGGTCGGGCTCGACACCCTGCTGTACATGCTCCTGGCGTTGGGCCTGAACATCACCGTGGGCTACGCGGGGCTGCTCGACCTCGGCTACGTCGCGTTCTACGGCTTCGCCGCCTACGGCTACGCGATGCTCGCGTCGCCGAAGTTCGGCATCCACTGGGACACCCTCGCGGTGATACCGGTGGTCGTCATCGCGACCGCGCTCCTCGGCTTCCTCGTCGCGCTCCCGTCCCGGCGCTTGCTGGGCGACTACCTCGCGATCGTCACGCTGTTCTTCGGGGAGCTGTTCTTCACCGTCTACCAGAACGGCGAGCACATGTCGCTGCTCGGATTCGGCCATGCGCGCGACGTCACGGGCGGCCCCAACGGGATCCCGAACATCGATCAGTTCAACGTCTTCGGAGCGCGCATCGGCGCCCTCAACTACACGGCGTACTACTACGTCGCGCTCATCTTCTTCCTGGTGCTGCTCTTCGCGATGTACCTCGTCGACCGCTCGCGCACCGGCCGGGCCTGGAAGTCGCTGCGTGAAGATCCGCTTGCCGCGGAGCTGATGGGGATGCCGGTGAACCGGTTGAAGCTGATCGCATTCGCGTGCGGCGCGGGAATCGCGGGGCTCGCGGGTACCGTCTTCGCGGCCGCCAACACAGCGGTCTTCGCGTCCGAGTACGACTTCACGAGCGGACTGCTGGTCATCGTCTACGCCATGCTCATCCTCGGCGGGGCGGGGAGCCTCGGCGGGGTCATCCTCGGCGCGCTCGTCGTCAACGTCTCGCTCGAGGTGCTGCGCACGCCCGACCATGCGACGTGGGTCTTCTTCACGCTCATCGCCGCAACGCTGCTCGCGCGCATGCGCCCGTGGCGCTGGCTCGCGGTCGTGGTAGCGGGAACCGTCGGCTTCGGCTTCGCCGTCCACGCGATCGTCTCCGCCGTCTGGCCGCGCGGCGTGCACGGGCAGGCGGTCATCGGCGGCGCGCTCGGCAGCGGTCTCAGCGACTGGGTCGTCCTCCCCTCGAATCCGATGACGATCGGGAACGTCGCGTTCATCTGCCTCGTGCTCGCCGTCCTCGTGCTGACGCTGCTGCGCGGCTGGGCCCGGCCGCTGGCGATGATCCCGACGCTCTACCTGGCCGCGTTCGTCTGGGAGAACCGGCTCGCCGTCGAGCCGAGCATCACGCGGCTGATCCTGATCGGCGTGATCCTGATCGTGCTCATGAACGCACGTCCGCAAGGACTGCTCGGGACGTCAAGGGTCGAGATCGTATGAGCGAGCGACTGCTCGAGTTGGACGAGGTGTCGAAGAGCTTCGGCGGCCTGCAGTGCATCGAGCGGCTCGACGTCCACGTCGACGAAGGCGAGATCGTGAGCGTCATCGGGCCGAACGGCGCCGGCAAGACGACGCTCTTCAATCTCGTCAC
>Ga0070698_100005753_pt1 | contig 13555 bp, 11 predicted proteins | sample KBSK1502metaG_FD_65477 | JGI IMG/M metagenome (GOLD analysis project Ga0070698, IMG submission 65477) | Corn, switchgrass and miscanthus rhizosphere microbial communities from Kellogg Biological Station, Michigan, USA - KBS K1-50-2 metaG | ecosystem: Host-associated > Plants > Roots >... | reverse complement strand
GCATGCAGAGCTTCGCGATTCGCGCGGCGCGCGCGATCAACGCAGCTTCCGGTCGAATCGGCAAGGTGTTCGCGTTTCGGTACAGCGCGAAGCAGATCAAGACCGCCGGCTATGCGCGCAATGCGATCTCGTACGTGCTCAACAACTGGCGACGGCATCGCCAGGATTACGCAGAGCGCGCACAAAACGCGCTTCTCGATCAGTTCTCGAGTGCGATCTCGTTTTGCGGTTGGGTCGGCAACAAGCGCTATCAACCGCCGCCGAATTACATACCGTTACCCGTGTCGGCGCCGCGCACGCGCCTACTGGCTTCCGACTGGCAGCTCTACGGGTTGATCGATCCATTCGAGTGCCCCGGTCCCCTGCGTCAGTGCCGAATCAAAGACGGCGGCCGGCGTCGATCGCCAATTGCGCTCAGCTAGACCAACCACGCCACTCATCCGCGGCGCTTGGTTTCAGCGACATCGCAAACGGATCGGCCTCGCTTGATTGCGCCGCTCTCGCGAACGCGTCGGCCAAAACCGATCGAACGCCTACTTGAGAACGCCGTTTCTGAGATGCGTTCTAGTTAGTCAGCGTCTCGAATGTTCACATTGCAAATGACGGTTTGCTTGTAGCGGGTCGCACCAGCGTAGCAGCGCCGAAGCGCAATCGACCACTCCTCGCGCTTGCATGCCTCGACGGCTTGCGCCGGAAGCTCATCCACAGGGGTGAGGACCGACGCAGCAACGTCGCCATCGAAGGCATCGAGCTCCGCGATCATGAGGCGACCCATGTGCTTGCCGACCGTGGCGCAGGTCAGATCATCGAGCTTCAACGCAGGGACCTCCACAGGACGTTCCTTCGGCCGGCATGCGGCGATTTCGCGCGTTTCGTCAGCGCCGTGGACACAAGCGAGATCGTTTCCGTCCCATGCCTCGTCCTGACACATGCGCTCTAGCCGTTTTGTCACGCGTGCGACGCCGGGTGCGTGCTCTTCAAGAACAGCCGGCGAATCAAATGCGTGGAGTGAGACAGCCACAATATGCTGTGCGGCGCTCGCGCATGTAAATCGCGTCGGCAACGCCGGGCGAGGAGAGGCCGCGCGTTTCACTGTGGCCGGCGCAGCCGCCGGCTTCTTGCCGGGTGGCGTTGCGCGATTGCGCGGCGTCGCCGAACCAACATGACTACTGATCGCAACGAAGCCGACAACAGCGACAGGCAAACCCAGAGCTCCGAGCTTCATGAAAGGTCCTTTCGTGACGACGTTCGAAACCGGCAGGGCCGGCGGCAACGCGGACAGCACGAGCAGCGCGACTTCACGGCGCGGCCGGTCGTCGCGTCGATTCTCGAGATGAGTCTCGACGAGCTGCTCGATGCCCGCGGCCAGATATCGCCGCCCGCGAGACAGTCGCTTGTGCACGACCTGCTCGGTGACGCCGAGCGCCGCCGCGACGTCACTCGCAGACCGTTGCTCGAAGTAAAACAGGACGAGCGCCTCGCGATAGATCTGCGGGATGCGCGCGAGTGCGTGCGCCACCACGCTCTCGATCTCTTGCTCGCGCAGCGCATCGAATGGAGTGCTCGAGGCGACGCGTTCTGCGTCTGCAGCCGAGACCGCGACCTCCTTGACCCGGCGGCGGCGAACCTTGTGGGCGATGTTGCGCGCGATCCGACACAACCACGGGCGAACGGCTTTCGCGTCACGGAGTCCAGCGAGGTCGCGCCAGGCAACGGCGAACGTCTCCTGCGTGATGTCGTCGCTCAGCGCGCGATCGCGAGTTGCGGCATAGGCGACCGCCCGCACCATGTCGGCGCATCGCTCGACCAGCTTCCCGAATGCCTCGCGCTCACCGCGCAAGCTCGCCGCGATCAGCGTCTCGTCCTTCGTCTCCATGCTTGAAAGTACCGGCCGCGCGCGAATCCTGACCGGGAATCGTTCTTGCGGGACACAACTCGGCGCCGATCGTTGCCTGAGTGCCCTGGGTATCGATTTGGTGCGGCCCCGCGACTGACATCATATCATCCAGATGTGATCCGGCTGCTGACGGTCGCGTGTGCGTTGCTCGCTGCAAGCTGTTACTCGCCGTCGTATACCGACTGCGGGTTCGCGTGCGCGGACCGCGCGTGCCCTGAAGGTACATCGTGCGACGACAAGGGCTTCTGCCGCACTCCCAACGCGATCGGCGAATGTCCTGGCGTCTGCGTGACGTGCAACAACGATCCGACGTGCATCGACATCGACAACGACAACGCAAACTGCGGCGGGTGCGGAATCGTCTGCCCGGGCACAGATCCTTGCTTCGAGGGTGTGTGTGGTGGCCGCAAGGTCAAGGAGCTCAGCGCCGGCGAAGCGCACTCGTGTGCGCTCCTCGAGTCGGGCTCGGTGCATTGCTGGGGCGCAGACGAATTCGGCCAGCTCGGCAACGCAGTGGATGTCGTGAACTGCAACGGACGGCCGTGTCGATTCGCGCCGCTGAAAGTCCCGCTCGCGAAGGCGCGGCATATCGCATCCGGTGGCTGGTCGACCTGTGCAGTGCTGCAAGACGAGACCGTCAGCTGCTGGGGCCGCAGCGAGCTCGGCGCGATCGGTCACGATCCGTTCGCGGATGCGTCTTGCATGGATGGCAAGCCCTGCACGCGAACCCCGATCGCGATCGAAGGGCTCACCGAGATCGTCGAGGTGACGCTATCCGAGTTCTCGGGCTGTGCGCGAAGCCGAAGTGGTGCAGTGAAGTGTTGGGGGCTCAACCGCTACGGCAATGCGGGCAATGGTACCGATGGTCCCGAGTCGGTCGCGAACCTCACACCAGTCGACACGAGCCTCACCGGTGCGCTGCGGGTCTCGCTCTCCGGCCACTACTCGACGCATGGCTGTGCATTGCTCAGCGGCACGCTCTTCTGCTGGGGAGACAACTCGCACGCCGAGACGGGTCATGCGATCAACACGACCGGCGACGTCACGTGCGCGAGCGGCGAGTACTGCGCGCGCACGCCAGTGCAGGTAGCACTGCCGAGCGCGGTCGGTGATTTCTTCACCGGCGCACTCGTCACATGCGCGAGCATCGGAACCGGCCAGGTCTACTGTTGGGGCAACTGCGCCGACGGCATCGTCGGTGCCACGGGGTGCACTGGCACGACGTTCCCGCCCACGCTGATCTCGGTCCCGAGTGCCGGTGGCTTCGCCGCGGTCGCCGGCAAGTACGCGCATGCATGCGGCACGCAAGGCCAAGGCCTGCGCACGATCTGGTGCTGGGGTCTTCAAACGAACGGCCAGCTCGGCGCACGCAATCTCGCGACAGAGACCTGCCAAACCGGCGTATGCCGCCGCACGGCAGGCGCCGTGATGCCCGAGCTCAAGGGCACTCCATTTCCCGCGCGCGGCCCGTTCACACTCGCCGTCGACACGGTCGGTGTGGCGTGGGGCTGGGGCGCAAACACATTCGGCCAGACTGGACATCCGCCATTAACGATGGGTGATGACATGACGTGCCCGGCGGGTTCGTGCGCCTACGCGCCCGTGCCGGTACAAGGACTGCCGTGAACGGGTACGTTTCCTCCACCTCAACTAATCCGGTACGGTTTCCGATAGGGAGAACTGAACATGTCCGACGACAGGCCGCCTGCGAAGGTCGACGTAACCAAGCAGTGGCGTGCAACGCACGAGCAGAAGTCTGCCGCCATGCGCCTCCGCGTGTTCGCCGCGATTGCGTGGGTCATCGCCATTGGGGGTGAGGTCACCGGGATTGTCTTGCTCCGCCAGCACAAGTTCGACCACGGAAACCTTCCGCTCTTGATCGGCATCCTCGTGGGGATCGCTGTCTTCGCGATCGCCGGCAGCTTGATGTGGAAGGCTGCCAACAAGCACGATCCGGCCCGGGCGTCGGACAAGGCCCGGTTCTTCGTGCAGAACCAGCTGGGGGCGATCATCACGGTGATCGCCTTCCTCCCGCTGATTGTCCTGATCTTCATGGACAAGGACATGGATCCGAAGAACAAGAAGATCGCCGGCGCAGCCGGTGCCGTCCTGGCCGTGATCGCCACGTTGATCGGAGTGAGCTGGAACCCGCCATCGGTCGAGCAGTACACCGAGGACATGAATGCGTGCGCGGACCAGATCAAGAGAGGTCAGCCGACGACGGCCTGTTCACCCGAGGTAGCCGCGCAGGCGCAAGACATCGCGAAGGATACGAGCGCCGTGACCGAGGCGACGAAGGACGCCGCACACCCGGCAGGTCAAGATGTCGTTTATTGGATTGCTCCCGAAAGCGGAGCGAAGAAGTCGACGACGCCGCATGTCTTCCACCTCTGCGAGGGTGTCAGTCCGCTCAGGGGCAAGACCGTGAACCACGGCTCGGTGGCGGAAGCCTATGCCCAGAACGCCACTCGCATCACCAAGCAGATCGAAATGGAACAGAAGCAGTGCGGGTTCACGAGCGCCAAGTAGGCCCGTGCGTCAGGTCGAGATGCGAGGCGATCGCGAGCGCTGACAGCGTCGGGCTGGCTACCGCGTTGACGTGAGATACTGCGCGCATGCGAGCGCTGCTCGACGCGTACCTGAACCGCGCGAACGGAGCCTGGCGTTGCGCGACAGTCTCGGCGTTTGGGCCATGAGGCTGCACTGGGCGGCGGCGATACTCTTCTCGCTCGGCTGCGGCCGTCTGAATTTCGACATAGGGGACGTCGCGACGGCAGATGCGCCATGCATGCTCGGTCGGTTCGGCCCTCCGCAGCTCGTTCCCAACGTCAACGCGGTCGGCGCGATGCTGGACGATTGGAGCGCGGCGATCACGCCCGACGACCTCTCGATCTACTTCTACACGTTCCGCGACCCGCTGCCGCCGGCGCCGGACGTATGGGTCGCGCGCCGCACTGATCCGAACGCGCCGTTTGATGCGCCGACGCTGATGTCCGACGTCTCGTCGGTCAAGAACGACGTCTCGCCGCGCGTCTCTGCGGACGAGCTGACGATGGTCTTTGCCTCGGATCGGACGGGTACATTGGGACTGTTGGACATCTTCGAGGCGACGCGTGCGAGCAAGGCGGATCCATTCGGCACAGCCGTCAATCTGACGGCGCTCAACTCGGCGACCGACGAGGCCACGCTATGGCTGTCGCCCGATGGCCTGCGTATCGTGTTCTCGTCGAACCGCGGCACGAGCATCGATCTGTTCGCTGCCGAGCGCGCAACGCGCACGTCGGAGTTTGGAGTGCCGCAGATCATCGCAGGAGTCTCGACCTCGGATGCGGAGCTCGCGCCGTGGCTGACCGCCGACGAGCTCGAGATCTACTTCAGCTCGCTGCGTCCGAGCGGGCTCGGCGGCTACGACATCTGGCACGCATCGCGGTCGACGCCAACGAGCGCGTGGGGTGCAGTCGAGAACGTGAGCGAGCTGAGCTCGGCGCTCGACGATTACGCACCTTCGTTATCCTCCGACGGGCGCAGGCTCTACTTCAATTACAGAACGAACTTGCTCGGCGGCGCGGATGCAAACATCTACGTCGCCGAGCGCGGCTGCCTTTAGCCCCGTCAGAAGACCCCGTACGAAATTCTCGGCGCTAGACACGAACCGATCCCGTGGTAACCCGCTTGCGGGTGTCCAGAATCTCGATCATCGCCGCCGTTTTCGCGGCAGCTTGCGGCAATACCGCCGGCAATGTTCAGGCGACGCGTCTCGGCGATATAGCTCATCCAGCAGAGCGCGGCTCACCGGTCGAGGACTTGCGCAGAGCGTGCAACGACGACAGGCAGGAGAACGTATCGGCCATTCGCCGGCAGGCGTACCTGCAACAAGTGACGACGACCGGCGCGTTGATCGGTTGGGTCACCACGAAGCCGGTCGGCGCACATGTGAAGCTCAGCGCTCCAGATGGGGCACTCGTCGCGATGAAGGGCGGCGTCATCGAGAAGTTCGCGTTACGCGCGCCCGAAGAGAACCAGGTCTGGACGACGCTCGATCATCTAAACACGCACTCGATCTACTGTTATCAACTCGGCGATGCGCGTGGAGAGATCACCGCGCGCACCGGCTTTCGCACCGCGCCGACGGCTGACGATCCGGCGCCGGTGCGGTTCCTCGCATTCGGTGATTCTGGCGGCGGTGGCGCCGACCAGCGTGCGTTACTCAAACAGATGTACACGGTGCCGTTCGATCTGATGATTCACACCGGCGATCTCGCGTACGACAACGGCACGATTGGCCAGTATGAAGATACCGTGTTCGGGATCTATTCGGACCTGTTCCGAAACGTCCCGTTCTTTCCGGCGGCGGGCAATCACGATAACCGCACGGATGATGGCCTGCCGTTCCGTCGGGTGTTCAATCTGCCGAGCGATGAGAAATGGTACTCGTACGATTGGGGCCGCGTGCACTTCGTCGCGCTCGATACCGAGTCGAGCTATCGCAAGCAGGCGGAATGGCTCGATCGCGATCTCGCGCAAACCAAGCTGCCATGGAAGATCGTCTATCTGCACAAGCCTCCTTATTCGTCAGGCGCTCACGGCTCGGATCTGTCCCTGCGGCGCATTCTGGAACCCGTGCTCGAGCGCCATCACGTGCAGCTCGTGCTCGCCGGTCACGATCACGACTACGAGCGAATGAAGCCGCAGCACGGCATCACGTACGTGGTCACCGGTGGTGGCGGCAAAGGCACACGAGCCGTAGGCTCATCGCGCTTCACGGCGTTTTCCGAGGACGTCATTCACTTCGTCTACGGCGAGGTCGATGACGACAGGCTCGTGCTTCACGCGATCGACGCCGCCGGGACCGAGTTCGACTCGGTCGTGATCAATCGCTAACGGTGACGTTCGTGCTGCGGAGCGCATGCCCCGTTGGTGAATGGCACACGTGTGCGCTAGCGCGCGGCACGGCCCCGAGATGGTTGCGATGTCGGCTGACTTCGCGGCTGGCGAAATGCTTGCACTCACCGAGAGAATTCGGGCTTTTCGAATTTACCTCCTCGTCGCAGCGCTGCTCGCCGGCTCCAGCTACGCCGAGCCGAAGCGTGAGGTCCCCGACTACGACGGCCGCGGCAACCCCGACAGCGATCGCGAATCATGGGCACTGTGGATCCCACGCGCGATCCTCTGGCCGTTTTACGCGTTTCACGAATACCTGATCCGGCGCCCCATCGGGGCCGTGATGTCGCACGCGGAGCGCGAGCACTGGGGCAATTCCGCCTCGTCGCTGTTTGCATTCGGTCCAAACAACAAGCACACGCTCTATCCGATTGCGCGCTTCGACGTCGGCCTGCTGCCGAGTGTCGGCGCTCATTACAACGCGGACGATTTGTTCGTCGACGACAACACAGTCAACCTCGATGTAGCAACCTGGGGGAAGCCGCGGATCGTGGCGGCGATCGCGGATCGCTATGCCCTCGACCCCGACGATCGTGTCGAGGCACGCTTCGCGTTCCGCCGCGCCGAAGACAATGTCTTTGTCGGCATCGGCCCCGACGTGAAAGCCGCGACCCGGTCGCGTTACGGCACGCAGAACATCGAGGGTAGCGCTGCGTATCGTCGCCGGCTTTTTTTCAGCGAGTCGGGGATCGAGGTGCGCGGCGGCGTGCATCGCATGAGCTTCGTCGATCGCACTTGTTGCGGCGATCCGTCGGTGCTCGATCGTGTCGCCGTTGGCTCGCTGATGTTGCCGCCCGGCTATGGCGAAACGTACCGCGCCGGATTCGCATCGCTCGACCTGACACTCGACAGCCGCGATTCGAAGCCCGGCAGCGGCGCCTTCTTGCACGCGTTCACGCGGCCGAGCCTCGAGCTTGGTGCGCACCGCGCTTGGGGGCAGTACGGCGGCGAGGTAGGCGGCTCCGTCGATCTCACCGGGCACCAACGCATCCTGACGGCGCAGCTTGCGGCGCGCTTCGCCGATGCGTTGTGGGGCGGAGAGGTACCGTTACCGGAGCTCGCGACGGTAGACGACGAGATCATGCCCGGCTTTCTTCCCGGATGGTTGACCGGTGGCAGCATCGCGGTCGCGCAACTCGATTACACCTGGCCGGTGTGGAGCGGCATCGACGGTGAGACGCGGGTCGCCGTCGGTAACGCGTTCGCCGATCATCTGGCCGGCCTGCGTGTCGGCCGGCTGCGCTGGTCGTGGGACTTCGCGCTGTCGACGAACCCGGCGCGCGATCGCGGCCTCGAGCTGCGATTCGGCCTCGGTTCGGAGACGTTCGATCAGGGTGCGGAGATCACGTCGGTCCGCTTCGCGATCGGAACGAAGGGGTTGTGATGCAGCGCGCGCTCGTCATTGCCATCTTCGCCGCCTGCGCAGCACGCGCGCGTCCGTTTACGTTGCGCGATCCGTTGGTCATCGATACCGACATGAGACCCGTCTTCGTTCCGTGCCGCCACGATCCCGACACGAAGGGTCCAACACGCGTGACGTGCGCGCCGCGCGAGTACATTTCGCCATTCATCTGGGATGCGCTCGACAATATGCTGTTCGGCCGGCTGTCACGCGCGCTCGAGCTCAACGTGACCGGCGAGGCGCGCAACGTGAATAGCCTCGACGAGGTTCCCGACTCGTCGTGGTTCACGAATCGCAGGACGCTCGACGACCGCAGCGTAGATGCCCCCGGTTCGTGCACGCAGGCCGACCTGCTGCCTGGCCCCGATGACGTCGCGCCGCGCACGTGGGTAATCGATCGTGGCAAGGACAACGGCGCCTCGCACGGGTTTCGGGTCGACGTCCCCGGCATGGGCAAGTACATGCTCAAGACCGACGACGATGGCGAGCCCGAACGCGCCACGGCTGCGAGCGTCATCAGTGCGGCTATCTACAACGCGATCGGCTTCAACACGCCGTGCGAGCAGGTCGTCGTGCTCAAGCAGCAGCAACTTGCGCTAACGCCGAACCTCAAGCACATCGACAACGCTGGAATCGTCACGCCGTTCGACCAAGCTGCGCTCGCCAACATGCTCGCGAAAGCGACGCAGTTGCCGGGCGGTGCCGTCCGCATGCACGCATCCAAATGGCTTCCTGGCCTGGTGATCGGTCCGTTTCGCTATATCGGCACACGTGCCGACGATCCGAACGACGTCATCGACCACGGCGAACGCCGCGAGTTGCGTGGCAGCCGCATCCTGGCGGCGTGGCTCAATCATTGGGATACGCGCTCGCAGAACACGATGGACGTCTGGCTGGCGGCAAACGAAAACGACAAGCGATCGTCACCGGGCTATGTCGTGCACTACATCCTCGACACAAGCGACACTCTCGGCGGCGTTCTGCCCGACGATAAGGCGTCGCGCCGGCTCGGTCACGCATACTTGTTTGATGCTGGCGAGCTCGCCCGAGCAGTCGTGCTGCTCGGCGCCGACGAGCGGCCGTGGGATCGCGCGCATCGCCAACCGGGCAAGGACAAGTTCAACTACTTCTCCGCGCGCGATTTCGATCCAGCGCGCTGGCGCCCTGTGTACCCGAACCCGGCGTTCGATCGCATGACCGAGCGGGACGCGGCGTGGATGGCGCGCAAGATCGCACGATTCTCGCCCGCGGACATCCGTCGCTTCGTCGAGCTTGGCAAGTGGAGCAATCCAGACGACGCCGCATACGTGGCGAAGGTCCTCGTCGAGCGCCAGCGACGGATCCTCACCCGCTACCTGACGGGACTGTCGCCACTCGGTGACGTCCACACCGAAGGTCCGACGCGGATCTGCGCGACGGACTTCGCGCGGCTGCGTGACATTGCGCCCTCGTTTCGCTACACCGCGCAGCGAAACGGCGACGCGCTTCCCATCGTCACAGGCCCCGAGGGTCGAGTATGTGTGGACGTTGCCGCTGCGCCTCACGGCTCCATTGCAGATGCCGATCCGCGACGTCGCATCCAGATCGCGATTCGCAACGGCACACGCGCACGACCGCTGATCATTCACGCCTACGAGCTCGAGACCGGCCTCAAGATCGTCGGCGTGACAAGAGAGTAACGATCCGCGGGCGTCCGCTGATCTGGTCACCCCACTGGACAATTCACGGTGTCGGGGCACAGATCGACTCGCAGTCGACCACGTTCGATATCGCGACGCTCTAGCGCTCCAGCAAAAACTAGAGCTCGAAGTCGATATCGGCATCGGCGAAAACTTGGCCGAGACCTAATCCGCCGATCGCACCGTGACGGCGATCGTTCGGCGCTGACCGCCGCGAAGGATCGTCAATCGCGCGGTCGTGCCGGCCGGCCGCTGCGTGATGACGCGCATCGTGTCACGCGAGCCGAGCTCGACGACCGAGACGCCGTCGACCTCGATTACCTCGTCCCCGATCGCGAGGCCGGCACGGTCGGCAGCGCCGCCTTTGATCAGCTCCGCGATGCGGTTCGCGAGCCACTCGAACCGCGCGTCGATCGAGCCTGGCTCGGTGTGCTGCACAGAGTACACATCGATCGATGTCGTGCGATCACGCGCCGCGATCGCCATGCGCTGGCCGGAAGCCGCGGTGGTCGCGCACATCACCAGGATCTCGCCGGCCGGTGACGTCATCCCGCTCGTCGAGTGCCGCGTGCTCGGCGCGTACAAGGTCCGCATGTCTCTCGAGGGTCGCGGCTCGCGCATCGTGCGCAATGACCGCATCATTGCCGTCCCGAAGAAGACGCTGCGCGGCACGCGCTGGCGCTCGCTGCGCGACCTCGGCCGCCCGTTGATCGACGAGATCGAGGCGTTCTTCGAGACGTACGTCGAACGCCAAGGACGCACGTTCGAGTTGCTCGGCACCCTCGGGCGACGTTCCGCGCATGCACTGATTCGCAGGCTGACGCCGTGAATCAAATCGCCGTTCGCTAGCGCGACATCACGGCTTCACCGCGCGCGTTGCCACCTCGAGCCCGGTGCTACCGGTGATGTTGCACACCAGGAACACGAAGCGCTGCGGCCGTTGGGCGATGAAGCTGCGCTCGGGCAAGATCGTGGGGCTCGGGGTCACGTCCGTGTCGACGAGATTGAGAGACTCATCGTAGACGTAAGCGACGTCGTCCGCCGAGTACAGGATCTCGCCCTGGATCGGTTTCGCGGGTTGGGCGACGAAGCACGAGTAGCTCCGGTCGCCCCACCCGAGCAAGCCGAACGATGTCCGCAGCGAGGCGGTGAGCTTGCCGATCATCGTGACCATCTGCTCGCGTTTCGGCGGTACGGGCTCGACGTCCGGACCGGCCGTGGTCCGGTAAGGCTGGGATGCGAACGCGGCAGTGACATGCCAGTCGTTGACGAACTGCACGGCGAACTGGTCCTCCGACGTGATCTCGTAGACGCCGATCGTCCCAGCGATCTGGCGGCTAGGTTCCGGGTCGCGCAGGAAGTCGACCCACAGCGCCCTGTGCCAGGGACGCATCGACGGACTGATGTAGAACGTACCGACGCCGAGCGGCGCCCCGGTCCACCTGGAGTTGTGCGGAACCGGCCCGGCGAGCCAGCCGCGCGCGTTGGGGTTACCCACGGCGTCCTCCGCGACGAGGTAGTTGAGCTGGCCCCAATCGAGGTTGGAATCGACCAGCATACCTTCGCGCGCGCGGAACACCGACGACACGTTGAAGTAGCCGAGGAAGTTCGGAAACTGACGGAGTGCGATCGCCACCGGCACGACACACGCGAGCCGCCACCACGGGCGCGCTTCGATACGGCGACATGCGAACCCCGTCGCAAGAATGAAGAACGGGTAGATCGGCAGGACGTATCGCACGCCGATGTGGAACGGGTTCATCGCGAGGTTGAACACGAGGAATGTGGCGGGAAACAGCCACAGCGCCACGTGGGCGGGCTCGCGGCGATGGGACCGCCACCAAGTGACGATGCCGATGCCGCCGAGCACGAGGGTGATCGTCGCGGTCTTGAGTAGGAACGCGACGACGAAATAGTAGCGATGCCCGGTCCGGTAGGTCTCTCCGAGCAGGAAGTAGTCATTGCCCGCCTTCTGGCGGTTCATGATCTCGGTCTGCAAGAAGTCGATCGAGTGGATGAACCCACGCGGGAACGGAAGCGGGATCGCACCGAGCGGCGAGCTTGCCAGCGAGGCCATGGTGTGCGATCCGGGATGGAAATCGCGAAGCGTGTGGCCGGTCCCGCCGAACAGATAGCCCGCGTTGAGGACGATCAGCGGGATCAGGAGCATGCTCGCGGCGTCGAGGGCCCACTCGCGTCGGAGGCTGACGCGGGTGGCGCCCAGTCGCACGCCGAGGAGCCACGCCGCCAGGAGCGCGAGGTGCACCATCGGTGCGGACGCTTTCGCCAGGTAGACGATGCCCATGGCCGCGCCGACGATCACCGCGCCGCACCGTGTCGGGTTCTCGAGGTAGAGAAATAGTCGGTAGAAGGCGAACGCGGCTGCGGTCGTGAGGAACATGTCCTCCGTGGCGACGCTGCCGTGAGCAAGCAGCGTCGGGCACGTCGCGCACAAGACGACGGGAACCCACGACGACCCGGCCGGGAACAACCGGCGAGACCATCGCCACACGATGAGGATCAGCAGCGCGAACGCGAGGCAGCTCGGGACGCGCGTCGAGAACACGAACGAGACGAACGTCGACCGTTGGTCGTCGTACATGCCCGCCGGGTTGCTCGGGGCGATCCTCAGGCCGTCATAGTGGGACACCCACCACGCGTGGAGGCCCGCGATGGGCGATTCGTCCGTGATGCAACACCTGCCGGTCCGCAGGTACGACAGCCCGTTCATCACGTGCTTGGGCTCGTCGGCGGTCGGTGAGATGCGTCCCGCCGTCTGGAGCGCAAGCAACAGGCCGAGCACCAGCGCACCGGCCTCGAGCCCTGATCGCTCCAGTATTCGGCGAAACACGCCAACACAAAGAAGCATCCGATCCGCGCGAGCAAGATGCTGGCCACGAACAATTCTGTGAAAATGCTGAAACGCTGTCCGCATTCTGTTGCTGGCGTCGAGCGTCAAATCAAAAATCTGAGACAGAGTTACGCGAATTGCGCACGGACGCCGGCAACGCCGTCAGTCAGAGATAGAGCCCGCTGCGAGCGCATCGGCAAGGGCGCGCGCTACGGTTCCTCACTCGCAGACGGGAGCGATTCGAGCGCCGTGTAGAGCTGCTCGCGCTGATGGTCGGTCAGGTGCCGGTCGCATTGCCAAACGGCGTCGCGCGTTTTCACCGTCATCAGGCAGCGCCGCATCTCGACGTTCCACTTATCGACGATGCAGCGCTTCGCGAAGTTTGCCCTTACCGGACCACGGTGATCGACGTCCGACGTCTTGACGAACGCGGCCGCGGCGAGATCACATTCGCACACGGCATTCGACGGATCACAAGCGAACAACGCGATCGGCACGAGTGCGGCTCTCATGAGCGTGTTGACACCCTGGCCCCGCAATCGGTTTCGCGCCTACTCGACGGTCCTCGTTGGTGAACCGCCCGCAAGCGAAGCAGCCGTGCTGTTGCGCGTGCATGAGTCGATCTCGACCACGCCGTTGAGATTGCGCGCGGCTCGCCGCCTTAGTTGCAGGTCGAGCGCTTGCTTGTGACCGGCTTGCACTTGCCGGACTTGCACTCGGAATTCGACTCGCACATCTGACCGAGGGTTTTGAGCTTCGGCTCGTTCGCGCGTTGCTCTCGCTCT
>Ga0070698_100005752_pt1 | contig 13557 bp, 6 predicted proteins | sample KBSK1502metaG_FD_65477 | JGI IMG/M metagenome (GOLD analysis project Ga0070698, IMG submission 65477) | Corn, switchgrass and miscanthus rhizosphere microbial communities from Kellogg Biological Station, Michigan, USA - KBS K1-50-2 metaG | ecosystem: Host-associated > Plants > Roots >... | reverse complement strand
CGCGACACCTCGGCAGCCCGACTGGCGCCGCCCTCCTGGTCGTAGCGAATGAGCAGAAAATCGTGCGGATAGCCGTTCAGGACGCGGATGCGATCCTCGAGCCGCTCGTCCTGCGCGTACTGCTCGTGGCTGTCAATGCCATGGACGGTCGCCCCCAACAGCGTCGCCGCCATCTCGAACGACACGCGCGTCCGCGTGCTCGGCTCGTAGAACAGATAGAACAGCCGCTTACCCGCTAGCGTCTTGTCGAGCCGTTCGGTCGGCGTTTGCTGCAGCTCCAGTGCCGCGGGAAACAGGACGTCTTCAAGCCATTGGCGCGAGAACTGGCGAGCATCCAGAACGTGTCGAAGCACGCGACCATTCTCGCCGATGCAACCAAAAAGGGGTCCCTGGGTCTGCGTCGACCCAGGAACCCCCTTCCTGATGTCTAATTCCCCGGAGGGGACCCCTTGTGGGTAAATGATTGGCTGACACTCGCCAAGGAGCGAAGCGGTCGGCGAGGTAACTCGACTTCCCCGCTGCGAAGACGTCAGTAAAGGTTAGTAGCTCTTGTTCGAGAACAACGAGTCCACAAACCGATACGCGGAGTAGCTGAACGGCGCGGCGACAAACACCCGCTCACGTAGGCGCCCCATTCGACTCGGCCGGAACCAGTTCGGGCGGAATGCGATCTTGCCACCGTCGACGCTGAACGGGTCCTCGTAGTGGCTACCGCCGTCTTCCCAGGTGAACGCGAGCATTGGCCGAGGGGTGCTGGTGTGATTGGGCATGCCGCGGTGCCACAGGTTGGACACGCGCACGAGTACGTCGCCCTGCTGCATCGGCAGCCGAATCGCCTTGCGATAGGGCCGTTCGATGGCCCAGCGCCAGAACTTGTAGAACTTGCGGTGCGTGCCGGGCGCCAGCTCGATCGCCCCGTTTTCGATGTTGGTGTCCACGACCGCCACGTTGGCAATCAAGAATTCGTTGGTGAACGTGCGGTCCATGTGGTAGTGCTGGGTGACGCTGCCCGGCAGATTGAAGTTGCAGCCCAGGTTCGGCTCGCGGTCAGACTTCGGGCCGATCGATCTGATCAGATCGATCACACCGTGGTCCTTCAGTGCCTGGTAGACGAACCGCCCCTCCTCGCCCGGCGTGGCGTTGAGGTGGCCACTCACCAGCCCACCACCATTGAACATGCGGCCCGAGCGCAACTGACTCTCGAACTCCGCCTGCATCTTGGCTGCGAGCTGCGCAAGCCCCTCGCGCGAAACGACATTTTTGAGCACAACGTAGCCGTTTTCGGCAAACGACTTCTTGAGCGTCTCGATCTCGGCTGGCGTCAACCGTGGCTTGACCTGACGGTCTTTGGTCTCAGTTCGGGCAGCTGTTTGCGTCATCGGCCTTCCTACTTACCGCGGCTGGCGCGGCAGATACAGGCTGAGAGTGCGCGACCGGCGGGTCGAGTGCGGTTCACTGGTTGTTGATTTCCGGTTAAGCGCCCATCCACGGGAACCGGCGAATCTCGCCGATTGGTCCATGGACGGCCAGCGCCGCGGCGAACCGCGGTGCGACGAACAACTCGCGCACGGTCCACTCCGCGGCGATAGACGTATCGCCGTGCAACCGAACGACCCCGGCCGGTTGACCGGGCACGAACGTTACCTCGACCTCGGCGACATCGGTGCTGAACCCCCGCCCGGTCGCTTTGACGATCGCTTCTTTGCGCGTCCAGGCGTTGAAGAAAGCCTCTTGCCGCAGTGCTGGCGCAAGGCTCTGAAACTCAGCCAGCTCGCGCGGAGAAAAAATGCTGGCTGGTACGTCGCTGATGCGCTCAAACGGCCGCCAGGCTTCGAGGTCCACCCCCACCGCCCGTCCGGCGGTGACCGCAACCAACGCGAGATCCTCGGAATGCGAGAGGTTGAACCCCAGCTCAACGTCCCTAGCTTCCCCCGCCAGGGCCGGCTTGCCGTGCGCTCCATATGTGAAGGCCACGACCGTCGGATGCAGGTTGAGGTACCGCCCGAGGATCGCGCGCAGCGCGCCGCGCCCCGCGACATAGCGGTCTCGGTCACGCTCGAAGCGGAACCGCCCCGCCCGTTCGACCTCGTCCGCCGAGAGTGTGCGCCCCAGGCGGTTCCGGCGCGTGGCGGACGTGTCGAGGGCAAAGCTCCAGACGTGTACCTCGTCCAGGCTCAACATTGTCTCAACCGGGCCTAATCGCTCGCACACGCCAGGCGCCCTCATACTTTCCTTAGACGTAGGTGCACCCGACGTTTCCGTAGTTATTCCGACATTTCGACGTCCCGCGCCACTTCACGAGGCCGTGCTGAGCGCGCTCGGCCAGCACGGCGTCGGCATCGAAGTCATTGTGCTCGACGACAGCCCCGAAGGATCGGCTCAGGCGGTCGTCGACCAGATTGGTGACCCGCGTGTCCGCTATATCCGCCGGCGGGTCCCATCTGGTGGCAACCCATCGATTGTCCGAAACGAAGGCTGGCCGCGCGCCTGGGGCCGCTATGTCCATTTTCTGGACGATGATGACCTGGTTGCCGAAGGAGCCAACGCCGAGTTTGTCAGGATTTTGGACCTTCATCCAGACCGCGGTGTCGCTTTTGGTGTTGTGGAGCCATTCGGCGCTCGTCAATTCGGCGTGCTTGATCCACCGCTCTTGCGTAGAGAGTCTCGGCGGGTACGACACACGCGTCAAGGTCGTCGAAGACGTCGAATTTTATAGTCGGGCGATTCGTCGCTTTGGAAGCGTATTTCTCGATCGCGTAGTCGTCCACTACCGCACCGGGGCGCCCTCGATCATGCGTGATCGGCTGGGCGATACCGAGATCCTCAATGGATATCGAGTCATGTACGAAGCTTATCGCCAGGCATACGGAGGGGTGGATCTCTTGCTGCTCAAAGTGTTGGCCCACACGGTTTTCCGGTGGGCATAAACACGCTGTACGTCGAGGTAATTACCTCATTCGCGAAGCTCTGGAGTCTTGAGCGGGAGTGGCGTGAACTCGAGACGGCTTGTGCGACCGACCTTCCATTTCAGAGTTGGGAATGGTCGACCGGTTGGTGGAGTCACCTGCGCGAGGATGCCGCCACCGTACGCGATTCACTCAGAGTGTGCATCGTCCGTACGGAGAATTGGCAGCTGCTCGGAATCGCGCTGTTAATGATCACGGAGCGGCCCAGCCTGGGTCCGATCCGGCTGCGCATCCTGCAGTTCATTGGCGCTGATCCGAACATCACCGAACTCCGCTCGATGCTCTGCCTTCCGGCATTCGAGGAGGACTGCTATGACGCGGTCCAGGAGCACTTGTCTGCCTCGGCCAAGGAATGGGATTGGATCGCCTGGGAGGGCGTTCAGCCGCACATTGGCAACGAACTGCAACTCGTCGATCGTTTCAGCTCGGTTGAAGAGAAGTCAGCGCTAGTGCTCGACCTCGCGCCCACCTGGAAGCAATTCAAAGACCCCCTCGGGCGGAACATCAAACAATCTCTACGCAAGTGCTACAACTCGCTCAAGCGTGATGGATTGACGTACCGACTGGAGGTGGTCGAACAGTCGTACCAGATTGATTCGGCGCTCGACGAGTCCTTTCGGCTTCATACTGCCCGAGCAAACCTCGATGGCACCGTGAATCATCCGGATATTTTCCTCCAGCCGCGTATTCGCGAATTTCTTATCGAAGTCTGTCAGCGATTGGCAAAACGGCGAGTAGTTCGCATCTTTCAACTGTGGGTCGACGACAAGTGGTGCGCGCGCGCGGGTGTTGCGCTTCTTCTACGAACTTGTCGAACGCTTGCACAGTAGCAACGTCGCGCGCGATCATGCGCCCGGCTTCCTTTTACCGAGGTTCAAAGGCTCCCTCAAGACCCGCACGAGCACGGGTGCCGGCGTCGGTCGGGACAACGCGAGTCTTCGTTCCGGCGATGGCAGTCTTGTTGGCGCTCGACTTGCTTGACGGGCGCCTCGACGGGATGGTGAACCTGTTTCCCTCACTGCTGGGCTGACCAGCAGTGTGACCTCAGGCAGCGACGTCGAAGCTGTTCGTGCTCGCGCTGTCCAGCGCAGCTCGTAGTTCGGCCACTACTAATTCGACGCTCGGCTCGAGGATCAAGGTCTGGTGGGTGCCCGGAATCTGGTGGATCTCGACGCCGCCGGCGACATAGGGCGCCCAGCCAAGGTCCGGGCCGATCCAGGCGAAGGCGGGGTCCATCTCCTCGGCTAGCCAGAGCGTCACCGCACCGTTGTAGGGCTTCGGTTTGTACTTCGCCTGCGCCGTCGCAAAGTTATCGAAGAGCGCGAACTCGCGCAGATCGTGCGGCACGGGCTCTCCGTGGCAGGTGTGCCAGCGGATCTTGGCCCGCTTCGCCGCGAACTCGAATCCTGGCCACCAGGAGGGCCGCCAGCGCAGCCCCCTGACCTTGGGGCGCCCAGGTTGCGCTGGACAGAAGGTATCGAGAAAGCCCAGAAATCTCACTTCTTCGCCATCGGCCTGCAAACGTTGCGCCATCTCGAAGGCGACGACGCCCCCGCCCGAGTAGCCGCCCAGGAGATAGGGGCCGTGCGGCTGGACCTGACGGATGGCCTCGAGATACTGGGCGGCCATGTCCTCGATGTGCCGCAACGGCCGCAGCTTGCCATCCACACCCTGGGCCTGGAGTCCGTAAAAGGGTTGATCGTCCCCTAGCCGCCGCGAGAGGTCACGCAGGTTCAGGACATTGCCGCCCGCGCCGTGCACGACGAAGAAGGGCAACCTCGAGCCTTTCACCTGAATCGGGACCAGCGGCGACCAACCGCGAGGTCCGGCGCTCGCAGGTGTTGGCGCTAGCGCCGCGGCAGAAATCGCGGTTCGTTCGGCCACTGAGTCGGCTGACGTTGGGCCAACTGGCGACGCGCCCAGGTCGATGCCCAGTACAGCTGCGACGAGTTCGGCGAAACTGGCGATCGTTGGTGCGCGGAAGAGCGACTCGAGCGCCAGGTCCACGCCGAAGGTCTTCTTGATCTTTGAGAGCAAGCGCACCGCGATCAACGAGTATCCGCCGAGCTCGAAGAAGTCGTCGTGGACACCAACCTCGGCGACCCCGAGGAGTCCGCTCCACAGCGACGCCAACTGGCGTTCGAGATCATTACGCGGCGCGGCGAACGTGGCACCAACATTCGGACGGCTGAAAACTGGTCCAGCAGTATCCGCAACTGCGCCGCCAGCCGGGGCAAGGGAGCCGCGCGCCTCGTCGGCCAGGTGCGCGAGCCACGGCTGGAGCGGGACGGTGCACACCACCACCTGTGGCGAAAAGTCTACGGCCAGCACGCGATCGAGCGCTTCGAGGCCCTCGGTCGGCGTCATGCCTTCGCGGATCGCCGACTCGGTCGCAGTCTCGGGGCGAGACTTCACCCGCGGAGCGACGTCGGTAGACTGCCGCTCAATTGGCGCCGATATGCGGAACTCGGCGGCGGCCTTGCGCATGATGAACCTCTCGACGGACGCGATCTCTGCACCGGTTTCGTCATACAGCGTGGCGTCGAAGACGACCGAGTCCTTGACCCCGCCTTCGCGCAAGCGCACATGACTGAACACGCGCGGTGTCAGTGCTCGGCGCAGCAGCACCCGGCCGTATGAAAAGGGCACAAGAAACGTCACCCGCGCATCGAATCCGGGGATCAATGCTTGTGCGCCGCCAGTGGCGAGGTCGAACAAGGCCGGGTGGAGGTGATACGCGTCGAGATCGGCGGCAAATGCGGCAGGTACTTCCAGGCTGAGCAGCGCCTCGCGATCGCCCAGATCGATGCGCTGGACGTTAGCCCAGCGCGGACCAAAGTCCATGAAGTGCTGGACGAGCTGGCCGTTGGCGACCTGCCCGCGCGCGGGGCAGCGCGCGCGGATCGCATCAAGGTCGACCCGTGTCGGCGACGTCGCGTCAACGTAGCTAGCCTTGCCCACGACCAGCGGGTTCTGATCGGACTCGGCGTAGAACGCGAATTCCTGATCACCGCCGCGTTCGATACGCACGTGCAGCGCGCGTTCGTTCGCGGGGCCAACGGCGAACGGCGCGAGAAACACAACGTCGCGCAACTCGACCGGTCGCGGCTCCGGGTGCTGCTCGAGCGCCGCTCGGGCGAGCTCGAGAAATCCTGTGCCCGGGATCAGCGCGTCCCCGCCGCGCACCACGTGGTCACCAAGCAGCCAGGTCTCATCACGGCGGAACGCTGTGCGGAACAGCGACGCTTCGGCGTCATCGGCGACAACTGTCTCGAGCGCCGGATGATTCGTGCCACCAAGTCCATTCTTTGCCGTGTTCCGGCTGTCCTCGTGGTCGACTCGCGCGGCGAGCATGCCGACGTCCCGCCAGGCATTCCAATCGATGCTCAAAGTGCGCCCTGGGCCGCCGCGGCGAGTTCGGGCTTCGGCGAAGGCATCGAGGAACGCATTCGCCGCGGTGTAGTCGGCTTGCCCGGGCAGCCCAAGAATCGAGCTCACCGAGGAAAACAGGACGAACAGATCCAGCGGGTCGTGCGCCAGGAGCTGGTCGAGGACGAGCGCGCCCTTCATCTTCGAGTCGATCACGGCGGATTCCGCGGTACCGGAGCGAAGGGCAATGAGCTCGTCGTTCAGAACACCAGCCGCGTGGAAGACGCCATGCACTGCGCCGAAGCGCGCCCGCACCCTGGTCAGCGCAGTGCGCATCGACCGAAGATCGGTTACGTCCGCGGCAACGGTCATCACCTCGGCGCCGAGCGCGCGAATTACCTGAACGGCCGAGATTCGCTGGCTCGTCAGATCATCGGGACCGTGACTGGCGAGCCAATCGGCGTGTCGCTCATCAGGAGGCAGCGGCGTGCGACCGATGAGCACGAGCTTCACAACGCCATTCCTGGCCAGGTGCTCGGCGACGCGGAGACCAATGCCGCCAAGGCCGCCCGTGACAACGTAGACGCCGCCCGCGCGGAGCCATCGCCGGTTCGCGACGGCATCGAGACGGACTGGATCGAAGCGACGCACCCAGCGATCTGTCCCGCGCAGGGCTACCTCGGCGCCGTCGGTATCCGCGGCGAGCTCGCGCCACAGCCGGTCGGCGAGGCGCTCCTGGTCAGCTGAAGTGCCTGACACGGCCACGTCGATGCTGACAGTGGCAACCTGCGGATACTCGCGCGGAATGACCTTGCACGCCCCCAACAACACCGCCTTTTCGGGGTGCACTTCGGGATCGCCGGGAACGGACTGCATCTGGCTCGAAACACAGAACAGGCGCATCGCGTCGGCCTCGGCGGCGAACGCCTGGGCGAAGAAGAGGAGACTGAAATAGTTGCGCGCCAGACCGCCGTCGTAGGTCTCGAGCGCGTCATGGCCACGGGCGAGGATTGACCGACGCGGTCGTGGTGCAAGCGCCCACATATGCAGCACCCGCTGAGGCAGCGACCCGCGCTCAGCCAACTCCTGCGCGAGCGTGTCGAAGTCCGCGCGCGCCGACGGATTCAGGCGGTAACGCTGGTTGCCAACCACGGCAAAGCGGTCCGCCGCCGCGACCTCGACCACGGTGTGGCCCGTGTGGCGCAGGCGGCGGACGGTGTCGTCGGCCAGCCGCGACTCGTCCGTGAAGACGAGCCATGTCGCCAGCTCGGCGGTCACAGCGGACGAGGGTGGCGCCGAGCGCGCCCAGGACGCCGCGTAGAACCACTCGCCGATGTCGGCACTCTTGCGCAACGCCGTAGACGGCGCGCGCTCGGGGGCTGATTTGTCGGGATCGATCCAGTAGCGCTGCCGCTCGAACGGGTAGGTCGGTAGCGCCGCCCGGCGGTGTCCCTCGCCCAGGAAACGCACCTCGTCGAGTGGCAATCCGGCGACCCACATGCGGCCCACCGCGCCGAGCAAGAAGGCCAGGTCGGAGCCTTCTTCGCGTGGATGGCGCAGGGTTGGCGTGACCGCGGCGACCTTGCCAGGTTGCTGACGCAGCAGGCTCGTCAGCGTCCGGCCAGGTCCGATCTCACAGAACACCCCCTCGGACATCTCGATGAGCTTCTGGACACCGTCGCCAAAGCGCACCGTGCTCCGCAGATGGCGCACCCAGTACGTCGGATCCGTCGCCTCTTCATCGCTGATCCACGTGCCGCTCACATTCGAGATGAATGGGATTTGCGGCCGCTGGAACCTGATCGTCCGACAAAAACGCTCGAACTCAGCCAGGACGGGCTCGACCATCGCCGAGTGCGCGGCCACATTGATGTGCACGCGGGTGCACTCGATCTCACGCGCCCGCAGCGCCGCCTCCGCCGTGGCAATGGCCGCCACTGGCCCAGACAGCACACACAGCGATGGCGCGTTGATCGCCGCAAACGACAACTCAGGCCCCATGAACTCGCGCGCCTCTATGGCGGGCAGCGCCGCGCTGAGCATCCCGCCCTCAGGTACTGTCTCGAAGAGGCGGCCGCGCAAGGCCACCAGCGACATCGCCTCGCGCAGCGTGATGACGCCCGCCAGGCATGCCGCGGCGTACTCCCCGGCGCTGTGGCCGATCATCGCGGCAGGTGCGATGCCCCACGCCGACAAGAGTTTGGCGATGGCGTATTCGGTGGCCAGCAATGCTGGCAGCGCGCGCGACGGGGCGTCCAGCGACGCGCTCGCGATGGTGGTATCCGCTGACTGCGCCAAGGCGAGAGCGCGGACGTCGGCACGCAACCCAGGCTCGAGATGCGCCAGGGCCTCATCGAACGCCGCCCGATACGTTGGCTCCTGTTCGTACAGATCGGCGCCCATGCGCGCATACTGGGCGCCCCCGCCGGGAAACATGAAAAACACCGACGGCGCGTGCTCCTGCTTCCAGTGCTTGGTCATCAACCGCTTCTGGTCAGGCGCTTCCAACGCGGTCACTGCGTCCGCCGCGTCCTTCACCACCACCGCGCGCCGATGCGCAAACTGCTTGCGGCCAGCCAACAATGTGAACGCCTGATCGCCCAGGTTCACCCCAGCGTTCGCGCGCAAATGCGAGGCTAGATTCTGCGTGGCCTGCTCCAGCGCGCCTGGCGAGCGTGCCGAAAGCACAAGCAGTTGGTGCGCGCGCGCAGGCACCCCAGGCAACGGATCGGGCGCTTCCTCGACAAGCACGTGCACGTTCGTCCCGCCCGCCCCGAGCGACGTCACCCCGGCAATGCGCGGCTTGCCCGCAGGCACCGTCCACTCGCGCAGCTGCGTGTTGACGAAGAAGGGGCTATCAGGCAGGTCGGCCTGGGGATTCGGTGTTTCGTAGTGCAGGCTGGGTGGAATCTCGCGGTGTTGCAGCGCCAGGATGGTCTTGATAAATCCGCAGATGCCCGATGCTTCACCGGTGTGACCAATGTTTGTCTTAAGCGAGCCGATCGCGCAGTACTGCCTCTTGTCGGTCCCGGCGCGGAACGCTTGCGTGAGCGCCGTGATCTCAATCGGATCGCCGATCAGCGTGCCCGTACCGTGGGCCTCGATGTAGGACACGTCCTCAGGTTCGATGCCAGCGATGGCCAGCGCCTCACTCACGACGCGCGCCTGGCCTGTGACGCTTGGCGCCAGATAGCCGACCTTCTGCGAGCCGTCGTTGTTGATGGCCGAGCCGCGAATGATCGCCAGAATACGATCGCCGTCGCGGACGGCGTCCTCGAGCCGTCTGATGATGACGCAGCCGACCGCGCTGGACATCACCGTGCCCGCGGAGTGCGCGTCGAAGGCGCGGCAGTGGCCGTCGGGCGAGAGAATCTCGCCCTCTTTGTAGAGGTAGCCGCGGTTCTGCTCGGGATAGATCGTCGAACCGCCCGCCAGGGCCATGTCACATTCGCCGTTCAGCAGGCTCTGGCAGGCGACGTGGACCGCCGCCAGCGACGACGAGCAGGCTGTCTGAACGCTCATGCTCGGCCCGTTCAGATCGAGCTCGTACGACACGCGCGTGGCCAGGAAGTTCGAGTCGTTGCCGGTGTGACGCACGAGCCACGCGCCGACCGACTCCATTACCTGTCGATTGGGGAGCAGGTTGTGCATCAGGTATTCGGCGCCGCCCGAGGCGGCAAAGACGCCTACCGGACCGTCGAAGCGTTCGGCGAGGTAGCCCGCATTCTCGAAGGCTTCCCAGGCACACTCGAGGAATACGCGATGCTGCGGATCGAAGACCGCCGCGTCCCGTGGACTCATGCCGAAGAACGCCGCGTCGAACTTGTCAATGTCTGCCAGACGCCCGCTGGCCTTTACGTAGGCTGGGTCACGCAATCGTTCGGGCGACTCACCCGCCGCGAGCAGCTCTTCATCGCTGAAGAACGTGATCGACTCGGCGCCAGCGCGCAACTTGGCCCAGAGCGCGGCCGGGTTCTCCGCACCCGGGAACCGACCGGACATGCCAATGATGGCGAATGCTGGTGCCGAATAGTCTGTCACGCCCATAGCGTTCTACTCAGCAGCATGCGCGCGCCGATTCGTGCCCGATGGTTCCGCCCAGGATCTCGCCTGCAATCTGCCATCATCGAAGACAACATCATGTTTGGCCCTGCTTCCACGCGGCTTACCTTCGCGGCTTACAGTTGACTCAGTCAGTAAGACTAGTTGAGCTTCGGTTGAGGCACTGGATCACCGCTGCGCTCGCAGTTGCGATTGCAGGGTTCGCAGTGCTCATCGCGTTGCGCAGCTATCTCCGCGAAACCAGTGAATTTTTCCCCGAGAAGCGCCCAATCGAAGTGACCGCCACGGGTGCGGGGCTGCCCGGTCTCGAGATCGTGATGTTTCGCGACAGCGCTGGAGTGACGCTGCGCGGGTGGTATGTACCCTCAACCAACCGTTCGGCAGTGGTGATGCTCCATGGGGCCGGCGGAAACCGCGCGTCGCTCCTACCCGAAGCGTATCATCTCGCGTCGCGCGGCTTCGGCGTGCTCCTGTTCGACTGGCCTGGCCAGGGCGAAAGCGACGGCGAGATCCACTGGAGCGACAGCGAATCACGCGCACTGGTCGCCGCGGTCGATTTTCTGGCCACACGGCTTGACCTCGATGGAGCGCGCTTGGGCGCGCTCGGCTTTTCGATGGGTGGCGCGGTGCTCGCGCGTGTCGCGCCAACTGAACCACGGCTCCAGGCCCTGGTGTTCGCCGGAACTCCGTCCAACCAGGCCAGGCAGATCCAGTGGGAGAATCGCCAATGGGGCCCGCTCAGCTGGCTACCCGCGTTGTGGGCCGTGCAGCGTGGCGGCCTGCCTGTCTACGACGATCAGCCCCAGGATCGCATCGGTGCGATCGCCCCGCGGCCGGTGCTCATTGTGACCGGGACGGAAGACCAAACCGTGCCGATATTTCTCGCACACGACCTGTTTGCCGCCGCCCGCGAGCCGAAGGAGTTGTTCGTCGTGGAGGGCGCCGGGCACGGCGGCTACGAGCGCGTAGCAGGGTCGACATATCTCGATCGCCTGTCAGCGTTCTTCGAACGCGCGCTGCTCGCCGACAGCCGCTAGCCGCGCTGATCTAAACATTTTCGACACCGCTGCCGCTAATGTCGCCCCACTCAGAGTTTTAAAGTCTAGACACGAGGTTGCCGATGAGACCGCCTGCGCCAAGCCCGACTGACGATGAGGTCGTCGATCAGTATCCGCTCTCTCCGCTGCAGCATGGAATGCTCTTCCACTACGTGCACAGCGGCCGCGAGACGGGCGTGGACATCGAGCAGCTCCAGGGCCGGCTGCACGAGCCCATCGATCTCGCCCTCTGGGTTGGCGCGTGGAACACGATCGCCGCCCGCCATCCAATCCTCCGCACCCGCTTCCGCTGGGAAGGAGTCCAGGAACCGCGCCAAGAAGTCGTGGCCTCGATCAGTGCGCCAGTCGACTTGCAGGATCTGTCCGCTCTGTCCGCAGCCGACCAGGAAGAACAGCTACGGGCCTTCCTCAGGGAAGATCGCACGCGTGGGTTCGACCTCGCTGTGGCGCCCTTGTGGCGCGTCGCCTTGTTCCGCCTCAGCGGGGCTGAGCAGTGCATGGTCTGGACGTACTCCCACGCCATCCTGGACAGCAGTTTCGGTGAGGTACTGCACGAGGTATTTGACGCATACGAGGCAGCGCTGCGCGGTGAGACTCGCCAACTAGCGGAGCGACCGGCCTACCGCGACCACATCCTCTGGCTTCAGGACGAGCTGCGCGCGCGAGCTGACGAAGCGCGCATCTTTTGGCGCAGCCGCCTGGCCGGCTTTGCAACGCCGACGAACCTCGACGGGGTCCAGATCCCTGCACAAAACGTGGGTGGAACCGACATTTCCGGACACAGCACCGTGCGTTTCCGGGTATCGCGAGCCGGCACGGATGCGATCCGTCAATTGTGTGCGGAGCACGACCTGCGCATGTCCACGTTCGTTGAAGCAGCGTGGTCGTTGGTGCTCGGGGCCTTCTCGGGTGAGGACGAGGTGGTCTTCGGATCAACACGTGCGGGCCGGCGCTCGTCGATCCCAGGCGCTGAGGCCATTCTGGGACTGTTCATCAACACGGTCCCGGTGCGGGCGAACATCGCCCCGGACAAATCCCTGCTCGAGCTCCTGCGCGAGTTGCGCGCCGAACAGCTTGCGGTGCGCGCTTATGAGCACACGCCGCTGGTAGACGTGCTTGGCTGCGCCGAAGTCGCGCGCAGCTCGCCCCTGTTCGAGACGATCATCGTTTTCAACGACAAGGACAATGACACGCGCCTCAAGGGCTTCGGTGACACGTGGGCCCGGCGTGACTTCGAGCTCCACGATCAGACCAATTTTCCGTTCAACGTCATGGCCTACGACGAGCCCGAACTCACCTTCAAGCTCTCGTATGAAAAACGGCGTTTCGAGGCGGCCACCGTCGAACGCATCGCCGCGCTGCTTGGCGCGCTGCTCGAAGCGATGGCCGTGCGGCCCAGCGCGACGTTAGCGGACCTGCCCCGCCTCCCAGATCGCGATGTGAGCTCGCTCGAGCGGTTCAACGACACCCGCGCTCCGATTCCCGAACCCGTGTGCATTCACGAAGCCTTCGAGGCCCAGGTCGACCGCACCCCGGACGAGGTAGCAGTCGTTTTCCGCGACCAGTCGCTCACGTATCGCGAGCTCGACGACCGGGCCAACCGCGTTGCCAGCGAGCTGGTCAACCTGGGCGTAGGCGCCGACGGGATGGTCGGCCTCTTCGTCGAACGCTCACTCGAGATGGTCATCGGCATGCTCGCCATCCTCAAGGCGGGTGGCGCCTATGTCCCGATGGACCCGGCGTACCCCCGCGAGCGTATCGCGATCATGCTCGAGGACACCCGCGCGCCGGTTGTGCTGACAATCGACCGCCTGCGTGCGGCCATGCCACCCACCTCCGCGACTGTTGTATCCCTCGACGCATTCGGCAGCGAAGGTGCGTCGCACCGGTTCGTGTCTCGCGCCGAAAAAGACAACCTGGCGTATGTCATCTTCACTTCGGGTTCAACCGGCCGGCCCAAGGGCGTACAGATCGAGCACCGCAACGCCGCCAACTTCTTCGGCGCCATGGACGCGGAACTGGGCACGACCGCAGGGGTCTGGCTGGCGTTGACCAGCATTTCGTTCGATATCTCGGTGCTCGAGATGCTGTGGACGCTGACG
>Ga0070698_100005751_pt1 | contig 13558 bp, 10 predicted proteins | sample KBSK1502metaG_FD_65477 | JGI IMG/M metagenome (GOLD analysis project Ga0070698, IMG submission 65477) | Corn, switchgrass and miscanthus rhizosphere microbial communities from Kellogg Biological Station, Michigan, USA - KBS K1-50-2 metaG | ecosystem: Host-associated > Plants > Roots >... | reverse complement strand
AGGATGCCTGCCGGGGTACAGGGCACGAACCCTGGCCGGCCCTGGTGGAGCAGACCAACGTTCTTCGGATGAAAACCGTCCACATCCTTGCGCGGATCGAGCGCATCAAAAACTTGCCGCGGGTCGTGGCCGGGAGGAAGCGGGAGTTGGACGAGAATCCCATCGATCTCGGCGGACTGGTTTGCGCGATGGATCTCCTCGAGGAGGGTCTCGGGGGCCGCATTCGGTGGGAGACGGATCGTCTCGGCGCGCAAGCCGGCCTCGCGTGCCGCTTTCGTCTTGGATGAGACGTAGGCCTCCGAGGCCGGATCCCTTCCCACGAGGATGACTCGCAAGCCCGGTGGCGGCCCCGGCAGGTCGGCCGCCTGCGCCCGAGCCTCTTCGCGCAGCCGTCGAGCGAGGTCCGTTCCATCGAGGATCCGGGCGGTCGCCTTCTGCTCCACGCGCGAAGGATAACGAATCCTTCTTCGGATCCTTGCCGGGTTGCAGCTCGGAAGATAGACTCGCGAAGTCACGTGTCTTTTGGCGAGCGCCTGGTCGTTTGACGGTTTTTCAAGAGGTGGGAAACGGGTCTTTCAAGCACAGGCGCGAGACTGGCCTTCGGTCGTCGCCGAGCGTCGAGAATCGTTCCGCTACTTTCCGGGATCTTCGCTGCGGCCCTGGTTCCGGCAGCGGCGGGACAGGACTTCTCGCAAACACGACTTCGCGAGGGGAAAGACGCCTATCGCGCCCGCCGCTTTCTCGAGGCGGTCGACCACCTTCGCATCGCAGCTTTCGGTTTTCTGGATCGGCCGCCGGCGCTTTGTGAGTCGCTCGTTTATCTTTCCCTGTCCCAAGAGGCATCCGGCCGCCACGTGGAAGCCCAGGTGACGGTGCGCCGACTCATGGAACTCGAGCGAAGGCTGCCCAGCTGCGGCGACGCCACTCTCGATCCGGCCGCTCGGGTGGAGTTCGAATCGCGGTTTCACAGTCGTCTGCCCGTTCCGGCTGCTCTGGTGGCGACGCCGACCGCTGTGCCGAGGTCGACACTGGCCCCCGCGACCACAACCTCTGCGGCGGCGCCCCGTTCCGCCCGCATGGGGCAGAGTGTAGGAACGACGGCCGAGGACGTCGACACCCCGGCCCGAATCAAGAAGTCTGTGCCGCCGGTCTATCCGCGAGCGGCCCGCGAAGCCAGGATCGGTGGAACCGTGGTCCTTCGCGTCCAGATCTCCGAAACCGGGCGGGCTATGCAAGTCGAAGTCGCTCGAGGAGTGCGACCCGATCTGGACGATGCCGCGGTGACGGTCATGCAATATTGGACCTTTGATCCCGCCCGCAAGAACGGACAGCCGGTCCGCACCTGGACGAACGTCGAAATTCCATTTCCGCCGTAGGGAAAGTGAGGTCCTGGTTCTTGCACAAACGGCCTGCGACTCCGCACAGCGGCGCCGGCGTTCCCATGCGCATCGGGCGAGCGGTCTTCTCCGCCGGTCTTTTGCTCCACGGCGTCGCGGCCGTTGGGCAGACAGCGGACTTTGGGCAGGCGCGACTCGAAGCAGGGCGGGAAGCATTCGCGCAACGCCAGTATCTCGAGGCCATCGAGGATTTTCGGATTGCGAGCTTCGCGCTCCTCGATCGGCCTGCACCGCTCCTCGAGAGCCTGGTTCGCCTGGCTCTCGCGCAGTCGGCGGCGGCACGTCCGGCGGACGAACGAAAGGGGACTCTCGAGCGTTTCCTCGAAGTCGAAAGGCAATTCAACCTCTACGGCGAGCTCGCCCTCGAGCCGGAAACTCGGGAGGCGTTCCGGGCGCTTTTGCTCCGCGAGGTTCCGGCGGAGACGCTTTCGTCGGTTCCGCTGCTGCGCGATTCCCTGGAGGGACGCCGACAGCCACCGCCGACGGCGGGCGCCGGCAGAGCCATTGCGCCGGCGGTGCGTATGGCACAGTCGATGAGCCTGACGCCCACCGAGATTCCGATTCGAACGGTCACAGGGACATCGATCCCAACGCAGACGGACACACCAATCTCGCTGCCGACTGAGACCGCTGTCCCGCCTCCCGCCACGCCCGCGCCCACGAATACGCCAACGCCAACTCAGACCATGACCTCGACGCTGGCCCCTCCGACGTGGACCGCTTCGCCGACTTGGACGCCAACACAGACCAACTCACCGATTCCCCCCTCGCCCACGCCGACTTCGACGCGGACACCGACCAACTCGCCGATTCCCCCCTCGCCCACGCCGACTTTGACCGAGACCCGGACACCCTTACCGCCCAGTCCGACCCGGACGGCAACTCACACGCCGACTCGGACGCCCGTCCCGCCGTCTCCGACACCTACGCGAACGTCGACGCAAACGCCCGTGCCGCCGTCCCCAACTCTTTCGCGCACACCGACGCGGACGCCCGTCCCGCCGTCCCCGACTCTTACGCAGACGCCGACCGCGGTCCCCACAAGGACTTCCACTCCGATGCCTCCGACTCCCGTGCCGGCAGATACCTCGACACGAACGCCGGCCCGAGCGTCTGTCCTCCCGTCCCGGACGCCGACGGAATCGTCTGCCTCAACCCAGCCACAGACCCTGGCGCGGGCCCCGCTTTCCGCGCCTCGAGCGGCGCGAACTCCGGCGACTGCGTCCGCCGCACCTCCGTTTTCGAGACATCCCGATCGGCCGCCGCGCTCGATTCTCGTCGTCAATCCCGTGTATCCGCCGGCAGACCTCAAGGCTCGGATCCGCGGCCTCGTCGCGATCCAGGTTCTCGTCTCGGAAACGGGAGTGCCGCTGGACATCGTCGTCGTCGAGCGCGCTCGCGGGCACTTGACCGAGGCAGCAGTGACTGCTGTGCGCCGCTGGCGCTTCGAACCAGCAACCAAGAACGGCCAGCCGGTTCGAGCGTGGACCACGGTGCGGATTCCGTTCGAAGCGATCCCGTTTGCCTCGCCGACGCACCTTCCTGCGGAAACCCCGGCGGCGGGTCCTTCGCCGCCGCCGCCCGTCCCGCCGCCTGCACCCGCGCGGTTGGAGTCGCGCCCGCCCGGCCCGCGCCGGGAAGCGGCCGCTCCCGCCCCTCCCGAGCCCGTTTCGGGAGAGCTCGGGATCCTTCGCCAACTCAGGACAGAGCTTGGACTTTCGACCTAGCGAAGAGCAGCGAATCCTCTGCGATGCCGTCCGGGAGTTCGGGCGGTCGCTCAACGAGGGAATGATCGAGCGGGACGCCGGGGCGGTCTTCGACCGCGAAACCTGGCGCAAGTGCGCGGAGTTCGGGATTCCGGGCCTCCCGGTGCCGAGCGAGTACGGCGGCGCCGGCCAGAACCTGACGACGACGCTGCTGGCGATGGAGGCGCTGGGGTACGGGTGCCGGAACAACGGCCTCGTTTTCTCCCTCAACGCCCAGATGTGGGCCTTCGAGCTGCCCCTCGTCCGCTTCGGAAGCGAGGAGCAGAAGCGCAGGTACCTCCCAGCCATCTGCAGCGGTCAGATGATCGGCGCCCACGGGGTGACCGAGCCCGAGCACGGCTCGGATGCGATGTCGATGACAACGCGCGCGGTGCGCGACGGCGACGAATACGTGCTCGACGGCACCAAGACCTTCATCACCAACGGCCCGGTCGCGGACGTCGTTCTGGCCTTCGCGACGGTCGACCGCTCGATGAAGTCCGCCGGGATCACCGCGTTTCTCGTCGAGCGCGGGACTCCGGGAATGACGATGTCGGCGGCGATCCCCAAGATGGGTCTGCGGACCTCCCCGATGGGTGAAATCGTCTTCGAAGGTTGTCGCGTTCCGGCGTCCCACCGGGTGGGCGCGGAAGGCGCCGGAAGCAGGATCTTCAACTCCGCGATGGAGTGGGAGCGCTCCTGCATCTTCGCGTCTCATCTCGGCGCGATGCAGCGGCTGCTCGAAGACACGGCGTCTTATGCGAGGACGCGCAAGCAGTTCGGCGTCTCCATTTCGCGTCACCCTCCCGTGGCAGACAGGATCGTCGAGATGAAGGTGGCGATCGAGGCGGGCCGTCTCCTCCTGTACAGGGTCGGCGCCGTCAAGGACGCGGGGGGCGACGCGATGCTGGACGCCGCGATCGCCAAGCTCTTCGTTTCCGAAGCGTACGTGCGTCAGGCGCTGGCGGCCATCCAGATCCACGGCGGTTATGGCTACACGACGGAGTATCAAGTCGAGCGCGAGCTACGCGACGCGGTCGCGGGGACGATCTATTCGGGCACCTCGGAAATGCAGAGGAAGATCATCGCGCGCTTGATCGGGCTATGAAGCCCCGGTCGCTCGTCGAGTTGGTGATCCACGGAGCTGCCCGCGTCGATCCGTCCAAGCCGGCCGTCCTCACCGGCGACGCTTCTCTGGGTTATCGCGATCTGGTCGCCGGCGCCGGTGGCATCGCCGCCGCACTCGCCGAGTCAGGAGTCGGACGCGGCGACCGCGTCGGAATCTGGATGGACAAAACCCCGCGGTGCGTCCAGACGATCCTCGGTGTCATGGCCGCTGGCGCGGCCTACGTGCCACTGGATCCGCGAGCGCCCTGGCGGCGTTGCCGGGCGATCGCGATCGACTCCGATCTGGCGGCGATTGCGGTCGACGCGCCGCGGCTGAAGTTTCTTTCCTCGTTCCTCGAAGGGCCATCTCCCCGTTTGATGCTCATCGACGCCGACGATGAGCCTCCGGCGGCTGCGTCGATCCGAGGAGGGGCCTTGCGGTGGGAGATGATCCGCCGCGCCGCCTCTCGTCCGGCGCCCGACCTGCCCGGTCCGGGCCCCGACGACATCGCCTACATCCTGTACACGTCCGGATCGACCGGCACGCCGAAGGGGGTCGTCCACACGCACCGCTCGGGGCTTGCCTTCACGACCTGGGTGCAGGAGGCGTTTGGCGTCGTCGCCGAGGACGTCTTCTCGAGCCATGCCCCTTTCCATTTCGACCTGTCGATCTCCGACCTCTATGCGTCGCTCGGGGCGGGCGCGAGCATCCGGTTGATCTCCAGCGGCGAAGGGATGTTGGCGCCATACCTCATAAGAGTGATCGATGAGTGGGGCATCACTGTCTGGTACTCGGTGCCTTCCATCCTCGCCGCCATGGTCAACGTCGAAGATCCGGAGGTCCGCAACCTCCGGGGCCTTCGGACGGTGTTGTTTGCGGGTGAGGTCTTTCCGACGCCGCAACTCCGGCGCCTGCGGCGCGCGTTGCCCCGAGCCCGCCTCGTCAACCTCTTCGGGCCGACCGAGACCAACGTCTGTACCTACTACGAGGTGCCGGCCGACATCCCCGACGATCGCACGGCGCCGATCCCAATCGGGAAGGCTTGCGAGCACCTGGAGACCTTCGTCATCGATGAGGAGGGACACGAGGCGGGTGTGGGAATGGAAGGGACGCTCTGGGTCCGGGGCGCCAATCTCATGCAGGGCTACTGGAACGATCCCGTGCGGACCGCCGCGACGTTGCGGCCCGACCCCCGGCGGCACGAGGGAATTGCATACTGCACCGGAGACAGGGTGCGGCTTCAGCCGGATGGCGACTACGAGTTTCTTGGTCGGAGCGACGAGATGGTCAAGGTCCGTGGCTACCGTGTCGAGTTGGGCGAGATCGAGAGCGTCCTCACCGCTCACCCGGAGGTGCTCGAGGCCGTTGCCGTGGCGTTTCCCGACCCGGCGGCCGGGAATCGTATCGTCGCGGCCGTAGTCCGTCGTGACAGCCGGTCACTCGATTCCGTGGCCCTCCATCAGTTCAGCATGCAGTATCTTCCGACCTACATGGTTCCCGAGCGGATCGAAATACGCTCCGCGATCCCGCGCACCTCGACGGGCAAGGCGGACCGATCGGCGCTGCGCGCCGAGCTGGAGCGCAAGGAGACCGGATGAGCATCGAGAGCGATCTGCAACAGTTCATAGCGAACGAGATCGTCCTGGAAAAAGCCGAGGGCGGCATCAACTCCGACGAGCCCCTGATCTCCTCGGGCAGGGTCGATTCCATAGGTCTGCTCCAGGTTCTGGGATTCATCCATGAACGCTACGGGGTGGATCTGTTTTCCAGCGGCAGTCCCAGAGATTTCGAGACGGTCGAGGCGATGGCGTCGGCGATCCGCCGGAACCTCTCGTCTGGGTGGGCGTCCCTTCGTTGACCGCCCGGGAGAGGCTCCGGGCGGACCTCTTCCGGTACCGCCCATACAGAGAGGGAGGCCGCCTGGGACGCTTGAAAACCGTGCTTGGGACCGAGGCGCTCTGGGTCATCATCCTTTACCGCTTCGGCCAATACCTTCTCGAGGAGGCGCCGCGGGCTGTGCGGCTCGTATTGGGCGTTCCGTACAAGATAGTGCTCAAGGTCGTTCAGCTCGTGACCGGCATCCACCTCGACCCGCTCACGCAGGTGGGACCGGGCCTGTACATCGGACACCACGGCGGGATCTGGATCACGTGGGCCGCCACCATTGGCGCCAACTGCAACATCTCACAGGGCGTGACGATCGGCCGCGCGGGACCCATGTCCCGGCGGGCGCCTGTCCTCGGTGACCGCGTCTGGGTCGGTCCGAATGCCACTATCACCGCTCCGGCCCGCGTCGGCTCGGGTGCTGTCGTCGCAGCCAACTCTCTCGTCGTGTCGAACGTCCCGGAAAACGGCGTCGCGATCGGCGTGCCGGCGCGCGTGTTGTCCTATTCAGGCTCCGGGCATCTGATTGACGTTCCGGGAGATCTCGACGCCTCGGGTGCGCGGCATCGGGACCCTCGGCGACAACCTCCCGCTCGAGACGACGGCTAAACGCTTATCCCAATGGCCGGACGTGGCGGCTACTGGACGTTCCGTCCCTGATTCCTCGTGCGCCTTCGGCGCTCTCAGGCATTCGTCTCTCGCTCTCCGATGAGACAGCTGCATACGATCCAGGCCGAGAAGCGAACATGCTTGACGTTCCGGAATCCCGCCTGCTCCATCCATTCCTTCGTCTCACCGATGGCATGGTTGCGTCCGTGGGAGGTGGCGACGCGTTGGATGAGGTTCAACAGCGTGGCCCACCGGGGAGACTCGGTCATCGTTCAAGTACTGGGCGGACCGCGGTCCCAACGAGGACTTCCACCCCAATGCCTCCGACTCCCGTGCCGGCAGATACCTCGACACGAACGCCGGCCCGGACGCCTGTCCCCCCGTCCCGGACTCCGATGGAAGGGTCTGCCCCGACCCAGCCCCAGACCTTGGCGAGGGCCCCGCTTTCCGCGCCTCGAGCAACGCGAACTCCGACGACTGCGTCGGCTGCGCCCCCGTTTTCGAGGCATCCGGATCGGCCTCCACGTTCGATTCTCGTCGTCAATCCGGTGTATCCGCCGGCAGACCTCAAGGCTCGGATCCGCGGCCACGTCGCGATTCAGGTTCTTGTCTCGGAAACCGGTGCCGCTGGACATCGTCGTCGTCGAGCGCGCTCGCGGGCACCTCACGAGGCGGCGGTCACTGCCGTCCGGAGCTGGCGGTTCGAACCAGCAACCAAGAACGGCCAGCCGGTTCGAGCGTGGACCACGGTGCGGATTCCATTCGAGGCGATCCCGTTTCCAACGCCCACGGCGCCCACGCCCAGCGCAACGCCCGCCGCGCGCGGCGATTGACGCCGAGGCCGGATCAACGAGTTCTACTAGCGGCCCAGGCTGCCCCGAGAACTCCGGAAAGAAGGGCCGGAATCGGGGGAATCGAGAGATTGAACTCGAGCAGGCCGTGGAGAGTCACGGAAAAGAGGGCGCCGGTTGCGCCAAGGATGAGCGCGGCCTCTTCGCGATGCTTCTGGCGGCGCCAGGCGCGGAGAAGCAGCACGTAGAGCGAGACGAAGAGAACGACGCCGAGAATCTCACCCACCAATCCGCCGGTAACCAGAAGTTGAAGCGGGTCCGAGTGCGCCTGCTCGACTAAACCCGCGAGATCCCGCGGCTGAACCCGTCGAAAGGCTTCCCGGAATGTTCCCAGGCCGGAACCGAGCCACGGAAACTGCTTCCACGCCTGCAGGGAGGTCTTCCAGAGAATGACTCGCGTGTTGTACGCAAGATCCCTCGGATCGAGCTTCAGAAAACGAAGCAGGGGATCGGCACCCGCCGTCGTTGCGACGAAAAGGATTCCGCCCAGAAGCGCGACCCCGATGGCGGCGGCCACGCGGCGAGGAAACTTGACGTTGCGGTGGAGGAGAGCCATCGAGAGAAGAGTCGCGGTCGTGACCGCGGCCGCGAAGATGCCGCCTCGCGACTGGGTGGCTCCGATTCCGACCGCGATCATCGCCCACAGCAGGACTCGCCCTGCGATCGGGAGCAGCCGCCTTTCGAAGCGCTCGGCCCCCTCGGTCGTCGGTGAGACGCGGTCCCCGCTGACGAGCACCTCCGTCCAAATCGCCGCGAACGCCAGGGCCAGAACCACCTCCAGATAGGCCGCAAAGTGGTTCGGGTTCGCGAACAACCCATGCAGGCGATCCTCTTCCTGCGTCGGAGAGCTTCCGCGCCCCTCGAGCAGAAGCGCGAAGAGGATCTGGAGGACCGCACTGACGAAAATGGTCGCCGCAAAAAGTCGCCGCCTCGACCGGGTGCGAAGCAAACTGGCTGCTGAGAGAAAGATAGCGAGATAAGCCAGTACGAGCAGCACCGTTGCCTCAGTTTCGGTCGGGGCTATCGAGATTCGGGGAAAAGGGGCGGATGGACGGCCGAACAGTCTCAGGATCTCCGCCGAATCATGGTAAATTCGCAGGTTCACGGGCGCCGCCCAACCCAGGAACCAGCGGGGAAGAGGGAGAAGCTGAAGGCATCCGAAAAGGGCAAGGGCGCTGATCGCTCCGAGAGGAACCATCAGGGGACGCAGCGAACGGAGTCGCGATTTGGATAAAAAAGTGACCGCAGCCATCAAAAACGCGAACAATTCCAGCAGGATGTCCCCTCGCGGCATCATTGCGCCCCCGCCCATCGCCTGCCGGCCCGCCGCGGGGCCACCCCCGTAAAGAAGGGGAACGGTAGCCCCAAAAATGAGCAGAAAAGCGAATGCGATCAAATCCAGTCGGTCCGTGCCTTCAGGGGAAAAGACTTCTCGAGCGAGAGTCCGTATTCTGGGATGCGAGCTCATCGGCCCTTCGGTCTCATCTGTCCGGCCGTGAGGCGAAAAGAGGCGGGCGGATCCGATGCTTTCCCTGCCGCCTTGTCAGGGCTCCGGGACACAAGGGCCTGAAGGCCAAGCGTTTCTTGGATGGCGCCCACGACGGGCTCGAGCGGCGAAGGAGTCGGAATCAAAACCTTGCCCGCTTCCTTCGACTCCGGATCGAAGATGGCTTTGGAATTGCAATTTGCCGGCAAAATATGTTCGTCTGGCGGACTCACAGAAACCCGTTTCTTCCTTCCAAGGCGCCTCTCGCTCTTTCGGCATTGGTCATTTGGATGGCCTGTGACTCTTCTTGGGCACAGCTCGCGACGGATCAGGTTCCTCGCGAGAGAACCGTTCCGAGCGAGGAGGCGGTCAAACAACAGATCGGCAAGGCCCGCCTCCGGCTGGGTCCTCTTCGGATTCTGCCTACCGTGATCGTGACGAACGCAGGATACGACAATAATGTCTACGGCACACCGGAGACTTGCCCACCGATCACGGGATGCGGGCAACCCAAGACCTCCGACTGGACGGCCACGGTTTCAGCCGGCGCCCGATTCGTCGCTCCTCTCGGGTCAAAGATCTACGTACAAGGCCAGGCATTGCCCGAATACACCTGGTACCGCGAGCTCTCGAATCGGCGTACATTTGGCGGATTGTACCGGGGAACATTGTTGGGCTTCTTCAATCGCATGTCGTTCGAGGCGGGTGGGTCGTTTTCGAAAACCTTCAGCTTCCTGACATCGGAAACCGAGACACGTATCATCCAGGACGCGAAGCACGGTTCAGCCAAACTGGAGCTGGATCTCTCCCGCGCACTCTCTTTTTTCGCCGGAGCGGAAGCTCTACGCATTCGAAATAAGTCCGTTGGAGACGTGCCCGCCACTCCGGTGGACATAACCGGCCTGGACCGGGACGAAGCAGCGGCGCGCGGCGGGATCCGTTACCGAATCTCCCCGCAATGGGACGTTTCTGCCGCTGTCGAGGGGACGCGCTCGGAGTTCGTCGAAAGGCCGCAGGAGGCGAACAATCAGAGCGTGGCCTATCTGATCGGGATCCATTACGGTCGCCCGCGGTTCTTCGTAAACCTTTCGGGTGGTTACCGGGACGGGCGCCCTTATAGCGGATCGACCTTTCCCGAGTACAAGACAGGGACGGGTTCGTATTTTGTCTCCTATTTCCTAGTGCGAAGGCTCGAAGTGCAGGCCTTCGGCCACCGTGGAGTCTCCTATGGCAGTCTGTTTCCGATCCCGACTTATTTCATCGAGACGCGCAACGGCGGCGGTCTGAATCTGCAGGTCCATCCGCGTCTTCTGTTGCGGGGCTACGGAGAATACGGAACGAACGATTATCCGGTGCCGGAAGTTCTGGGGAACGTGTTGGTCAAGCGGAGGGACAAAGCCTCGACGGTGGGCGGTGGTTTTTCCGCGCTCGTGTACCGAAAAATCGTGTTGACCGGTCTGGTCAACCAGTCCAAGTACGACTCTCTGTTTCCCGGATTGACACGGAAGGTCGTGCGGTTCACGACGAGTCTTTCTTTCGAGGGAGAGCTTGCCCGATGAAGCGTTTTCTGGGAATTGGGATCGCTGGTGGCTTTGCGGCCTTGCTCTCTTCCTTCGCGGTCGCTCAGGCCCCCTCTGCCGCGCCGGCCCCCTCCACCGCGGCGCTGGAGAACGTCAGCGAGTACCCGATCGGCCCCAAGGATTTGCTTGAAATCCGCGTGCTGGAGGTCCCGGAATTGAACGTCGAAAGGCGAGTCTCGGACGGAGGAATTCTGGATCTCCCGCTCCTCGGCCCCTTCTCCGTCTCGGGTATGACGGCAACCGACGTCCGCGACCGGCTGCAGTCACTCTTGACGTCCAAATATGTCAATCGCGCCAACGTTTCCGTAACGGTCAAGGAGTTCGCGAGCAAGCCCGTGTCAATTGTTGGCGCGGTTCAGAGGCCCGGCTCGCTCAACATTTCCGGGCGCTGGTATCTGCTCCAGGCGATCTCGGCCGCAGGCGGGCTGACGGAAGCGGCCGGGAAGAAGATCTTCGTGCTGCGCCGGGCGGACAACGGCCTCGCGGACACCCTTGAGATCAAGACCGACGATCTGTTCCGCAACAACACGATGCAGTGGAACGTCCTGCTCCAACCCGGAGACACCGTCAACATCCCGGCGCGCCGCATGGTGAGAATCTTCTGCATGGGGGAAGTCAAGAACGCCGGCGCGCTCGAATTCGACAGTGATGACCGGATTTCCCTTCTCTCGGTGATTGCGAAGGCCGGCGGTTTGACCGACCGGGCCTCCAACTCGATCCGAATCAAGAGGCGTGGCCCGGATGGAAAAGACTCGGAAACCATTGCGAACTACAGACGAATTGTCTCAGGCAAGGATCCCGATCCTGTCTTGAGGGCTGACGATGTGCTGATCGTGAAGGAGTCGTTTTTCTGATGTCCAGCCAATGGGAATCCCCGGAGGATCTGCCGCCTGCCGAAGAGACGCCAGGCGAGTTTCATTTCTCGGACTACTGGGCGATCCTCGTCAAGCGCCGTCGGCTGATCGCGCTTTGCGTCGGCGTGTGTCTGGCCGCCGCGGCGCTGGCGTCGATTCTGGCCAAACCCACATACAAGGCCGTGACTGTTCTCTCCGTCGAGAAGGGGGTCGGCAGTCCGGGGAGCATCAATTCGATGGATCAAAGCGCGTCCACTTACGATCCGGAATTTCTTCCGACTCAAATGCGGCTGATGAAGAGCCGTGAGATCGCTGAGCGGGTCGTAAGGCGGTTGAATCTCGTCGCCAGCCCGGAGGCCGACCGAAAGAAGAGCGGCTTTTTCCGCTCGGCCGACAAGGACGCCTCCGGGGTGAAAGATGCCGTCACTTCCCAGGCGCTCTGGGTCCAGGGGAGGGTCGACACTGCGCCGGTCCGAGGGACCAATCTGGTCGAGGTTTCCTGCGAGGCTGGCACGCCGAAGCTCGCGGCCGATCTTGCCAATGCCCTGGCTGACTCCTACATCGACTGGAGCGTGGACGCGCGCTTTCGGACCGTGGGAGAGACGTCTCAATTCCTTTCCTCCCAGATCCAGCAGGTGCGAACCGAGCTCGACTCCAAAGAGAAACAGCTTCTCGCCTACGGCCGCCAAAAAGACATCGTCGCCGGTGAGCCGAACACCAACGTCACCATGCAGAACCTGCAGGCTTTGAACGCCGATTTCGCGGCGGCGGTGGCCGAGCGGGTGACCAAAGAGGCCCGCTACAACGAGATCCGCAACGCTCCGCCGGAGGCGGTCGTGGACATGGTGGCCTTCTCCTCCATCTCGCAGCTGCGCAACGAGCATGCCCGGCTCGAACGGGAGTACGCGGAAAAGCTCAACCTTTACAAGCCCGAGTGGCCGGCGATGCAGCAGTTGAAGATTCAGATCGATAAGAGCCGTCAGCACTTGGATTCGGCCATTCAGCAGACCGTCGCTCAGGCACGAGAGACGGCCAGGAGCGAGTTTCAGACGTCCTTGCGCAAAGAGGCCAGCATGAAGAGCGTCCTCGGCGCTCAGAAGTCCGAGGCCATGAACGTCAACACCAACGCCGTGGAATACAACAGCCTGAAAGTCGAGGTCGAAACCAAAAAAGCATTGCTGGACGGGTTGCTCAAGCGCCAGGGGGAAACCGAGGTGATGTCGCGATTGCGCGGCGAAGGCATCTCGAACATCCGCGTCGTGGATCGCGCCCTTCCGCCCTCGTCGCGATTCTCCCCCTCCTACCGCAAGAACGGCCTGGTCGGCTTGTTGTCCGGAAGCGTGCTGGGGTTGGGCCTCGCGTTCTTCCTTTCTTATCTCGACCGCAGCCTCCGCACGCCAAAAGACGTGGAGCGCTACCTTCAGGTGCCGGCCCTCGGAGTCATCCCGGCCGTCGGGTCGGCCGCGGGAAAAGGTTACTCGTACGCCTATGGCATCAAACTCTCTCGCAGGAAGAAAGGGGAGATCGCCACGGAGCCTGCGTCGATCGAGCTGCTTCCCTACCGGCAGCCGCGGTCTCGCATCGCCGAGCGCTATCGCTCCTTCCGAACGTCGCTCCTCCTCTCTCGAGCCGGGGGCGTCAAGTCGCTCATCATCACCTCGGCTTTTTCGCGGGAGGGAAAGACGGCCACCGCCGCCAATCTGGCGGTCGTACTCGCGCAGCTGGGCAGGCGCGTCCTGCTCGTTGACAGCGACCTTCACCGCCCCCGTCTGCACGAGATTTTCCAGGTCTCCAACCGGGCGGGGCTGGTCTCGATCCTGGCTGAGAACTTGAACCCGGAGCGCGCAATCATCCCCACAGAGATCCCCGACGTCTTCCTCGTGCCGTCGGGGCCCTCGACGCCGAATCCCTCGGGCCTTCTCTCTTCGCAAGCCATGTCCAACTTCCTTGATCTCGTGAGGCTCAGCTACGACTACATCATCCTGGATGCCCCTCCGGTCCTCCCGGTCGCGGACTCTCTCGTCGTGGGGCATCAGACCGATGG
>Ga0070698_100005750_pt1 | contig 13559 bp, 16 predicted proteins | sample KBSK1502metaG_FD_65477 | JGI IMG/M metagenome (GOLD analysis project Ga0070698, IMG submission 65477) | Corn, switchgrass and miscanthus rhizosphere microbial communities from Kellogg Biological Station, Michigan, USA - KBS K1-50-2 metaG | ecosystem: Host-associated > Plants > Roots >... | reverse complement strand
GACGCCACCGAGCCACATCGAGACTTCCATGTAGCGCATGAACGCGGGGCTCTCGTGCGCGATCTCGATGACGGGGTTGCGCGGCCCGAGCTTGAGGCCACCGAAATACATTCCATAGGTGAACAACAGGCCAAAGACGCCGAGCCCCGCGAAGACGAGATTGAGGATGCCCAGAACTTTGACGGACTGCGGTGGTTGCGCTGGCGGATACGCGTGCATAGCCCCGACTGTGACGTAATGCGACGTCGGGATCCAGCGTGTTTTCAGTTCGCGAGGTTTCTGTATTCGCCGACGAGGTCGGTCGAGGCGTCGCGCGCCGCACCCGTCTTCATGAAGCTCGTCGATAGGCCAAGCGTCGACTTGACGAAGCGAATCCGCGCGACCGATTCGGTGATACGCGCGCGAAACTTCGCGCGTAGCTCGTCCCACGACGCGTAGCCCGTTGCGGCCATGAGCTCGTGCTGCTCGGCGGCCGGCAGCATGTCGGCGTACACCTCTTGGAAGTAGCCCCAGGCTCCCGAGAAATCGCTCTTCGCGATCATCAGGATGTCCATGCCGGCGAGGAACGAGCGCGCCATCAGGCGCTGGCGCTGGATCGCGCTAAGGCCGCGGGTGGCGCCCCACGTCCAGAACGCGTCGCTCACCGCGAGCCCACGAAAGCCGATGCCCGCGAAGCTCGTCGCGGCGCCCGAGCCATCCTTACCGCCGAGCGAGAGCGTCCCAGAGCCGCGCATGAAGTCGGTGAGCATCCGCGATGACAGCGTTGCCGGCAACGCGCCGCCATCGATGATCGGATAGCTCGCGTGGCTGACCATCGCGCCGACGTACGCCCATGCGTTTGCATTCGTCACCGCTTGCGACGCGAGACGGTACGGCGCGAGCTCGCGTTCCATCGCTGCCTTCGTGCGCGACCGTGTCAACACGCTGGCATCGACATCGGTGTTGCCGCTCGCGTTGCCGAGCCCGGGGAAGTGCTTCGTGATGAACGCGACGTGGCCTTCCTGCGCGTACGCCCGCGTCATCGCGACGATGCACGGCGCGACGTTGTTCGGATCGTCGTCGATCGCGCGCGTGCGAAACATGCCGCGCGTACCCGAATCGCTCGTGTAGATATCGGAGACCGTGCCAAGCGCCATGTTCATGCCGACCGATGCGAGCTCGCGCGCCGTGATTCGCGCGTGCAGCTCGCAGAGTCGATCGCGCTGCGTCGCGGCGCCGAGCGTGGCGCCTTCGACGAGCGTCGTGAAGCCATTCGCCGACGTGAAGCGCTGCGTGTGCAGCTCCTCGTGATCCGCTGCGTAGAACAGCTCGTCGCGGCCGGCGGCCTTCGCCGCATCGGAGTAGCGGCGAATCATCGCGCGCAGCGTCTCGCCTGACGCGTTCGTCGGATTCCACAGAATGATCGCGCCGAGGTTCTTGGTGCGAATCTTCGCGAAGATGTCGACGAACCCAGCGTCGGTGACGCCGTAGTGATCGACCATGAAGAACTGGCCGATGTCTGGCGATTGCAGTGCGACGGGCACCTCGGGACCGGGCGCGGGGCTGTCTTCCTTGCCGCCCTCGTACGAATCGGTCTCTTCGGGCGGACCGCTGGGAACGTATTCATCGTTGTTGGAGCACCCCGCGAGGAGCACGAGCAACCAAACGTTCCGCATGTGCGGCTGGTTCGAGCAACCGCGATGCCGTCGCGCAGGCGAGGCGCTCCAGCTACTTGGCTCCGCTCGGCAACTCGAGTAGCCGGCGACCCGCGAGGTTCACAAATTGCGCAACGGCTAGGGGCAATCCGACAGCACGTTTGGCGCGATCGTGCACAGACAGGTTTTTTCATCTGCCTGCATGCAGATGCCGCGGCTGCTGCCCGTCGGATACGTGCACGTCAGCGACGTGTCTTGACATGGGGAGCCGGCAAAGCCGCCGCAATCGCCGCGCACCGGCGCGCACGCGTTCGCGATGCATTCGAAGCCGGTCGGGCACGTGCCGCACGCCTTGCCGATGTCGCCGCATGCATCGTCGTCGTGTGCGCCGCACGCGGTGATCACGAACAAGAGGAGGATGGTGCGCACGCGAGCACCGAGTCGATCAGAGGATGATGCCGCTGCACACGCCGTTCACGCACGGCAACATACTGCAGCAATCCGAATCCATCGTGCACGACTGACCGTATTCCGCGCAGCCCTCGGTGCTGCCGCACATGCCCATCGTCGAGCCCGGTGGGATCACGCACGGTAGGCCCGAGCAGCAGTCGGTGTTCGTCGTGCACGTGTCGCCTGTCTGGTGGCACGTCGCGCCGCAGTAGAAGCCCTCTGCGCCCGGCACGGAGGTGCACGGTCCGCCGCAGCAGTCGGCGCTCGACGCGCACGGCTGGCCAACGGTCGTGCTCGGATCCGTGCACGTGCCGACGCCGGTACCGCAGCGCGGAATTCCGAGCGCGTCCTGATGGCAGATATCGACTTGGTGGACGTTGCCGCCGCAGCAGTCTGCGGTCGCATTGCATTGGATCGTGTCGAGGCGACAGATCATGCCGGCCGCGGCGCACTGGTTGCCGTTATCGCAGCGGCCGAGTGCGAAGCCCGGATCTTTGCGGCAATGCACGTCGGCTTGACCGCCGTCGGGCAGACCCGCCGAACCGCAGCAGTCGCTGTCTTGCGTGCACAATTCGCCGGTGGGATGACAGCCGCTCGGCGGCTGACAGATGAGTGCGCCGCTGGGTCCGTACGGGAAGCACGCGCGGCTGCAGCACTCGCCGCCGCACGTCGGCAGCGCGCCGCCGTTGTAATCGGCGCCCGAGCCGCAGACCTGGCCCATCGTCGCGCAGCCGGTCGCGCCGCTCGATGGCACGTCGCCGCACGTGCCGAGCGCTGCACCTTGCGTCTTGTTGCACGTGCCGCCGCAGCACTCCACATCCGTGACGCACGTGTCGCCGACTTGCGTGCAGAACGACACCGCGTTCGAGCACACACCGTTCGAGCAATAGTGCGAGCAGCACTCGCTGTTGCCGCCGCACGAGTTGCCTGATGTCCTGCAGCCGGGATTGAGTGGCGCACAACTGCCGTTGCTGCAGATGCCGCTGCAGCATTCGCCGTCGACGCCACACGAGCCGCCATCGGACGTGCATTGGTTGCCCGAGCACTCGAAGCCGACGCACGAGAACGAGCAGCAGTCGGGACCGACCGAGCAGTTCGCGCCAGCCATCAGACATCCGGTCGTCGCATCGTGCGCGCACGTCATCGTCGCCGTGTCGCAATGGTTCGTGCAGCACTCGGCATCGGCGGCGCACGCGGCGCCGGTCGCGGTGCACTCGGGGCCGTGCTCCGCGCAGGCGCCCGAGTTGGGATCGCACACGTTGCTGCAGCAATCTTCGTTCGTCATGCACGGGCCGTTGACGTCGGCGCATTTGTCGCCGGGGCCGCCGCATGCCGCGAGAACCAACGCCACAAACAAGAGTGCGTATCTCATTGCGATTCCCTCCGCGGACAGAGATGCCCTTCATGTAGTGTACGCCACCTCCCAAAAAGTCGCGCGTGTGGCTGCGCGGCACGACCCGAGCGGCGGCGCCTCGCAAAAACGTAACAGCATCGCCGACAAAGCGCGGTGTGACACGGTGCCTGCATGACCTCGTTTAAGAAGCGCAGCAAAGCAGCTGGTGTTGTTCCCGCCACCGCAAGCCTCGTCTTGCCGGGCGTCGGGCAGCTCATCAACGGTCAGGGCAAAAAGGCGGTCGGCGTCTTCGGCGCGGCGATGGCGACCGGCGCCGCGTTCATGACCGGCATGCCGGTGGTCGGAACGATCATCGCTGCGGCGCACGTCGTGACGCACGTGTATGCGGTCGGCGACGCGTACGTACAGGCACGCAAGAAGCGTTAAAGATCCGCGATCTCGATCCGGGCGTACGGCGCCGACTCGAGATACGCGCGCAAGCCGATTTCGCTCGGCTGGCGCTTCTTTGCATCGAGCCAGAGCTCGTCGAACCAGCCTTTGGCTTCGCCCGCATCGGCGGGCGCGTCCTCGCCCAGGTCGCAGTCCATCTCGACCTCGACCGCCTCGACGTCGTGGAGGACTTCGAGCCCCTCCCCGAGGTCACACGGGGCAAGGTCGCGCATCATTAGCTCGGTGAGATGATTGGCGAGGGCAGATTTCATCGTTGACCGGAAGAGCCCGGTCGGACCTCGAAGTCGCGCGAAATCGGCTAACGACGTGACGATCGTGCGCATCCAAGGGGTACGTGACCTATCGCGATGACGACGAGGCGGCGCGGGCGCGAGCCGACGTTCTCGCTCGCGAGCTCGCGCGTACGCGAGCCAAGACCGCGGCGGTACGCGGCCAGCTCGAGCGGCACATCAAATGGCCCGACGGGTTTGACGAGGTCGTCGACATCGCGTTGGTCGTCGTGATGTGGATCGTCGCGGTGCTGTTGTTCTTCGCGATCCTCTATGTCCCTCGCGTCCTGATCGGCGGCCGCTGGTGACGCGGCCGTTCGCGCGCGTCGAAGCGCTCGAAGTCGAGCTCGCGGCCGAGCGCGCGAAGTTGGCGCTCGCCGAACAGCAACTCGCGGCCGAGCGCCTCGACTGCGCGGGCGATACGGCCCGCCGGGATGCGGTGTTGCTCATCGCGAAGATGCTCGCCGCCATCGTGATTCTTGCGACGCTCGCCATCGTGCGAATGCGTTCGTGACCTTGCGCGCCGACCAAGGAGCGCTAAACAGACCAGCTCGGGCCTCGGCGGCGCCAGCGTGGCGCCCCGTGGTCCAACCGATGGCTATGTCCTCGCATGCTGCCTCTGACCGCGGCCCGCTTCGGGCGGCGATTCGCCTGGTGCTTCGGCGCTACGCGCGGCAGGTCCGTGCACGTCCGTGGCTCGCCGCCATCTCGCTCGTGCTTCCCGGCATCGGCAACATCTTCGTTCACTACGTCCCGGCGCTCGCGATCGCGCACCTACTCGGCACGCTTGCGCGCGATTCGCATGCATCGCTCGGCGAGCTCGTCACGCCCGTCGTGTTAGTTGCCGTCGCGTGGCTCGGCGGCGAAGCGCTGTGGCGTGTCGCGGGCTGGCTCCTGTCGCGGCTCGAGTATCACGCGATGCGCGCGCTCTACATCGAAGCGATGGACGAGCTCTTCGCCAAAGACGTTGGCTTCTTCCACGACAACTTCGCGGGCTCGCTCACGAAGCGCGCGCTCGGGTACGCGCGGCGCTTCGAGGATGTCTTCGACGTGTGTGCATTCTCGATCGCCGGCAACCTGCTGCCGCTCGCGTTTGCGGTCGTCGTGCTCGCGCAGTTCTCGCCGTGGCTGATCGTCGTGCTGCTCTCGATGATCGCGCTCGCGTTCGCATGCCTGCGTCCGCTCGTGCGCCGGCGCCATCGGCTCGTCCAGATTCGCGAGGAGGCGAGCAACGCGCTCGCGGGCCACGTCGCCGATTCGATCGCGAATGCCGAGACGGTGCGCGCCTTCGCGCGCGAGCCCGAGGAAGCGGCGATTCACGCTCGCAACGTCGATGACTTCACGCGGAAGATGCTGCGCTCGTGGGATTATCAGAACACGCGCGTCGATGTCGTCACGTCACCGCTCTACGTGCTGACGAACGCGTTTGGTCTTGTCGTGGCGGTCGTCGTCGGTCGCGGCAGCGGCGTTGCCGTCGAGGCCGTCTTCCTCACGTTCAGTTATTTCGCGCAGTCGACGCGCGTGATGTGGGAGTTCAATCGCATCTATCGCAATCTCGAGACGTCACTCACCGACGCCGCGCAGTTCACCGAGCTGCTGCTCGAGCCGCCGGCGATCGTCGATGCGAATCCCGTCGAGCCATTCGCGCCGCGCGACGCGAGCGTGCGGTTTCGATCGATCCGCTTCGCGCATCCATCGCGGCCGCCGCTGTTTGACCGCTTCGATCTAATGATAGGTCCGGGCGAGAAGGTCGGGCTCGTCGGGCGCTCGGGCGGTGGCAAGACAACGCTCACCCGCCTGCTGCTGCGGTTTGCCGACCTCGAGGCGGGCGCGATCGAAATCGGTGGCCAGAACATCGCGCGCACCGCGCAGGCCTCGCTGCGCGACGCGATCGCGACGGTCCCCCAAGAGCCCGCGATGTTCCATCGAACGATCGCCGACAACATCCGCTTCGGCCGGCCGAACGCGAGCGACGCGGACGTTCGTCGCGCCGCCGAGCTCGCGCATGCCGCGGAGTTCATCGCCGCGCTGCCCGCCGGCTACGACACGCTCGTCGGCGAACGCGGCATCAAGCTCTCAGGTGGCCAGCGCCAACGCATCGCGATCGCGCGCGCAATCCTCAAGGACGCGCCGATCCTTGTCCTCGACGAGGCGACGAGCGCGCTCGACTCCGAGAGCGAGACGCACATCCAACAGGCGCTGTGGACGCTGATGCGCGATCGAACCGCGATCGTGATCGCGCACCGGCTCTCGACGGTGCGTCGGATGGATCGTCTCGTCGTCCTCGAGGCGGGCGCGATCGTCGAGGAGGGGCGTCACGACCAGCTGCTCGCCGCGCGCGGTCATTACGCCGCGCTATGGCAGCACCAGTCGGGCGGCTTTCGCGCTGACGAGGTTTGTTCGAAAAATGGCGCGTTCGAAGCGCTCGCGTGAGACGCCGCACGCTGGTGATGTCGCGCGACATCGCGGCGGCAGTCGGCCGTTAGCGCGCGCATGACGGTGCCGCCGCTGTGCTGTGATACGCAGGGACCGATGAGGCGGATCGTGATCGTTGCGGTGCTCGCGTCGGCGACTGCCGCGGCGCGCGCCGAGCCACCGGGCCTCACGCCGCCAACGATCACGTTCGACAAGCCCGAGAAGAGCGAGACCACCGCGACCGTCCTCTCCGTGGTCGGCGTCGCGGTCCCGCTCGCGGTCATCGGCGCGGGTCTCGCGCTCGACAAGGCAACCAACTCGGATCCGCGTGCCGAAGATAACGAGCCGATGGGAATCACTCTTGTCGCGCTGGGCGGAATCGCATTGATTCCCGGCTCGGTGCCCGGCCGCGGCTACACGAACCACGTGCCGTGGCTCAACATGGGCGTGCGGCTTCTCGCGCTGTCCGCGACGATCAGTGGCGCGCTCGAGATCGGTGATGCGCGTCGCTGCCAACGCGGCGAGGTCGCGAACGAGAGTTGCAGCGACGTCAGCCTCAACGATGGGTACACCATGCTCGGGCTCGGACTCGCGACCTACGTCGGCTCGACGATCTACGACATCATCGCGGCGCGACGCGAGGTGCGCGAGTGGAATCGCGCTCGCCGAGCGACCGTGGTCCCGACGCTGTCGCGCGACAGCGCAGGCCTCGCGATTCAGCTGCCGCTATAGATCACGGGATCCAGCCGGGCAGTTTCGAGGCTTGCCGGATCCAATTGCCGACGACCGCTTCATCGAGGTCGTCGTCTTCATGGATGTCGAGGTAGCGCACGTCCTTGTGCTTGGAAACGCCGGGCGGGACAGGCCGCAGCAACGTGCCGCGAAAGAACGCGACCTTCACGTACTTCGCGAAGCAATGAAAGTTGAGGAACCAGCCTTGGCCCTCCATGCCATAGAACGGCGAGTTCCATTTGACGGCTTTGCGCACGTCGGGGACGGTGCGCACGATGAGCGCGTCGAGTTGCCGCCCGACCTTGCGCTTCCAACCCGGCATCGCGCGGATGAATGCTTGCACCGGCGCGTCGCCATCGGCCTTCGCGATCTGCGGATTGCCGCCCGAGAGAAGTTTGACCTGCGCGCGCTTGGGGGTTCGGCGCTTGGTGCGCATGTCTGGAGTATCTACTCGCTGCGAATAACGATGAAGTAGTCATAGCGGGCAACGAGGCCCTGAATACAGAGAGCCGCGCGTGTCGGCACGATGTCGCCGGCGAGTGTCCCGCTGAGTTGGTCGCGATCCGCGGGCCACGCCGTCGCGCATTCCGCCGTTTGCGGCAGCGGGTCGCACGCGTCGCCGACGCCATCCCCGTCTCCATCGAGCTGCGCCGGATCGGCAATGTGCGGGCAAACGTCGTCGCCATCGCTGATGCCGTCGTGGTCCTCATCGTGCCCCGCGAAGTTGACGCGCCCGCATGCGGCGAGCAGGGCGATCCAAAGTCGCGGTGGCACGGTCATGGTCGCCGCGCTAAATGTCGCCCACGGCGGCGCCGACGTCAGAAAAAAGTGCGTCGCTCTCGTGTTGCCGTCGATTGTCTTGCGAACAGCCCGAACGAGTCGGGTGAAGTCGAGAGTTGCCTCTCGCTCTCGGGTTGACAAGCGACGCCTCGACGAACAGCCCAACCGAGATCGGGTGAAGTCGACGCTAAAACTGGATTTTCAAATGCGAAGGGCCGCTCGGTTCGCCGGCGGCCCTAGGCTTGCGCATCGCGAGGATGCGTCAGCGGTGGACACGCCGGAAGACGATCGGCTTCTTCATCGTCATGCGGTTGATACGGATAAGGGCTCTCATTGGATCTGTCAACGCGTATTTTTTCTGTCGGCGTAAGCCCGCGTTCCGACCGGAGTAGGATCGAAGCCGTGGTCGATGAGGAAATGACCATCGAGAGCACGGAGGGCGACTACGTGCGTTCCGCGTGGCTCATCGAGGGGCCAAAGACGGACCACTCGCTGTGCGTGCTTCTCGACGGCGAGCACTACCGAGACAGCGTTCAAGCGCTTCCGATCTTCGCGACGCTGATGCAGCGCGGAACCATTACGCCGATGACGTTGGTCTTCGTGTCGCACGGGGGCGCCGCGGCTCGGCATTCGGACTATGTCCGTAACCCGCAGTTCGCCCGGTTCATCGCCGAGGATGTAGTGAGCCGAGCGAGGGCACGAGTCGGCAGTCTTCGGGCAGAGCGGCACTTGATCTGTGGATTAAGTCTCAGCGGTCTCGCCGCCGCGCATATTGCGCTTCGGTATCCGACGCGTTTTCCTGCCGCGCTCTGTCAGTCGGGATCGTTTTGGTTCGAGCCTGATGCATTTGCTCAGCTGGCTCAGCAGCGACCCCGGGTGAGGACACGGTTCTGGCTCAGCGTTGGCGACGAGGAGACCGACACAAACGTCAGCCATCCGCCCACGGGACTCTTTCAGGCCATCTCTCAGATCGCAGGTGTCGAACGGGCTCGCGCAGTACTTGAGGAAAGCGGTGCCGAAGTGAGCTGCCACCAGTATCGGGGAGGCCATGCCTTTGAGCACTGGCGGGCAGAGCTCAGCGACGCGCTCCAATGGCTCTTGCGGACGGAGTAGATCTATCGAGTCGGCTTCTTCACGATCGGTTTAGCGGCTTTCTTGGCGGTCGGCTTCTTGGTCGTCGGCTTCGACGCAACTCGTTTCTTCGTCGGTCTTCGCTTCTTCTTTTTGACCGCTGGCTTCTTCTCTGCCGTGGTCTCGATCGCTGGGTGCGCGATCGCGTTTGCACGGTCCATTGCAATCGCGACGACCTGGCTTGCGGGTACCGGTTTCGACGTGGGCGACCTCGACGCGACGACCACGATGACGATGAGCAATGTCACCGCCGCAGCTGTTGCGGCGGAACCGATCACCCAGCGTCTTCGTGGCGTGAGCTGACGCCAGCGCTGGATCAAGGTGTCGGCAGCACGTCGCGATGTCGCGCGCGCCTGTCGAACGAATGTTCTCGCCGCAACCGCGAAGCGCTCGCGCCGATCCTGCGATCGTTCGCGTTCGCTCGGCGATGGCGATGCCGCTGCCGCGATAGGTGCATTCGAGTGTTCTACCGGTACATTCGACTGCGCATCTGCGATGGCGGCATCCGCGCGCGCCGCGTCGACCTCGGCGGGCAGCGAAGACTCCGCCGCGGGCTCCAGCGGCGCCTCGGCGGGCAGCGAAGACTCCGCTGCGGGCTCCACCCCGAACGATGGCGCCTCGGGAAGCGGCGGGGGCGATGTTGCCTCATCAAACAGGTTTGGCCCAGCGTCGACATGCGCGGTCGTCGGCACTACCCCTGCGAACGGTAGGGTGTTGCTCCGCCCGACATTCGGTATCGACCTCGGCACCGCCACCTGCATGCTCGGCAGCGTGCGTTTCGGCAGCCCGCCGGATTTGGCCGCCGCACTCGCGATCGCGATGGCCGCATCGATCTCGATCGCCGCGGTCACGGCACGCGGTCGATAGCTCGGAATTGGCGTTAGCTTGCGCGGCGACACCGGGCTCGTTGCATCCATGGGCGGCGGCGCGGTTGGCCGCACTTCGCGCGACGTGCCACGGCGCGATCGCTGCAGCGCCGACATCTGCTCGAACACCGGCCGACTGCTTTCCTGCAATTGCCGCAGCTCGATCACGATCCCCGGGCGAGCGAACCGGTTCTCGGTGTCGGTGAACTGCTCGAGCACCACGCCGATACCGCACAGCGCCGTGCGGTTGTCCTTCAGATCGAATGAGAACGCCACGTCCGCGCCGACGGACCGCTTTGCGTGCGGGATGAAGATCATGCTGCCCTCGCAGAAGCGATGAAACTTCTCGATGAACTCGTCGACCGTCTCGCATCGCGTCCCGATGCGTAAGCCCCCGGCGTAGACCTTCTTGCCAGACAAAGCCCTTCAAGTATCCCCGGTCATCACGCGAGCATCTATAGCCGCGACGACGATCGCGGGCACTACTCGCGCTTGGGCGAGCTTTTTTTCGCGACTTGGGGCCGCTGCCGGGCTCCAGACAGTGTGATGCGCCTCGCGATCATCCTGCTGGCCGCCTGCGGCAGCCGGGCCGACACCGGCGACCCCGGCCGTGACGCCGCGCGCCCGGAGATCGATGCCATTGCGGATGGATCGCAGCTGCACGATGGCTCGACATCGATCGACGCGCCGCCGCCCGACACGCTGTCGCCCGATGCATTCCCATCAAAGCTCGATCTGAGGATCAACTGCCACAACGACTGCACGTTGGTCGCGAACCCATCATCGATCGCGGTTCCCGCGGGCACGAAGTTCACGGTGAATTGGATCAATACCGGTGACACCGAGTGCGATGTCGCCAAGATCGATCAGTTCAACCAAGTGCCGATCGTCATCGGCCTCGAGCCGGGGAACAGCTATTACGATAGCGTTCGCGAGTGGTGCGGCACCTTCACCGGCACATTCGATTTCCGCGTCTCGATCTGCACGATCCACTCGTACATTCCCGTCGACTGCGGCGCGTAATGCAGTCTGTCTGTCGCGCGATCGCGCAACGAGTTGCGTACCGCGCGGACGGTAAACCAGGCATTTATGCGTGGCTCGCGATTTGCCTAGTACGCCGAGGATGACCGAGCGCTACTTCGAACGTGAAGGTGGACGCGCCACTGCCTTCTGGGCGGCTACCGTCGTCGGCAACACCGTTCACCTCCGGCGCGGCGACGCCGGCACCTTGGGCATTCGCGACAAGAAGTCGTTCGCCTCGGCAGCGCAGGCAAACGCGTTTGTTGCCGACTCCGTGAAGAAGAAGCTGGCGGAAGGCTTCATCGAGCTCACTGGCGACGCGGTGTACTTCGACGGCACGGGCAAGAAGCCGATGCACAAGCGCGAGCCGCTGGATGCAAACGACGTCTATCTCGGCGGCTACAACTTTCCCCAAGAAACGATCGACCTGTCACCGATCGCGCGGCTACCGAAGGTCAAGGAGCTCGACGTTAGTGGACACAAGCTCAAGGCGATCGATCTGGCGCCGCTCGTGAAGGCGAGGGCACTGACGTCCGTCTCGATCTCCGAGAGCGGTTTGAAGCAGCTCGCAGCGAAAGATCTTGCGCCACTCGCGCGCTGCGCGAAGCTTGAATGCGTCGCGCTGACGCATGTCCCAAAGATCGATCTGACAGGTCTGCGCGGTTCGAAGTCGATCCGAAGGCTCGTCCTCATCAACAGCTACTTCAAGTCGATCGATCTAGCGCCACTTGCCGACGTGAAGAACCTCGCCGAGCTTTACATGCATCAAGCCGAGAAGCTGCGAGCCGTGGATGTGTCACCACTCGCGAAGCTGACGAAGCTGAAACGCATCACCGTCGACAAGGGCTGCACTGTCGTTGGGGCCGACCTCGTGAAGGCGAAGGTCGAGTTTCGCGACTAGTCGTAGCTGACGAGATCGAGCGTGATGCGTCCCCACTTCGATGCGGTGCTGAGCGCGAGCGGCACGCGCGATGTATCGTCGGCGATCCACATGCTGAAGCGGTACTTGCGATCGACGGCGAGCCCGTCGTAGCGGATGCTCGGGCGGCCTTCGTGCAGCTCGCGGCCGGCGTCCCACAACACGACATCGACATAGCCGTCGGCAATGTCGATGTTCATCACGGCGGGTTGGCCCGGCTGCGACCGCCACGCACGCAGCATTCCGACGGCGACGTGGACGTTTGTTCGCTTCGCTCTCGTCTCTCGATCGTGTTCGGTCTTGCCCCCGACCGTGATCGACGTTTCCTCGAGCGCGCGCAACGCGGCGCCGGTGTCGAGATCGAGCATCGTCGTTAGCTCCCAGCGGACCTGGCCGATCATGTCGATCAATCCTGCGGTCGCGCCGCCCGCGCGCATGACGATCGCGCGTTTGCCGTCGGTCCAGCCCGGCTGGCCGACAGACACGACCACGCGCGCGACCGTCATCCCGCGCAGCGCGACCTGATACTCGATCACTTCGCCTGGAACGCCGAACGTCTTGCCGGCGAGATCCGCGGCGCCCTGCTCGGAGGTTCTCTGCGTCGGCGCGTTCGCCGCACACGCAGCCACCAAGCACATGCACAACAGCCGCACGCTCGTGGTGTAGCGCGTTGCGAGCTAGAAGCGACCCGAGACCACGAGGCCGGGGTGACCGGCCATTGGCGCCACGCCGAGAAGATCGTTGCGGACGTAGACGGTCTTCTTCGACGTCAGGCCATAGTAGAGCAGGATCGCGCCGGTCACCTGCGCGCCGCCGAGGCCCGCAAGCAAGAGCTTCTCTGTGGCGCTGTCGCCGTTCGCCATCTGGATGAACGGCCCGGCGATCGGGATCCACATCGCGGCAAACTCGTTGCGGTTGCTGCTGCCGTCGTAGGAGTCATACGAGCTCGTGTCCTCGCCCATCGCGGCGAACAAGGCCGAGTACATATACGCGGCTCCGAGCGTGATACCGCCGCCGATCAAGAGGCCCTTGCGCGTGCGCTTCACAGGCGTGTAACCATCCGGCGCGCGGCGACCCTCGAGGTCATCGATCTCTTCGGGCCCCGACAGCGCGACGCTCTGCGGAACGTAGGTCGACTGTGTCGTCTGCGAAAGCGGTGCGACGTAGGCCGGGCGATTCGGCTCGTAGGTCGGCGGTGGATTCGGCTCGTAGGTCGACGGTGGACCATCATCGGCTCGCGCGGCACCGTGGAGGAGCGCGAGGGAACAGGCGACGAACAGGGCGATCCGCATCTCAGCATGCCCTCAGCAACTACCTTGCCAGGGCCAATTAGCTGATTTCCGCCGATGCCGGCGATGGCGAAAGGTGAATCCCTGACACGGGTGTCGCGGTACTGGCGGCAAACTCGACGCAGCGCAGGTCGTATACGATCGAAGCATGCAACTTCGGGCCGGCGAATTCTTCGGGCGACTCGCGGCTCGTCGCGATGTCGGCGGCGTGCACCTGAACGAGCGGGTGTACACGCCCGGCCTCGCCATT
>Ga0070698_100005749_pt1 | contig 13560 bp, 12 predicted proteins | sample KBSK1502metaG_FD_65477 | JGI IMG/M metagenome (GOLD analysis project Ga0070698, IMG submission 65477) | Corn, switchgrass and miscanthus rhizosphere microbial communities from Kellogg Biological Station, Michigan, USA - KBS K1-50-2 metaG | ecosystem: Host-associated > Plants > Roots >... | reverse complement strand
GGGCAGGTACTCCACGACGACGTCCGACGAGAAGCGCAGGAAGTACGCGAGGACCCAGGCCAGTACGGTGGAGAGGACGTCCACCAGGACGAAGACGGCGACCATGAGCCGGGTCTGGAACTTCACCATGGGGATGGATCGCCCTGCACCGATGCGGGCTCGGCCGACAGCGCCTCCTCCACGAAGGCCCGGAAGCGAGCCTCGAACACCTGACGGCTGTGGGCCTCGGCGTGGGCCCGGAGCGCGGCGGTATTAAATCGCAGGCCCTCCAGTGAGTCAACGGCGGCACGCAGAGCCGCCATCCTCGGCTCGTGGAATAACACGCCGGTCTGCCCCGGCAGGACCGTCTCGCGCCCACCCCCCTCCCCGAAGACCACCGCGGGCCGGCCGCAGGCCATGGCCTCCAGCGGCACGATCCCGAAGTCCTCCACGCTGGCCATGATGACCGCGCGGCACCCGCGGTACAGCTCGCGCAGGGCCTCATCGTCGACGGGCCCGAGCAGCTCCGTCTCGCGGCCCGCGACCGCGCGCAGGTGCTGCGCGTCCGGTCCGCTGCCCACGACCTTCAGCCGGCGCGCCCCGCCCCGATAGGCATCCAGGATCAGCTCGATCCTCTTGTAGGGCACGAGCGCGGACACGACCAGGTCGTAGTCGCCGGGCGGCCGGTCGTCGGGCGTGAAGAACTGCGTGTCCACGGGCGGCGGGATCACCACCGCGTCCCGTCCGTAGTAGCGGCGGATGCGGCCGGCCACGTGCGCGCTGTTGGCGGCGTAGCGCTCCACGCCGCCCGCGGTGGCCACGTCCCAGGCGCGGAGCGCCTCCGCCACCACGGGCAGCGCCACCGCGGCCGCCCCCGAAACGCGCTCGGGCCCGAAGTAGTCGTCGTAGCGGTCCCACACGTAGCGCATGGGCGTGTGGCAGTAGCAGAGGTGTCGCGCGCCGCGCGGCACGCGGACGCCCTTGGCCACGCAATGGGAGCTGGAGATCACGAGGTCGAAGCCGGAGAGGTCCATCGACGCCGCCGCGGCGGGGAAGAGGGGCAGGTAGCGGCGATAGTGCGTGTCCACGGCCGGGAGGTGCTGCACGAACGTGGTGCGGATGTCTCGCGCCTCGAGCTCGGGCGCGACGGAGCCGCGTACATGCAGGAGCGTGAAGATCGGCGCGTCGGGGAACAGGCGCGCCAGCGAGAGGAGCACCTTCTCGCCGCCACGCATGCCCGTGAGCCAGTCGTGGACGAGCGCTGTCTTGATGGTCAGCGCAGCTCCTCGGTCGCCGCGCGCGCGGGCACACTCACCCCGAGCACCCTCATGTAGCCGGAGTGTATGGCGCGCACCGACCGCTCCCAGCTGAACTGCGCCACGCGATGGCGTCCGCGCTCGATCAGCGCCGCGCGCAGGGCCGCGTCGCCCAGCACGCGGGCCAGGCCGTCCGCGATGTCCTCGACGCTATAGGGATCGACCAGCACCGCCGCCTCGCCCACCACCTCCGGCAGCGAGGAGATGCGCGAGGTCACCACGGGCGTGCCGGAGGCCATGGCCTCCAGCGGGGGCAGGCCGAAGCCCTCGTAGAGCGACGGGAACGCGAACACGGAGGCCAGCCGGTAGAGCGCGGCGAGCGTGGAGTCGGGCACGAAGCCGAAGAAGCGCACGTCGTGGCGCACGCCCGCCGATTCCACGCGCCGCCGCAGCGAGCCGTACTTGTTGATCTCGTCGCCGATGATCAGCAGCTTCAGGTCCTCGTGCCCCGGCCGCTGCTTGAGCAGGCCGAAGGCCGCGATCAGCCGGTCGAGGTTCTTGTGGGGCTTGATGTTCCCCGCGTAGAGCACGAACCGCCCGCGCACCTGGTAGCGCTCCTTGACGCGCTCCATCTCCTCGTCGCCGGGATGCTCCAGGATGGCGGCGTCGATCGCGTTGGGCACCACCTGCAGGCGGTCGGGGTCGGCCTTGGGGTAGAAGCGCAGGATGTCGCGCCGCGAGGCTTCGGAGACGGTGAACACGAGCGCGCTGTGCGCGATGGCGTGCCCCATCATCTTGCGCGCGTACGTCAGCGCCATGCGGTTGGGCAGGTACTCGGGGAAGAGCAGGTGGATGCAGTCGTGGATGGTGACGACCGACGGCCGGCGGCAGAGCAGCGGGATCACGTAGTGGGGCGAGTGGAGCAGGTCGGCCCCCAGCCGGCGCAGCTTGAGCGGGATCGAGACGTGCTCACCCAGGCTGTAGCCGCGCGCGTCCTCCACCACGGGCACGAAGTTCTCCGCGAGGTCGCGCAGCGTGGCCTCGTCCGCGCGGTCGCAGAAGAGGAAGTACGTGGTCTCGCGGTCCAGGTGGGCGAGGTGCCGCACCAGGTTGCGTACGTACGTACCGATCCCGTAGTCGCGCCACTTGCGCGCGTCGATGGCGATTTTCACGGAGTAGCCCCGGGTACCGTAGCACGACCTACCCGAACAGCGCCAGACGCAGGATCGCGGCCTCTTCCTGCCGCCGCTGCCCGCCATCGCCGCTACCGGCGCGCAGCCACGCCCGGGCGGCCCCCGCGGCCATCCACGCTCTCAAAGCGACGCGATGGGAGAGGGGATTGTGCTTGCGGTAGAAGCGCAGGTGGCTCCGGTGGTACTCGAGATGGGCCAGGCCGGGCGCCTGTTCCATGCTCCGCCCCAGGTGGTGGACCACCTCCGCCGCGGGCGTGTAGACCACGCGCCAGCCCGCGGCACGGACGCGCAGGCAGAGATCCACGTCCTCTTCATAGAGGAAGAAGGACTCGTCGAAGCCGCCCACCGCTTCCAGGACGCGGCGGCGGGCCAGGAGGCAGGAGGCAGAGACCCAGTCCGGCTCCTGCTCACGAGCGGTGCGCGAGGCGACTTCCCGCAGCGCGTCCGTCCGCCCTTCCTTCAGCCCCCGCACCAGACGGCGTTGCCACCACTCGGCCACGGGCGTCAGGCGGGGGCCAAAAGACATCTGCGGCCGGCCGTCGGCCCCGACCGTGCGCGGTCCCACCACGGCCACGTCCGGCCTCTCCTCGAGGACTGCGCTCATCGCCTCCACCGCCCCCGGCCGCACCTCGCAGTCGCTGTTGAGGACGAGGACGTGCTCGCCGCGCGCCTCGCGCAAGGCCAGGTTGTTGGCCCGCGAGAAGCCGAGGTTCGACGCGCTCGGGATGAGGCGCACGGCAGGGAAGCGCGCGCGCACGGCCTCCGCCGAGCCGTCCGCGCTCGCGTTGTCCACCACGATCGTCTCGAAGGGCGCGCGCACATGCGCGTGCAGCGCGTCGAGACAGCCCAACAGGAGCTCGCGCGTGTTGAAGGAGACGATCACCGCGCTCACGCGGGGCGAGGACGTGGCGGCGGAAGGGTCGCTCACCGCGGCCGGGCCGCGCGCTCCAGCGCGCGGCGCGTGCGGCGCGCGGTGTCCGCCCACGAGAAGGACGCGGCGATGCCGTACCCGCGGTGCACGAGGTCCGCGCGCGCGCGGCGATCGGCGAGCACGCGGTTCACGGCCGCCGCCACCGCCTGCTCGTCCGCCGGCTCCACCAGCAGCGCGCCGCCTCCGAACAGGTCGTCGAGTGCGGGCCGCCGGCTGGCCACCACCGGCACGCCGCGCACCATCGCTTCCAGCACGGGCAGGCCGAAGCCCTCGTACTCGGACAGGAACACGGCCGCGTCGGCGGCGGCGTAGCGCGCCACCAGCCCCGCGTCGCTCACGTGGCCCGAGACGCGCACCGCGCCGTCCAGGCCGAGCTCGGCCACCAGCGCGTCGATGTCCAGCGGCGGATGCGTGCGGTTCTCACCCACGACCTCGAGCGCGAGGTCGGGCCAGGCGCGGCGCAGGTGCGCCACCGCGCGCAGGAGCACGGGCAGGCGGCGCCGGTTGAGGATCGCGCCGACGGTCACCAGCAGCGGCCCCGTCACGCCCAGGCGCGCGCGCGCCTCCGCGCGCGGGGGCGTGGGCGGCAGGTCGTCCGCGGCGGCCAGGGGCACGTGGACCGTGCGCGCGGCCGCGTCGGGCAGGAAGCGCGCGATCTCGCGGCGCGTGAAATCGGAGCAGGCCAGCACGGTCTCCGACGCGCGCGCGCTGGCGCGGACGAGCAGGCGCCGCCGCAGGCCCTCGAAGGTCGAGAAGTCGTCCGGCCACGCGAAGAAGGACACGTCGTGGATCGCGGTCACGCGCGGGCGGCCCAGTGTGAGCGGGCAGGTGTAGGCGGGCGAGAAGAAGACGTCCACGGCGTCCCGGCGCGCCGCCGGCGCCAGGCGTCGCTCCGCCCACCAGAGGCCGCGCTCGGTCCCCGAGCCCAGCGCCCGCGGCTCCACGCCGGGCAGGGCGAGCACGGGGTCGTCGGGCAGCCGTCCCGCGCAATAGACGAGCAGGCGGTCGCCCCCGGTGGCCGACCAGGCGCGCAGCAGGTTGCGCAGGTACCGCCCCGTCCCCGTCGGCCGCCCCTGCAGCTCGCGCCCGTCGATCCCGATCGTGAGAGGGCGCGGCTCAGCCACTCAGCACACGGCGGTAGAACTCGAGGGTCTTGCGGGCGGCGATGTCCCAGTCGAACTGCTTGCTGCGCTCGAGGCCCAGCCGGCTCTGCCGCTCGCGCCGCTGCGGGTCGTCGAGCACCTTCTCGATCCCGTCCGCGATGGACCGCGTGTCGAGCGGGTTGACCAGGGTGGCGGCGTCGCCGGCCACCTCCTCCAGCGCCGAGCCGCGGGAGCAGACCACGGGCAGGCCGGCGGCCATGGCCTCCACCACCGGCAGGCCGAAGCCCTCCTCCAGCGACGGCAGCACGAGGGCGACCGAGGCCGCCATCAGCGCGCGGACCTCGCGTGTCTCGAGGTACCCGGTGGCGCGGATCTGCGGCCCGCTGATGGTCCCGCCCTGCGCCCATTCCGGTCCCGGCCCGACCATCACCAGCGGCGGCAGGCGCGACCGCCGGCCGGCCAGGCCGATGTAGGCCATGGCCAGGTTCACGAGGTTCTTCCGCTTCTCGTCGGTCCCGATGTAGAGCAGCGCGCCACGGGGCAGCCGGCGCCGCGCCAGGATCGCATCCACCGCTTCGTCCGTGATGGGGAGGCGGAAGGCGGGCTCGATGCCGTTGGGGATGACGGCGATCTTGGCCGCGGGCACGTCGAGGAGCAGGCGCGCCTCGGAGGCGGTGTGCTCGGACACGCAGATGACCCCGTCCGCGCGGCGGACGTGGTCGCGCACCAGCGGCGCGTAATCGCGGCGGATCTCCGCCTCCGTCATGTCCGGGTGCTTCAGGAAGAACAGGTCGTGCAGCGTGACCACGTGCTTGGCCTTGCGCGCGGGCACGAGGAGCGGGTGGGGCGAGTGGACGAGGTCCAGTGGCGCGCCCACCACGCGGTCCAGCGGTGGCCACTCCAGGCGGTTCCAGGCGTAGTTGAGCGCGCGCACCGGCAGGCGGCGGTCCACCAGCACCGCGTTGTCGGGCCAGACCCGGCTCGGGTAGCGCTCGCGCAGGGAGGCGGAAAACAGATAGAAGCGGTCCTCGGGTGCGATCTCCGGCAGGCGCTGGGCGAGGGCGAGCACGTAGGAGCCCACTCCCGTCGGCTTCGAGAGCGAGGGCCGGATATCGAGGCCGAAGTTCATGCGGGACCGAGCGATGATACCAGCGCCGCGCGAAGGTACCGCTGACGCGCCTTTCCGAGCCTCGCGGACGGGGCCTGTGTTAGATTTGCCGATCACCCTGGCCGTCACGTGCGCGACAGGAGGTCCGCTTGAAGATCGCGGTGGTGGGAACCGGCTACGTCGGCCTGGTGGTGGGCGCCTGCCTGGCCGAGAACGGCAACACCGTCGTGTGCGTGGACAACGACCAGCGCAAGATCGACGCCCTGCGCAAGGGCGAGATCCCCATCTACGAGCCGGGCCTGAGCGAGATGATCCCGCGCAACGTGGCCGAGGAGCGGCTGCGCTTCACCACCGACCTCGCCGCCGCCGTGCAGCAGAGCGGCATCGTGTTCATCGCGGTGGGCACGCCGCAGGACGAGGACGGCTCCGCGGACCTGCGCCACGTGCTGGCGGTGGCGGAGGACATCGGCCGCGCCATGAACGGCTTCAAGGTGGTGGTGAACAAGTCGACGGTGCCCGTGGGCACCACGACCAGGGTGCGCAACGCGATCTCCGCCGTCACCGCGCACCCCTTCGCGGTGGTCTCCAACCCCGAGTTCCTGAAGGAAGGCACCGCGGTGGAGGACTTCCTCAAGCCCGACCGCGTGGTGATCGGCGCCGACGACGAGCGGGCGCGCGCGGTGATGGCCGAGCTGTACGCGCCCTTCGTGCGCACGGGCAACCCCGTGCTCAGCATGGACTGCGCGTCGGCGGAGCTGACCAAATACGCCGCCAACGCCATGCTGGCCAGCCGCATCTCGTTCATGAACGAGATCGCGAACCTCTGCGACCGGCTGGGCGCGGACGTGGGGCAGGTGCGGCGCGGGATCGGCACCGACTCGCGCATCGGCACCTCGTTCCTCTTCCCCGGCATCGGCTACGGCGGGTCCTGCTTCCCCAAGGACGTCAAGGCCCTCATCCGCACGGGCGAGGAGGCCGGCGTCGACCTGCGCGTGGTGCAGGCCGTGGACGCCACCAACGAGAGGCAGCGAAGGACGCTGGTGCCGCGCATCGCCGCGCACCTGGGCACGCTGAAGGGCAAGGTGGTCGCGGTGTGGGGCCTGGCCTTCAAGCCGCGCACGGACGACATGCGCGAGGCGCCCGCCATGGCCATCATCCAGGGCCTGCTCGAGGGCGGCGCGGCCGTGCGCGCCTACGACCCCAAGGCCATGGACGTCGCGCGGCGCGTGCTGGGCGACCGCGTGCACTTCTGCCACCGCAGCTACGAGGCGGTCGAGGGCGCGGACGCGCTGGTGGTGGCCACGGAGTGGAACGAGTTCCGCGAGCCGGACTTCGCGCGCATCAAGTCCCTCATGCGCCACCCGGCGGTGTTCGACGGCCGCAACATCTACAACCCGCAGCTCCTGCGCGAGACGGGGTTCCACTACGAGGGGATCGGCCGTCGGTGAGGGTGCTGGTCACGGGGGGCGCGGGCTACATCGGTAGCCACGCCGTCCGCGAGCTGCGCGAGGCCGGGCACGAGGTCCGCGTGCTCGACGACCTCTCGCATGGGCACCGCGAGGCGGTCCCGGCGGACGTCCCGCTCGTGCAGGCCGACCTGGGGGAGGCGGAGGCGCTGCGCCGGGCGCTGGAGGGCGCGGAGGCCGTGCTGCACTTCGCGGGGCTCATCAGCGTCGGCGCCTCCGTGCGCGACCCCGCGTCGTACTACCGCACGAACGTGGGCAAGAGCCTGATGCTGCTCGCGGCCATGACCGCGGCCGGCGTGCGGCGCATGGTGTTCAGCTCGACCTGCGCCGTCTACGGTCTTCCCGTGCGCGTGCCCATGGACGAGGACCATCCGCAGGAGCCCATCAACCCCTACGGCGCCACCAAGCAGGCCTTCGAGCGCGCGCTGGCCGACCACGCCCGCGCCGGGCTCCTGCGCGCGGTGGCGCTGCGCTACTTCAACGCCTCCGGCTGCCACCCGGACGGGTCGCTCGGTGAGGACCACCATCCGGAGGAGCACCTCATCCCGCGCGCGATCGACGCCGCGCTGAGCCGTGCGCCCGCCCTCGTCATCTATGGTAACGATTACCATAGCCCGGACGGCACCTGCGTGCGCGACTTCATCCACGTGCAGGACCTGGCGCGCGCGCACGTGGCCGCGCTGGGCCTCGACGATGGCGCGTCCTTCCAGGCCTTCAACCTCGGCACGGGCCGGGGCCATTCCGTGCGCGAGGTGGTGGGCGCGGTCGAGCAGGTCACCGGACGCGCGGTTCCGGTGGAGATCGGCCCACGCCGGCCCGGCGATCCCCCGGTGCTGGTGGCGCAGGCGGACCGCATCCGCGCCGCCACCGGCTTCGCGCCGCGATGGCTGGACCTGGCGGCGGTGGTGGAGACGGCGGTGCGCTGGCGCCGCGACCATCCCCGCGGCTACGGGGACCGGACGGCGTGAGCGGGGGCGCCGCGTGAGCCGGGGCCGTCCCACACCGCTCCGGGATCCGCTCCTGTCCGTGGTGATGCCGATCTACAACGAGCGCGCCACGGTGGAGGAGATCATCGAGCGCGTGCTGGCGGTGCCGCTGCGGCTGGAGCTGATCGCGGTGGATGACGCCTCCACCGACGGCAGCCGCGAGGTCGTGCAGGCGCTGGCCGCTCGCCGCGGGTTCAAGCTGGTCGTGCAGGAGAGGAACCGCGGCAAGGGCGCGGCGGTGCGGCGCGGCATCGCCGAAGCGACCGGCGACGTGATCGTGGTCCAGGACGCCGACCTCGAGTACAGCCCCGAGGAGTACCCGGAGCTGCTCGACCTGATCGTCAAGGGCAAGGCGGACGCGGTGTTCGGCAGCCGGTTCATCGGGCGCCACCGCTGCTTCCTCTTCACGCACTACCTGGCCAACCTGTTCCTCAACCTCGTGACCAACGTCCTCTACAACACGACCATGACGGACATGGAGACCTGCTTCAAGGCCGTGCGCGCGGACCTGCTCAAGGCGCTGCCGCTGCGCAGCGAGCGTTTCGGCATCGAGCCCGAGATCACGGCCAAGCTCTTCAAGCGCGGCGCGCGCGTCTACGAGGTGCCCATCACCTACGAGGGGCGCGACTACGCGGAGGGGAAGAAGATCACCTGGCGGGACGGGTTCCCGGCGCTGTGGGCGCTCGTGAAGTATCGATTCGTGGACTAGGCGTGCCCGATCCCGTCGGCCAGGTGCGCTGGGAAGTCACCGCCATGGACGTGTCACGGCGCCATCGGCGCGCCCTGGTCTCGCTGTGGCTGTTGCTCCTGTTGGGCGCGGGCGCGGCGATCCCCGGGATCCGGCCGGACGACGACTACGATCGATCCCGCGCGCTCCGTCCGCAGGATCCGACTGTGGTCCTCGGCCTGGTGCGCAGGACGCTGGTGGTGCTGGAGCCGGGGACCCACAACCGCGCGGCCGTCACGGCGATGGTGAAGGCGCACCTGCCCGTGGCCGCGGTGCCGCGAACGGGCCTGATCCGATACATCCACGTCTGAGCGGTGCCTCGCCGGCACGTTTGCCAAGCCGCCGGCCGCGCCGGTATAATGGCCGGTCCTCCAGGGCGCGTAAGGCGAGCCTCAGCAAGGAGATGACGCCATAGCTCTACCCGCCACTCCGGCCGTTCCGCCCTCGCCTCGACGGCAGCGCCCGGCCCAGGCCTCGCTGTGGGTCCGGCGCTTCGGCGGCCTCGCCGGAGAGATCCGCGACGACATCCGCCAATTCCGTCGGCTCTTTTCCTTCGCCGCGCCGTATCGGGGCCTGCTGTTGGCCTCGTGGATCGCCACCGCCGGCTACGCCGCCGCCAGCGCCGGCATCGTCCACATGGTCGAGCCCATCTTCGACGACGTGCTCATCCGGAACCTCAACGTGGTCCCGGTGGCGCTCACGCTGCTCGTGCTCTACCTGGTCAAGGGCCTGTGCTCGTACTTGTCGACCACTCTCGTGGCCAACGCGGGGCAGCGGGCCGTCACCGACCTGCGCAACCGCCTGTACGGGCACGTCCTGAACCAGTCGTTCACGTTCCTCAGCCGCAACAGCACGGGCTCGCTGATGAGCCACGTGACCACGGACGTGGAGAAGATCCAGACGGCCGTGTCCGAGATGGCGGGCGACCTGCTCAAGGAAGGGCTCACCGTGGTGGGCCTGGTAGTGGTCCTCTTCATCAAGGACTGGCGTCTGGCCATCCTGTCTCTCGTGGCCATGCCGCTCGCGTTCTATCCGCTCGTGCGCCTGGGACGGCACCTGCGCGCCAGCGCGGAGACCTCGCTGCGCCGGTGGCGCGACATCTCCGAGATCCTGCAGGAGACCATCTCCGGCTTCCCGGTGGTGAAGGCCTTCGGCATGGAGGGCTTCGAGACCGCGCGCTTCCGCCGCGCCGCCTCGCGCCTGTTCCACGTCAACATGCGCATCACGCGCACCACGGCCTTCCTGCCCCCGCTGATGGAGGCGGTGGGCGGGCTGGCCCTGGTGGGCGCGCTCTTCTACGGCAGCCACGCCATCCGCACCGGGCGGCTCACCACCGGCGCCTTCACGTCGTTCCTGGCCGCGCTGTTCGCGATGTACACGCCCATCAAGCGGCTCTCGCGGCTGAGCGCCACCCTGCAGGGTGCCCTGGCCGCGGGCGGGCGCATCTTCGAGGTGCTGGACACGCACATGGAGGTGCACGAGGCGCCCCAGTCGCGTCCGCTGGCGCGGCTCCAGCGCGAGATCGAATACCGCGACGTCGGCTTCCAGTACGCGGACTCGCAGGGGACGGCCGTGCTGCGCCGGGTGTCGTTCGCCGCCCGCGCGGGGGAAGTGGTGGCCATCGTGGGCACCAGCGGCGCCGGCAAGACCACGCTCATGAACCTGCTGCCGCGGTTCTACGACGCGACCGACGGCTCCATCACCATCGACGGCGTCGACATCCGCGAGGTCACGCTCAAGAGCCTGCGCGACCAGATCGGCCTGGTCACGCAGGAGACCGTGCTCTTCAACGACACCGTGGGCGCCAACATCGCCTACGGGCTGGAGGACGTGGACGAGGCGCGCATCGAATCGGCCGCCCGCGCCGCCTTCGCGCACGACTTCATCCTCGATCTGCCACGGCGCTACGACACGGTGATCGGAGAGCGGGGGAGCCGGCTCTCCGGCGGGCAGCGCCAGCGCATCGCCATCGCGCGCGCCCTGCTGAAGGACCCGCCCATCCTGATCCTGGACGAGGCCACCTCCGCGCTCGACTCGGAGTCCGAGCGGCTCGTGCAGCAGGCCCTCTCGAACCTCATGAAGGGGCGCACCACGCTGGTCATCGCGCACCGCCTGGCCACCGTGCGCAACGCCAGCCGCATCGTGGTCGTGGACGGCGGCGAGGTGAAGGAGACGGGCACGCACGACGAGCTGCTGCGCCGGCCGCAGAGCTATTACAAGCGGCTCCATGACCTGCAGTTCAGGCCGGAGGATCCGGCCCTGTGAGCGCGCGGCCATGATTCGCTCCATGACGGGCTACGGCACCGCCGCCGCGGAGTCGCCCGCGCTCAAGGCCGCGGTGACCGTGCGCAGCCTCAACCATCGCTACCTGGACCTTACCGTGCATCTCTCGCGCCGGCTGCAGGCCCTGGAGCCGGAGATCAAGCGCGTGGTGCAGGAGCGCATCAGCCGCGGCCGGGTCGAGCTGGCCGTGCAGGCCACCATGCTTCGCGAGGCCGACGAGGTGCAGGTGGCGCCGGGGCCGGTGATCGCCGGCCTGGTGCGCGCGCTGCGCCAGATCCAGGCCGAGCACGCGCTGGCGGGCGAGGTGGCGCTGGCGGACGTGGCGCGGTTCCCGGGCGCGGTCGAGGTGCTCGAGGCCCCCGCCGCCCTGGACGACACGCCCCGCCGCGAGCTGCTGGCGGTGGTGGGCCGCGCGCTGGAGGGCCTGCAGGCCATGCGCGACGCGGAGGGCGCCCACCTGCAGGCCGACTTGGGCCGGGGTCTGGAGACCATCGAGGCGGCCGCCGCCCACGTCGCCTCGCTCACGGAGACGGGGAAGACCGCACGCCGCGAGGCCCTGGCGGACAAGGTGCGTACGGCCTGCTCGGACCTGGCCCTGGACGAGGCACGCTTGTACCAGGAGGTGGTGCGCCTGGTCGAGCGCCACGACGTGGCGGAGGAGGTGCAGCGCCTGAAGAGCCACGTGGCCCAGGCGCGGCGCGCGCTGGAGGCGGAAGAGCCGTCCGGCAAGCGGCTGGACTTCCTGGCCCAGGAGATGGCGCGCGAGGCCAACACCATCGGCAGCAAGGCCGCCTCGGCGGAAGTGGTGCAGGAGGTGGTCGGGCTCAAGAGCGCGATCGAGCGGCTGCGCGAGCAGGTGCAGAACGTTGAGTGAGCGCCTGCCGAGCCTCATCGTGGTGTCCGGACCTTCCGGGGCCGGCAAGTCGACCATCCTGGCCCGTGTCCTGATGGAGATGGACAACCTGCGCTTCTCGGTGTCGCACACCACGCGCGCCGCGCGCGAGGGCGAGAGCGAGGGCGTGCAGTACCACTTCGTGGACCGCGCCGCCTTCGAGGACATGCGCCTGCGGCAGCAGTTCCTGGAGTGGGCGGAAGTGCACGGCCACCTCTATGGCACGTCGCTCGCCGAGTACGAGCGGGCTCGGGAGGAGGGCGTGGACCTCCTGCTGGACCTGGACGTGCAGGGCGCGGCGCAGGTCCGCCGCGCCTTCGCGGACGCGGTGACCGTGTTCATCCTCCCTCCGTCGTACCGCGACCTCGAGCGCCGGCTGCGGGGCCGCGGCGGCGTCGACGACGAGACCTTCCGGCGCCGGCTGCAGGCCGCGGGGGAGGAGCTGAGCCTGTACCGCGAGTACGCGTACGCGATCATCAACGACGACCTCGACCACAGCGTGGTGAGCCTGGAGGCCGTGATCCGGGCCGCGCGCTGCCGCACCAGCCGCGTGGAGCCGTTGGCGAAGACGATCCTGGGGACCTTTCCCCCGAGCAAGGAGAGCTGACCAAGTGACGCACCTCATTCTTCCGAAAGACGTGGACAGCAAGTTCCGCTTCATCACCGTGGCCGCGCAGCGCGCGAAGCAGATCCAGAACGGGGCCAAGCCGCGCGTGGAGGCCCGCAGCCGCAAGCCCACGCGGGTGGCCATGCAGGAGGTCCTGGCCGGCGCCGTATCCTGGGAGATGAAGGACGAGGTGGCCGCCGCGGCTGCCATCCCGCCCGAAGCCTAGAGCCCGCTCGTGCCCACGGTCGTCCTCGGCGTCACCGGCTGCATCGGCGCCTACAAGGCGTGCGAAGTCCTGCGCGAGCTGCAACGCCGCGGCGTCGACGTGCACGTGGTGATGACACGGCACGCCACCGAGTTCGTGACGCCGATGACGTTCGAGGCCCTCTCGCGCCACACGGTGTTCCTCGACCAGTTCGCGCTGGGCGCGGAAGGCGACATCCGGCACATCAGCCTGGCCGATGCCGCCCAGCTCCTGCTGGTGGCGCCGGCCACGGCCAACATCCTGGGGAAGTTCGCGCGCGGGATCGCGGACGATGCGCTCTCCACGCTGTACCTGGCCACGCGCGCGCCGGTGGTGGTGGCGCCGGCCATGAACGTCAACATGTTCGACCACCCGGCCGTGCGCGAGAACCTCGACATCCTGCGCGCGCGCGGCGTGCGCGTGGTCGACCCGGGCTCCGGGTACCTCGCCTGCGGATGGCTGGGGCGCGGCCGCCTGGCGGAGCCCGACGCCATCGTGGAGGCGGCCATGGCCGTCCTGGCCGAGGGCGGCGCGGCACCCTCCGAGGTCGAGGCGAGGAAAGACCTCGCGGGTGAGACCGTCCTCGTCACCGCGGGTCCCACCGTCGAGGACCTCGATCCCGTGCGCTTCCTTTCGAACCGTTCGACGGGACGCATGGGGTTCGCGCTGGCGGAGGCCGCGCGGGACCGCGGCGCGCGCGTGGTGCTCGTCGCGGGGCCCACGCCCATCGATCCGCCGACGGGCGTCGATGTGGTGCGGGTGCGGTCGGCGGAGGAGATGGCGCG
>Ga0070698_100005748_pt1 | contig 13563 bp, 10 predicted proteins | sample KBSK1502metaG_FD_65477 | JGI IMG/M metagenome (GOLD analysis project Ga0070698, IMG submission 65477) | Corn, switchgrass and miscanthus rhizosphere microbial communities from Kellogg Biological Station, Michigan, USA - KBS K1-50-2 metaG | ecosystem: Host-associated > Plants > Roots >... | reverse complement strand
GTGTCCTCGTCCACCAGCGTGCGCCCGCGCAGGGCCTCGATGCGCGCCTGCCGCTCGGCCCGCCGCGGTCCCGGCTCCGCCTTGTACTCCTTCTCCGGCTTCGCCAGCGCGGTGGCGAAGGCGTAGAAGCCGCGGTCGCCCAGCCAGTACGTCTTCTCCACCGCCGCCCGCGTGCGCTCTGCCCACGCGCGCGCCTCGTGCGCCAGCGAGGGGTCGTCCATCACCTCCGCCATTTCGGCCAGCCCGCGGCAGGCCTCGATCCAGATGCCCTGGAGATAGATCTCCTCGTGCGGCGGATACGGCGGGCTGCCCTCCGTCCAGCCGTGGCCGAACGCGTCGTTCTCCACCAGGCCGTTGCCGTCGGTGTCGCTGCCCGCGGTGAAGCGCCAGGCCTTCACGATCGAGTCCCACGAGGCGCGCAGGAACTCGCGGTCACCGGAGTAGCGCCAGTGGTCGGCCTGCAGCGCGACGTACAGCGGCGTGGCGTCGGCCGACTCCCAGGCGTACTTGTAGTCCTTGAACCAGGGGACGATGGTCGCGCTCTGGGAGATCTCGTGCGGGATCTTGCCGTCCTCGCGCTGCAGGCCGCGCAGGAAGCCGAGCGCGGTGCGGGCGGACTCGAAGTCGCCGTAGGAATGGATGGCGAGCGAGGTCCACAGCGCGTCGCGGCCGAACATCCAGGCGAAGCCCGGGCGCTCGCTCTCGCCGGAAGTCCGGAAGCCAGCCACGAGTCCCGTTCCCAGCAGCGGGTTGGTGGCCAGCCCCTTGTCCACGCCCACCTTGGCCCAGGCCACCGCGGTGTCGAGCCGCTCGTCCGGCGTCTCCACGGCTACCGTGCGCTCCTGGAGGCTCCGGTAGTACGCGACGTTGCCCGCGTGCAGCTCGCGCGCCGAGCGCAGCAGACGATCGTAGGTCTCCTTGGCCTTGTCGCGGCCCTCCACGCTGCCCGCCAGCGCGATGGGGACCAGGTGCGTGCGCATCGACGCCGGAGGCACGGCGACCACGAAGCGGATGGGCACGTCCTTCGGCTCTTCCTGGTAGGGCATGACGGAGACGTCGCGCGCCCCCGGCGAGCCGAGGACGGCGGCGAAGCGCCTGCTCTCCTCGGTGAGGCTGTAGACGTGCTCACCATCGTCCCACCCGACGCTCGCGGTCATGAGGCCGGCCGGCCACATCAGCCTCAGCCGCGGACGGAAGGAGCCGATCACGGTCAGCGGCAGCACGCTGTCCACGTCGAGCAGCATGAGGATGCCGGGCTCGTCCAGGGGAGCCAGGATCGTCTGGCGCACCGTGAACCCCGCGTGCGAGTAGGTGAAGGTCGTCGACTCGGGCCGGACGGAGATGCCGGTGGCGATCTCGGCCCCGTCGATCTCGAGCGGGTACCCCTCCAACTGGAAGGACAGCTTGAAGTCGTCGACCAGCTTCAGCGGGTAGACCCAGGCCTCGAGCGTACGATTCTCGTAACCGAAGACGGCGGCGCGCCGGCCTACGACGTCGAAGAAGGTGCCGGTCTCGGTGTGGCGCGAGAGGTCGAGACCGCTCCGACCCATCTCGAAGCGGGGCACGAGGCCGCTCGGGGCGGGTTCGGCGCCCGCCGCCGCCATCGCGGTCACGAGACAGACCGCGCCCGCGGCCCACCCGCCGATCATCCCTGTCTGGTGTCGCACGCGCCCCACCTCCTCGCGGGCGGGCAGGTTAGGCCGGCGGACGAGCGAGGGTCAAGGGCGACGCGCTTCTTTTGTTTCACTCCGCTCCGAATTGCTTGACCCCGCGTGCATTCTTTCGTGCCATCTCTTTTTCAAGGGGTCTTCAAATCTCTTGACGTGGCTATGACGCACGCCGTAGGATCGCTCCACTTTTCAACCCTGACCCACATGGCTGGCTCTCTTCGGCCCACCCGTCGGCTCCCTTTCGCCCTCGTCGGAAGCGGTTTCACTTCCTTTCTCCGCACGTCCCGTCACACAGACAGAAGGAGGGACTTCATGAGGCGTACTCTCGGACCGATCCTGGTCTTGACCGCCGTCGCGATGGCGCTCGCCGTCGCGCCGCCGGCGGCGCGGGCCCAGGCCGTGTATGGAAGCATCGCCGGCACCATCCAGGATTCCACCGGCGCCGCCCTGCCCGGCGTGAACGTGACCGTCACCAGCAATGAGCGCAAGACGACGGACACCGTCGTCACCAACGGCTCGGGCAACTACGTCAAGGACCGCCTGCTGCCCGGCACGTACTCCGTCAAGGCGGAGCTGAGCGGCTTCAAGTCCGCGGTGCTCCCGTCGGCCAAGGTCGACGTGGACACGCAGACCAAGGTCGACCTCCGCCTCGACGTGGGCCAGCTCTCGGAGGCGGTGGAGGTGACGGCGACCGAGGGCCAGCTCCTCAAGACCGACCGCGCCGACGTGGCCACCACCTTCGACTCCAAGCAGATCTCCGAGCTGCCCATCCTGGACCGCAACTTCACCAAGCTCATCCTGCTCACGCCCGGCACGCAGCAGCAGTCGTGGAACCACGCCGCCAGCGAGAACCCGCAGGGCTCGTTGCAGACGCAGGTGAACGGCCAGACCTTCGCGGGCACGGGTTACCAGCTCGACGGTACGGAGAACCGCGACCCCATCCTGGGCATCATCGTGATCAACCCCAACTTCGAGGCCATCGGCGAGACGAAGGTCACGTCCCAGAACTACGACGCGGAGTTCGGGCAGGCCATCGCCGGTGTCGTGTCCGTGCAGACCAAGTCGGGGACCAACGACCCGCACGGGACCCTGTTCGAGTTCCTGCAGCGGGACAAGTTCCGGGCCCGCAACCCGTTCTCGGAGCCGGACGTGGTGAACCCGCTCACCGGCCGCGTGCTGCCCGAGACCAAGCGGGACCAGTTCGGCGGATCCATCGGCGGGCCCATCGTGAAGAACGAGTGGTTCTTCTTCGCCGACTACCAGGGCACGCGCAGCACGCAGGGCGGCTCCAAGCTGCTCACCGTGCCCACGGCCCTGGCGCGCACGGGCAACCTCAGCGAGTACGGGATCAACATCTTCGATCCCGCCAGCGGGGCCACGCCGTCCCAGCGGTCGCAGTTCCCCGGCAACATCATCCCGGGCAGCCGCCTCTCGCCGCAGGCGCAGCGGATCCTGGCCCTCATCCCGGCGCCGAACCGGCCCGGCATCCGCGACAACTTCGTGGCCCAGGGATCCGAGAAGTTCAACAACGACAGTGCGGACGCGCGGATCGACGGCCGGCTGAGCCCGAGCCTCAACGCCTTCGTCCGTTACAGCTTCGCCCGCTTCGACCTCAACGGCCCCACCGCCTTCGGGACCGGCGGAGGGTCGGAGCTGGTGAGCCTGGGCGGCAACTCGAAGGTGCGCAACCACAGCGTGGCCGCGGGCTTCGACTACACGCTGAACTCCCAGACCATCCTCGACGTCCGCCTCGGGTTCTTCAAGTACGGCGTGGACGTGCTGCCCTTCGACTTCGGCACCACGCCGGCGAAGGACGCCGGGATCCCCGGCCTCAACCTCGACAACTTCAGCTCCGGGCTTCCCGCCATCTTCCTGCGCGGCGGCACGGCCGACATCAACTTCGGGTCCGGGCTGGGCGTCAACCGCTGCAACTGCCCGCTGGCCGAGCACGAGAAGCAGGGCCAGCTCGTCGCGAACCTCACGCGGCTGGCCGGAAACCACACCATCAAGCTCGGCATCGACGTGCGCCGCGCCTACAACCTGCGCGTCCCGAGCGACGCGCACCGTTCGGGCGAGCTGACCTTCAACGAGCAGGGCACTTCCGGACCCAGCGGCGGCGGCCTCGGGATCGCGACCTTCCTCCTCGGCAACACGACCAGCTTGAGGCGCTACGTGAGCCCCAACACGAACGCGCGGGAGCGGCAGTGGCGCCAGTTCTACTACGTGCAGGACACGTGGAGGGCGACGTCGAAGATCACCCTCAATTACGGCCTGCGCGCGGACATCATCAATCCTCAGACGGTGAACGAGGCCGGCAACGGAGGCTGGCTCGACATCAACACCGGCGAGATCCGCGTGGGCGGGGTGGGCGACATCAACCTGGCCGGCAACGTCAAGAACCACATCAACTGGGCCCCGCGCCTGGGCGCGACCTACCAGATCAACCCCAAGACCGTCATCCGCGCCGGCTACGGCCGCAGCTACGACATCGGCGTGTTCGGGTCCACCTTCGGCCACAGCGTCACGCAGAACCTGCCCGTGCTGGCCGTCCAGGAGCTGAACCCGTCGAACAACTTCCAGAGCGTGTTCAACCTGGCCCAGGGCCCCTCGGCGCCCGTCTTCCCGGCCGTGCCCAGCAACGGGCGCTTCAAGCTCCAGGACGGGGTGTTCGCGCGCCTGCTGCCCGATGAGCAGCACCTTTCCCACGTGGACGCGTACAACGTGACGCTCCAGCGCGAGCTGACGAGCACGATCTCCGCCGAGATCGCCTACGTCGGCAACGCCGGACGCGGATTCATCGGCGACGGCCCCGCCACCAGCGTCAACCAGCCGACCATCGTCGGCTTCGGAACGCTCGACCAGAACCAGCGCAAGCCGTTCTTCGCCTGCGGCGTGAAGACCAACCCGGAGGTCAGCAACTCGTCCCAGGGCCTGTGCGGCAACTTCGGCTGGACGCAGGGCATCGACTACTTCAGCAACACGGGGAAGAGCCGGTACAACGCCCTCCAGGCCAAGGTCACCAAGCGCTTCTCGAAGGGCTACTCGCTGCTCGCGCACTACACGCTCCAGAGCCACAAGAACAACGACGGCGGCTACTTCTTCATCGACCCCAATGTGAACTACGGCCCCGCCGACTTCATCCGCAAGCACGTGTTCGTGCTGGCGGCGACGGCGGAGCTGCCGTTCTTCAAGGACAACCGTATCCTCGGCGGCTGGCAGATCAACGCCAATGCGACCGTGATGAGCGGCCTGCCCTTCCAGGGAGGCCCCAGCTACCGCGACGCGGGGCAGGACCGCGACACGGGCCCCAACCGTCCCAACCTCATCGGCGATCCGCAGCTCGGCAGCGGGAACGGCCTCGACAGCCCGTATTTCAACGTGACCCCCATCGGGTCTTCGGGTAGCGCCTTCGGGCGGCCGGCGAAGGGGACGTTCGGCGACCTCGGCCGCAACGCGTTGCGCGGGCCCGGCTACTGGAACGTGGACGCGTCGCTGTTCAAGCGCTTCCGGCTTACGGGCCAGAGCAACGTCGAGCTCCGCGTCGAGGCCCAGAACGTCTTCAACCACGTCGACCTGGGCAACCCGGACACCGAGATCGGCGTGCCCGGCAACCTCAACGCGCACGCCGGCTTCATCAGCGGCACCGCGCCCAACTGGAACCCGCGGAACCTCCAGTTCGCGGTGCGGTTGCAGTTCTGATGGCTTAGCCGCTCGACGTTTCCAACGTCTCGAAGGGGGGCGGGTCACACCGCCCCCCGCTTTTTTGTCTCGCGGTAACATCGCGGGATGCGCGCGCCGACCCGAGCGATCGTGTGGGTCTTCGTTCTTGCGACGACCGCTCTCGCCGAGGAGCGTCCGCGCGAGGCGGCGCCCTCACCGGCGCAGGCCGCGGTCGCGGAAGGCGTGGCGTTGCTGCACCAGAACCGGGTGGCGGAGGCGCGCGAGCGTTTCGCGCGCGCGCTGGCATTGGATCCCGCTTCGCCGGACGCCCATTACATGCTCGGATGGGTGCACGAGCAGGAGAAGGACCTCGACGGAGCGGCGCGCGAATACGAGGCCGCGCTCGCGGCCGCGCCCACTCGGGCCGAGGTCCACGATCGCCTGGCCTTCGTGCGCGGCGAGCAGGGACGCACCGAGGACGCGATCGCCGGGTTCCGCCGCGCGGTCGCGCTCGATCCGCGGCTGTTCGACGCGCGCTATCACCTCGGCGCCACCCTGTGGTGGACGGGCGATGCGGCCGGTGCGCTGCCGGAGCTGCGGGAGGCGGTCGAACTCCGGCCCGCCCACGCCGAGGCCCGGTACTACCTGGGTCTGTCTCTCAAGAAGACAGGGGACCTTCCGGGCGCGGTCGCGCAGCTCCGGCGCGCCGTCCGCATCGATCCCAGGCTCACGCCGGCCTACGTGCAGCTCGGGGTCGCGCTGCGGGAGTGGGGTGATGTCGAGGGCGCGGTGGCAATGTCGCGCAAGGCGGTGGAGCTGGACTCCACGTCCGTGGAGGCGCGCAACGTGCTGGGGCTGGCGCTCATGGAGAAGGGCGAGGCCGAGGCTGCCGTCGCCGCCTTCCGCGATGCGCTGGCCGCCGCCCCCACGAGCGCGAGCGCCCGGCACAACCTCGGCAGCGCGCTGCTCCAGAAGGGCGACCTCGAGGGCGCGGTGGCCGTCTACCGCGAGCTGACCGCGGCCGACCCCCGCAGCGCCGAGGCGTTCTACAACCTGGGCGTGGCCCTCAAGCAGAAGGACGACTTCGCGGGGGCGGAGGAATCGCTACGCCGCGCGGTGGCGCTGGACGAGCGCGCGGAGCTGCCGGAGGCGGCCTACACGCTGGGCGTCGTGCAATGGCAGACCGCGCGCGCGGACGAAGCGGTGGCGTCCTTCCGTGCCGCCCTCGCCGCCAAGCCCGACTACGGCGAGGCGCACTACATGCTGGGCACGGTCCTGCGGCAGCAGGGCAGGATCGACGACGCGCGCGCGGAGTTCCGCGAGACGGTGCGCCTCCAGCCCCGCTCGGCGGAGGCCTACCTGAGCCTGGGCCAGCTCCTCCGCCAGCAAGGCGACGCCACGGGCGGCGCCTCCGCGCTGGCGGAGGCGGAGCGGCTCAACAAGGCCAAGGCGGATGCGCAAGCGGCGACGTTCGCGGTGAGCGCGGGGCGGAAGAAGCTCGCCGCGCGCGACCTCCCCGGCGCCATCGCCAGCTTCCGCGAGGCGGTTCGCCTCTCGCCCGGAGACGCGCAGGCGCAGTACCAGCTCGGCCTGGCCCTCCAGAAGGCGGGCCAGGCCGTCGAGGCGCGACGCCATCTGGCGGAGGCGCGGCGGCTGGCGCCGTATCTCGCGGCGGGCGACGCGCGCGACTGATCAGGGGCGAGTCGCTCCTACTGCGCCGAGTGCTGCCGCCTAGGCGCTCGGCGGCTTGAGCGCGGCCCCGCCCGCCTTCTTCATGGCCGCGACCGCCTCCTGGGCGGTGAGCAGCCGCGTGGTCTTGATCGAGCGCACGTGGCCAGCCGCCGCCGCCGCCATGGCCAGCGCGGCTGCGCTGGTATCGTCGGGGACGTCGCTGAGCACGATGCCGTCGTGCTCGCCGAACGAGTAGTAGAGGCTGACCAAGCGGCCTCCCACCTTCTTCGCCACCTCCGCGATGGCTTCCGTCCTGTCCTGCGGGTTCCTGGTCAGGTTCGCCCAGGCCTCCGGCGTGTACGCAAACTGCGACATGTACAGGGGCATCCGGACCTCCACTGGAGGCTCCGAGCATACGCCCGGGTGTCAAGCGGAGCCTTGGCCCGTCAGTGCCCCGAAGCGGACGCCCGAAGCGCTATCCGTCCCGGAACGGATATGGCCGGCGGGTGGCCGGGCGGGGCCATGAAGTGCGCCGCCGGGCGGCGCGCCGTGGACCGCTCGAGCCCGGACAGGAGGTCGAGGAAAGCCGCGTTGGTCCACCCGAAGCCGATCTGGTTGGCCGCGTACCCGAACTTGATCCCGGCCTCGACGTCGGACTTGCCCCGCTGCACGTCGTACTTCTCGACGATGGCGCCGTGCTCCTCGAAGTCGGCCACCACCACGCCCAGGAACTTCCGCGCCAGGCGGTCGGCGTCGGCGTCGAAGCCGTAGCGCCGCAGGCCGTCCACCGCGATCATCTGCAGCGGGGCCCAGCCGTAGGGCGCGTCCCACTGGTTGCCGGTGACGCGCGTGCTGGTGAGCACGCCCCCGGGAGCCTCGAACAGCTTGAGGTTGTCGCGCACGCGGCGGGCCTGGGTCGGGTTCGCGAGGTTCGCCCACAGCGGATGGAACGTGGTGGCAAATTCGTAATGCCGCCGCTTGCCCGTCTCGAAGTTGTAGTCGAAATACAAACCGGCGTCCTCGTCCCAGAGGTACTTGTTCACCGCCTCGCGGCGGGCCTGCGCGCGGCGCCGCCACTCCGCCGCCCGTGCCTCGTCGCCCAGGATGCGGTCGATCTCCGTGGCCTCCGTCTCCATGCGATAGAGCAGCGTATTGAGGCAGACGGGTGCGTAATGGACGATGTCGACGTTGAAGAGGCCGAATCGATTCGACGGGTCGAAGCCGGACTCGCGCATCGAGCGGTCGCCCTTGTAGAACAGGCCGGTCAGCCGGTCGTGCTTGCGGTCGTAGTAGCGGTCGAGGTCGTAATCGCCCTTGGCCGCGGCCGGGTGCTCGCGGTAGTACTCGCGGATGCGGTCGTAATGCGTGCGGCCCTGCGCGTCCTTCTCGTCGCCGAGGACCTCCGCCGCCGGCCCCTCGCCGAAGTCCCAGTAGCGCGAGAGGCCGGTCCCGGGCACCAGGTGCGGCTCCGTCGTCCAGAAGCGGTAGTACTTGTCGATGGCAGGCCGCGCGCGCCGCAGCCACTCGCGGTCCTGCGTGCGCTGGTACACGCCCAGCACCATCTCGGTCAGGAACGGCGGCTGCGAGCGCGTGAGGTAGTACGTGCGGTTGGCGTTGAGGATGGTCCCGTAGTGGTCGATCTCGTAGAGGAAGTTCTCGGCCATGTCGCGCGCGCGCTCGACTTCGCCGTCCTGGAGCAGCCCGACCTGGATGAAGTAGCTGTCCCAGCCGTACATCTCGTTGAAGCGTCCGCCGGGCACGACGTAGGGCCGCGGCAGGTAGAGCAGGCCGTGCTCGGTCACGGCGGGGCGGGTGCCCGCCCCCAGCGTGCGCAGCTCGATCTGGGCGAGGTCGGCCGCGGCCATGCTCGACTTGAGCGCCGACTCCACGCGCGCGCGGTCCTCGTCCGCGGGGAGGTAGACGGGCCAGGGGCGGCCAGCGGCGTGCGGCATCTTGGGATCGGGCGCGGCCTTGGCCAGGTCGCGGGTGGACCGCGTCAGCGTGGTCCAGCCCGACTTGATGTAGGCGCGCACGGCGGCCACGCGCGTCGGCGCGAGCAGGTCGCCGTCCTGGGCGGCCACGCGGGCGCCGAGGGCGACGGCCAGGGCGACGAACAAAGCGGGGCGCGGTCGCGCGGGCATGACAGCGGACAGGTTAGCGGAGGGGTACGGCCTTGTCCATCGCGCGCGGGCCGACGACAATGCGCGTTCGGAAAGGACGGTGAGCGTGCGCATCGTCGACATCCGCGAGCGGACACTTCCCATCGCGACGCCCGTCCGCAACGCGTACATCGACTTCATGAGGATGACGGTCAGCCTGGTCGCGATCGTCACCGACGTCGTCCGGGACGGCCGCCGCGTGGTCGGCTACGGCTTCAATTCCAACGGCCGCTATGGGCAGGGCGGGCTCATCCGCGAGCGGTTCGCGCCGCGGCTGCTCCAAGCGGACCCGGAGAGCCTGCGCGCGCCCTCCGGCGACACCCTCGACCCGGATCGCGCGTGGGCGGCGATGATGCGCGACGAGAAGCCGGGCGGGCACGGCGAGCGCTCGGTGGCGGTGGGCGCGATCGACATGGCCATCTGGGACGCGGTGGCGAAGATCGCGGGCAAGCCGCTGTTCCGCCTGCTCGCCGAGCGCCACGGCCGCGAGGCCGACCCCCACGTCTTCGTCTACGCCGCCGGCGGCTACTACGCGCCCGACAAGGGAACCGACGCGCTGCGCGCGGAGATGCGCGGCTACCTCGACCGGGGCTACACCGTCGTGAAGATGAAGATCGGCGGGGCGGGCCTCGACGAGGATCGGTGCCGGGTGGAGGCGGTGCTGGCCGAGATCGACGACGAGGGGCGGCTGGCCGTGGATGCCAACGGCCGCTTCGACCTCGAGACCGCCATCGCCTACGCGCGGATGCTGCGCAGCTACCCGCTGTTCTGGTTCGAGGAGCCGGGCGATCCGCTCGACTTCGCGCTCCAGTCCGCGCTGGCGGAGTTCTACCCCGGCCCCATGGCCACGGGCGAGAACCTCTTCAGCCACCAGGACGCGCGGAACCTGCTGCGCTACGCCGGCCTGCGCGCCGATCGCGACTGGCTGCAGTTCGATTGCGCGCTGTCCTACGGCCTGTGCGAGTATCAGCGCACGCTGGCGGTGGTGAAGGCGGGGGGATGGTCGCCGCGGCGCTGCATCCCGCATGGCGGGCATCAGATGTCGCTGCACATCGCCGCCGGCCTCGGGCTCGGCGGCAACGAGGACTACCCGGACCTGTTCCAGCCCTTCGGAGGATTCCCGGACGGCGTGCGCGTCGAGGACGGGTACGTCAAGGTGCCGGAGCTGCCGGGCCTCGGGTTCGAGGGCAAGGGCGAGCTGATTCGCGCGATGCGCGCGCTGGCCGAGTAGCCCTCCCTGGGGCGTCGTTCGGGTCGTGCTTCGCGCGGCCGTATTGCCAGATCGGTTTAACGCCGCTGCTCCGCACGACCCCTCTCGACGCCCCCCAAGCCGGCGGACTCATTCGCGCACGCGATCGAGCGAGATCTTGAGGTCCTGGGCGCCGACGGCGACGTCTTTGGCCACGCCTTCCAGGTCGCCCTTCGCCGCCACCGCGTCGCCCGACTTCGACAGGCGCGCGGTGATCTCGAGCGGACCCTTGAAGCGCGTCCCCGCGATCATGGCGTCCGCGCCGGAGATGCGGAACGCGAAGGGGAACTTCACGCCGTCCTCCCGGCGCACGGCTACGATCTGCCGATCGGGGCCGGAGCGGGCGATCACGAACAGGACGCTGCTCGAGGCGCGCTCGCGCAGCGCCGGCACGACCGCGATGGTGCCCGCCACCGACTCGGCGTCGGCCGCCACCGGCCCGGCCGGCCCCGCGCCCTCCAGCGGCGGATGGCCCGGAGGCAGCGAGCCCTTCGGGGCGGCGGTGTCGGAAGGTGCGGAGCTGTCGCGGGAGGTCAGCGGGCGGAGCGTCGCCGCGGGTGCGGGCTCGGTCTCGGGCGGAGGAGCGGGACGCTCGCTCCGGCACGCGCACAGCGCGGCCGCAAGCGCTACGGCCGGTAGCGGAACACGCGCGGTGGGCACGGCGTCATTCTATGCGATGGCGCTCTCCGTCCTCCGGACCGCGGCCCCGTCCACGCGGCCCGCGTCCGCCGCGACGAGCGCGCTCAGTCCCCACATCACGACGTGTGCCTGGCGACGGAGGAGGTCGAGGATCTCACGCTGCTCGCGCGGGAGTCCGGTGGCCGCGGCGAGGAGGTACTCGCTGTACATGAGGACGGCGCTGGCGGCGGGGCCGACCCTCCGCGCGACCGACGCCGCGGCGTCCTCCGACACGGAGGGCTCGACGGAGTCGCGCGCGGTGGTCGCCTCGGCCGCGATCCTGTCCGCGCCGCGGTACAGCCCGCTCGTGTCGTACTCGCTGGCATGCTCGCCGTTCATCGCTTGCTCCTGTCTCATGTCGGCAGTAGGCAATCCAACGGGTGTGCCGACCGAGGCGGCATGCGAGCACACCCATCAAGTCGCTCGCCTGACTCGAGATGAGGCTCTCGAGTGAAGGCCCGGGAGCGGGCACAGCGGTCCTCGTTCCCGGAAATGTCTCCCGACGCCAGGGCTGATTTCCCGGACACCCTTGACGCCCCGGGTTCGCCCAACACACGATGCGAGACAGGCGCGCCATTGATCCCACTTACATGAAGAAGCCGCTCGTCCTCCTGCTTGCCACGCTCGCCGTGCTCTCGGCGGCCGTTCCTCCGCGGGCCGCCGGCGCTTTCGACCGCGCGCCGCATGCCGTCGCGCGCGCTGATCGCGCGACGCGCGACGCGCTTCTCGATCGGCAGATCGCCGCCGTCATTGACAGCATGGACCGCACGGGCCGCCCGCCTACCGGCGTCGCGCAGGGAGGCCGCCGCGCCGGGCGCCGCGGCGTGTTCGAGAACGCCGAGGGGCGGCTGCCTGCGCGGCCGCGCGGGTACTACACGGAGACGGACGTGTGGCCCCGGGGCCCGGGCGGGCGCGGCGGGGAGCGGCTCATCTTCGGCAAGGACGGCGAGGTGTACTACACCGGCGACCACTACCGCACGTTCCGGAGGGTGCGATGAGCGGCGCCTGGGTCGACCCGCGCACGCTGCTGCCCGGGTTGCGCGGCCACCGCGTGCACGTGGTGGCCGCGGCGGAGGAGGGCCGCCTGCGCGCGGCGCTGGCCGCCGCCGGCTTTGCGACCTTCACCCTGGCCGGCCGGGGGATCGCGAACGAGAGCACGCTGTTCGACGAGATCGCGCGGGCCTTCGACCTGGGCGACGACTTCGGGCGCAACTGGGACGCGCTGGCCGACGCGCTCTCCGACCTGGAGGAGCGCGCGGCGCCGCGCCTGGCCGTGCTGTGGGTCGACGCCGACGCCAGCCTGAAGGCGGACCTCCAGGCCTTCCTCTCCGCCGTTGTCGCGCTGGTCGCCGCCGCCGAGGACCTGGCCACCGCGGACGACCCCGACCGCGCGAAGCAGCTCGAAGTGTTCGTGCTAGGCGCCGGCGCCGGGTTCCCGGGCGCCTGAGCCGGCGGCGGCCTCGGCCAGCAGGCCGTCCAGCTTCTGCACGAAGGCGCTGCGCGGCAGCACGGTCGTGCATCCCGCCCTAGCGGCCTCGCGTCCGCGCTGCGCCTCCACGTGCGAGAAGAAGCCGACCACGGGAAGGTCGGCGAGGTCCGGATCCGCGCGCAACGCGGCGAGGGTCTCGGCGGAGGGCAGGCGCGGCGAGTCCAGGTCGAGGATGACCAGGCGCGCGCCCGCGCGTGCCCCCTTCACCGCGTCGGCGGCCGTGCGCGCCGCGATGACCTCGACGGCGCGGCCTTTCGCCGCCTCCCGGATGCGGCTGAGGAACATCAGGTCGTCGACCAGCGCCACCACCGCCGGCACCGCGCGCGTCATCCCGCCGTCGCGACCATCACGCGGTCGCGGCCTTCGGCCTTGGCCCGATAGAGCGCGGCGTCGGCGGACTTGAGGAGCGCCTCCGCGGTGGCGCCGTGGTCGGGGAAGACCGCGACGCCCACCGAGATCGTGATGTGGCCGAGCGACTGGTGGCCGTACTCGACGCGCAGCCGGCCCGCCTCCTCGCGCAGCAGCGCCGCGCGGTGCTCCGTGTCCTCGGCGGAGGCTTCGAGCAGGATGAGCGTGAACTCCTCGCCCCCGTAGCGGCAGGCGATGTCCTCGCCGCGGGTGTGCTTCTGCAGCAGGCCGCCCATCTCGCGCAGCAGGGTGTCGCCGGCGGCGTGGCCGAAGCTGTCGTTGAAGCGCTTGAAGTGGTCGATGTCGATCATGATGACACCCAGCGGCATGCCGCGGCGCTGCGCCCGCCGCAGCTCGCGGTCCAGGGACTCCTCCATGTAGCGCCGGTTGAACAGGCCGGTCAAGGGATCGCGGATGGCCTGGTCGCGCAGCCTTTCCTGCAGGCGCAGGTTGGTGAGCGCAAGGGCCACCTGGTCCGCCACCGTGAAGGCGAGCTGCCGGCGGGCCAGCACGTGATGCGGGGCCAGCGCCCGGTCCGGCCGCTCGCTCGGGTGCTCGACCAGGTGGAGCACGCCCAGC
>Ga0070698_100005747_pt1 | contig 13564 bp, 15 predicted proteins | sample KBSK1502metaG_FD_65477 | JGI IMG/M metagenome (GOLD analysis project Ga0070698, IMG submission 65477) | Corn, switchgrass and miscanthus rhizosphere microbial communities from Kellogg Biological Station, Michigan, USA - KBS K1-50-2 metaG | ecosystem: Host-associated > Plants > Roots >... | reverse complement strand
GAGGCCTTCGGATACGAGTACTTCATCCGGGTGGCCGACACGACGGGCGCGCCGCTGCCCGAAGACGATCTGTTCGCGGGGCTGCGAACCGGGGCATGACCGGTACGTGGCGAAGAGGGACCCGGCCGGCCGGAACGGCGACGAGCCGCGCGACGCTGACCCCGGTACCGCCGGCGACGACCGGGTAACCGCCGCCGCAGACGAGCTGTACAGCGCCGATCCGGCCGAGTTCACCGACCGGCGCAAGGCGCTCAGCGATGCGGCGCGGGCCGCGGGCGACACGGCGGCCGCCAAGCGGATCGCCGCGCTGCGCAAGCCCACCCGCGCCGCCTGGGTGGTGAACCAGCTGGCCCGCGCCGACCCGGGCGCACCGGACCGGCTCGCCGGGCTCGGCGCCGCCCTGCGCGAGGCCGAGCAAGCCAAGGACGGTCCCCGGCTGCGCGAGCTGTCCGCGGCGCGCGGCCCGCTCGTCGATTCGCTGACCGCCCAGGCGCTCGCCGCCGCGGGCGTGGCTGACCCGCCGTCAGGCCTGCGCGAGGAGGTCAACGAGACGCTGACCTCCGCCATCGGCGACCCGGAGGTCGCGGCCGAATTCGCGGCCGGCACGCTGACCCGCGCCGCCCAGTGGGCCGGCTTCGGGCTGGCCTCGTTCGGCGACACCCCGTTCGGCGCCGCGCTAGGCGACGCGCCGGCCACGGACGAGGGCGCGGCCACCCGGCGCCACTTGCGCGCCGTTCCGTCTGCTGAGGTCAGCGCCCCGGCGCCCGCGCCGGCCCGTGCCGGGTCACGGCGCGGCGTTCCCGGCCGGGTGTCGGAGGAGGAGCAGGCGCGCCGCGCCGAGGCGGAGGAGCAGCGGCTAGCTGAGGAAGCAGCACAGCGTGCCGCTCAGCGCCGCCAGGCTTTCGAGGATGCCGAACGTACGGTTACTTCGACCGCGGCAGCCGCCGCCGAGGCCGACGCGGCGGAAGACCAGCTCGAGGCGGAGGTCCGCGACCTCGAACAGCGGCTCACCCAGGCCCGGGAAGACCTGGCCGCCGCGCGGATGCGCGCCCGCCGTGCCGAGTCCGCGGAACGCCGCGCCCGCCAGGCCCTCGACCGCCTCCCCGGCCCGGAGTAAGCCCGCCCGGAGGCACCACAAGCCCCGGCCACCTCGGCCCTAAGCCTCCTGCGGCTCACGCGATTGGCGGTGTGGCCCACAGGTGCGGATCTATTGGCGCTGTGGGCCACACCGCCAATCGGGAACTCAACGGGCACGAAACGCTATGAGCTGAATCGATGTACGACCGGTTACTCCGGTGGCATTGTCACTGGCATGGACCTGGGCTTTGGCGGGGAGGTAGCCGACCTCTATCAGAGGTACCGCCATGGATACCCCTCCGCCGTGATCGACATGCTGGCCGAAACGTTCGGGCTGAACGCTCAGGACATGGTGGTCGATGTTGGCTGCGGAACCGGCCAGCTCACGTTGCCGATCGCCCACCGGGTGCGTGCGGTGATCGGCATGGACCCCGAGCCGGACATGCTGCGGCGAGCGCGCCACGCTGCCCGCGACGCACAGGTATCGAACGTGAGCTGGATGCTCGGTGCTGATACCGACGTGCCAGCGCTGCGGAGCCTGCTCGGCGAGAAGTCGATCGCCGCGGTTACCATCGGCCAGGCCTTGCACTGGATGACGTATGAGGAGCTGTTCCGATCCACCGGTTCGCTGATACGCCGCGGCGGCGGCGTCGCAGTGGTGACCAATGGGACGCCGTTGTGGCTCCATGAAAGCGACTGGTCCCGCAGCTTGCGCGAGTTCCTGGCCCGCTGGCTGGGCACCAAGCCCATTGCCGCATGCGGGACCGACCAGCAAAGCCAGCAGCGGTATCAACACGCGCTGACGATGGCCGGATTCGAGGTGTCGTGCGCAGCATTCGACTACGCGGCAGAGCTGACCTTCGACCAGCTGGTCGGCGGCATCTACTCGGCGTTGCCGGTGGATCGGCTGCCCGCCCCAGATCAGCGGGCAGCCTTCGCCGAGCAGCTTCGCCGAGCCGTGGGCCCACATGAGCGGTTCACCGAACCCGTCCATGTCACGATCCTGACCGGCCGTATTCCTAGGGTGTGAGCATGGGAGCCGCCTATTGGGGCTCCAGGGGCTGGCCGCCCAGCGGGGTTACGGGTGGGCGGTGGTGACGCCGGCGGACTTGAGGTGGGCCGTGTTCTCTGCGTCGAGGGTGGCGTAGGCGGCGTTCTCCCCGGCCGCGTACTCGACCTGGCCCGTCTGCCGGCCGTCGAGGTCGGTCTCGGCCTCGTAGACGATTGTGGCGTTGCCCTCGAGGACCGGGAGCCAGGCGCCGTCGCGGACCCGGATCGACGCGGCGGCGACGCCGCCCGCGTTCCGCACGACGAGGCGCTGGCCGGGGTCAAGGCCCGTCACCCGCGAATAGGCGGCGCGGGAGGCGACCACGCCTGAGCCGCAGGACGGGGTCAGGCCCGCGCCGCGCTCGAAGGTGCGGACAAACACCTCCGGGTCCGCTGAGGCGGGAGGGGCCGGGTTGGAGGTTGCGGCTCCGGCGTCGAGCGGCAGCAGGAACGAGACGTTCGCGCCGTCGGGGAAGACCTCGTCCGCCCGCTTTCCCGCCTCGATCAAGTCGGGCTCGGAGTACTCGGCCACCACGGCCACCACGTGCGGGTTAGGCACGGTTACCGCGGTGAAGCCGCCGAACGGCGCGGGCGGCGGCGCGGCGAACCGCACGGCGGGCATTTCGAGCAGCACCTGCCGGACCCCCTCTGGGGTCGACGACGCCCGGCGCACCGTGTAATCGCGGCCGCCGCTGGCCACGACCTCCGCGTCGGTGCCCCGCAGGTCCAGGATCAGCCTGCCCAGGCCGCGCATCCCGTTCCCGCAGAACTCCGCCACGGAGCCGTCGGGGTTGAAGAACCACGCCTGGGTGTCCGGCGCGCTGGCGTCGTAGAGGTAGATCCCGTCGCTGCCGCCGGTCCACGCGTCCCGGTCGCACACTCGCCTGACGAACTCGCGAAGTGCGGCATCCGCCGGCCATGCCGACGGCGTCGCGTCCATCGCGAAGATCTCGTTGAGTGACCCGTGGGTCTTGACCAGGCGCATCGGTAAGCGAGTTTAGCCTGAGTGGAACCACGAGGCCGTTCGGGATGATGAGAAGCCGCAACCACTCACATGCCGAAAGCCGGATACGTCGAGAAGCGGGCGCCTGCCGCGAAGTTCCTGACCGCCACCCGAGCGCGGTCGATCATGTTCGCGGGCAGCTCGGTCAGCGGAAACCAGCCGAAGTCGCTGTAGCTCTTCGTTGGTCCCCCGGTCTCGCCTTCCCAGCCGTCCGCGGTCAGGAAGAACGCCATCCGGCCCGCGCCCGACACGTCGTGCATGACGTGTGCGAGCACCATCCGTCCCGGGTCGAGAAAGATCCCGACCTGGGCGTCCGCCACCCGGACGGCGGCCTCCACAAGCGTCTCGCGCTCGGCCAGGCGGCCGGACGGCGGCTCGTAGGCGCCGTCTCCGTACCCCGTGTTCGCGCGTCTGCCGAGTAGCACCTCTCCCTGGTTGAGCAGCAGCAAGTGCACATCAACAATCAGCTGAAAGTGCCGGCTGTGCCTGGCCGCGTCAGCGGCCAGCGGCTGAGTGAGGGTTCTGGTCATGGCTCGATGTCCTGCCCGGCTCGCCATCGTATTTCCCCGGTCCCCGGAGCGGTTTCCCGCGTCCCCGGAACAGGTACGGTACAGCGGGCGTCCTGTGGATCGCCATGTGCGTAACCCCGCCGACGCTGTGGATCTCCGCCTCCTAGCCGGGTAGTCGGCTGTGGACTACCTGAACGCCGAGCCTGCAGGTGCATGGGTTGGACGCTGTGGAGGTCAGCTGACCGGCTGTGGACGAACAGCGGCGGAAAAGTTTCCCGGCTTCAGCTCTCGCCGCGCTCGCGGATCGCTTTCAGCTCCTCATGCATCCGGTGCACGACCATGAACAACTCGAGCACCATGCGGTACGCGCCAAGCGTCAGCACCACCAGGATCGGGTCCACCACGAGCAGCGTGAAGAAGCCGCCCGCCGCGCCGCCGTACTTGAAGCCGAAGCGGAGGAAGATCAGCGCCCAGATCACCGTCCAGATGGTGACGAGGACGTAGATCACCTTGATGATCTTCGGGGTGACGAATGAGGTGAAGCTGAAGTCGAACAGCGAGCCGAGGAAGCCCTTGGCGTCGCTGCTCCGCTTTGCCCCGGCCCCGGCCTGCTTCAGGCCGGCGACGGCCTGCCAGTGTGGCGCGGGCTGGCCCTGCTGCTCCTGATAGGCCTGGTCGCCGTATGCCTGGTCGGCGTACGGGCGGTCTTGTCCGCCGTAGGCCTGGTCCTGGACGGTGTACGCAGGGGGGGCGTAGCCGCCTTGCTGGGCGTAGCCCTGACCGTAGCCCTGCGGGCTCTGCGGGCTCTGCGGGCTCTGCGGGCTCTGAGCGGTCTGGGCGCCCTGCCCGGACTGCGGGTAGGCGTATGTCTCCTGCTTCTCGGCAGGCGGCGCGCTGAAGGCCTGCCAGGACGGACGGGCCTGGTCTTGCTCAGACGACTGCCATGGGGGATCTTGCGGCTGACCAGCCAACGTCTTCTCCGTGGGGGTCTTGGTCCTCGGGGTGGTAAAAGTCGGACCTCGTGTTGTTCCGTTACCCTACCCCGTCCTGTTGCAGCACACGGGTCATGTTGCACCGGGGCGCGATGAGTTTCGCGGGCTCCTGTCGTCACTACTGGAACGATCGTTCACGCGGGAGCGGCGGAACACCGGATCGATTCCAGGATACCATTTGAACGAGTGTTCCAAAAATCCACGGAGGGTCCAGTTCGATGACACAGGTACGAGTACTGGCAGGGACGCGCAAGGGTGCGTTCGTCCTCACTTCTGACGGCAAGCGCGACAAGTGGTCGGTGAGCGGGCCGCACTTCGGGGGGTGGGAGGTGTACCACATGAAGGGCTCCCCCGCCGATCCGGACCGGGTGTACGCCTCGCAGAACACGGGGTGGTTCGGCCAGCTGATCCAGCGTTCTGACGACGGGGGCGCGACTTGGCAGCCGGCCGGGAACGACTTCGGCTACGCAGGCGGCGACCCGGGCACGCACCTGTGGTACGACGGCACGCAGCGGCCGTGGGAGTTCAAGCGGATCTGGCACCTCGAGCCGTCGCCGGACGACCCGGACACGGTGTACGCGGGCGGGGAGGACGCAGCGCTGTACAAGTCGGCCGACGGGGGCCTGACTTGGACGGAGCTGACCGGCCTCCGGGTGCAGCCGTCCGCGCCCGGCTGGCAGCCGGGCGCGGGCGGCCTCTGCCTGCACACGATCATCCTGCAGAAGTCGCGGATGTTCGTCGCGATCTCCGCGGCGGGCACGTTCCGGTCCGACGACTCTGGCGAGACATGGCGGCCGGTGAACCGCGGGCTGCATTCTGAGGGCATTCCCGACGAGGACGCCGAGGTGGGGCACTGCGTGCACCACGTCGAGGCGCACCCGTCCCGGCCGGACACGCTGTACATGCAGAAGCACTGGGACGTGATGCGGTCCGACGATGGCGGCCTGTCGTGGACGGAGGTCAGCGGGAACCTGCCGACCGACTTCGGGTTCCCGATCGGCGTGCACGCGCACGAGCCGGACACCATCTACGTGGTGCCGATCACCAGCGACAGCCTGCACTACCCGCCGGACGGAAGGCTGCGGGTGTGGCGGTCGAGGTCCGGCGGCAACGAGTGGGAAGAGCTCTCGGCCGGGCTGCCGGAACGGGACTGCTACGTGAACGTCTACCGAGACGCGATGGCGGTCGACACGCTGGATTCGTGCGGCGTCTATTTCGGCACTACTGGCGGGCAGGTGTACGCCTCAGCCGATTCAGGCGACTCGTGGGCGCCGATCGTGCGGGACCTGCCCGCCGTCCTGTCGGTCGAGGTCCAGGTCCTGTCATGACCTCCCCCGGCGCCTCCCCTGGCGCCGCGCTGGGCACGCAGGTGCGCGTGGTGCTGCCCGCGCACCTGCGGAACCTGGCCGGGGTGCACGGCGAGGTCCTCGTGTGCCTCTCGGTCCCTGTGCTCACCCAGCGGGCGGTGCTCGACGCGGTCGAGTCACGGTACCCAGTGCTCGGCGGCACGATCAGGGACCGCCGTACCGGCAAGCGGCGGGCGTTCATCCGCTTCTTCGCGTGCGAGCAGGATCTGTCCAACGAGCCCCCGGACGCGCCGCTGCCCGACGCGGTGGCGGCGGCGATCGTGGCCGGCACCGAGCCGTTCCTCGTCGTGGGGGCGATGGCCGGCGGATAATCACCGGTGTGAGCGAGCTTTCCGGCGCCGGAGCCGGCGCGGACAATGGCAAAGACAGCGAGGCGGGCGGTGGCGCCCGTGACCGGACGTTCCTCGTCACCGGGGGCAACACCGGCATCGGCCGGGCGACCGCGACCGCGCTGGCCGTGGGCGGCGGCCGGGTGTACATCACGAGCCGTTCGGCCGAGGCGGGCGCAGCGGCGGTGGACGCGATCAAGTCCGCCGCCGGCTCGCAGGCAGTGTGGCTGCTGCCGCTCGACCTAGCGTCGCTCAACTCGGTCCGCGACTGCGCGGCGGCGTTCCTCGCCAGGGACGAGCCGCTGCACGTGCTGGTGAACAACGCCGGGGTTGGCGGGCAGCGCGGGATGACCGCGGAAGGGTTCGAGCTGCACTTCGGCGTGAACCACCTGGGCCACTTCGCGCTGACGATGCTGCTGCTCGACCGGCTGAAGGCGAGCGGGTCCGGCGCCCAGGGCGCGCGGGTCGTCACCGTGTCGAGCGACGCGCACTACGGCGCGCCCGGCATCGACTTCGACGCGGTACGGCGCAGCACGCCGTCGTTCACCGGGCAGCGCGAGTACGCGGTCTCCAAGCTGTGCAACGTGCTGTTCACGCAGGAACTGGCGCGCCGGGCCGCCGGTGTGTCGTCGTACGCGCTGCACCCGGGGGTGGTCGCCTCCGACATCTGGCGACGGGTGCCGTGGCCGGCCCGCGCCATCATCAAGCGCCGGATGCTCACCGTCGAGCAGGGCGCGGTCACGTCGGTGTACTGCGCCACGTCGCCCGCGGTGGCGGCGGAGAGCGGGCTCTTCTACGACAAGTGCGCGGTGCGCGCGCCCAGCCGGGTCGCGACGCCGGAACTAGCCGAGCTGCTCTGGAAGCACAGCACCGAATGGACCGGCCTCGGCTGACCGCGCGGCGTCACGGCGCGGGCGCTCCGGCAGCGGGCTAACGCCCCGCCGGCTGAATCCGCAGCCACGCGACCTGCTGCGCGGCCCAATTGGAGGCTGTTTGGGCCGCGGGTATGTCGGGCGACACGATCCACGCCAGTTCCAGGCCGCTGAGGAACGCGAGCAATTCGGCCGCCTTCAACCGGGGGTCGACGTCCGCTCGCATCTCGCCGCGCTCGATGGCCTTGCCCAGCGTGTCAGCGATCCGCTGGACGGTCAGCTGGTAATTGCCACGCAGCCGGGGCCGTAGCGGGCCCTCGTCCGTGACGTTCTCGGCCAGCAGGACGGCGAGCAAGCCCACGATCTCAGGGTGGTCGGCCCAGCTGCGCACGATGTCGGCGACGATCCAGAAGATGTCCAGGCCAGGGTCGGGGCCGTTCCGCCATAGCTGGGTGTCTTCGAACCGGTCGCGATTGTCCAGGACCGCGTTGAGGAGTTCCTCCTTGGTCCCGAAGTGGTAGACGACCGCCGCCTGGGACACGCCAACCTCCGCAGCGATCTCGCCAAGCGTGGTGCCGCGGGAACCGTTGCGGGCAAACATGCGCGTCGCGGCCTCGATGATGCTCTTCTTGCGCGCGGCCCCGCGTGACGATGGCCGCTTGGTGACAACCTGAGCACTCGTCATCGGCCGATGGCCTCCCTCGGGTGGCATGTCATCTCGTTCCGTCTACCATCCATCCTAGACAACTGACTGACCAACCAGTAATGTCATATCAAAACTGACTGACCAACCAGGTAGTAAATGACATGAGTCGCGCCGAACCCCGCGACACCTGACGACGATCGCTGCGCTCCTCCCCGCTGTACGCCTGGAGACTTGATGCCCGAACTGGCCGATTCCGCGACGCCCGTGCCGCACGACGAAGTGCGCCGCTACTTCGAAGACGCCGGCCCGAACCCGGCGCCCTGGACACGCGACATAGCGGCGCTGCGGCGCGAGACTCGCGACGAAGCCATGGCCGTACGCGGTCACCTGGAGTCGGTCGCCATGGTGGAGACGCTCAGCATCGCCGGCACTCTGTCTCGGCTGTATCGTCCGGCCACGCCGCGGTTGCGCGGCGGCCCCGGCGGCAGCCAACGAGACGGCTCCGATCGCGACGTCCTGGTATGGCTGCACGGCGGCGGCTGGATGCACGGTGACCTCGACTGCTATGACGGGGTTGCGCGGGCCTTCGCCAACCGCGCCGGGTGCCCGGTCATTGCCGTGGACTACCGGCTCGCCCCCGAGCATCCCTTTCCGGCCGGATTCGATGACGTGTGGGCCACCGTCGAGTGGTCGGCAGCCAACTTCGGCCGGGTGGCCGTCGCGGGCGATAGTTCCGGCGGGAACCTCGCCGCAGCCGTCGCGATCAAGGCGCGCGACCGGAACGTGGACCTGGCCGCGCAGGTGCTTGTCTATCCGGTGGTCGAAAGCCGTACCGACACGGAATTCAAGCGCTGGTTCCGTGCCCGGTACGGGAGGTTCGCCAATCAGCCGGACTTCGGGCCGGCCACGGCCGACCGCATCAATTACATATGGGAAACGTACGTTCCCGATCCAGCCGCGCGGGACTGTCCGTACGCGTCGCCGGCGCGCGCGGACACGCTGCGCGGGGTCGCGCCCGCGATGATCATCACCGCGGAACACGACATCCTGCGCGGGGAGGGGCAAGACTACGCCCGGCGGTTGCTGGCCGACGGAGTGCCGGTAGCGCTCTGCGGCTACCCAGGCCAGATTCACGGATTCTTTCAAATGCGCGGTGTCATGTCAGCCGCGCTGGACGCGATGAACCTCGCTGCTGATTACCTGAAGCGTGAATTCGGCCGCTGACACGATGAAATTCAACGCCAATTCCTTCGGTTAGTAAAAGGAGTCGCTATGAGAAGCGGCCAGAAACACCCTGGCAAGAGACGCTACCGTGCGGCACTGGTTATCGGGATCGCATCAGGCGTGCTGGCAATCGCGGCCTGCGCTCCCGGCGCCACGTCAAGCTCCGCCGGGGCCTCGCCTGCCACCGCCACCACCGCTGCCACCGCCATCGGTACCGCGCCGGTGACTCTGAACATTCTGGTCTCGACGCCGGACGTTCCGTTGTTCGACGCGCTCGGAAAAGCCTTCCAGGCCAAGTACCACAACGTCACCGTCAAGGTCACCAGCGAAGACTTCAATACCCTGGTCACGAATACTCCCCACATCCTCTCGGGCAACGACGTCCCCGACCTTGTCCGGATCGCGTCCTTCGGCAACCTGGTGACGGACCGGCTGCTCGCCGACCTGGACTCCTATGCCGCGGCTTACGGCTGGACAAACTGGCCGCAGTCGCAGTTCGCCTCCACCCGCGTCGCCGCGAACGGAAAGGAGCGTGGCACGGGGGCGCTGTACGGGGTGGGCCCTGGCTTCGGCCTGACCGGTATCTACTACAACACCGCCGTCGCGAAGCGCATCGGAATGACCGAGCCGCCCGCGACGCTGGGAGACTTCGAGCAGTTGCTCGCCAAGGCCAAGAATGCGGGACTGCAGCCTTTGCTGATCAACGGCGAGGACGGCGGAACTGTTTACCCGCTGCAGAACCTGCAGATGGACTACGCCGGCTCCGCGCAGGCGGTACAGAACTGGAATTACGACATGCCGGGCGCGGATATCGACAGTTCCGCTACAATCAAGGCGGCGACCACGCTCCAGCAGTGGAGCAAGGAAGGCTATTTCGCGTCCGACGTGAACAGTGTCGACCAGACAAAGGCGCCTGCGGATTTCGCCGCGGGACAAGGCGTCTTCTTTCCCAGTGGGAACTGGCAGGCACCCGGTCTGGACAAGGCCGGATCCGGCAAGTTCGGATTCTTCCTCTTTCCCCCGGTCACCGAAGGCCACCAGTTCACGGCGATGACGGCGGCGGACACCCTGGCGATACCGGCTAAATCGCCACATGTAGCGCTGGCCGCCGCATTCCTGAACTTCATCCAAACCGACGCCCAGGCGCGCCAGGACGCTGTTACGCTCGGCGGCATCGTTCCTGCCGGCCCGGCTAGCGCGCCGGTGGTGCAAGCGCCGGAAGGCTCGGTCGTGGCAGCGACGGTGGCCGCGTTCCAGCAGCTCTTGAAGAGCAACGGCCTCGTCGACTTCATGGCCAACGCGACCGCGTCCATCGAGGTGAACACGCTCCTGCCGCAGACTCAGCTGCTGCTCGCGAGCAAGACCTCACCGTCGGCGTTCGCCTCGAAGATCCAGTCCGACTACGAAAGCGATCTCGGGAGCTGACGGCTGCGTCGTGCTTACGAAACCCTCATCGACGGCGACAGCGACGGATCTGCCGGAAGCCGGCAGATCCTCGCGCGGCCGGCCGCGTGCCCGCACGCCACGGCGGGCACGCGGCCGCGCATGGAGCGCGCTGCCCTGGGTCGCTCCCGCGGTGCTGTGCTACGGGGCGTTCGTGCTCTACCCGCTCGGCCAGTCGATTCAGTACTCCTTCTACAACTGGGACGGCATCGGGACCGCGACGCCGGCCGGCCTCGGCAACTGGCGGGCCATCTTCACTCAGCCGGAGCTGCTCAGCTCGATCGTCCATGCCTTCATGCTCATCATCTTCTACACGGTCATCCCCGTGGGCCTCGGCCTGGTGGCCGCGAGCTTGATCCGGGAGCTGAGACCGGGCCTCTTCAGTACGGCCGCGCGGACGATCCTGTTCGTCCCGCAGGTGCTTCCACTCGTCGCCGCGGGCGTCGCGTGGACGTGGATGTATTCGTCGGGCGGAACGGTGAACCAGGTCCTCAGCGACATTGGGCTGGGCCGGTGGACGCGGGCCTGGCTCGGCGACTTCACGTTCGCGCTGCCCGCCGTCGGCGTGATCGGCGTGTGGGTGATGCTCGGCTTCTGCACATTGCTTCTGGTGTCCGGGATCGGCAAGATCGACCCCTCTCTCTACGAGGCGGCCCTTCTCGACGGTGCCGGGCGCATGCAGCAGTTCCGTGCCGTGACGCTGCCTGGCCTGCGCCAGGAGCTCGTCGTCTGCACGACGTTCACCGTCATCGCAGCGCTGGCGAGCTTTGATGTCATCCAGGTCTCCACGCAGGGCGGTCCCGGTTACCAGACCATGGTTCCCGGGGTCGAGATCTACCGACTCACCTTTCTCGATCAGCGGCTCGGCCAGGCGTCCGCTCTCGCGGTCTTCCTCACCGCCCTGGTCCTGCTCGTGATCTGGCCGATCCAGCGGCTCGGGAGGAGAAAGTGAGCTCGACCGCGACCAGCCGCGGCGACCGGGTGACGCGAACCGCGGTGCTGCTGGCCATGATGGTGTTCGCCATCGTGCCGCTGCTGAGCATGTTCACGGCGGCTCTCGCGCCCCAGGGCAGCACACCGCCGGGGTTCAGCTGGCCAGCCCACCCCCACTGGGGCAATTTCGCCGCCGCGTGGAGCGCCGCGAACCTGCTGCCGCTCTTCCGGTCCAGTGTCCTCATCGTGTTCGGCGTCGTCCCGGTGTCCGTCGCCATGGCAACGGTCGCCGGGTACGCGCTGGCACAATTCCGGGTGCCCGCGGGCAAGATCATCTACGCGTTGCTCGTGGCCGGCCTCACCATCCCGTTCGAGTCGCTCATTACCCCGCTGTACTACGATCTGCAGGGATTTGGGCTGCTCGGGTCCCAGCTCGCGGTCATCCTGCCGCTCATCGGCCTGTTCATGCCGTTCGGCGTCTTCTGGATGCGAGCCCACTTCCTCAGCACCGAGACGGCCCTCACGGAAGCCGGCAAGCTCGATGGCGCGTCGGACTGGCAGATCTTCCGCCGGATTCACTTTCCGCTAGCCAGGCCGGCCATCTCCGCGCTGTGCATCCTCTTGTTCCTCGCGACATGGAATCAGTACCTACTGCCGCTCGTGTTCATCGACGACCCGGCCAAGCGCACTGTGGCGGGCGGGCTCGGCGCGTTCCAGGGGCAATACGGAACCAACACCGCGCTCCTGTGCGCTGGTTCCCTGCTCATCATCGCGCCATCGCTGCTCGTATTCCTCGTCTTCCAGCGCAGCTTCGTCAAGGCCCTCCTGCAAGGAGCGATTCGGTAGCCGGAATCGGGCAGCCGGAATCAGGTGCCGAGGCGAGCTTCCGCGCGCAGCGGCTCGAACAGCTCCACCGGGTTCCCAGACGGATCCTCGATCATCACCTGCCGGGTGCCGATCCCGTCCACGATCTCGTTGCGGAACGTGACGCCCGCGGCGCGCAGTTTCCCGGCGGCGGCCGCCAGGTCCTCCACCTGCAGCATGAACCGGTTCCAGCCGCCGGGTCGCTGCGTAGTGCCGTCGGGCATCGGCCGGGACCCGCCGCCCGGGTGACCGGCGGGGACGGGCGCGACCAGCACCAGCCGCAGGTCGCCGTGCGTCAGCATGGCGAACGCCGGGTCTGGATGCATCAGTTCGCGGAAGCCGAGCCTATCGCGGTAGAAGGCGATGGCCGCGTCGACGTCGTCGACGATGTAGCGAACGCTCACGGTGCTCATGGTGGTAACGGCCTTTCTTGATAGCCGGCGGCGGGCTCGTACAGCTCGACCAGGTTTCCCGCCGGGTCCTCGATCAGCGCCTGCCGCCCGGCGATGCCCGCGCTGACGTCGGCGCGGACGCGGACGCCGGCCGTGCGGAGTTCCGCGACGGCGGCGGTGACGTCGGCGACTTGGAGGGTGATCCGGTTCGATCCCCCCGCCGCGGGCACGGTGCCGTCCGGCAGCGCCCGGCCGGCGCCGGGCAGCCCTGGGACGCTCAGCAGCAGCCGGAAGCCGCCGCCGTAGAGCATGGCGAAGGCCGGCGCGGACCGCAGTTCCTCCTCGAAGCCGAGACGCTGACAGTAGAACTCGATGGCGGCGTCGAGGTCCCCGACGAAATAACGGACGGTGGGGTTGTCGCGCACGCGTGCGGCGATCGGCGCGCCCTGCGGAGGTTGCGAGGCGGGCTGGCTGCTCACGTGGCGTTCGAGCGCACCGGAGGCGACCAGCTCGTCGATCGCGGCCGCCCGCGCCTGCATCTGCGCCTGCATCTGCTCCGCGTTGTCCAAGGCGCGCTGGATCGCCAGGCCGATGTTGCCCACTTCCTCGGAGGTGCCGGTGACAGCCTCGTTGATGCGGGTCTGCGCCTCGGCGGCGGCGGACGTGATCCGGCGCAGCAGGGCGGCGGTGAACTCCGGGCGCGGGTCGACCGGAACGACCGACAGCCGGAGGGCGTCAAGCGGGTCAGCGGCCATCGCGCCCCTCCTCCCCGTACACGGTGCGCAGCGCGGCCCGCGAGCGGGCGAGCAGCGTCTCTGTGGCGTGCAGGCTCCGGCCGAGATGCGCCGCCACGTCCGCGACGGGAA
>Ga0070698_100005742_pt1 | contig 13568 bp, 7 predicted proteins | sample KBSK1502metaG_FD_65477 | JGI IMG/M metagenome (GOLD analysis project Ga0070698, IMG submission 65477) | Corn, switchgrass and miscanthus rhizosphere microbial communities from Kellogg Biological Station, Michigan, USA - KBS K1-50-2 metaG | ecosystem: Host-associated > Plants > Roots >... | reverse complement strand
ACCAGCCCTGAACCGCCGGATCCACCCTTTGCTGTTAGGGCCCATTCATTTGCCATAAAGATACCATTCTTTATCATCCGTCCCAACACATCTGCCATCCAAATCGCGTTGTAATAAGAGTCAGGCGTGGCTTCGCCCCCTACTGGTCTGCCATATGATGAGTTGAATTCTGTAATTGCAATAGGTAAGTCCCGGCCCGTATATTGATGGACCAATTCACGAGCACGGATAATAATCTTATCCCACTCCTGCGCATTTTCTCGCAGCTCATTGATAGATGGAGGACCGGATACCCTGGTACTCGGGAAAGGGTAACGGTGAAACGAAACGATATCGACGAGATCGCCGTTTGCCTTCAAAAATTCAATGAACCATTCTTCATCTCTTGGCCCAAAATTTGTAGTTGCACCGGGCGTAGGGTCAAAACTGAATTGATTGATTTCCGCACCGACGAGTTTGATAGTCGGATCAACTTTCTTCATCGCTTCAGCAAAAGAACGCCATTCTTTGTTAAAGCGCTGAACGTCATATGATTCCCCTCTGGTTTTTAGTTCAGCATCGAATAAGGTTGGTTCATTTCCGATCGACCAATATTGAACATGATATTTTTTTTCAATGTTGGTGTAGCGGACCATCTCAGCGGCTTGTTCGGGCGTTCCATCCAGCAGGCGGACATGGAAGATGGCAGTCGCGCCAACTTTGTTAGCAAAATCCATAAATTGATCGATCTGCAAATGAGTAACATTATTGCGATCACCCCATTCGCCAGCCGGGAATCTGAGAATCTTGATGCCTGAATCATAAGCCTGCGGAAGCATATAAAAGGGAACGGTCAGCCAGGGACCATAGTTTGATCCATAAATCAATGGACTGATTGGTCCGAGAGATATGGATGGGTCCACAAATAATGTGCCCGGAACAGGAGTCGGAATGGCGGTGGATGTGGGAAAATTCGTTGGGGATGGGATAACAGTTGGCGTAACGGAAGCAATCTGCGTAGCGGTTGGTGTCAGAACTGCTCCACATCCTGCAAGGAACAGAGAGATCAAGGTTATGATAGTCACAGTGCGAAGCATATGAGTCTCCAAAACTTTTTGTAATTTTATATCACCCATACCCAAAATAAAAAGAGCATCCCTTTCGAATGCTCAATTCAGTTTGGATTTTGCGTAACGTCAGTTTGTATAATTCAGATACTTCAAACCGGAACCGGTATTGAATAGAACGATCCGTTCTTCGGGGTGCACCCAGCCTTGTTGAAGGAGCCCTTTTAGCGCGGCCAGGGTTGCGGCGCCTTCGGGAGCCGCAAAAATTCCCTCCATGATCGCCAGTTGTTTTTGAGATTCAAGAATTGATTTGTCGCTGACAGCAATGGCCGTACCTTCGCTCTCATAAATATCTTGAAGAATAAGATGATCAGCAAAACTTTTAGGGACTCGGAGTCCCGAAGCAATGGTATGTGCATTTGTCCAAAAATCACAGAACGATGCTTTTGCCTGAAAAGCTTTGACAACCGGCGCACATCCATCTGCCTGCACGGAGACCATGCGTGGTCGTTTCGAATTTTCCAACCAGCCAAGTTCTTCAAGTTCAGCAAAGGCTTTCCACATGCCAACCAAGCCTGTACCACCACCTGTGGGATAGATGATGACATCGGGCAGTTGCCAGTCAAATGCCTCTGCCAGTTCGTACCCCATCACTTTTTTCCCTTCCATCCGATAAGGCTCCTTGAATGTGGAGACATCGAACCAGCCTTCCGCGCGTGCTTTTTCACCTGCCATTCCTGCTGCATCGCTGATCAAGCCATCTACCAGTACCACCTCCGCGCCTGCCATGCGGCTTTCTTCAATGTTGGCAAATGGCGTATCTTTAGGCATAAAAATATGGGCGCGCAAACCTGCCCGCGCTGCATACGCTGCCATTGCACCACCAGCATTTCCGGCTGTGGGAATGATCACCTTTTCCACGCCCAGTTCCTTCGCTTTGGAAACTGCTGCAGCTAGCCCGCGTGCTTTGAATGAGCCAGTTGGGTTAGCGCTTTCATCCTTGACATAGAGGTTTGAAAGCCCCAGGCCTTTTTTCAGACGGGGTAGAGGAAGCAGCGGAGTATCTCCTTCGCCAAGAGAGACTTGATTTTTTACATCCAAAACAGGAAGCAGCTCGCTCCAACGCCACATCCCTTTGGGTCGACGAGAAATTTCATCACGATCCACATGTTGCTGAGCGCTTTTTAAATCATAAATGGATAAGAGGGGTGACTGACACAAGGGGCAAAAGGTGTGAAGCTCTTGATAAGAATATTCCTTGCCACACCCGGAACATTTCAAATGAGACAAACAGGATAAAGTCATTGATTTAGAAGATGTAACTGCATTTGGAACAAACTCTGCTCCATCCGAATCTCTGTTTTTTGAGTTCATCATGATGATCTCTATGGCATCGGAACGAATGCTTCAACACGCGCCCATAGTTCACGAATATTAATAGGTTTGGACATGTATACGTCACAGCCAGCCTCAAGCGCCTTTTCGGCATCGCCTTTCAGCGCATTCGCCGTGATCGCAATAATCGGAATCGAATTGAGTTCGCGCTTGTTGCTGGCACGCAAACGCCGCGCCACTTCGTACCCGTCAATATCTGGCAGGTTAATATCCAGCAGGATCAAGTCGACCTGCTCGTTTTCGGCAGTTGCAACACCATCCATACCTTTCATAGCTTTTAGCAGATGGTAGCCACGTGCCTCTAACGCGCGCTGGACCAGCATCATGTTATCTGGATTGTCTTCGATATATAAAATGTTATGTGTCATTGTGTGTTTCCTCGTGTTTCCTTCCAGACCAAAGCCTCAACTGTTTCCAGAAGTTCAATGATATTAATGGGCTTGGACATATACATATTACAACCTGCCTCGCGGGCTTTCTGAGCGTCACCTTTCAACGCATTGGCAGTGACGGCGATGATCGGCGTATGGGCTAACGGGCTTCTTGCACTAGATCGCACGCGGCGGGCAACTTCATAACCATCAATATCAGGCAGATTGATATCCAGCAAAATCAGGTCTACGTTTTGGCTTTCTGCAATAGATAGTCCCTGAAGACCAGTCTTGGCTTCGATCAGATTATAACTGTCCGATTGAAAGATTCGCCTGATGAGCGTCATATTATCGGGATGATCTTCGATACACAGAATATTCGGTTTCATATTTAGCCTCTTTGTCCTTGTGCCTCGTTTGATTCCTCAATCACGTTGATCACCTGATCTACGAATTTTCTGGTGGGCAATGAACCTTTTTGATACACAGCCTCAATATGCCCATTCAATCGTTTTCTTTCTTCCGGCGTGATATCCTTTGCACTGACAACAACTACTGGGATATCCTTCGTGCGCGGGTCGAGCTTGAGTTCTTCTACGAAACCGAACCCATCAATACCGGGCATCGTGAGATCAGAGACGATGAGATCGGGCAATTTCTGACGGGCCATCGCCAAACCTTCCCAGCCATCTTTTGCATGGTGGACACGATAGGATTTTCGGCCTTCCAACAATCGGCGGATTAGCAAGGCATCATCAGGATTATCATCGACCAACAAGACCGTTGTAGCTTTTTCATCAAGGTTTTCAATTGCAGCTTGCAGGCCTTCACGTGGGGCAGGGGATTGATCCTTGCTCAAATGAACATCTACAGCCCATTGATCGCCGAGTACGTGTTTTTCGACAGGGAATGTATGACCTGTGCAATTGACTACAACTTTTTCATCCGCTTTGATCGCGCCATTGCGGATTAATTTTTCGAGTCCTGCGAAGGCGACAGCAGTTGCCGGCTCGACAGCCATTCCCTCGCTTTTGGCGAGTGAGCGCATGGCTGCAAATGATTCTGCATCTGTCACAGATTCCATCTCACCTCCGAAATGCTGTGTGATATTCCATAAGTACGTGTAGACATTACCCGGATCACCCGTCGACAGAATGATAATACTTGTATCTGGAACAACAGGACTCGCTACATCTTTACCTGCTTTGAAGGCATTGACCATTGGCGCGCAACCTTCCGCTTGAATAATCCCCAATTTGGGGATGCGATCGATCAATCCCATGTTGAACAATTCTTTAAAACCCTGATAGACACCTAAAGGTCCTAGGCCTCCACTGACTGCCTGTATATACCAATCAGGTGCGTGCCAGCCAAGCTGTTCGATAATCTCATATGCAATCGTCTTCATTGACTCACGTGAAGGGATTGAAGTCGCACCGCGATCAAGCAGGAGATGACGACGTTGTGCGAATTGGGACGCAATTTGTTTTGTTTGATCGTAATTGCCGCTGACTCGAATGACTTCCGCACCAAACAGCGCCGCTTCACGCAATTTTTCCTGCGGTACAAGGCTGGTCATAAAAACCCAAAGTTTTATCCCAGCCCGGGCACAAGCTGCAGCATAGGCAACGGCTGCATTGCCAGTGGAAGCGATCACAGCTTCGCGGATGCCACCCTCCAGCATTGCTGCAACCGCGCATGCCGCTTGGCGATCCTTGAAGGAACTGGTTGGTCCGTAACGTTCGTCTTTTATATAAACAGAATTATGCCCAAGGCTTGGGGTAAAGCGCTGCGATAGCCAAAGCGGAGTCCCGCCAGCAGGGTAAAGATCCAAAGTTGATGGATTGCTCAGCGGTAAGACATCCTGATAGCGCCACATATTTGAGGGTCGATTGGGAAGACCACGAAGAATTTCTCGCTTGAACGCCTCATAGTCATAGCGTGCCTCGAGCCATTGTGATTCGCAGTGTTTGCAAACAGCGGGAGTGAGGGGTTCGTAGGGCTGCTCATTACCGCAAAGATTACATTCAAGATATTTGGGCATTGCCATACTACTTTTCCTGCTTTTCAACCATTTCAGAGATCTGGGCCTCCAATGGTAATTCTACATAGAACGTGGTACCTTCACCTTCGATGCCGGTACTTTCGGCCCAAAGGCGACCACCGTGCATTTCAACAAGACGACGGCTGATCGGCAAACCTAAACCTGTCCCACCAACTTTGCGCGTGGTAGATGTGTCTACTTGTGTAAATTCCTGGAAGACAGATTCAAGTTTGTCAGGTGGTATGCCAATACCGGTATCCTTGACAGTGATTAACACACGTGCACCTTCCAGAGGCTTTGTGCAAATACTGATCCTGCCTTTTTCTGTGAATTTGATGGAATTGTTCACGAGGTTGATCATTACCTGGCGCAGTCGTGTGTTATCGGCATAAATTTCGATCTCCTGATCCGAGTTCTCATCAATGAAGAGTGAGAGATTCTTTTCGCTTGCCAATGTGGATGTAATATTAACTACCTCATCAAGAACATGATGAACCTTGAATTTTTCAGGATTCAAGTTCATACGTCCAGATTCGATCTTTGCCATATCAAGTACATCGTTAATGAGATGCAGAAGATGTTGCCCATTTTTCTGGATCAGATGCAGATCGTTATCCATATAGTCGGTGAGATTTCCATCCAGGCCTTCGAGCATAACATCAGTAAAACCAAGAATGGAGTTCAAGGGCGTGCGCAACTCATGCGACATGTTGGCGAGGAAAGAGGATTTGAGGCGGTCAAGTTCGCGCAATTGGGTCACCGTTGCAGCCTGCTCCACATAGAGACGGGCATTCTGGAGAGCAACTGCCACTTGCGATGCGAGCGTGGTATAGATGCTGGCATCTTCAGCAGAGAAGCCTTGCGGGTTGTTTGATTGCACGTCGAATACACCCAATACTTTATCACCCACAATCATTGGTACAGCCATTTCTGCAAGGGTTTCTGGGAGCAATGGATTGGGTAGAAAGCCGGGTTCATTTTTCACGTCGTTCACAATAATGCTCGAGCGTTCACGGGATGCGCGGGCTACCAGGGATTGCTCTAAGTTCATTGGGATGGCATGTTCTTCGGCAACCAATTTTCGCCCGACCTCGCCGGCGCCAGCCGCGAGGAGCAGTGTATTCCATGATTCGTTAACTAGATAGATGTGGGCATGATAGAGTCCAAACTGTTCCTTTGTAAGGTCCACAACAATTTGCAACAAACGATCTGGTTCCAAAGTCGTTGCTGTAGTAGTACTGACTTCAGCCACAGTCTGCAACTCAGCAGCACGTTTGGCAACCGATTCCTGAGCGCGGATTCGGTCCGTGATATCCATAAAAGTTGTCAAGATCGATGCTTGACCCTGGTAATCGAATATTCTGGCAGAAAGCATCGCCCAGAATGCTTCTCCACTGCTACGCCGGAGTTGAACGGACATATTAGAAACCAACCCCGTTGCTCGTAGTTCGGTAATGAATTTTTTTCTATCATCCAGATTAGCATAAAAGTCGGGCGCCGGTTGATTGATTACCTCTTCATAGTTGAATTGAGTCACTTCAATCGCGGGTGGATTGACAAATGTGAGATGATTGTCTGATACCCGCGTGATTACCATCGGAATAGTTACCGATTCCAAAATGATCTGAGCACGTTGGTGTGCCAGGCGAATCACCTCCTCAGATTTTTTGCGTTCGGTGATATCTTCGGCAACCCCAAGCAAATATTTAGGCTTGCCATCCACACCGTAAATAGGAGCCTTACGGGTGTGCATATAGCGCATGCCCCGATGCGCTGTGGCGAGAGTCTCCTCAGGGATATCAAGCGTTTTTCCACCTGCCAATACCTCGCGGTCCTTTGATGTGAAAAAATCCGCTTCTTCTTTAGGGAAGAAGTCATAGTCATTTTTTCCAAGCATCGCTTCTTGAGAGAAGCCAACCAATTCTTCTGCCGCCTTGTTCCATCGTAGAAACCGTAAATCTTCAGCATCTTTTACAAATAGCATATGGGGCAGACTCTCAATCACCGAATCGAGAAAGGTTTGCGTTTCTTCAAGCTCAAGGGTGCGTTGCTGTGTTTGCTCCAGTAGTCTCAAGTTTTCAATGTGTCCACTTAATTGATTGGCGATTGCTGCCACGATCTGCGCGGCTTCTTCGCCTGCTCCGTTCACGTTATCAACAGCTAGTTCACCAATGGTTTCATTCCGAACGACAAGGGATTGCTTGACGGTTTGTTCTGATTGATGGTTGCCATTCCCGGAGAACGGTCGGACCTGGTTCAGGTCATAAATATAACCATCTGAGTGATCGCGATTTTCGAAGAAGCTATCCCAGCCTTCACGAGTCAATCGGCGTGACACTTGTTCCGCTTCAAAGCGATACTGTTCGGACTGAGCTAACAATCGCAAGTTTTCAATATGGCGGGCGAGCAGGTCAGCGGTAGCCTGAGCAACTTGAGATTCGTTTTCTGTCCAGAGGGTATCGGCATTCTTTGCTAGTTGAATCATGCCAACCTCTGCGCCAATGATCGAGATTGGGACCGTAAGAGCTGAGTCATTCTGGATCGATTGGGACGATTCCACAGAAATGACCTTTTCTTGGTGGAACGCATAGCTCAACTGTTCGCTTCGCTCAATCGCGTTTAAGAATTCCTGCCAGCCATTTTCAGTCATGCCACGAATTTGGGCTTCCAGGTCAGATTGAGCCTCCTGTGCTTGTGCATAAAGGGCTGCATTTTGCAGGGCAATAGTCAGCTGGCCGACCAGGGCATTGAACACAGGCAAGGCATCTTGTGAGAAAGTTCCCGGGTGTTCACTCTGCAAATCCAATACACCCAGTAGCTGGTCTCCGGCATGGAGTGGCAAACACATTTCTGAGCGTGTGTTGGGAAGTAAGGGATTAGGACGGAAACTCGCAGATTGCGCAGTATCAGATATGATAACGACGCGTTGCTCCATAACAGCAACGCCGTTGAGCGATGCAGTGTTCACTGGCAGATGGAAACCACGTTCGATGAGTTTTTGGCCTGCTTCACCTGTGCCAGCGCGCAAAATTAGATTCTGTCTGGCATTATCCAGCAAATAAACTTGAGCGTAGTACAAATCAAATCGATTCTGGATAAGTTCTACAGCCTCTGTCAAAATCACCTCAATATCACGGACTTCAGAGATGCGTTGACTGACTTCGGTTGCCAGAGTTAAGTCGCGCGTGCGGTCAGTAAGTGCGGTTAACGTTTGGCCTAGCCGATCAGCCATCGTATTGAATGCGGCAGCGGTTTGTCCGACCTCATCGCCACTAAGTACCTTCGCGCGTGCTCCCATGTCGCCAGTCGCGAGGCGTTGTGCCGCTGAGGTCAGGCTTTGTAGTGGTCGGCTGATCGCACGCATAATAGACAAACCAATGACGAAAGCAACAACTGCAGTGATGAAAACAAGACTTAACCCAAGAATCAGACGGCTGGTCAATGCATTAATACGCTCCTGAATACCAATTTGTAGAGCTTGTGAGACGCTATCGTAAAAGTTTTCCTGAGCGGACATCATTTGTTGTCCATCAGTCAATAATGTTTCGGGATCCGCGCTGATATTCGGTGGGGCAATCACCTGTTGTTCTACACTATCCAGGAAATTCAACATTGAGGCGGAGTAATCTGAAAGAGCAGCTTCAATCAGAGGCTGCATCTGACCGGATTTGTTGGTTTGTATGGCGACGCCAATATTGGTGTTCAAAGCCTTAAGATTGGCACTAAGCCGACCGATGAGGCTCGTTAATTCAGCGCTTTGCTCAGGCGTCAACTTGTGTGCACGTGTTGCCTCGTTGCTTAAAGTCAAAATTTGAAATAGCAGAGTTTGGTTTTCAGGTATTTTCAGCAGCACTGCATCCATAGTGTAGTAAGTATCCAAATCGGGATCGAGGATGAGATAGGAGTTATTACCAACCTTGAAAATCAGCTCTTGAATATCTTCTACGAATTGGGTCTGTTGTGTAGCCATGGCCTGTCGTTGTGCTACGTTGCGCTTAATCGCTTCCCACTCGGCGCTTAATTGTGAAGGTTCATTACCCAATCCTAAAGTCATACCATTACGGGCATGAACCTGGGTGAATTTCTGCAATGAAAGCTCCACTTCGGTCTCGCTGGCTTGCAGATCAGTCGAGGAAATTTCGTCCAAATAAAATCTTCCAGCTTCAATTTGATACGTTTGAACATCATTCAAAAGATGAACCAACGCGTAGAGATAGTCCGCGCCGCGCAATTCCTGATAACCATAGTTTTTGATATGTTGCACTTGCTCATTAACCAATGGATAGAAAACCAGCAACGGAAGCAGGAACAAAAAACTGATAATGATAAACTTGCGTGGGTAGCTCAAGTGGTTGAGAAAAACAGCTACCTTGTTGAGCGTTCCCTGAAACACTTTGTGGTTTGTTTGGTCAGGTGAGGGCGAAGCAACAGTTTCGTTGAACGTCATCCTCGTTTGACCAACAGGTGTAGGTTGTTGGTTAAGTTGCTCTTCCAATTCTGCGACGCGGGCCTTAAGTGCTTCCACTTGAGTAATATTCATGTGCGTAGGCGGTGTATCCTGCTCAGAGAACAAAGTATCATACTGCCTTTGAATATTCTTGGTTATCTTATCCTGACCATGGTCAGATTTGCGAGTTTTTGCCATAAAATCAACTCCTCAAGAAGAGACTAGTTGGCCTTATGGCCATCATTCGATAGGCGTTGCGCTTCCAAAATGACTCGAGTATCCTTGGATCCAAGTGCGCGCCCCAATTCCCGTACAGCTACCTGTAAAGCGCTTTCCACAGTAGTGGTAGTCTGGATTTTCTGGCCAATAGAAGCGATCAACGCTTCGCGTGCCACTTTGGCTTGCACTTCGGCATATGAGCGGGCGTTACGTACTGCGACAGCAACCTGGTTCGCGATAGCTTGTAACAGGACAGCATCTTCCTGTTTCAAGCCGCCTGTGACATCATGCTGCACATCCAGAACGCCCAGCACCTGATCGCCGATGGAAATCGGTACTGCAACCTCTGATTTTGTCTCGGGGAGCAAGGGATTAGGCAACCAGTCTGGATTGGTGGAAGTATCAGGTACCAGTATGAAGGTGTTGGTCTCTGCTGCCCGGCCTACCAAACCTTTGCCCTTCGAGAGTTTGTGACCGCGCGCCAACATGGTTTGTCCGACTTCACCTGTACCACCGGCCATCACCAGTTCATCACCTGCATCATTAATAAGATAAATATGAGCATGGTAATAATTGAAAGCTGATTGAACTTGTTCAACCACTTCAATTACCAATTGTTGCTCATCCAAAATGGTCGAAAGACGGCGGCTGACTTCAGTGGAGGTAGCCAACGCTTTCGTGCGGTCTGCCACGCGTTGTTCCAGCGAACCAATCAACTCACGCAATTGAGCAGTCATCTTGTTGAAAGCTGTAGCAAGGGCGGCAATTTCTGTTGCCCCACCCACGGCAGCCTGCAATTGGATTTCACCATCTGCAATGCGGGTGGCTGTCCCTGTTAGATTAACCAAGGGTATTGCCAACTTGCGTGCTACGATAACTCCGGACAAGCCTGCCAAAACAGCGAATACTAGCATAGTAGCAATAGAGAATATTAAGGACTGAATGATTGGTTGATAGGCCTCGACCGTTGGTAATTCAGTAATAACAGCCCATTCAGGAGCACTTAGAGGGACATAGGTTCCCACAACAGTCTCGCCAAGTAAACCAGTGTAACTTCCAATTTCTAGCGTACTATCTTTTGATTGAGATGCATTCTCGACATATTCTTTCACTTCGAAGATTTGCTTCACATTTTCACCGCGTAGTACGCGAGCGGTGTCTCTAGAGGCGATTAGGTTGCCTTCGCTGTCCACTACATAGACGTAACCTGTATTGCCCATCTTGAGTTGATCCACCAGAGTCCACATAAACTGCAAGTTCACTTCTGCTGCCAGGGTGCCATGGAAATCCCAAATATTTACAGGAATTGCTAACACCATCAAGGGTTCGTTGGTAACATTGTCAAAATAGATTGGGCTAATGTATCTTTGGCCCTGTTCAGTAGGATTCGATACCGCTTTTTGAAGTTGTGCATTGAACTGTTCGGATAATTCGAGTGAAACCCGTGAAACTTGAGCCGCTTCTCCTTCAGCCGCGTTTAACAAAATCAACTGTCGGAAAGCTGGCTGGGTGGCAAGCAGGCTTTCAAGAATTAACTTTCTCTGCTGCGCCGAGCCATTGGGCAGTTCGAAGATTTTGGTTGTGGCTTCCAGTACTTTATATTTTTCTTCGAAGAATCTGCTTACCTCATGGCTGGCGTTTTGAGCGACGAGTTGCTGTTGTTCGACAACAGTTTCCTGTTGTTTCTGAATATTGGAGTAAAGTGTAAAACTACCATTCACAAAGAGGATTACCACACTCAAAGCAAGAAAGGCAAGGGCAAGCGTAGTTGTCAGGCTCTGTGCAGATCGTGGATTGTTTGTATTAGCTTTCATAATTCACCTTAATCAAATCTATAAATCAGTGCGGAGATAATAGCCTATCTCCATATTGGTTTTGGTCTCAAGCATCGTAGTGCTGGAAAAGAGTAGGCACTCATGTTTGTGTTCAATGCACATGATTTTCTCCTTTATTGATTGTTCCCAGTGTTATATAGTATTGTTTCGGACATCGCTTGTATTGGAGACCCAGTCATACAGATTGGCAGGGTGACTGTAAAACAGGAACCTTTTCCAAATTCACTTTCAACCGTTACATCGCCACCGTGCTGCCTAACAGTGGATTTCACAATGGCCAGCCCCAAGCCATTGCCTTCGATCTCATCATGACCGTTATTCCTCACGCGGTAAAAACGGTCGAAGACATGCAACAGATCAGAGGCTGGGATCCCATACCCAGTATCTTTGATCTTGATATTCACCCTATCTGATTCGCATTCGAGTGAAAGAGTGATCGCTCCTTCATTGGGAGTGTACTTAATTGCATTACCGACTAGATTCCTTAATGCCTGAAGCAATAGAAGCTCATCCCCTTCGACCGTGGAATTGGTTGCTGTTTGATTAAGAGTTAGGCTTTGACCCTTGGCTTGTGCCTGGGGAAGGAATTCATCTACAAGCTTGATTAACAATAGGGCCATGTCCATTGACTCATGTTTTGTTTCGACGCCGAGATCCATCTTTGCGAGGTCAAGCATGTTTTCGACCAATGCGCCCATCGTTGCAGAAGCACTTTGAATGCGTTGCACAAAATCGCCTTGCATCTCGTTGAGTGGTCCTGCCTGTTTGAGAAGATGACTAAATCCATTGATAGAGGCGATCGGATTTCTCAAATCATGCGATGCAGTGGCAATAAACTGATCTTTCACCCGTTCAAGTTCTTTGAAGCGTGATACATCGTGCAGGACAACTACACATCCGCCTTCTTGAACGGGAGTCATAGCAGCAGAGAAAACGCGTTTATCAGGCCACTCAACTTCCCCTGAGAAGGACGCGTTGCAAAGTCGGGCTTGATCCAGTACTGTGAGGAAGGAGTCATATCCCGAACCGGAGGTCAGTTGCTGGCCGAGCTTTGCATGATAATTTGTGAAAAGTTCTTGTCCCGCAAGATTAACCAGTGAGAGACGGTTCTCTTTATCGAACATGAGGATGGCGTCTGCGGCGCTTTGCAGGACTGCGGCGAGACGTTGTTGTTCATGCGCCATCTTTTCATAGAGTTGGGCATTTTCGATGGCAATACTTGCCTGACTGCAAATTGCCTGAAGCAGGAGCAGGTGTTCGAGTTTGAAATAATTAGTTTGTTCGTTTGTGAGAAGCAACAAGCCAAGCAGGTGATAACGTCCGAACATTGGCACAACAACTGCGGAGCGCACGCGATCATTTTCATTCGGATCCCAGCGGGAGTCATTACAGCTATCCTCGATTATGAATCCTTGATGCGCGTCGTTTGCAATTTTAAGTAATCTCGGTGAAAACACGTATTTCGAATGGGCTCTGGGAAAAGGTTGATCGCAGCAATGGGTCTGTTGATACATGTTGTTCGGATTGAGAATCACAATGTGACCAAACATTGCCCCCAATGTCTCAACGGTTCGTTTCAGCAGGATGGTGGCGAGATCTTCGATGTTAAGCCGCGCGCTTAATTCCTTGCCAATTTCAGGCAGGAGATTGAGTTCGCGGTTTTGACGGCGGATGACATCTTCGGCTTGCTTTACGCGTAATTTTGTTTGGATGCGCGCCAGCAATTCCTTGCGGTCGAACGGTTTTGTCACATAATCATCTGCGCCCATGTTCAGGCCGGATTGGATCTCTGTTGAATCAAGCCGAGCCGCTGTGAGGATGATAACGGGAATGTGTTCGGTCGCGGCATCTGCCCGGATTTCCTCGAGTACCTCAAAGCCATCTTTATGTGGCATGTTCACATCGAGCAGAATCAGATCGGGCAAATGATTGCGAACTTTTTCAAGTGCTTCGAGTCCATTCCTAGCCTCGATGTAGTTATATCCCTCTCTTTCGAGGTAACGGGATAAAAGCGTCAGATTATCAACTTGATCGTCGGCAATGAGGATAGTGAAAGGTTTGTCTTGTAGGGATTTGATGACGGCAGGCTTGGCGTGATCCATTTCCTCGATTGCCTGCAGGATGATTTTGCAAATGCGTTCAGGGTGCACTGGCTTGATGATCACATCTCGTACTTTCAAGCGGTGCGCGGTGACGATCAGCCCTGGCACT
>Ga0070698_100005739_pt1 | contig 13570 bp, 16 predicted proteins | sample KBSK1502metaG_FD_65477 | JGI IMG/M metagenome (GOLD analysis project Ga0070698, IMG submission 65477) | Corn, switchgrass and miscanthus rhizosphere microbial communities from Kellogg Biological Station, Michigan, USA - KBS K1-50-2 metaG | ecosystem: Host-associated > Plants > Roots >... | reverse complement strand
TTAAAGAAAGAAGGAATAAAAGTGAAAAATGATAAAGTGGTTGATTTTGAAAAATTGTTTTGGAACCCTATAAAAGGATTGGGTTTTTGATCCGTTTGCGATTTTACCGGGTTGATATCAGATAAAGAAAACTCACATTCTCGCCATATACCAGCTCAACTCTTTTTCTATTTTTTCGTAATGGAAAAAAGCTGTGATATTTTTTTGGAGGCGCAGGAATGCCGTTTCGCTTTTTACCACATAATCGAAAGCCCGGTGATGCATACAGCTGATCGCCACATCTATTTTGTCCTGTGAAGATAACATCACCACAGGGATATCGGGGTTTAATGCTTTTATTCTATCAAGTGTTTCTATTCCGTTCATTGCATTTTTATCTATACCATTCAGGTGATAATCCAGGATAATTACATCAGGGTTGTGGGATAAATTTTCCACGCAAAGTTCGCCTGTTGCAAAAGTTTCGACAGTGAAGTCAGTATGATGGTGAAATTCAATTTCCAAGGATTTCAGAAATATCGCGTCGTCATCTACCAGGAACAGGTGTATTTTATTTTCGTCTTTCATGAGCCGGCGTTTTTAATCGAATTAAATTCTTCTGTCAATTCTTTACATGCCTGTACACAAACATTTTCAAGTTTTAAAACCATGTCAGGTATCCCATCTGCCTGTTGTTGTGTGCTTGCATAATCCTGAATTTTTTTTGCCATGTTTTCAAAATCTGAGCTGATGCCCATTATTAAAAATGAAGGGATCATTTTATGTACGGCTGCATACAATGAGGTCCAGTCCTTATCCCTAAAGCTTTTTTTCATTATACTAATCAAAGGGGGAGTTTGCTCCAGGTAAAGCGAGATCATTTCCATCATCAGTTTCGGATCAGATTTGGTACGGCGGATCAAATAAGCAAGATCAGTACATTTAGTCTCTTCACTTTGGCTGTTCCCATTCTTTTTATCTTCATTATATTTTATCAGCGCCGGTTTTCTTACTAATCCGATTATTTTAGTGTACAAGATTCTCTCGTCAACAGGCTTTGCGATATAATCATTCATACCAACCGCTTTGCATTTTGCCAGGTCAACGGTAGTGACATCGGCCGTTAAAGCGATGATAGGGATTTTAAAATTCATGGTTTTGCGAATGTATTCTGTCGTCTCAAATCCGTTCATTTCAGGCATCTGCAGGTCCATCAGAATAATATCATAAGATTTAGTCTTTAGTTTTTCAATAGCTATTTTTCCATTGGCGGCAATATCCTGTTCAAATCCGAAATCATCAAGCAGTGTTTTCATCAGTAATTGGTTGAGGGCAATATCTTCAACCACCAGTACTTTAATATTTTTAATTTCAGTATCCAACTCAAGAATTTCTGCTTCTGTTTCTACTTCCGCACTTGTTTTTTGAAAATTTAAAATGAAACTGAAAACAGAACCTTCATCAATTTTACTTTTCACACGAATGCTTCCACCTTGCGGTTCTATTAACTGTTTAACAATGGAAAGGCCCAACCCTGTTCCCCCATACAGTCTTGATGTACGGCTGGAAGCCTGCTGAAAGTTTTCAAAGATCTTTTCTATTTTATCTTCCGGTATCCCAATTCCTGTATCCGTCACCGCAAATTCAATGGTCACCTTCTCTTCATCTTCATCAATCAAATTAACACTTACTGTAATTTTTCCTTTTGTTGTAAACTTTACTGCATTACTCACAAGATTTAAAATGATCTGGTGTAAACGCACCGCGTCGCCAAGCAAAACTTCGGGAATTCTGTTATCGTATTCTTTCACCAGCTCTAAATTCTTTTCCTGGATCTTTGGTTCAAACATGTGAAGCATAGCAGATATGGATAACGCCATTTTAAAGGGTGTTTGTTCAAAGGTCATTCTCCCTGCATCTACTTTTGCCAGGTCGAGTATGTCGTTAATAAGCACAATTAATGCATCGCCACTCAATTTTATGGCCGTTAAATATTCTTTTTGCTTTGCTGACAGATCAGTTTTCAACAACACTTTGGTAAACCCGATGATCGCATTCATGGGTGTGCGGATCTCATGACTCATGTTTGACAAAAATTGCTGTTTCGCTTTCACAGCATCTTCTGCTGTTCGTGTAGCACTTTCGGCTTCACCCTTTGCTTCTTCGGCAATTAAGGTGGCCAGCTCAGCAAACACTCTTGCCTCTATTAATTCTTTTTCATTTCTTTTTTGTTCTGTAATATCTCTTGCCACTACCACTGCGCCAAGCACTTTTCCCTGTTCATCTTTATAAACAGACCCGTTAAACAATACATCTGTCAACTTGTGATCGATTACGGTCAGTGGATAATCTGTCACAAAACCTTTTGCGAATACTTCCTGGTAAACTTCACGGGCCTTTTGTGGTTCGGTAAAATAATCGAAGAAATTAGTGCCTGTAAGTTTTTCCCGTGTCAAACCTGTAATGTTCGTTAATGCTTCATTCATATCTGTGATCTTACCTTCCGTACTTATAGTTACCAATGGGTCATGACTTGCTTCAATAAGACTACGAGAATATTGGGAAGCTAATTTTGCAGAATTGCTGTATACTTCAAGTTCTTTTTTTGCAATTTCCCGCTTCTCTTTCTCATTGTTTTGAAAAATAATTTCTTCGTTAGCAATGACTAACTCAGCTGCCCGTTTTCCTTTCTCTTCATCTTGAAAGACAAGTTCTTTGTTAGCAATTCCTAACTCAGCTGCCCGTTTTCCTTTCTCTTCATCTTGAAACGCAAGTTCTATGTTGGCAATTCCTAACTCAGCTGCCCGGTTTCCTTTCTCTTTTTTTTGAAATGCCAGTTCTTTTCGTGCAATGATTAACTCTGCTGATAGTTTATTTTTCTCTTGTTTTTGAAGAGCAAGCTCTTTAAGAGCTATCAGTAACTCATCTTTATCCGATTTTTTTAATTTTGTCATATTCTGACTTGATAAAATTGGTTTGTTTTAATTTATTCCATTTGTCCCAAAAACTATCGGCATGACACCAATATCTTCAATCGAGCTTCGCCTTTTGTCTTTCAGTTGTTTAAAATGAGAAGGAGATAGACCTGTAACTTTTTTAAATTGATTGGATAAATGAGCCACGCTGCTGTAATTCATCTTCCATGCAATTTCAGTAATGTTCAGCTCATCATAAATGATCAATTCTTTTATCCGTTCAATTTTATGGGCAATGATGAAATGCTCGATAGTCGTTCCCTGGACCTCGGAAAACAAATTTGCCAGGTACGTATAATTATGGCTTAATTTTTCACTTAAGTAATCAGAGAAATTAATTTTAATGTTTTCATCTGAATGATGAACCATTTCAATCACTGCAGTTTTGATTTTCTCAATCAATATGGCTCTCTTGTCATCCATTAATTCAAATCCGGAGTTCAGTAATGCAATTTTTATTTGTTCCCTTTGTTCCGTAGAAATATTTTCCATGATCTCCACCTCACCTAAATCGACAACGATAAAATGCAGCCCGAGTTTTCTCAACTCTTCTTTTACCGCCATTTTACAGCGGTTGCTTACCATGTGTTTAATGAATATTTTCAAATAACTGCTCCTTTTATACCGGTATTGCTAAAGTTGAGTCATTTTACCCCAGGAGATGTTATATAATCCTTCAAATAAGTTATACAATTCACACATTAATTGAATTCAGATGAATCAGTGCAGGTTAAGTAGGGCGTGAAACAGCAAAAATTGCTTTTCTTATTCAATTTTAAATTCATGTACCAAGCCCGGTAGAAAATATGTAGTCAGTAATTTAATTCCCATCTGTATCGCTTAAGCAAAATGATTTTTTGCGAACGAGCTCCAAAAATTTCACCAGTTGAAAATTGAATGCGGTAGGATTCTCCAGGTTGGTTAAATGGCCTGCATGTTGAATGATCTTTAGTGTCGAATCCCGAATGTTTTCATGCATCTGCTGCGCAGCGGCAATTGGGGTTATTTTATCTTCTTTGCCAACCATGATAAGTACGGGAATATTTATTTCATGTAACCGGGTGCAGGTTTCTTTACGTTCTGCCAATGCATGCAGAGTATTACAAAGTGATTGTTTCGGAGTATTTAAGATCATCTCCTTTACTGTTGCAATTACATTTTCCTTTTTCGTGAAAGATTCAGATGCAAAAAGTTTTTTTATACTCTCATCAGCATACTGTTCTACTCCATTTTTCATAATGCGGATAATTGCCATACACCGGTTTTCTTTTATTTCAGGTGTATCAGCTATACATTGTGTGTCATTTAAAATAAGCCCATCAAAGCGATCGGGATATTTTAAAACTGCATTTAATGCAATATATCCGCCCAGGGATAACCCACACAGGATTGATTTTTCAATCCCTAACTTTTCCATGAGGCGGAGAAGATCGTTGACAAAAAGTTCAATAAAGAAATCATCAATACCCGGGTCAGAGTTTCCATGTCCCCGGATATCATATGCTATTACCCTGTAATTATCCTTTAATGTCTCTACCTGCACATCCCACATAGATTTATTAAAAGGAAATCCATGTATGAGGATGATAACCGGGGCATCATCAGGACCATGATCACTGTAACTGACCGTAAGGTTATTAACAAGTATCCTGATATTGTTTCCTGAGTGACGCATGGGTTGTTATTTTTCTTTATTTCGTAAACTCTTTAAACCAGTTGTGTCTGTTTTGAAACCGGTATAAAACTCACTGCATTTTCATTTGCACTTGCTTCAGCACTTATAAGTTATTCAGTAGCTTCAGAGATGGATCCGCATGAATATTAACTGCGGATCTTTTCCTTTTTACTAAAGACAATTATGATATATATTATTATAAGCATCGAAATTGTGGTAAGGATTATTCCAACGAATACAGGAGTTATTTTCATGCTATGATTGAATTTTGAACAATGCTTTCTGTTTTTTTAAAATTATAATTCACAATGCTTTTCTTTTATCTGTTTTTTTAATGATAACTTTTTCTTCTTCCTCACCCAGCATAACTGAATAAAAGGATAAATGCTGCAATCAGCAAGGCAAAAAAGAGGCTGACAATAAAACCAACATGAGTATATCGTTTCATATTTTTTTAAATTGAAATACATCCTTTATATATAAAGACACCCTGAACATATAGTTTGTTTTTTAGACTTTTAGATTTTTCAGCGAGCCTAATACTCCAAATACCTGGAGCAGCCAGATAACAACAACAATCACGGCAACTACATTGAGAATGTTCTTGATCTTGCGATCCATAGGAACGTAGTTGTTAATAAGCCATAGAATAACGCCAACAACAACCAATACAATAAAAATAGTAAGCAGGGGCATAATAATAATTTTTATGTGATATAGTAAAGGTCTGCCAACAAGTAAGCATAATTGTTACACAATCTTTGAAATATGTTACATCATTCATATATGTGCGAGCTAATCGATAAACAAATGACAGAAGAAAAAGAAACCACCCCGGATATCTGCAGGGGTGGTTATAAATGCAGGGAAAGGACTAAGTGTAATCGAATATTCGGGGCTCTAATTTACATAGGTAAAATGTCGGCTTCATAAATGGCTAGATCGTTGCTGCTTGTTTTCACATAACGTTATTGACGTTATGCTTAGCTTTTCATTTTTGTGAAAAGGGTTTCCTAATAATAGATAAAAATCAGAAGTTTTCCGTGTTTAAGTGTTATACGATTTCCTAAATAAGTTACATAATTCACATGTTTCAAGAGTTATGGTTCTTTACATTGCTTACATAACCTGTGAATCATACAACTATTTTTTTTAATTGTATAACACTCATCTGCACAAAGAGAATCATCTTCGTTAATCCTTTAATCTAAGTCGAAATAGTTATTACTTCCTGTTTTCTTTAAAGGGTTTTGCGACAACTCTATCCTTCTCATAAAATCAAAGTTTAAAAATGAAAAAAATATTTACTTTTCTTTTAGTTGCTTCTTTTTTTATTGTTGCTTCTCTTTTTGGCGGTTGCACAGCAAACCAGGTAACGGGCCGGAAACAATTGAGCCTGGTATCGGAGACGGAATTACAATCTATGGCGAAAGAAGAATATCAAACCTTTTTGACTGCCAATAATGTTGTCAGCGCAAACAGTAACAAAGATGCTGAAATGGTACGCCGTGTAGGATCACGGATCGCGGCTGCTATTAAAACATATTATGATGGTAAAGGACAAACTTCTATCCTGGAAGGATACCAATGGGAGTTCAACCTTGTAGATAATAAAGAGGTAAATGCATGGTGTATGCCCGGTGGAAAAGTGGTGGTATATACCGGCTTATTACCCATTACAAGAAACGAAGCTGCATTAGCAGTGGTAGTAGGACATGAGATTGCCCACGCAATTGCACAACACGGTAGTGAAAGAATGAGCCAGGCGTTGTTGCAGCAGTTAGGTGGTGTTGCACTGCAAGTGGCTGTGGCAAATAAGCCAGCAGAAACACAAAATCTTTTTATGACTGCTTATGGTATAGGAAGCACAGTGGGAGGAACGTTACCTTTTTCCCGCAAAGAAGAAACTGAAGCGGATAAATTCGGACTTTACTTTTCAGCCATGGCCGGTTATAATCCACAGGAAGCAATTCCATTCTGGGAAAGGATGGCTGCAGCCGGAGGAGCAAAGCCGCCGGAGTTTTTAAGCAGTCACCCTTCTGATGAAACAAGAATTGCAAATATCAGATCATACATGCCGCAAGCACTGAGTTTTTATAACCCTGTAAGAAAATAAACTGATATAGTTTATAGAAAGGCATAATACCACCAGTAATTTTTTTACTATCTCTTTATAAGAAAAAAAATGTCTCGATGCATTTACATTATATGATGAAGTGAGTAAAGCAAAATGTGTGAATGATATAACCTATTTAGTTAGTTGTGTAATACTTACCATTTTTATTAGACTCACCTTTGAAGCATAATTAAATTATTAATAAACCAGGGATAACCTGATACTTTATTTGATTAACATTTTAAACACGCATTATGAAAATATTTAAAATTTTAGTGACCAGTTTTATAATCATCGCCATTTTTTCAGTTGGATGTAAAACAATGAACAAATCACAAAAAGGGGCGGTAATAGGAACAGCCGGTGGTGCAGCAGTAGGTGCAGTTATTGGTAAAGCAGCAGGCAACACAGTATTGGGTGCTATTATCGGAGCTGCTGCAGGCGGAGTGACCGGGGCCGTAATCGGGCACAAGATGGATAAGCAGGCAGAAGAAATGAAAAAAGAAATTCCGGATGCAGATGTGGTTAGGGTAGGAGAAGGGATTGTAATAGAGTTTAACAGTAAGATATTATTTGGCTTCGATCAATCCAATCTTACAACTGATGCCCGTACGAACTTAGATAAATTAGTAGCCATTCTGCAAAAATACCCGGATACAAACATTGAGGTACAGGGACACACAGACAGTAAAGGAACTACACGTTATAACCAGAAATTATCAGAAGAAAGGGCTTCCACTGTTTCCTATTATTTATCGGGAAAAGGGATTACTACTTCACGACTCACCATTAACGGATTTGGTGAAACGATGCCCAAGTATACCAATACCACAGACGATGGCCAGACACAAAACCGCCGGGTTGAATTCCTCGTTTCTGCGAATGAAAAAATGAAAGCAGAGGCGGCGAAAGAAGCAGAAAAGACCGGAGGTAAGTAATAAAACGAATACTATTTATTAAGTGAGCTATAAAGACAGAAATTTTATCAGAATAAATCAAACGAAATAAAATGAAAACAAGAATCGGGTTAATTGTAGTAATGGTTTTAAGTACAATATTTTCCCAGGCACAACAAAATAAATCTCGTGCAGGTGGTACAAGTTTTGGTCTTCGCGCCGGAGTAAACTTTCAGAATATTAATGGTAAAGATGAAAATGGCGATAAATTGGAGAATGATATTTTAACAGGGTTTAATATCGGTATCAATGCAGAAATCCCTGTGGGCATTGATTTTTATTTTCAACCCGGATTACTATACACAATAAAGGGAGCAAAAAGTGAAGACGTTATTCTCGGGCAAACTATTAATGGTAAGGTGAAAATTTCTTACGTCGAATTGCCTCTTAATTTCCTGTACAAACCCATGCTGGGAAAAGGACACCTGTTATTAGGGTTCGGACCTTATGTTGCATTAGGCTTAAGCGGCAAAGTAACATATGAAGGCGGCGGATCAAGTGTGAGTTCAAATATAAAATTTAAAAATAAAGTGATGAACTCGGATTCAGACGATTTTGTTTATGTCAGGCCGCTGGAAGCCGGGGCCAATTTGCTGGCAGGTTATGAATTTGGCAACAGGGTTTCTTTTCAATTAAATACTCAGTTGGGTCTTACTAAGATCAATCCTGAATATGAAGGTGCAACCGATGATAAAACATCAGCCAAAAACACAGGTTTTGGTTTCTCTTTAGGTTTCAGGTTTTAAAAATAATATTATGAAAAAATTTTTATTGATGATCACTGGTTTCGTTTTCAGCTTAACCATGATCGCACAGGGAAACAGTAATGGCAAAGGAAAGGGAAAAGATAAATCAAATAATGAAAAACCGGTAATCCAAAAGAACAGCGAACAAATAGCAAAAGAAAAAAAAGTAAAAGACGAACATAATAAAAAAGTATGGGAAGGCACTTCCGGTAACAGTGGCAGCGTTCCGAAGGCATCCAAAAATCAGCCGGCCAAGGTTCGGGAGGCATTTCAAAGAGATTATCCCAATGCCACCAATGTCAGCTGGAGTAAATATCGCGGTGACTGGACTGCAACTTTTGGAAACGGAATATTCATGTCAACTGCATTGTATCATGCCAATGGTGATAGAAAAGATACCAGGACACCGGTAACAAGAAATGAAATTCCGCGAAATGTTTTGGATTCCATATTCAAACGCCGACCCGGCACATGGCTTGAAGATATTATTAAGATCGAAACACCGAACACTATCAAAGATATATTCAGGATCAAAGATATTATACAAGGAAAACCAGTGTATTTCTATTATAATAGTGATGGACAACTGGTAAAATATAACTATTGATTTTGGGGAGTAAAACATTCGAGCCGCCCGACTTAATCAAGGTGGCTTTTTTCATTCATGAATATAAACGGTTAATGGATCCACAAAGAAAATAGATATGGAAAATTCTATGTAAATTGAAGGTGGCTTTATCGTCAGCATCAGGTATTCTGACTCCTTAATAGGAATTGAATTTTTAAACATCTGATAAACAGATCTTTTGAAATTATACATAAAAAATATGGTTTGCATTCGCTGCAAAATGGTAGTGAAGGCGGAACTCGAAAAATTGGGGCTGCATTATATTGTAGTGGAATTAGGCGAAGCAGAAATTATGGAAGATATTTCTGACAAGCAGCATGACAAGTTCAAAGAGGAGTTGTTGAAGTCGGGTCTTGAATTATTGGATGACAAAAAAAGTGTGCTGATCCAGAAAATAAAAAATGTTATTGTTGAATTGATCCATTATTCAGAAGAACCCCTGGCAATTAATTTTTCTGATTATTTAAGCCAGAAATTAAACCATAATTACACTTACCTGGCCAATCTTTTTTCAGAAGTTCAGGGGACTACGATTGAAAAATTCATTATTGCACACAAAATTGAACGGGTAAAAGAATTGCTCGTTTATAATGAACTTAACCTCACTGAAATCGCCTACCTGATGCATTACAGCAGCGTAGCACATCTTTCCGCCCAGTTCAAAAAAATAACGGGCCTCACTCCATCCCACTTCAAACAACTTCGTGAGAAAAGACTCAACATGCTTGAAAACCTGTGAAAGATGTAACATTCTCTTGTAGTCTTGTAACAATTATGAATGTAAATGATCCCACCTTTATACTAGCTGTATAAAAATCTTTTTTATGACAATTTATCAATACTTACCATTTATTATGATAGCATTACTAATAGGCTCTATAATCAGTTCTCTTTTTTTTAAGAAAAAGAATTTGCCGGTCGAATTATTTGTTGAGGGGCTTAAATATGAAAATGACGGGCATTTTGATGAAGCCGTTATAAATTATGAAAATGCACTGACTGAAGTTAAAAAGAACAGGTTTCACAGCAACCTGAAAAATAAAATTATTCAAAAGCTTAAAGTATTGAATACGATTATTGAGTACAAAAAAAATATTGGGTTTACCAGATCGTACCCCTGATATTAAATTTCATTTCTGAATCTATTTCCTTATAGCAGACGGTTTTGGTTTAAGTCCCTGTTTTTACAGGGACTTCATTTTTGAAAAAAAAATATATAAGTGTGAATGATATAACTCTTTTCTCTAATTGTGTAATGCTTTCAATAATTAAAAGACTAACCTTTATAGAGTGAAAATTCCTTCACAACAAAATTTTAAAAATGAACACAACAGAATTAAAAGGAAATTGGCTTGAGCAGAAAGGAAAGCTTAAACAAAAGTTTGCAGTATTGACAGATGATGATCTGTTGTTTGTGCAAGGCAAAAAAGAAGAAATGTTAGGAAAGATCCAGGTCAAATTGGGCAAAACAAAAGAAGAGTTGCGGGAAATTATCAAAGCATTATAAGATCCGTCACCCTGTTGAAAACAAAATCAATATTTGAATTAATAATAAACAGATTTTATGGGAAATTTACTTTATATCGTTGCCGTTATTCTTATAATCGGATGGCTGCTTGGCTTATTTGCATTTCATGCAGGAAGCATCATTCACGTTTTACTTGTTATAGCTATCATAGTCATACTAATCAGGGTTATTCAGGGCAGAAAACCAATTTAATAATTTTCGTAACAACCCTGCTTTCGAAAAGGGGTTGATAAAAGAATAGTTATTAAACTAGTACCAGTGCCAATATTTCGGAAGTATAAAAATGTGTGAATTATATAACATAAACGAAAAATTGTATAACATTCATTACATACCAGCCCTCTATCTTTAATTTGGTTTTTCAAGTGGATTAAAATTTAACAAGGGCTGGATTTTTATCCGGGCCCTTTTTTTATTCTACTTACACTTACCAACGAAGATCGTTATATAAACCTTTTCAGATAAGTAAATCTTTTTTCTCACGAGCGGTAAAGTTTGAGCATAGCCCCTGTTTTCACGGGGGTTTTTTATATGATTAATGATGCAGGTAGAGCGATATCATGTAAAATAAGTATGAATAATATAACTTATTCGCAGAGTAGTATAACAATTATTGATTAAAAGAGATGAATCTTTGTATTGCAGTATTAACGATGCAAGTGTGATTTAACACTGATGCAAGTGAAAAGTAACATTATGAACAAGAAAAATCAAGATGGAAAAACTCAAAACCCTGAACTCGAGAAATCAAAATCGCATATCATTGTTGAAATTATTGAATATATGGCAAATTCTGTAGTGATAAAAACGATTATCAAAAAATCCACAGGCAATATTAGCATTATGTCTTTTGACAGTGGAGAAGGGTTAACAGAGAAGACCTCCCCGTTTGACACTTTTGTACAGATCATTGAAGGCAAAGCGGAGATCGTTATTGATAAAGAATGCAATTTGCTTGAATCAGGCCAGGGAATTATAATACCTGCGCATTCGCCTAATTTCATAAAGCCAAACGGACGGTTTAAGATGATCTCAACCATTATTAAAAGTGGTTATGAGTAATGATCTCTTTTCAAATGCATACAAATTCTAAATCTCCGGCAATAATTTTTGCCTAAAATTTTGCACCAAGACTAATGCCCAACAGCACAATCGCTTTTTTCTCATCCAGTTTAAGTGTGCTTTCTAAATTAGTTTTATAACCAATAGAAACACTTGGGGTAATAAAGAATAGATCATTAATAAGAATCATATAGCCAGTTTCGAATGATGGAATAAATATTTTTGAAGTATGCTCTTCGGGTGTTTGCGTTCCAGCCAGCAATATTTTATTTGTAAAAAGATTGACTTTTACTCCAACAAAAAAATTATGCGGCCTTAGATCTGTATAATATCGATAGCCGACCCCGACTCCTAAACCACCTTTGTTTTGATTGTAGTAATAATTTGCTGTAGGATCTCCTGCCGCATAATAACCGATCATAGCATAAAAGGAATTATGAAGTTTTGCATTAGCGGCTACATGAAGCCCAATAAACTTTCCATCTTTATACCATTGAAACTCGGCTCCAACATCAGTTGTATTATATCCTACTTCCATTTGGGCATGAGAAACAATAAAAAGAAATACGAATAGAAAAAGGGTAGTGGCTTTTTTCATGAATTGAATTTGCTACAAGATAAAAATTTATATCACAAATAAAAAACGTCCCGACTTAGCCGGGACGTTTTTTATAAAAAATATTATTTTGAATTAGAATTTAGGACAATTCAATTTCTTTAAACTCCTGTCAACGGGTTTCTTAATATAGATAAGTGAGATCTCAATGCCACCCCGTGAATTTGATGCCGGCTGCAGACTTGAAATGTTTACATCATAAGTAGCGCCAAGTTGCACATCGCCGAATTCTAATCCTATGTAAGGAATGATGGCATCGCTTACATTATTAAATCTTGCCCATGAGCCCAGGTAAACATTTACCGGGTTCTCTTCATCATAATTAAGATTTAAAGCATAGGCCCCGCCAAACATAAGATTGTTGGCATTGGCCTGGAAACTGTAATTAGCGCTGAAATGAATAGCATTAAATTGATTCATTGGTAAGCGGCCACCAGCTTGCAATGTTGTTCTTGAATTAAGATAAAACTGCCCGCCCTGGAAAGTTTCTTTCGGACGATTGATATGATACATGGAAGCGCCGAGATAAAAATTGTTGTATCCATTCGTGCTTCCGTTGTATAACACACCGGCATTTATATCCATGTATTTTACCTGCAAGCCACTTTGAGGAAATATCTCACTTGTAGTTCCTGTAAATCCTAAAGCGGTCAACTCATCTTCAAAGTCAAGTATTGCTACATTAAGTCTTTTATCAGTATATGATCCCTGGAACCCAACTCCGATCTGGTGATAACCATCTTCATCAAGTCCTTTATGATAAGCAGTGGAAAGAGAAAACTGGTTAGTGGCTAAAGCGCCATTACCATTTTGATCATTCATAAATAAAATGCCAACACCCCAACGATCAATGTCGGATAGATAACCTTTTAATAAATGAAAATCTGCTGAAGCGGTTTTAGTAACAAATGCATTGTTGATAGATGGCCATTGATTTCTATAATTTCCTGCTACGCGGAAAATACCATCAAACTTTCCTGTTAATGCAGGATTTAAAGTAAGTGGTGAAGCAAAGAATTGAGAAAAATTTGGGTCCTGTGCAAATGACACAGAAGCAAGGCCAGCAATTAGCAATACGGTTAAGAGGCGTTTCTTCATCACAAATAAATAGGAAAGTAAATGTACATTTTTTTAGAGACCTATGAAACTTAAAATTTGCTGCTTTACACCTGGCTTTTACTACCGAAAGCCAGGTCGCCGGCATCGCCCAGCCCCGGAACTATATAGCCTTTGGCGGTTAGCTCTTCGTCAATATCTCCGCACCAAATAGTAGTTGAAGGGGATTCCCG
>Ga0070698_100005738_pt1 | contig 13571 bp, 8 predicted proteins | sample KBSK1502metaG_FD_65477 | JGI IMG/M metagenome (GOLD analysis project Ga0070698, IMG submission 65477) | Corn, switchgrass and miscanthus rhizosphere microbial communities from Kellogg Biological Station, Michigan, USA - KBS K1-50-2 metaG | ecosystem: Host-associated > Plants > Roots >... | reverse complement strand
ATGGGGGAGATTTTTCCTCTGTTTGAACATGGCTTTTCAGGAATCAGCGTGAATGGAGTGAAAGTTCCAATGAGCGATTGTGCGAACGGATGTCCCATATAGCCACTACAGCTGGTTGGAGATGGCAAGCACGGCCGTGCTGAGCAAATCCAGACCTTTCGCTGCCAGGCCTGTCACATCACTTTCACTGCCCGGTACCATACCCCTCTCTACCGTCTGAAAACCCCTTCGCAGCAGATCGCTATGGTACTCTCTGCGCTGGCCGAAGGACTGGATGCTTCCGCCGCCGAACGCGTCTTCGGCTACCGTCAGACCACGATCACGACCTGGCTCTCCCGCGCAGGGCAACACGCTCAAAGCTTCCACGAGCACTTTTTCTGTCAGCTCCAGCTTCCGTATGTCCAGTTGGACGAACTGCGCACCAGGCTGCGCGACTCCACACAGGTGCTGTGGCTCTGGCTGGCCATCGATCCCCTCACCAAGATTCTTCCTGTGCTTGAGCTCGGCCCCCGCACACAAACCATGGCCCATCGACTCATCCACTCGCTCCGATAGATGCTGGCTCCAGGCTATCTCCCTCTTTTCACCAGCGATGGCTTGAACTTCTACTTTTATGCGCTCACGGCCCACTTTGGTCAGTGGCTCCAGGTGGTTTACCGAGGGCGCACCATGCGCCAGTGGCAAGTAGCAGCGGGGCTGATCTACGGCCAGGTGAAGAAATGCTACCGGCGACGCAAGCTGGTACGGGTCACGCACGTGATGCGCCTTGGAACAGAGCCCGCTCTCAAGGCCGCCTTACAGGGGTTAGGCTTCTCTGGACGGCTCAATACCGCTTTTATTGAGCGCGTGAATCTGACCGTCCGCCTGGGGTAGCAGCGCTGGCCCGCCGTACCTGGGCTACCGCACAGCAGTCCCCACCTCTGCTTGCCCATCTGGAGTGGTGGCGCGCCTACTATCACTTTGTGCGTCCTCACGAATCGCTGCGGGTAGCACTCATGCAGCCTCCTGAGCAAGGGGGCAAACGCCTGGCGCAATGTTACCGGCAGCGGACGCCCGCCATGGCAGCCGGCAGAGCCACCCGACGATGGACGGCGCGCGAGGTGCTCTCTTGCCCCTTGCCGCCGGTTTTCGCTTGAGAGCCAAGAAAGCCAGATGTGGGGAGCATGTCATGTCGCGAGGAAGTTGGTAAAAGGGCCAGCAGGAGAGGCCGGAATGAGCCTCACCCCTGGCTGAGACTGGCCTGTCCGGAGTGCCCACTGACGAAAAAATCAGCCAAAGGGCAATTGTAGAGGTTCCTAGAATTATCCACCATGTCCAATGGGAGCACCACCGATTTTCGAACGGATATCCTAAGTAGCCAGTACAGCGAGATAATGAAGGCATTTGCTCAGAGGTAAAAGAAGTCCTTCAGGCGACTTGATTACATTCTCCAGAGCATGAGCACGCTTTCATTGTCTGGATGCAGAGTTGCGAATTCGGGCCGTGTGGGAGACCAGGCAGCAAACCACTTACCGGCATGTTTTCCAATGTAGCCGGTATCTTGAACGTTAATCGTTCTAAAATAGAGGTATGGATGGCGAGATGCGGCCACCAGCAAACCTTGTCTGGTAACGCTCAACATGCGAGCGACCATAGGCAAATTGCTCCACTGTGCTACCATGCGATTCTGACGTACATTCCATATGGTAATCTGCCCATCGCCAGATGAAATAATGAGATTGGCTCCATCGGGCGACCAGCATAAGCTATATACCTGCTCGTGTGTAGCGGATTTTTGCCATACAATGGCGCCAGTATCCGCACGCCAGCAGATTAACGCGCCATCAAGGGTTCCCGCGGCGAGTAGTTTGCCATCAGGAGACCAGCGCAGGTTTCCCCATCCGCCGCACTCGAGTCCCGGTACATGCAACGTATGCCGAATGGGAATATCTTGCGCCAGCACCTGCGGGATGGTGTAGAGCAGGATACTGTTTTGCTCGCTGACCCAAAAAGCCAGTTGTCCTTTACTTGACCAATCCATACCATCTATTCCAGTTACAGCAAAGCTTGCCAGCGTAAGAGGGCGGACCGAAGACTTTTCTAACACATTATCAACAATGATTATCCTGCTGTGATCCCTGTTGCGGAAGGAATAGCGCATACTGATTGCCAGTCGATAGCCGCCGGGCGACCAACACGCCACATGACCTGTTCCTATGGACAGCTCGTTTCTTTTACGCCACTGGTTATCGAGAATGACAGGTGAGTGGCGCTCAAAGAGGCAGGCTATGTAGTTTCCGTCACGTGACCAGCATATCGATGAGGGTGAAGCGGGCAACTGTATTTCGGCAGATGATTCTGTCGCAACAGGTGGTAATGATTGCCAATCGGCCAAAATAGTTGAGACCTCAACCGGTTCTCGTTGCGCCGGTTGCGTCGAAATTTCACTTATGCCATACAGGTGATCTATATCGGCATCATCTGCACGCGCTGAGAGCGTCTCAAATTCTCGTGCTGGCTGAGCAGGACCAGCATATACGGTCGGCGCAGACGCGATTTGCTGTTCAATGGCGCTGCGCAATGCTTTGGCAAATTTCCAGACCGAGGGATAGCGATCATCCGGATCCCTGCTCAAGGCTTTCAAGATAACATCATCCACTGCCCTGGAAGTGATAATACGAGGATTTAACTGTGATGGAGGCCGGCGTATCCCCATTTTATGGAGGTTGTACCACGCTAAATGATCGCCCGAATCCATATGTAGCGGGTATTTGCCCGTTAAGAGAAAACAGGCCATAAAAGCAAGCGAATACTGGTCGGATTGCGGAACGTTCAGCCCTTCAAATTGCTCCGGAGGCATAGACCCGATGGTTCCCATACTGTGATCAGTAATATCAAGCGTCACTCGCTGCGTGCGCGCAATCCCAAAATCGCTCAGGTAAATGTGTACGATACGACCGGGCTTATATTCAGGACGCACGAAAAAATTATGCAGTTTAATATCTCGATGGACGAGCGGCCTTGCTACTGATGGAAGCTGCCCATCAGCCGATTGACTATGAAGCGGTATATATTGCCTGTGGATGTATTCAAGGGCAGAAGCCGCCTGCATAATCACATCCATTGTTTCCTGCAGTTTCCAGTCTCGCCAGGGAGGGGACTTTTCCACGAACGTTGCGAGGGAGCCTTCATCCATGAAAGGGGTGGTAATGTAGGGAACGATGGTATGAGGCAGCCGCGCCATCCCTGCGTCAAGAGCCTCCAGAATATGCGGATGCTTCAGCGAGAGAGCCAGGTCGATTTCATGCTGGAAAAGCTCGCGGAGGTGCCGATCGTTTTCAGGATCGGACGGATCATCTTTCATGACTTTGATTGCGACATAGGTCTGCTTCTCTTTATCAAACGCTTTATAAATGGGATTCATGCTTTCAACTTGTAGGCGCGTCGGATTCTCATACCGGGGGGGGAATATCAAGGTATTACTCCTCTCTTTATGCCGGGTGATTACGCAGATTGTAAGGAGCGCAACAATATCTGCTCTAACTCATGAATGCGCTGTGCCTGCGCTTGTATCTGATTCTCATATGTGATGTTTTGTCCCTTTAGCTGTGTATTTTCCACTCGAAGTTCTCTGATGCTGTTCTCTGATGCCGTGAGCTGGCTTCTCACGTTTCGATTTTCTCTCAATGCCTGGTCCAGTTCTCGATCTTTTGCGTTTATATCGCTTCGTAAATTCGCAATCTCCTGATTCTGTGCCTCTATTTGCATCTGCTCTCTACGTAATTCGCCACGTAATCCCATGATGCGCGGTACATACGATTCGCCGAGCAAAATCGAGTAGAGTTCGTGTATATATGTATCCTGCTCAAAAGGCTGGCGCAATTGCAGAAGGGTCTCTCGATTCCATCTGTTACTCATCAACAGGCCACCAAGCGCATGTTGCGCATCCATGAGTTCTTCAGGTGAAACGCTTCCTTTCCCTCTTACCGCAAGCTGGTTGATACTCACGGCTTTTGCAATGGCAAGCGAATTTCTGCTTCCATCTATCATTCCCAGAAGACCGAGAATCTGAGCGCGCAGAACTGCAGACATATTGACATTACCAAGCCGTTGCATCAGCAGGTTTTTTACCTCACTATCGCGCATATCAAGCAATAAGATGAAAGGAGTCAGCCACTCCTGCAAGACGGGGTTGCGATAGAGCATGTTGTTGGTTTGAATGAGCAGGAGATCCTTCGGCAGGAGGAGAAGGAAAATGACAATATGCATCGCGTCATTTCCGCGTCCATGCTGCTGCAAGTATTCGAGCAGCGCGGGCAGCATTCGCTTGTCGGTATCTGGCCTATCAATATCGTCGATCAGGCGCTGTAAGAGGAGGGTCGTAGCTGACAAAACCTTTGGTAAATCATCGCTGGCAAGCAGATCGATTAAAGGCTTTAGTATACCGGATGTATGCATCATACGGAACGCTTTATGCGCTGCTTCGCGTCGTGTCACATCCTTCAAAGCTTCATAAATGGTGGGCAATGCTCCTTCGGGCAATTTGCTCATTATCAAAATGGCCGCCTCTCTCACTGCTGGATTATCATGAATAATCAGCTCATTAACGATGGGAATAGCCGGGTTGCCAATCTGAAGCAGGGCTTTTATTGCGTCATTACGACGCCCGGCGATCTCCAACGATTTCGCCAATCCATCGAGGACTTGCTTGCTCCGTTCATTACCCTGTCCTGCCAGTTGCACCAGGGCATCCTTCACCCCCTCTCGCACAAGAGCATGATCTGAGGCCAACCCTTCGAGCAGATGTGAAATACTGAGATCTGCCAGCGATTGCGCCAGAACGATGACGAGAGACTGGTAAGCCCTGTTCATGCCTGGCGAGTTGGATGTTTTTCTGAAAAGAAGAATGATTTCAGGTACTATCTCAGGATGTTGTCTTGCAATTCGCGACATCACCTGCCGCGCCAGTCTACCCGCGTGGTCACCTCCACTTTCGAGTCCAGGGAGCAGGTGTGGAATAACTTTGGGGCCGAATTCAACCAGAATCTCTGCCGAGCCGGCCCCGTATTGATTGTTCTCAAGCTGTTGCACGAGACGCGGAATGGTGGCCTGATGATGTTTATGCAGGCGCGATGAGACCTCATCGCGGCAGTTCGCGTTGCCTACCGCGTGCAAGAGCGCCGGCAGACAATCATCGGGGGGCATTAGATTGACCGCCTGATGGATAAACCGGCGCACTCGCTCATGCTGGAAACAAAGGCGTTCGACCAGAAAAGGTGCCGCATCTGCACCCCTCGCCAGAAATACCCTCATGATCTGCTGTTCCTGGGCCTTGCTTGACTGCTCAATGAACGAGAGCAGTTGCATATATGGATAGGGATCGCTCTTGATATGTATCAGGGCATCACGAACGCCGGGTGTGGCAAGTGTCTCCTGGTCAACGTCCAACGCCGCCACCAGCGAGGGGAAGGAAGTCATTCCCAACTGGCTGAGAGCTTTTGTCGCTTCGTCGTAAACAGCATCGCTGGTCAGGTCCAGCGCTTCAAGCAGGGCGGCTACGACTCGTTGATCGGCAAATGCGTCCAGCGTGTGGATGGTTGTGATGGCCAGGCCATCATCATGAAGGGTGTTGCCGAGTAAAAATGTAAGGTAAGGAATGGCGTCGGCGTCATGAACGTGTGCAAGTACCTCTACAAGAAGCTGGGTACGCCCCGGGACGATAGGATTGAGTGAATCGCACACTTCAGTGACGCAGGGGCGACCGATCATCTGAAGAATTTTTTGTGCCTCGATCGCTTCTTCATAGCCCTTTTGTAGCACAACTGTAATCAGCGCTTGAACGCTTCCTGGCTGCAATAGAGTCAGTGTTTTCGCTACTCGTTTGCGTAAATTTGGCAAAGGCGTTACGATCAAATCGATCAAGGCGGGAATCGCGTCAGGGTCGCGTTTCATACCTAACACTTCGACAATGCGCTCACAATGTGTCTCCGACGAAGACTGTCGCAGGCAACGCAAGAGGAGCGGGATCGAATGTGTATCTCTATGGCTCAGGATTTCTTTGATGTAGGCTGAATCTTTTGAAGCGAGATACTCGATCAGCATTTCTATCGCCTGATCTCGCCGGGAAGGGGGAGTCTGGACTTCCCGTAAAAGCAGAGTACTTGCAAATTGTTGTATGCGTTCCGAATAAGGGAGGGAAAGCACCGGTAACAAAGCGCTCATAGTAGCCTGGCGATACGTTTCGCTCAGTGATTGTTCTCCTCGCCCCTGTATAAGAAAGTGCTCGACAACTTCCAAGAGCGCAAAGTGAACCTGTTCATTGTTCGTGCCGGGAATATGACTTGCCAGTCGGTTCAAAAGAACTTGAAGCACGAGGTCCGGCCCCAGGCGAATGAGCGCATCGCGAGCGTTGTTTCTGATGCCAGTATTCTCATTTAAAAGAAGCATTAACGGCGCTACGGCTGCCGATTCACCTGTTCGCCCCAACACATCGATGGCAGCCTTGCGCATCTGTTGTGAAACGTTTGAAGTACCGGCCGATACGCCAGACTGGCTATACTTGATTGCCAGCGGCAGGGATGCGCTTCCAAACTTGCCCAGAATATCTATCACATGAGGTAAGATGTTTATCTGAGCATTTTTGTCAATAATCTCGCTCATATGCTCAAACAACACTTCTGGAACACGTTCGCGATCGAGCTTAAGGAGAATCTTGTCGATATTACGCTTATCTAACATGGGTAAGAATGCCTGGTAGACGCCTGTGCCACCCTCCTGGGCGCATTCGTCAATGGTTTTTGCCAGGCGCTCCAGTTTCTCCAGTTTGTCAGTATGCTGAACAAACAGCTTTTTGACACTTTCTGGCAATGTAAATCGTGTCTTCGCCTGGTCTTCTACCGTGCCTAACCTGGTACCGACGCAGAGAAGACTCAAAGTAAGAGCGTTAAATCCGTAATCCTGGTTTTGCAGGCCGAGCTGAGCAAGATGATGCGTAAGCGAGACTGGATTATCCATCAAACCTGCCCAGTTGCGGATAGGCTCTTTCCAATCTGAAACGTTCTGTATCAATGCCACGCCAAAAGGAAGTTTTTGCCGGTTCAGCTTTTCGTAGGCCATATCAAGATATTCCGCCACAAAATATTCGGCAATCAATTCGTGTCGAAAGCTCAGCAGGTATCCGGAGCTGAAGGTGATGATGTTCGCCTCTTGCGCAAATTGCAGCATTTTCTCCAGCACAGGCTTTGAGAAGGCCTTCTTCCATACGTGATCTTGGGGCATAATTGTACTATCCGGCCCGCGTGGATCGGCGAGCAAACGATCTAATTCATTCGCCAATTCTCTTATGGAGTAGTTCCTTTTCGCGTTCCCGCTGCCAAGAGGGAGGGCGTTACGAGAATCCCTATTACGTCGTCGCGCAATATAGGCCACCTGGCTGAACAGCAAGATAATATCCTGCGGTTGAAACGGAGGGGACTGCCAGGCATCCCTTGCCAGTTCCCTTTCGATCAAACTGGCTATCCAGGCACGTAACAATTTACCGCGTGTATCAATGCGAGCACGATCGGTGTATGCGCTGTTGTTGATCACTTCGATCAGCGTTGCCAGCATAAGCGGATTTGTACATTCATATCGCAGGCGTGTTCTTTCAATTAAATCAAGAACCTCGTCAGCGGTATAATTTAACGTTTTGCCGGTGGCCTTGAACTCTTCGACATATTTGTTGATAAATTCCTTTATCATATCAGGACGTAACGGCCGAAGTAATCGCCTGCGAGCCAGCCCACCTCCTACCAGTTGACGGAACATTTTCTGAGGATCATTGTAGTCAAGTTCGCGACAGGTCATCACCACCTGATTTTTACTATGCTGCATGATATAAAGGAGTTCTGCGCATACAAGTGCTTGGTACGTGGCATTTATTTCGTTTAATCCATCGCATAGAAGGAGGAGCCGTCCCTGCTTCATCCATTTTCTCATATAACGGCGTATGTGTTTCGTCCCCGGTGAGGCTCCTGAAACGAGATAGCTCAGCAAGGGCAGCTCATCCAGCGAGCTGAAACTTGCGGACGGCTCCGGGCTGTTTCCAGGAGTATTCAGGAAGGCGTTATAGTCTTTCATAAAGATGAAGATGGGAACTTTGCTTTCTCCCCGCATCATCTCCGGTAAGCGCTTTAACGCCTCATACTGGCGGACTTGCAGCGATATAGTTTTACCTGCTCCCGGTACTCCGAGATACAACTGGGACTCGTTCTCGGCCAATGCCTCCTGTACTTGCTGCGTTGAAACATCGGAGGCGGTGAGATCATCCGCTTCTGCAAACTGGCTAGAAGACAGCGCAACATAGATGCGTTTCTGCTCCACTTGCTCCTTTTGCGCTTCACCGATAAAAAGCCACATGGCCCTGCGTTTAGCCATAATCAAGCGAACAAGGAGTAAAATCAGGAGAAGCAATAAGAGTATAATGGTGAGAAATTTCATCCAGGGCGCAATTACATGCTCGATATAAATGATGGTGATGAGGAAAACAACAGTGATACTCTCTCCTCCCAATACGAGAAGAGGAGCAGACAGGGAGAAAAAATTTGCTTGAACGAATATATGCGACGACTGGGGTAACTCGTCAACGTTTTCGATATCCCGATTATCCGTCATTCCAACGTACGCCTTTCAATCTACGTACTGCGCTACAGAAAACTTGCTACAAACATAGGATATCGCTGTCCCTAAACACATGAAAGGTGACTACTTCAGTATACCTCATGTTTCAACTTTATACAATCAAAAAGTTAGAAACGAGGCACGAAATACATTCAATTATGCGACATTTTCAATGAAAAACCGCTCCTGATCCTCATTCGCAAGATTAGGAGCGAAAGTGTTTGAAGGCTCCTTTATTTTCCTCTACGACGACGAAAAAAGTTAAAAATCTTTCTTTCAGTCATCGAAAGAGATGCCTTCTCCAGAGCATCTGCGAATGCCTGCACACTTGGATAACGATTTTCCGGTTGATCTGCCAGCGCTTGTAGTATCACCTTCAGGACTTTTCTAGAAATCTGCGGATTCGTGTTGAGCATTCGGCGAAGAGTATAACTGGGAAACTCTTTGCTCGCACGGGTATTCCAGTCTTCAAAGAGGCGACTTCCCACCAATAATTCATACACGACAATAGCTAGAGCATATTGGTCGCTGGCCTTGACGGGCCTTCCTGCAAGTTGTTCGGGAGCCGCGTAGGATAAAGTACCGGCAATGGTTTCCTGTGCCCGATACGTACTATCGATGCGCCTGGCGATGCCAAAATCACTGAGCAAGACCATATTGTTCTCTCCCAGTAAGATGTTCTCAGGCTTGATATCTAGGTGGATTACTCCTAGACTGTGGGCATAGTCCAGTGCTCTGGCGAGCTGTTTGACATAAACGACGATGACCCTGATATACGTCGGAAGGCCGGAGGCCAGTAGATTACGCAAAGTACCACGCCATAAATAATCCATAACAATATATGGAATGCCATCTACTACGCTGCAGTCCAGGACACGTACAATATTCGGATGCTTCAAACTGGCGATTGTGCGAGCTTCCTCCAGAAAATTTTGTACATCCTGATCTCGTAGATGCCTGTGGAGAACTTTGACAGCAACTTGCGTATAGAGTTGAATGTGTTCACCCAGGTAGACTGTAGCCTGGCCTCCACTGTCAAGTGGTCTAAGCAAATGGTAATTACCAATACGCTTATCGGTATAGTCCGCCGCTCCAGCGCTTGACCGGGGCTTTCTTGACGATACGGGCATTACACTCGGCAGGCTCTGCTCGGTTGTTCTTTCATTCATCAGCTCCTCCTGCTGGTCCGTATCATTGAAAAAACCAGGATTGATATTGCCTTTCTCGTCAAGAAGGTCTGGTTGGAGCGCGCTCAGGACAAGCAGGGCTACTTCACGCACACCTGGATCGTAATCTTGTAACAACATACTTACCGCCGCACGAGAAACCGGCATCCCTACTTGCCCGATGGCAAGCAGAGACGCTTTGCGCACGGTAGCATCTTGATCAGTGAGTGCGGATTGAAGAAGTGCATTTATTACCCATTGCTGCTGGGTTCGTTCTCCCATGGCTCCCAGCAGTTCAGCCGTTTTTTCTTTTAAGGAAGGCTCAAGAGCGAACAAATTATGTAGTAATACCTTTACCGGTAAGAGATTACCCAGGGCAGAAATTGCTGCATCCCGTACAAAGCGATGCTCATCATACAAAGCGTCGAGCAACAGCTCTGTGGGTACACGATCACCCAGCTTCTCAAGGGCTGATACAGCAGCTTCGCGTATCTGCCAATCCGGGTCGCTCAGCATATCAGCTAATTCATCTAATGGAGCATTCTCTCCCAGTGTTCCCAGTAAGTGAATGATTGCAATACAGACGAGCGATTCTTCGCGAGGAACAGATTTTTGTAGATTTACCAGTTCTCCAGTTTCTTTGCCTTCAGCGAGAGAACGGTGATGTAATTTTCCTATCAAGAGCGCAATGATAGGATCGGCCAGGACTTCTGATCCCAGCGTTTCCAGAACTTTCACAGTGGTTGTGCGTACCTCGACATGTTCATCTTTTAAGGCTGATACGAAAAGTTCCAGAGGTACCTTGCCGGACTTCCAGCGCTTCCCCAAAGCGCGCACCGCCGCCATACGAACAGCCTCATGCGGGTCTTGCAGACTCGCGCGAATAAGCGAGACTACAACGTCCCTTTCCATATCAGCTAATACTTGCAAAGCTAGTACACGTGTTTGCCAGTTCTTTTGCTTGAGTGCTTTTATCGGGTCACGAAGAGATGACTTAGCCAGACCAAGACGAATAAGGAAATTGGTGTAGGATGATGAAGGAGCGAAATTCACAGCATCTGTATCTTGCAGGTACTGATTCTTGTCTTGAAAGGGTGTGGAGATATCTTGCTGGTTTTTTTCAGGTTCCGTCATCGCTCTTCCTCCTTCTGTTTTCTTTCAGACTCTATAGAGAGCCACTCCTTTAATCTGGCACTCCTCTGATTATCTCCACGTACTTCCAGTTCATGCAGCACAAGCACTCGCAGCAATGCTGTACCACGTTTGATTTGAGCTTTGATTGCATTCAAATCCTTCTGAAGTTGCGCCGCAATATCCACCCCTTTCATATCTTCAATATAACGGAGGAAAATGACAGGTCGGTAAAGTGGGGGCAACTTGTCTATAGCGGCCAGGATTGCGTCATGCATTTCCGCAATTTCCAACGCCTCTTCTGGTTGCTCTTTGTCAGAAGCCATAAGCCATGTCAAAGACCCATCTTCGTCAGGGTCAATCGTCGTCGTTTGCAACGTTTTTTTTCTCAGTACGCGGTTGCACTCATTGGTAACAATGGTAAATAACCACGAACGCAGGTTCATATTCAAAATACGCTCTTGCGAGAAACCTCGTAAGCTCTCGCAGGCATTCGTGAGAGCGATTTGAATCACATCTTCGGCGGCTGCCATACCAACCCGTTTAGCTGCATACTGCACAAGCTGAACCCGATACCTCTTTATAACTAGCGAAAAGTGAGAATATGAATCTTGTGCCAGGAAATATTTTATTTCCTCATCGCTTTCGCTTGATGGCCTTGTTTCGTAGTCACCCATATTCTCTTTTCGCTCCTTTGTCTCGATCCTCGCTCCGTTTCCCTCTTGGAAAATGTCTATCTATCTTAAAGACGAAAGCGAGCCACAAAGTTGCAAAAATCAATATAGGCCTGGAGTGTCCGTATGAATAGTTTGTATCCTCCATTCTATAGTTACTATCTTCTCCATAAAGCTTAACTTTCAACATTTATGCATTCGTGCGAGAAGATAGCATGTCCACATCGGAGAAGACTCGCCTGGTGGAGACGAAGATGGCGAAAGGGCACTTCGCCAACACATGCACGAAGTGCCCGGCTGGCTACTTTGCAAGCGACGTAGCGGGGCCATTTCGTAATTCAGCAAACAGGGGAATAGCGCTAACACTATCGCACTCGACCAGATCAAAGTGAGTGTGCAAAGCCAGTGTCACGACCCACTCGATGAATAAGGAAAGTCCTCCGGAGGTGGTATTGCTTTCGGGCTGCCGTGGTTGATCCACAATGAGATCAATAGATACTTTATGCATATCTGTATTCCTTTCTACTGTTGTTGGTGGGTTGTCCACTTTTGAGCACTCTCCATTGTTAATCCATAAACAGCCAGAAAAGTTGCAATGATAGAAGAATCGAGTGGTGTCAGGTGGGGATGCATAAACCATCAAAAACTTCCATTTGCCGGTTGTTGGGGGGTGCGAAAGATCACAGCCTGTTCGGGGTTCATACAGCGTCCTGTAGCCCAGGCGGTGGCAAAATCCTCCTTCCCTGATTGGCTGCGGGCGGCAGCGACGGCCTGCTGGTGGCTGCGGTAGACGGGTGGAACGGGGGTGCTAATAGCTTCGCGCAGCGCCTCTGCAGCTCCCCACAGGTGGGCTGCTTGCGCCCACTCCATCTGAGTGAGAGGCAGGCTCATGACGTTTTGCTTATTTATCTTATTTTTGGCTAAAAACTAGCTTGACGTTGGGAACTACCAGAATTTCATCTAGTCTACCTTCCACTTCTTCCAGTTAAAAAGTTGTTCGCTTCCCACTTGATATTTTGCCAGGGGTACAGCGATTCACGGTAGTGGATAATTCGGATTTCTCTCCCAATGGCTTGACAGGACAGGAGACTCGCCGTATCCTTGCTTCTACAGGAGCTCTCCCTGCTCCCCATTTCAAGCAACGAGGATCTGTATGTCCCTTCATGTATGTGTGTTCCTGCTCGTGGTCTGCCTCCTGCTCTCTCTGGCACTGCTTTGGCGTCTGTGCTGGCTCCATCGACAGTCTTCCTGCTCACGAGGAGGGGCCAAGCGCAGCACGTTCCCCCGTCTCCTTCAGCCCCGCTGCCCAGACGATTGCCCCGCCTGTCGTCTCGGCCCCATCCCCTCATCGGGTGGAGAGCCAGCGCCTGCTCCTGTTCGTCCCTGGCCTGAGGTGAAAAGCCGACGGGGAGCCCCCAAATGTATACACACCGAGGGGTTTGCTTGTCCCAACCCGCAGTGCGCGTACTTCGGGATCACCGATGCTCACATCCATGCCCTCGTCGGAGATGGCAAGCATGGCTCTGTCGAGCGGATCCAGACGTTTCGCTGCCAGGCCTGCCACACCACCTTCACCTCCAGGCGCATTACTCCCCTCTACCGCCTGAAAACCCCTTCTCACCAGATCGCCGTGGTCCTCTCTGCGCTGGCCGAAGGACTGGATCTTTCCGCTGCCGAGCGGGTCTTCGGCTTCCGACAAGCCACCATCACCAGCCTTTCTCACTCGCGGGTCCAGCGTTTCACGGCGGTGGACAATTCGGACTTCTCTCCCAATCGCTTGACAGTCGCTATCGACTCTCCTTATCCTTCCTTAATAGAAAGGAGCTCTCCCTTTTCCCTATTTCAAACAGTGAGGATCTTTATGGCCCTTCATGTGTTCTTGTTCTTGCTCGTGTTCTTCCTTATGCTCTCTCTAGCGTTGCTTTGGCGTCTTGACTGGCTCCATCTTCAGCCTTCCCATTCA
>Ga0070698_100005737_pt1 | contig 13573 bp, 13 predicted proteins | sample KBSK1502metaG_FD_65477 | JGI IMG/M metagenome (GOLD analysis project Ga0070698, IMG submission 65477) | Corn, switchgrass and miscanthus rhizosphere microbial communities from Kellogg Biological Station, Michigan, USA - KBS K1-50-2 metaG | ecosystem: Host-associated > Plants > Roots >... | reverse complement strand
ACGTGCGCGTATTTCTCCGTCTCGGCGATGCGCAACTGCTTCAGCCCGGCCTTCGCCACCGTCTCGCCCAGCCCCATCCTGATGGTCTCGGGCGGAAACAGCGCCTTGAGGAACGGTTTGAGCGCGGCCGAGTACTCGACCATGCCGACCGCGGTCGCGAACCTGATGACGCGGGCGCGGTTGAAGCCGTCGAACCTGGGGTCGAGCAACGCCGTCAGGATCTGGCGCGCACGGTCCGAGCGATAGTTGAACATCAGCACGCCGTCGCCGTCCTTCATGCCCGTGTAGCCGTCGATCACGGTCGGCAGCACGAACTCATCGTCGAGACCTGCGGCGTAACCCTTGTCCACGGCCTCGGCCGGCGTCTTGGCATGCTCGCCTTTGGCGTCGACCATGGCATCGTAGCCCAGCGCCACGCGCTCCCAGCGCTTGTCGCGATCCATGGGATAGTAGCGGCCGGCGACCGTCGCGAAGCGGATCGGCAGGCCCGCCTTCAGTCCGGCCTTGATATGGTCCAGGCACTCATGCGCGCTGCGCGGCGGCATGTCCCGGCCGTCGAGGAAGGCGTGGATCCAGACCGCCACGCCAGCGCCCGCGATCTGGTTGGCCAGCGCCACGAGATGGTCCTGGTGGGCGTGCACGCCGCCCGGCGAGGCGAGTCCCATCAAGTGGCAGGCGCCACTTGTCTTTTTCAGCGTGGCGATCAGCTCGGCCAGAACCGGGTTGTTGGCCAGCGAGCCGTCGGCGATCGCCTGGTCGATGCGCGGCAGGTCGGGCACGGCGACCCGGCCGGCGCCGAGATTCATGTGGCCGACCTCGGAATTGCCCATCTGGCCCTTGGGCAGGCCGACGAAGGTCTCCGATGCATCGATCAAGCCCTGCGGGCAGGTCGCGGTCAGCCGGTCGAAATTGGGCGTGCGCGCATCGAGGATGGCGTTGTAACGCGGGTCGGGACGATGGCCCCAACCGTCGAGAACGCACAGCACGGCCGGACGCGGACGCGACGCCGACGCCATCAGGACGCCCGCTGCGAGCGCGGCCCGGAGCGCTGATTGTCGCGTTCGACGGAGTTGAACTTGTTGGGGCAGGAAAGGTCGCGCGGATCGGTGTTGGGGTTCTGGTCGGGCACCTCGATGGCGCAGAATACGAACTCGCCGCGCGGCTCGCCGTCGATCGTGATGTCGTAGGTGTAGGTGCCCGGCGGATCGCCCGGGATGATGCACCACGAGCGCTGCAGGATGCCGTCCTGCACCGTCTCGAACATGCGCGTCGTGGCCCGCGTCTTGTCGGCGTTGACCTCGGTCTCGGGGCCGGCGATCACCTGCTCGGCCGGCTGCGAGGTCGTCAGCACCTCTTTCAGCGACACCACGCGGTTGGGTCCGCCGAGATACATCCGCCAGCCGAAGCAGGCGCGGTTGAACAGCAGGGGGATGGCGTTGGTTTCGTAGTGCCGCTGGCGGCCGTCGTCGCCGGTGATCGACACATAGGGAATGCTGCGCACCGGCTTGACCGCCGGCTTGTCGGCCAGTTTCTCCGTCGGCAGGGCCTGGGCCAGGACCAGTCCGGAGGCCGCCGTGAGCGCAAGAATGGTGAGGGCAGCCAGAAGGCGCCGGGGGAGGGCGTGCATGGGTGCAATGTAGCCCCGGTTTTTCGTCAGAACAGAGGCAAAATAGACGCCATTCGGGTGCTTTTTGGGAGGCCGGCCGATGGCGTCAGCTGATGAAAACGCCCAACTCGGACCTAAGTGGCTGTTCGTTCCCCTCAAAGCTCGCAATCATCGCCGCGAGAAAGCGCCGAGGCTCCCGTATTTGTGGACGATCGTCTTGCGCCTCTCAACGCTTGAAAGGCGCTTGTGATCGAAGTCACGAAAATCGGACCACATCTCATTGGTAAGGCGAATGCCCTCCACAGCGCTTATCTGCGCAAATCCGCGCCGTCCGATTGTGACCGAGGCGGTCGCGTCCCTTCGTGGCTTATTGGCAGTTTTTTTCATGTCGAGAGCTTAGCACAGTCGCCGCTGCTATGCCCGATGGTAGGGGTGTCCGGCCAAAAGCTGCTGCGCGCGATAGATCTGCTCGGCCAGCATGGCGCGGGCCAGCAGGTGGGGCCAGGTCATGGCGCCAAATGACAGGATCAGTGCTGCTTTTTTCAACAGCGGTTCGCCATGCCCGTCGGCGCCGCCGATGAGGAAAGCCACATCGTTCACCGAATTGTCACGCCAGCGCTCCAGCCGGCGGGCGAAGCCCTCGCTGTCCAGCACCTTGCCGCGGCGATCGAGCGCCACCAGCACCGATTTGGCCGGCACCGATTCGAGCAGCAACTCGCCTTCGCGCAGGATCAGTTGCGCGGCGGGCAGCTTGCGCTTCTCCTCGAGCTCACGCAGCGCCAACGGCCAGCGGATGCGCCCGGCGTAATGTTCGTAAAGATCGCGTTCGGGCCCCCGGTTGGCGCGGCCGATGCAGGCGATCGTGAGCTTCACGCCGGCTTCTTGATGCGCCGCGGCCGGGCGCGCGCGGCCGCCCGGGGCTTGGCGGCGGCCTCCATCTCGAGCGCCCACATCTTCTCCAGCGCATAGAACGCGCGCGGCTCGGGGCGGAAGACATGGACCACCACGTCGCCGGCATCGACCAGCACCCAGTCGCCGCCCTGCTTGCCCTCGATCGGGATGTAACCGTGGCCGGCCTGCTTGAGTTTCTCGGCGAGATGGTCGGCGATCGCCACGACCTGGCGGTTCGAGCGCCCCGAGGCGATCACCATGTAGTCGGCGAAGGCCGATTTGCCCTTGAGGTCGATGACGACGACGTCCTCGGCCTTGTCGTCGTCCAGTGAACGGCGCACCAGCGCGAGCAGCGCGTCGGCGTCCTTGGTCCGGTCGGGAAGCAGTCGGCCCCGTCCGGGTGAACTCTGGTCGGAGATGGTCTTTCCTTTCGCTTTGATCCGTCGCGGCAGCACGGCGCGGATCGCCGTGGCGGAGTGGCTGTCGAGCCGGCTGGGGATGAAGCACCAGGCCGGCGGTTCGCACGAGGCAAGCGCGCGGGCCGCCTCGGCGTCAATCCGATAACGGGCGAAGGCGCGCGGCGCTGCCGAGGCGAGCGCCGGGTAGCTCCAGCCCGGGCGCGCGAAAGCGGCGATCGGAATGGCGGCAAACAGCTCGCGCCAGCCCTGCCAGTCGACGAGCTGGGGCAGGATGTCGGCGCCCATCAGCCACACGAACCGCGCCTTGGGATAGGCCCGCCGCAACGCCCGTACCGTATCGAGGGTGTAGCGCGTGCCGAGCACCAGCTCGGGCGACTCGATGCGGATGCGGGGATGGCGGCCGAGCTGCCGGGCGCGCGCCAGCCGCGTCGCCAAAGGCTCCATGCCATCGCCCGCCTTGAGCGGGTTCTGCGGCGAGACGAGCCACCACACCTCGTCGAGGCCGAGCCGCTTCAGCGCTTCCAGGCTGACATGACGATGGCCGTCATGGGCCGGATTGAACGAGCCGCCGAGCAGGCCGATGCGGCGCGTCGTGTCGCGCGGCACGCCCGGCATGGGATGGAACGTAGAGGTCACGTAGCCCTACGCCTCTCTGTCATCCTGAGCGAAGCGAAGGATCTCATGGCGGATGCGAGCGGTGGGACGGTCGTTTTCGTGCTGGAGCACACGGCGATGAGATCCTTCGCTTCGCTCAGGATGACAAGAATTCATGGGCGCAGGGTGCCCTGGCCGCGCACGATGTTCTTGTAGGTCGTGAGCTCGACCAGCCCGACCGGCCCGCGCGCATGCAGGCGGTTGGTCGAAATGCCGATCTCCGCGCCCAGACCGAACTCGCCGCCGTCGGCGAATTGCGTGCTGGCATTGTGCATGACGATGGCGCTGTCGACCTCGTTCAAGAAACGCAGCGCGGTGGCCTCGTTGTCGGTCACGATCGACTCGGTGTGCTGGCTGCCCCAGCGCGCGATGTGACGGATGGCGCCGTCGACGCCATCCACCGCGGCGACCGAGATGACCGGCGCCAGGTATTCCGTGCGCCAGTCCTTGTCGGTGGCGGCCAGCGCCATCGGATCGCGCTTCTGCACCTCGGCATCGCCGCGCACCTCGCAGCCGAGCTCATGCAGCTTCGCCAGCACCGGCATCAGGTGCGTGTCGAGCGCGGCGCGATCGACCAGCAGGGTTTCGGCGGCGCCGCACACGCTCACCCGCCGCATCTTGGCATTGGCCACGATCTCGCGTGCCATGGCGATGTCGGCGTCGCGATCGACATAGACGTGGCAGATGCCGTCATAGTGGCGCAGCACCGGCACGCGGCTTTCCTCGGTCACCCGGTCGATCAGCGAACGCCCGCCGCGCGGCACGATCAGGTCGAGCCAGCCGGTGGCGCGCAAAAGCTCGCCGACGGCGGCGCGGTCGGTGGTGGGCATGAGCTGGACGCAATCCTCGGGCAGGCCGGCGCTCGCGAGGGCGCGGCGCAGCAGCTCGACGATGGCGCGCGAGGAATGGAAGCTGTCGGAGCCGCCGCGCAGCACCACCGTATTGCCCGACTTGATGCACAGCGCGCCGGCGTCGGCCGTGACGTTGGGCCGCGCTTCGTAGATCACGCCGATGATGCCGATCGGCACGCGCACGCGGCTGATCAAGAGCCCATTGGGCCGCGTCCATTCCTCGATGCGTGCGCCGACCGGATCGGGCAGGGCAACGATGTCGTCGAGGCCCCTAGCCATCGCCTCGACGCGTGCGTCGTTCAACAGCAGACGATCCTGCAAGGCAGCGCTCATGCCCGCTTTCTTCGCCGCATCGATGTCCTTGGCATTGGCGGCGAGGATCGCGGCCTTCTCGCCGCGGATTAGGCGGGCCGCCTCGGTCAGCGCGGTGTTCTTGGCGGCGGTCGAGGCGGTGCGCAGGACGACGGCAGCCGCTTTCGCGCGACGGCCCAGTTCGCCAACCAGGGCGACGACGTCTTCGGCAGGTTTGGTTAAAGCGTTCATCGGCCGCTCCAGTATAGACCCGCCGCCACTCACTCGACCACGAGGTCGTCGCGGTGAACCATCTCGTCGCGCCCGCGAAACCCCAGCAGCCGTTCGATCTCGGCGCTCTTGCGGCCGGCGATCCGGCGGGCGTCGTCGGCGGCATAGGCGACCAGGCCGCGCGCCAGCACGCGGCCGGTGCGATCCTTCACGTCGACCACGTCGCCGCGCTTGAATTCGCCCTCGATGGCGGTGACGCCGGCCGGCAGCAGGCTCTTGCCGGCCGACAGCGCGCGCACCGCGCCGTCGTCGACGGTGAGCGCGCCCGCCGTCTTGAGCGATCCCTTGATCCACTTCTTGCGCGCCGACAACGGCGAGCCCTCGGGCAGGAACCAGCTGCAGCGCGCCTTGCCGTCGATCAGCGCACCGAGCGCGCCGACGCTGCGGCCGTCGGCGATCGCCATGCGGCAGCCGGCCGCCATGGCGATGCGGCCGGCCAAAAGCTTGGTCGCCATGCCGCCGTTGGACAGCTCCGACGCCGCACTGCCGCCCATCGCCTCGACGGCGGGCGTGATCTCGCGGATCTCGGGAATGAACGTCGCCGCGGAGTCGGTACGGGGATCGCCGGTATAGAGGCCGTCGATGTCGGAGAGCAGCACCAGGGTGTCGGCCGAGATCATCTCGGCGACGCGCGCACTCAGCCGGTCGTTGTCGCCGAAGCGGATTTCGTCGGTCGCCACCGTGTCGTTTTCGTTGATCACCGGCACGGCCTTCAGGGCGAGCAGGGTGGCCATGGTCTGGCGGGCGTTGAGATAGCGCCGACGCTCCTCCGAATCGTCGAGCGTCAACAGCACTTGCGCCACGGTAATGCCGTGCCGCGCCAGTGCCGCCTGATAGGCGTGCGCGAGCTGGATCTGGCCGGTGGCGGCCGCCGCCTGGCTTTCCTCGAGCTTGAGCGGGCCGGGCGGTAGCTTGAGATGCGTGCGGCCGAGCCGGATGGCGCCGGAGGAGACCAGCACCACCTCGCAACCTGCCTTGTGGAGGCGCGCCACGTCGTCGGTCAGGGCTTCCAGCCAATCGCGCCGGATCTCGCTCCTGGCCTCGTCGACCAGGATCGAGGAGCCGATCTTGACGACCAGCCGGCGCGCGCCCTCGACCGGAGTCACGCGGCTTCCCTCCCCGTGGAGCTGCCCGTGTCTCGCTGCTTTTCGACCAGCTTCATCAGCTCGTGCAGCAGCGGTTGCACGCCCTGGCCCGAGACGCCGGAGATCACCTGCACGGCCTTGCGGCTTGCCTTGGCGAGTAGCGCGCGCTTGGCCTCGATGTCCTCTTCCGTCATGGCGTCGATCTTGTTGAGCGCCACGATTTCCTTCTTGCGCACAAGATTGCCGCCGTAGGCCTTGAGCTCGGCGCGTACCGTGCGGTAGGCGCCGACCACGTCGTCCTCGGTGCCGTCGACCAGGTGCAGCAGCGCGCGACAGCGTTCGACATGGCCGAGGAAGCGCGTGCCCAGGCCTGCGCCTTCGTGCGCGCCTTCGATCAAGCCCGGAATGTCGGCCATCACGAACTCGCGGTCACCCACCTTCACCACGCCCAGCCCGGGATGCAGGGTGGTGAACGGATAGCCGGCGATCTTGGGCCGCGCATTGGAGGTGGCGGAGAGGAATGTCGACTTGCCGGCGTTGGGCAGGCCGATCAGGCCGATATCGGCGATCAATTTCAGTCTGAGCCACACCCAGCGCTCCTCGCCGGGCCAGCCCTTGTCGGCACGGCGCGGCGCGCGGTTGGTCGAGCTCTTGTAGTGCAGGTTGCCGTAACCGCCATCGCCGCCCTTGGCCAGCACCACCCTCTGGCCGATCTCCGTCAAATCGACCAGCAGGGTCTCGTTGTCCTCGGCGAAGACCTGGGTGCCGCGCGGCAGGCGGAGCACGACGTCCTTGCCCTTGCCGCCGGTGCGCTGGCTGCCCATGCCGTGATGGCCGGTCTCGCCCTTGAAGTGCTGGGAGTAGCGGTAGTCGATCAGCGTGTTCAGCCCATCGACGCATTCGAGGATCACGTCGCCGCCGCGGCCGCCGTCGCCGCCGTCGGGTCCGCCGAACTCGATGAACTTCTCGCGGCGAAAGCTCGCAGATCCCGCGCCGCCGTTGCCGGAGCGGACGTAGATCTTGGCCTGGTCGAGAAACTTCATGGCAGTGGGTCCATAAACGAAAAGGGGGAACGGCGAACCGCTCCCCCTTCGAAATCCGATGAGTCGGGAACGGCTATTCGGCGGCGACCGCCGGCGGGAGCACGTTGACCTCGACCTTGCCGCCGGTCCGCTTGCGGAACGAGACGACGCCGTCGACCGTGGCGAACAGGGTGTGGTCGCGGCCGACCCCGACATTCTCGCCCGCGTCCATCTTGGTGCCGCGCTGACGGACCAGGATGTTGCCGGCGAGCACCTTCTGGCCGCCGAAGCGCTTGACGCCCAGCCGCTTGCCGGCCGAATCGCGGCCGTTGCGCGAGGAGCCGCCTGCTTTCTTGTGTGCCATCCTGGTTCTCCGGTCGCTTTACGAGGCGACGATCTGTTCGATCTTGACCACCGTCAGGTCCTGACGGTGACCGTTCTTGCGCCGCGAATTCTGGCGGCGGCGCTTCTTGAAGACGATCAGGTGCGGCCCGCGCGCCTGCTTGACGATCGAGCCCACGACCTTGGCGCCGGCCACCGTCGGCGCGCCGACCTTGTCGCCGACCATCAGCACGTCGGTGAACTCGACCTTGGCGCCTGCCTCGCCGGCGATCCGCTCGACGGTGAGCTCATCGTCGGCGGCGACCGTGTATTGTTTCCCACCCGTGCGGATAACGGCAATCATGAGGACACCTGGCCAAAACCTTCCGGATCGAGCGGGCCACCACCCCTAGCGGGATCGGCCGGACCCATGCCCAAAATGCCGGAAAGCACGAAAGAGCGCGGCGGGCCTGAATGACCCGCCGGAGGAGGGCGGAATATACGCAGGAAGCCCCCCAAGTCAACGGCGGAAACCCTGATTCCCGGGCCAAATGTCGGGAGTTTGCCCCTGTTGCCCCACTGGAATCACCCTCCTATAAGCGGGGCCCCGGAGAGGTGCCAGAGTGGTCGATCGGGACGGTCTCGAAAACCGTTGTGCGTGCAAGCGTACCGTGGGTTCGAATCCCACCCTCTCCGCCAATTTCAAGCGGGAAAGGCCCGTTTTAAGCGCTTTTTGGAAGCGCGGCCGTTTCCTACCCACCAATCTACCCGCCATCGTGCGCCCGCTTGCCCGGTCGCCGTGCCCGCCCGACCTGTTCCAAGCGGCCGGAGCGAGGGCGCTTTCTATGTCCGAGCGTGGCCGATGGCGTGGTGACGATAACACCGGCGCAGCTTGGCTACCTTCTGTCCGGCATCGACTGGCGTCATCCCCAGGAGACGTGGCGGCCAAGCTCGATGGGATGAGGTTTTGCCTTTGAGGCGGCGGGAGAATGTGATTCTGTTGGCACGTGACCTCGGCGTCCGACGCACTTCCCTCCGACCTTGCTGCCGCTCACGCGATGATTGTGGCGGAGCGCGCCGCCCGCAAGCAGGCTGAGGCGGCAGCAGCGCACGCCAAAGCCGAAGCGGCCAATGCGCAGGCAGATCTGTCCGGCCATGAAGCGCTGAGTTCATTGAATTCACGGGTCATCACATGTCTTCTGCGTGCGCCGGAATTGATCGGCAATGCGCTTGCACAATCATCTTGAGCTTTGCTCCGACCGCTTTCCGATCTCGAACACTCAAACGTTTGCGTTTGATTTGTATCAGAAACCAAGTGCAGGTCCCCGGTCTGACCACTAAGAGCCTTTCGGCCGAACAATCCTCCCATACACCCTTGCCGGGTCTACGTATGAGAGCTTGCAGTTTCGTCTTCGGTGGCGGCTTTTTAGGCTGTTTCGGTGGCGGCTCGCTCGGGGGTGCGCACGCGCTACTGGTCACGTCTACGCCAGCGTCCTTTGATTCGGCCATCACGCATTCCTCCTGGTGTGGGTAGGGGACGAAGCAATGACGAACGGAATTGTAGCACCAGTTGGCCATGCGGCGCGATCTAGTGTGTATTTCCGCGAAGCTCACCACGCACCGCGCATGCGCGTAAAGAGAACATAAGCAGGTTTACGATCGGGCCGCTACTTCTCGAGCCGATGATGAGCAATCACCGGTTCCCGCGCGCTTAGGCGGCCTATTCCACGTCCTGGCTGGCAGTTTGGGCGTGTCAGCCATCGTGTTGGCAAGTGCCGAACTGTTCACGGCCTTAAAGTTGATTGGCGCCGTCTATCTCGTTTGGATCGGCTTCCGCACCGTCCAATCCGCTCGCCGCGACGCATCGGCAGCGCTGTAAGGGGGAGTGGCAACGCCGCCCGAGGGGCCCAGGCGCGCGTTTCGTGAAGGCGTTCTGGTTGAAGCGCTAACCCGCGCGCGCCCCAGACAGCCATGTTTCTTAGGCGCAAGAGGGACGACTAGCCATATCGCTGCGTTGCTGGTCCTTGCGCCCGTGCTGTATGCATCGAGCCGGCGCGCGCAACCGGCAACAGGCGGATGCAATACCGGATGGTGCGGCCGATCGTAATAGCGGCGGGTCTCGATGATGCGGCTGCCGATGCAGCGATTGCCTACGCCTAGCGATGCTGCGCCCGCCATGTTCGCCGCGCCCAGCAGGCCCGTTCTGCACGTCGCCCGCGGCAGCCGGTGGCCCAGGGCCGGCGCAAAACCCTTAGCGTGACCTTGGCGTGGCGCAAACCGCGCCCGACGATTTCTCGAGCCCGGCTGTCGAGCGGGGCGAATCGCAGCCTGCCGCGGCGCCGGCAAAGCCCGATGCCCTCGCCAACGTGCGCGAAGCGATCAGGGATATCCAGCGCAGCGGAGCGACTACGTTGCGCGCGATCGGCAAGGCTCTGCAGGAACGCGGCGTTAAGACGCCAACCGGCCGCACGACGTGGCAGGCGACTCAGGTTGCCAGGATGATGGACTAGGGGGCCCTCCCCTCCTTTTCGACCCCAAGACCCTTGCGACAGTTGCGACAGTTGCGACAGTTGGGGCTTTCCCTTTCCACAAATTGGAAACGGCGGCTCCAACAAGGGCGGGTTGCCGCCGGAACGCCTCGACCGGTCGCGCCGTTGGACGCTGAAGGTGGCGAAGGCTGTGGGCGCAAGTGGGGCGGGGGCGGTGTTGTCCTGCTGTTTGCCCTTGCCGCCCTTGATCAGCGCGCCCACCCTGTAGGCTAGGAATGAGAGGGGGTGATTAACTATGCAAATCACTTCTCGTCAGGTCCTGATGAAGCGCATCGAGTCGTTCATCGCGCGTTTGGAATGCGACGGCCGCCAGACCACCCGCTGGGAGTGCGACCGCCTCATGCTCGCAATGGGCCACCTGAAAAGCGGCGACCTCAGCGCAGGTTCGGAGGAGATGCGAAAAGCCGAGACGCCGCAGGCGCGACAGTCGTCACAGGACGTTGCGAGCAATCCCATGACCAGTCGGGTGCTCACCACTCGCGAGCTGCGCTCGAAGCTCAAGCCGATCAAGCTGCAACCGCTTCACTAAGGCCAGCCCACCATGGCGTCTTCGAGAGGGGAGGCCTAGTTCCTTTTGCCCGGCGCAGGCAGGGGCGGCAGCATCTGGCTGCGCAAGACGCTCAGGCGCTCCAGCATCGCATCGACCGACTTCGCGTCGAAGTCCATGTAAACAGCAAGCGGCTCGGGCATCCCGGCGAGCCGCAGGGGCGGCACGGCGAGGCGGACGGTTTTACGGTCGGCGCTCAGCGTCCACATCGTCGCCTGGTTGGCCCGCACCGGCATTGTCTGTTCCTTGTCCATCGATTCCTCATTTGCGGTCGCTCGGCCGCCACGTCTGGCCGTGGATGTGCCAGCCCACCGCGCCTCGGCAGCCTGGGCAGCGGAACCGGTCGCCCGCCCTCCAATCGACGACGCTCCACGGCGGCAGCTCGATCGGGATGTGATTGATGTACCAAGGCGGCAGGCAGCGTTCGCATAACAAGAACGCGAGCCGCACGTCACCGCCCACGGGCAGCAGCTCGAGCGGTCGGATCGTTACTGAGCCCGGGCCGCCGCAAGCCTCGCCAGTCCACCTGAGATTGGTGCACCGGAAGCCTGTGCCGGCGAAGCAGCGATGGCGCAGGCGGTCGGACGTGGGATCTAGCTGTCGCGTCGTGTAGCAGCTCGGGCAGTAGACGTGCGACTCCAGGCCAAGCGCAGCGGCCTCGCCGAAAGTGGTGAACGGAAGCGCATGTAGCATCGCCGGGCTCCTGCGAAGGAGCGACCGGATCCCCGTCCCCAGCGAGTCCTAACGCCGATGCTGGGCGATAGTCATTGGCGCCGAATGTCGCGCTGCAGTGCAGGCAGCGATGGCAGTGCTGGCAATTGCAGAACTCCCTTACCCTGGCACGATTGAAGCATGGAAAGTCAACGCCGATGTAGGCAACGTGAAGAACAACCGGCCGGAGCTGATGGAGCGATGGGGATACTCGGGCGGTCCAGTCGCAAGCGCCTAAGCTATCGGACGGACTAACGTCGGGACCGCGCCCGCTTTGTTGGGGTAACACGGCCCTTTGTAGGCTGTTTCGCACGCTTCTTGGCAGATAGGATTGTATGTGCGGCCGTTTCGCCAATCGCAACCAATAATTGTCCCGGCCAAACCGAGATGGGCACGGATGGATCGATTGGATAAGCGATATGCGTTATCGTCGGCGAAATGCCCTTTTGATTCGTTGAAAGTAGCGCCATGGCAGAAGCCCCCTAATCCTGCGAAACGGTCACCATTATACCGGCATCGCTCAAGGCTGAAAGGATTGATTTCACATGTGGGCCGGCGCCTGCGTTCAGGAATTGCTTTACGTTCGTCTCAAAGCCCAATTCGTAGTGTAAGGTGCGCGCCTGCATCCCCCATATCCGGCCTTTGGTGTCAAAAATTGGGCCACCGCTCTGTCCCCTTAGCCCTGGACTCGACGTCTCCAAAAATAACAACGGATGGGTTGGCGAGGTAATAGTGGATGGCAGTTGAATCGTCCGCGTAAAAATTCCCTCTATCGGAAATAGTGGTGCGGGAAATGCCTCGGGCGGCATGGTGAACGCCCCGCTCGCCTGATCGAAAATCGGAGTTATTTCGTGGAAGGGAAAACCGAGCTTACAGAGCGATGTACCGGGGCCAAAGTTCATATCTGGATTCTTGAACGTCGGATATTCAGGGACCCAAGCTGCATCAAATGGGGCGAGCTGCCCCCAAGCCAAATCTAGTTCCGCCACGTACCCGATATTTGTGGCATTGACGCCGTCTCGGCCAGGCCAAAAGCTGATGTTCTTTGTTGCTTTGGGGTTGACCTTGTTCAGTGCAAATAGGCGTTTCTGCCGCTCTTTTCGAGAGAGGCTAGTATCGGACTCGATTGCAAGTCTTTTGGCCTGATGTTCATTAGCCTCTTTGATTTGGTTTACACCGGCGAAGAAGTCATCGAAGACATGAGCCGCAGTGATGAACCACCCTTCGTTGTTCACCACAGTAAGAGTGGCCATCCCGCACGTGCAGGTGTCGTCAAAATGACGCCGACAGGTCGTAATCGGCCAAGTGAAGTTGGCTGCGTGTCCATTTGCCCATTGGAACATTGCTATCCGTACTCCCCATAGTAGAGAGTACGGGGTGACCACAATCTGAGTCTATCAATCTTTGCTTTTCTTGGGCTTGGCTTTCTTGACCGCCTTCTTTGGGTGAGGCGGAGTCGCGAGCACAATCATCGTCGCTGTTGCGCCCTCCATTCCCACGGTGGCTGACAATGATGCGCGTGCACGCCGACTCCTCGAGCTGCGGCCCGTCTCTCGGCGTCGACTAGTGATGAAAGCCCAGCCAGCAGTAGTCATTTCACTACGCCGTACTTGACGAGAATTCTATGCGTATGCGTGCCTTCAAACTCTTTACTGCCAGAAAGAAGTGAAACGATGAGCGAGCCCTCTCCCTTGAGCTGCTCCACAAAGCAAGTACGCAAGCCCTCAGTCTGACCAGTACTCGCTCGGAGGTCCTTTGCTCCCTGCAAGCAACCCTCGACAAACTCGTCCCATGCTAGCTCGGGAATTGTTGAAGGGTCCTTTCCACTCCAGTCTTTCACCCACCGCTTTAGGAATGCGCGACCAGAGGTCTTTAGCGGGAGGCAGAACCCCAGGAAACCGCTGAGCAGCAGCTTGAGAAATCCCATGTCGTTCGGTCCTCCCCGTTCATAGTAGTCATTCAGTCCGCTCCGAACAGCTCCCGCGTCGCCCGCACCTTGCCGCTCTCAATGTCGCGAACATTCACCATCGGGTATCCGACAGGCGTGTTGGCGCTGTCGAGCCAGGCGGCCACGATCATATCGCGTAGTGCCTGAGCGCCGGCCGCCAGCCGTGAGGTCGCGAAGGCAATGCCGCGCTGGTCGCCGCGCTTGAACCCGCCTTCCTTCTCCAGGGCGTAGAGCGGCCCGACCTGGGCGAGGCTCGCAAGGAGCAGCGACCTCGTCTCCTCGTCGATCGAACGACAACAGGACCGGTGGGGGCCAACCTCCGCCGCGACGGCAGACCGCGCAAGGTTGCGTTTCACGAACTCACCTTCGAAGTACGCGTGGATCTTC
>Ga0070698_100005736_pt1 | contig 13575 bp, 9 predicted proteins | sample KBSK1502metaG_FD_65477 | JGI IMG/M metagenome (GOLD analysis project Ga0070698, IMG submission 65477) | Corn, switchgrass and miscanthus rhizosphere microbial communities from Kellogg Biological Station, Michigan, USA - KBS K1-50-2 metaG | ecosystem: Host-associated > Plants > Roots >... | reverse complement strand
TGCGGATGTACTCCAGCACCGGCCCCGGCACCATCGCCGAGACGTCTTCGGCACGCGCGATTCGCGCGCGGATCTCGGTCCCCGAGATCGGAATCGGCGCCATGCTGACGTGGATCACGCCGGGCCGCGGCGGCTCCCCGCCGGATGCGGCGACGCCCGAACGGTCGAACACTGCGAAACGGCACAGCGCAAACAATTCACTGGAGCGGTGCCAGGAGCCGAGCTTCTGGTACTGGTCCGAGCCGATCAGCATCACGAGTGGAACGTTGGCGCCGAGATCGTCGCGGATCGCGCGCAGCGTGTCGAAGGTGTAACCGCTCGCGCCTGGCGCCAGCTCGCGCTCATCCAGCGCGTAGCGCCGCTCGCCGGCAAGCGCGAGGGCGAGCATCGCGACGCGTTGGGCTGCCGGCGCCACCGGCGGATCGCGATACGGAGGGGCCCCGGTCGGGACCCAGAGGATTCGCGCAGCCTCCAGCGCTTCGAGCGCGCGGCGTGCGATCGCAAGGTGGGCGTTGTGGACCGGATCGAACGTGCCGCCAAGGATGCCGACCGGCCTCACTACGCGCGGATTTCTCCGTGGCCGAGCACGACGAACTTGCGCGTGGTCAGGCCTTCGAGCCCGACGGGTCCGCGCGCGTGCAGCTTGTCGGTCGAGATGCCGATCTCGGCTCCCAGCCCGAACTCGAAGCCGTCGGCGAAGCGGGTGGAAGCATTCACCATGACCGAGCTCGAATCCACCTCGCGCAGGAAGCGCTGTGCGCGCTCCGGGTCCGCCGTAACGATGGCGTCGGTGTGCTGCGAGCCGTATTTCGCGATGTGCTCGATCGCCTCGTCCAGGCCCTTCACGACCCGGATCGACACCACCGGCGCGAGCCACTCGGTGCCGTAGTCCTGCTCGCTCGCCTGGCGCGCGGAAGGAACGAGCGCCCGCGTTGCATCGTCGCCGCGCATCTCGACGCCCTTTGCCGCATAGACGCGCCCGATCTCCGGCAGAACACGGGGTGCGATCCCCTCGGCGACGAGCAGCGTCTCCATCGTGTTGCAGGTGCCATAGCGTTGCGTCTTCGCGTTGTCGGCGATGCTCACCGCCATGCGCGGGTCCGCCCGGTCGTCGATGAAGACATGACAGACGCCGTCCAGGTGCTTGATCATCGGAATGCGCGATTCGCGCGCCAGGCGCGCAATCAATTCCTTGCCGCCGCGCGGCACGATGATGTCGACATACTCGGGCATCGAGATCAGCTCGCCGACTGCCGCGCGGTCGGTGGTGGCGACCATCTGCACAGCGTCCTCGGGGAGCCCGGCACTTCGCAGTCCCGCACGCACGCAGGCCGCGATCGCCTGGTTCGAATGCAGCGCCTCCGTGCCGCCGCGCAGGATGCAGGCGTTGCCGGCCTTGAGGCAAAGCCCCGCCGCATCGGCAGTGACGTTCGGCCGCGACTCGTAGATGATGCCGATCACTCCGAGCGGCACGCGCATGCGCCCGACCTCGATCCCGCTCGGACGCCGGACCAGCTCTTCGATGCGCCCCACCGGGTCAGCGAGCGCGGCGACTTCCTCGAGCCCCTGCGCCATTTGCTCAACGGCTTTGGCCGAAAGCGTGAGCCGGTCGATGAATGCGGCATCGTGCCCGGCGCGCGCAGCTTGCGCGACGTCGTCGCGATTCGCCTCGAGCAGTTCCGCGCAGCGCGCACGCAACTCGCCCGCGATCGCGTGCAGCGCGCGATTTTTCGCATCGCTGCCGGCCCGGGCTAGTACGCGCGCAGCCGAGCGCGCGGCGCGACCGAGATCGCGCATGTAGGCGTGTACGTCAAGCGGCGCGGCGTGTCCCATGCATCAATTCTAACCCCAGCCTCGCAAGCTCATCCCACGGTTCCCCGAGCGCAACACCCTTGATTGCACGATCGATGCGCGCAGCGTGCACGAGCGCGGCGTCGAGCAGGGAGCGCGGATATCGCCCGAGCGCGCCTTGCACCGCGCCTTGGCGAGCACCCCATACGCGATAGTCGCGCAACAGCGCGTCGATCGGACGCCCGCTTTCCCTGCCGGTCTGAACCGCCGCAAGCGCGCGCAGGTCCTCCGCGAGCGTCCACAGCAGCAGCGAAGGCGCTTCGCCTTCACCGCGCAATCCTTCGAGCACGCGCAGGTAGCGCGCAAGATCGCCGGCGAGAAGCGCGGCGCCCGCATCGTGCGCGTCATAGCGGGCGACGTTCGCCACGACTCCTTCGACCGCCTGCAGCGCGAGCTCGCCGGCAGGCAGCAGCAAGGCGAGCTTCTGCACCTCCTGGTGCGCGGCGAGCAGGTTGCCTTCGACCCGGTCGGCGAGGAATTCGAGCACCGGAGACGCTGCCCTCTGGTTGTTGCGTGCGAGCCGCGCGGCGATCCACTGCGCCAGGCGAGCGCGATCGACGGGACGCACGTCGATGATCACGCCGGCGCTCGCGAGGGCGGTGAACCAGCCCGAAGATTGCGCCGCCTTGTCGAGCCGGGGGACCGTAACCACGGTGACGTTGCCGCCCGGGTCCGTAGCGCAGTAACGCTCGATTGCCGCAGCGCCTTCGGTGCCGGGCTTTCCGGTGGGCATCCTCAGCTCGACGATACGCGCGCCGCCGAACAGCGACTGGCTGGCCCCCGCATGCGCGAGCGCGCTCCAGTCGAAACCGCGCTCGACGTGCAGCACTTCGCGCTCGCTGCAGCCGCGGCGCCGCGCGGCCGCGCGCACCGCATCGGCCGCTTCCAGCGCAAGCAGCGGCTCGTCGCCGTGCACGGTATAGATCGGCGCCAGCGTCTTCGCGAGGTGCGCTTCGAGCTGTTCGGCGCGCAGCTGCACGCGCTACGACGCCGCGACCGGCTTCTTCGCGCTCGAGAGCCGGTGCAGGATCTGGCGCACCATGTCCGCTTGCATCTCGCGATAGAGCAGCTGCTCCTCGGTCTCCTTGGCCAGGATCTCCGCGTCGTTGAACGTGAAGTCGCGCGCGAGCAGCAGCGTCGAAGCCGGAAGATATTCGCCGCCCTTGCCGTCGTGAACGCGGAAGACCACGCGATAGAAGAGGCGAAATTCGCGCACGCGCCCTCCGCCGGAGAGCGACAGGATTTCCTTGCTCCTCACCTCCTGCAGGAATTCGAGGATCGCCTGCGCCTGCTGCGGGTCGTCCACCACGACGGTCCGGGTGCCGGCCTTGATGTTGCGCCGCAGGTCGAGCCCGATGCCGCCGGTCGCGGGCAGATAGACCGTCTCGAACGGCAGCTCGGCCGCGCCGCGCAGCTGAAAGCCGCAGCCTGCGAGCAAAGCGAACGCGACGATGGCGAAGAGGCGCATCAGACGACGATGTTGATCAGGCGGCCAGGAACGACGATGACTTTCTTGATCACCAGGTCACCTGTGTATCGTTTGACGAGATCGCTGGCGCGAACCATTGCCTCGAGTTCCCGCGAGCCCACCGATTTTGGCACCACGTGTGTTCCTCTTTTCTTGCCGTTCACCTGCACGACGTACTCGATCTCGTCCTGCTCGAGCGCGCCCGCATCCGGCTCCGGCCAGGGCGCAATCATTATGTCGTCGGGTGTGAACTTCATCTCGCGCCACAGATGATGGCAGATGTGCGGCGTGATCGGAGAGAGCAGCCGCAACAGGATCGACAGGCCCTCCTCGGTGACCGCGTTCCTGCGTCCTTCAAACCGTTCGAGCGCATTCAGCACTTTCATTGCAGCCGAGGCGACTGTATTCAGCTGATGCTTGCCTAAATCGTAGTTCGCCTGCTTGAGGACCGAATGGATTTCGAAGCGAGTCGCCTTGCTCAGGTCCTCCGACATCGCGGCGCCCGGATCGTCGAAGTGCGCGCAGTAGCTCCAGAGCCGCTTTAGAAACCGGTACGACCCTTCGACTCCCTCGTCGGACCATTCGAGCGTGTTGGTCGGCGGAGAGGCGAAGATCACGAAGAAGCGCGCCGTGTCGGCGCCATAGCGCTCGATGAGGGCTTGCGGATCGACGCCGTTGTTCTTCGATTTCGACATCGTCCCGAGGCCGTCGTATACGACCTCGGCGCCGTCTGAAATGCGCTTCGCCGAGACGAGCTTGCCCTTCGCATCGCGCTGTGCTTCGACTTCCGACGGGTGGATCCATTCGCGCCGGCCTTCCGGCGAATCGAGGTAATACGACTCCGCGAGCACCATGCCCTGCGTCAGCAGGTTCGTGAACGGCTCCGAGACGTCGAGAAGCTTTTCGTCGCGCATCACGCGCTGGAAGAAGCGCGAGTACAGCAGGTGCAGGATTGCATGCTCGATGCCGCCGATGTACTGGTCGACCGGCATCCAGTACGCGGCGCGCGCATCGACCATCGCCTTGTCGTTGTCGGTGCAGGCAAAGCGGGCGAAGTACCACGACGAATCGACGAACGTGTCCAACGTGTCGGTCTCGCGTCGCGCCGGCTTCCCGCACGAAGGGCAAGTCGTCTCGTAGAACTCCGGCATCTTGGCGAGCGGATTGCCGGATCCGTCCGGGACCACGTTCTCTGGGAGCACCACCGGCAGCTGGTCGTCCGGAACCGGCACGTCGCCGCACGCTTCGCAGTGCACGATCGGGACCGGAGAGCCCCAGTAGCGCTGGCGCGAGACGCCCCAGTCGCGCAGCCGCCATTGCACCTGCTTCTCGCCCAGTCCCTTGGCTTTCAGGTCCGCGGCGATCGCGTCGACGGCGGCCGCGTAGCCAAGCCCGTCGTACTTGCCGGAGTTGATGCACGTGCCGTACTCGGCGTATTCGGGCTTCCAGGGCGCAGGCGTCGTGTCGCCAAGCGGATGGCGGATCACCGGTCGAATCGGCAGGCGGTAGCGCACGGCAAAGTCGAAATCCCGTTCGTCGTGGGCCGGCACGGCCATGACTGCGCCCTCGCCGTATCCCATCAGCACGTAGTTCGCGACCCAGACCGGGACCCGCTCGCCCGAGATCGGGTGGATGCAGTCGAGCCCGGTCGGCATTCCTTTCTTTTCGATCTGTGCGAGCTCTGCTTCGATGAACGCGCCGCGCTTGCATTCCTCGACGAACGCAGCGATCGCCGGGTTGCGCGCGGCCGCCCATGCCGCGATCGGATGTTCCGAGGCGACTGCGCAGAACGTCGCCCCGAGCAGCGTGTCTGCGCGCGTCGTGAAGACCCAGAGCCGTTTTTCCTCGCCGTCGAGCTCGTACGGAAACGCGAGTCGCACGCCCTCCGAGCGGCCGATCCAGTTCTTCTGCATCAGCTTCACCTGCTCGGGCCATCCGGGCAGATCGTCGAGCGCGGCGAGCAGCTCGTCGGCGTACTTCGTGATGCGCAGGAAGTACATCGGGATCTCGCGCTTTTCCACGAGCGCGCCGGTCCGCCAGCCGCGGCCGTCGATGACCTGCTCGTTCGCGAGCACCGTCTGGTCCACCGGGTCCCAGTTCACGACGCCGGTTTTCTTGTAGGCGAGCCCGTTGCGGAACAGGCGCGTGAAGAACCACTGGTTCCACTTGTAGTACGCAGGGTCGCAGGTGGCGAGCTCGCGGTCCCAGTCGAGCGCGAACCCGAGCGGCCGCAGTTGGCCCTTCATGTACGCGATGTTCTCGCGCGTCCAGCGCGCGGGCGGAACGCCGTTCGCCATCGCGGCGTTTTCGGCCGGCAACCCGAATGCATCCCAGCCCATCGGCTGCAGCACGTTCCTGCCGCGCATGCGGTGATGGCGCGTCAGCACGTCGCCGATCGTGTAGTTCCGCACGTGTCCCATGTGCAGCTTGCCGGACGGATAGGGAAACATCGACAGGCAGTAGAACTTGGGTTTCGAAGCGTCGTCGACGACGCTGAATGCGCGCCGCGCGTCCCAGAAGGATTGCGCGTCGCGCTCGACCGCCCGCGGATCGTATTTCTCCTGCATTTTCAGCCCTGCGTTGTGACAAAGTTGGCAGAAGCTTGGATTATACGGACGCATCCGGGGCGCCGGTCTTCGCGTATATTCACCATCAAATCGCAGTGGGGGGAAACACACATGAAACGTTGGCTCGAGGTCGTCTTCGCGCTATCTCTCGCGCTTGCAGCGAGCAGCGCGCTCGCGGCGCCGGCGGCAGTCGTCGAGAGCGTGCAGATGCCGGCGTGGATCGATCGCGCCGGCAAGCAGATGCCGGCCAGCCCGGGAACGGAGTTGATCGCCACTGACACACTGCGCACCGGCGCCGGCGCGCGCTTGTATATCAAGCTCGCCGAAGGAAGCATCGTCAAGCTCGGTGAGAACGCGAGCTTGCAGATGCTGGATCTGGTTCCCGAGCGCGGCGGCCTGTTCAGAGCGACGCTGAATGTCATCGCCGGCGCGTTTCGCTTTACCACGGAGGCGGTCGCGAAGCCGCGCCCGCGCGACTTCAAATTACGGATCTCGACCGTGACCGCGGGAATCCGCGGCACCGACCTGTGGGGCCGGTCGGTCAAGGACAATGAAATCGTCTGCCTGATCGAGGGCGCGATCGAAGTGGGCGCCGAGAACGAAAAGCCGGTGCGCATGGATCAGCCGCGCCAGTTCTATCAGCGCGACCAAGGCAAGACCCAGCCGCTCAGCGTGATCACGCCGGAAAAGCTCGCCGAGCTCGCGCGGGAAACGGAGATCGAGACCGGCAAGGGCGCTGCGCGCCGCGGCGGCAAGTGGAAAGTCACGCTTGCGGATTCGCAATCGAAGCAAGCGGCGAGCGCACTACTGGAGAAGCTCCACGCCGCCGGCTATGCGGCCGAGACCAGGGCGCAGGGAAACCGCGCGTACGTCGTGCGAATCGCGCAACTGCCGTCGCAGGCGGAGGCCGAAGCGCTAGCGGCGAGGCTTCGCGGCCAGCACGGGGTGAGCGATCCGAAGGTGTCGAACTAAAGGAACCGCTGCAAGCGCGCGATGCGCGCGTGAGATAATGCGCGCGCTTTGTCGCTTCATCTCGAACACCTCAATCCCGAACAGCTTGCTGCGGTCACTCTGCCCGAGCAGCATGCGCTGATCCTCGCCGGCGCAGGCAGCGGCAAGACGCGCGTCCTCACGACGCGCATCGCATGGCTCGTCCGCGCGGGCCATGTGTCGCCTGCGGGGGTACTCGCCGTCACCTTCACCAACAAGGCGGCGCGCGAGATGCTGACGCGCCTCGCGGCCATGCTGCCGGTGCATCCGCGCGGGATGTGGATCGGAACGTTCCACGGCCTTGCCAATCGCATGCTGCGCTATCACTACCGCGATGCGGGGCTGCCGCAGACGTTTCAGATCCTCGACTCGCAGGACCAGCTCGCGGCCGTGAAGCGGATGCTCAAAGGCCTGAACGCCGACGAAGACCGCTTTCCGCCGCGCGAGGTGCAGTCGTTCATCAACAGCCAGAAGGAGGAAGGGCTGCGCGCCGGGGATGTGCCGCTGACCGAAGAGCGCACGCGCCGGTTCGTCGAATTCTTCTCCGCCTACGACGAGCAGTGCCAGCGCGAAGGCACCGTCGACTTCGCCGAGCTGCTGCTGCGCGCCTACGAGCTGCTCGCGCGCAACGAGGTGCTGCGCGCGCACTATGCCGAGCGCTTCCGCCACATCCTGATCGACGAGTTCCAGGACACGAACCGCCTGCAGTACCGCTGGCTGAAGCTGCTCGCGGGCAAGGAGTCGCGCCTGTTCGCGGTCGGCGACGACGACCAGTCGATCTATGCGTTCCGCGGCGCGCACTCCGCCAACATGGGGCAGTTCGAGCGCGAGTTCGGCATCGCGCGCGTCATCCGGCTGGAGCAGAACTACCGCTCGCACGGCAACATCCTCGACGCGGCGAACGCACTGATCGCGAACAACCGCAAGCGCCTCGGCAAGAACCTGTGGACCGCGAGCGGCAAGGGCGACCCGCTGCGCGTCTTCGAAGGCGGCTCGGACATCGAGGAGGCGCGCTTCATCGCCGAAGAGGTCAGGGCCCTGCAGCGCGAGGGGCATCGCCTCGCCCAGATCGCCGTGCTGTACCGGTCGAACGCGCAATCGCGCGTCATCGAGCACGCGCTCTTCAGCAGCTCCACCCCGTACCGCGTGTACGGGGGCTTGCGCTTTTTCGACCGCGCCGAGGTCAAGCATGCGCTCGCCTACCTGCGGCTGGTCGCGCTTCCCGATGACGACAGCGCGTTCCTGCGCGTCGCCAACTTTCCGCCCCGCGGCATCGGCACGCGCACGATCGAGCAGGTACAGGACGCGGCGAAAGCAGGCGGAACGAGCCTGCTCGCGGCCGCGGCGGCGCTGACGGGACGCGCCGCGCCCGCGCTCGCCCAGTTTCGCGCGCTCATCGAGCGGCTGAAGGCCGAGTGCGCCGGGTTGCCGCTCGCCGAATGCGTCGAGCATGTCGTCGCGGGAAGCGGCTTGATCGAGCACTACAAGGCCGAGCGCGATGGCGCAGAGCGAGTCGAGAACCTGGGCGAGCTGGTGAACGCGGCCGCCTCGTTCACCGAGGAAGAACGCGAGGTGGAGTCGGGTGCCGAAGTCGATGAACTGAGCGCGTTTCTCGCGCATGCCGCGCTCGAAGCCGGCGAGCACCAGGCGGGCGAAGGGCAGGATGCGCTGCAGCTGATGACGGTGCATTCGGCGAAGGGCCTGGAATTCAACGCAGTGTTCCTGTCCGGGTTGGAGGAAGGGCTGTTTCCGCACGAGCAGGCCTTCGTCGAGCGCGACGGGCTGGAGGAGGAGCGACGCCTCGCTTACGTGGCGATCACGCGCGCGCGCGAGCGGCTGTACCTCTCGCATGCGCAGACGCGGATGCTGCATGGCCAGACGCGCTACAGCCTTGCGTCGCGATTCCTCGCGGAGATCCCGGAGGAATTGAAGAAGTGGCTGACGCCGCGGATCAGCGAGCGGCGCTCCGCACTGGGCGCCGCAGCCTCCTGGCAAGTGCCGAGAAAGAAGGAGGAGCGGCTGGCGTTTTCGAGCGACCGCCCGGGCTTTCGCATCGGGCAGAACGTGGTGCACGCCAAGTTCGGGGCCGGCGTGATCATCGATGCGGAAGGGCAGGGCGAGGATGCGCGCGTGCAGGTGAATTTCGGCCGCCAGGGCGTCAAGTGGCTCGCGGTCGCGGTAGCGAAGCTGCAGGCTGCCTGATAGGCTGACCCGTGGCCCGCAACGACTACCTCGAGCGCATCCTGAAAGCGCGCGTCTATGACGTCGCGATCCAGTCGCCGCTCGAGCTTGCACCGGCGCTGTCGCGCCGGCTTGGCAACCGCCTGCTGCTCAAGCGCGAAGACCTGCAGTCGGTGTTCTCGTTCAAGCTGCGCGGCGCGTACAACAAGATGGCGAACCTGTCGCGCGCGAAGCTTGCGAAGGGGGTGATCGCATCGAGCGCGGGCAATCATGCGCAGGGCGTTGCGCTCGCGGCGCAAAAGCTCGGCTGCCGGGCGGTGATCGTGATGCCGGTGACATCGCCGCGCATCAAGGTGGACGCAGTCGCAGCGCGCGGCGCACGGGTCGTGCTGCACGGCGATTCGTATTCGGACGCCCAGGCGCACGCGCGCATCGTGCAGCGTCGCCACGGGCTGACGTTCGTGCACCCGTACGACGATCCGGACGTGATCGCCGGGCAGGGCACGATCGGCATGGAGATCCTGCGCCAGACGACGCGGCCGATCCATGCGCTCTTCGTCCCGGTCGGCGGCGGCGGCCTGATCTCCGGCATCGCCGCATACGTGAAGCGGCTGCGTCCCGCGGTGCGCATGATCGGGGTAGAGCCGATCGACGCCGACGCGATGTCGCGCTCGCTGCGCGCGGGACGCAGGGTGGTGCTGGGACACGTCGGGCTGTTTGCCGACGGAGTTGCGGTGCGACAGGTGGGCAAGGAAACGTTCCGGCTCGCGCGCCAGTTCGTCGACGAGATCGTGCGCGTCGATACCGACGAGATGTGCGCCGCGATCAAGGACGTGTTCGAGGACACGCGGGCCGTGCTCGAGCCGGCGGGCGCGCTGGCCGTCGCCGGCGCCAAGGCCTGGGTCGAGCGGCGCGGCGTGCGCGGCAAGACACTCGTCGCGATTGCATCGGGCGCCAACACCAACTTCGACCGGCTGCGTTTCGTCGCCGAGCGCGCCGAGATGGGCGAGCATCGTGAAGCCGTGCTCGCGGTGACGATCCCGGAGCGCCGCGGCAGCTTTCGCCGCTTCTGCAGCGTGCTCGGGGGCCGCAACATCACCGAATTCAACTACCGCATGTCGGATCCGAAGGAGGCGCACATCTTCGTCGGCGTCACCGTGCACGACCGGGACGAGACCGCGCGGATCGTTCGCATCCTGCGTCGCGGGGGCTTCGGCACGCTCGATCTTTCGGACGACGAGGTCGCGAAGGGGCACATGCGGCACATGGTCGGCGGGCATTCGCCGCTGGCGCGCAACGAGCTGCTCTACCGGTTCGAGTTCCCCGAGCGCCCGGGCGCGCTGATGCGGTTCCTCTCGGCGATGAACCCGAGCTGGAACATCAGCCTGTTCAACTACCGCAACCTCGGCGCCGACTATGGCAGCATCCTCGTCGGCATCCAGGTGCCGCGGCAGGAGATGGGCGATTTCCGCACGTTCCTGCGCCGCGTCGGCTACCCGCATGCCGACGAGACGCGCAACCCGGCCTACCGGCTGTTCCTCGGCTGATGTCCTCCAAGACGATCTTCATGCCCGACGAGGTGCATGCGTACCTGGTCGGCCATGCGGTGCGCGAAACGCCTGTGCAACGCCAGTTGCGCGCGGCCACGCGCGGCATTCCCGGCGCCGGCATGCAGATTGCCCCGGAGCAGGGCGCGCTGATGCAAATCCTCGTTCACCTGCTCGGCGCGAAACACTACCTCGAGATCGGGACGTTCACCGGCTATTCGGCCTTGTGCGTCGCGCTTGCGATGCCGCCGGGTGGCCGGCTTACGTGCTGCGATATGAGCGAGCAGTGGACTGCCATGGCGCAGCGTTACTGGCGCAAGGCCGGCGTCGCTTCGAAAATCCGGCTGCGGCTTGCGCCCGCGCTCGAGACACTCGATGCGTTGCTGCGCGAGCGGCAGGCCGGGCGCTATGACCTCGCCTTCATCGACGCGGACAAGAAAAATTACCTGAGCTACTTCGAGCGCTGCATGAAGCTCGTGCGCCGCGGCGGTCTGATCGCGATCGACAACACGTTATGGGGAGGAAGCGTCGTCGATCGGCGCCGCCAGGATGTCGATACGCGCGCGATCCGCGCGTTCAACCTGCGGCTGCACCGCGACCGTCGCATCCACGTCGCGCTCGTGCCGATCGGGGACGGCCTGACGCTCGCCTACAAGCGCTAGCCGGGTGCCGCCGGGCCGGCGAACACGAGCCGGCCCGACTCGCGCCGGTAGACGCCCCGCTCGGTCACTGCCCAATCCATCGGGATGTCCCAGCTTTGCGGGTAGATCGTCGGCATGCGCGAGATCTCGTAGCTCACGCCGATCACGATTGGTCTTCTTTGCACAGCGGCCAGCGTCCGATCGAAGTACCCTGCGCCATAGCCCAGCCGATACCCCCTGTCGTCCCAGCCGTTCATCGGCAGCAGTACATGGTCGGGCACCACCTCGCGCGATCCCACGGGATAGGGGATGCCAAGCGCTCCCTCGGCGAGCGCAACGCCCGGGTGCCATTCGCGAAAAAGGAGCGGGGTCTTGGGCGCAACGACGACGGGGAGCGCTGTCAACGCGCCGCGTTCGCGCAACGTTCTCGCAAGATGCCGCGCATCGTACTCGCCGCGGATGGGCCAGCAGAACGCGAGCGTGCCGCGCGAAAGCGCGGGGAATCCTTCCTCCAGGTGGCGGTCAATGCGTAGGCGGCACGATTCGAGCGTTTCGCGACCGAGCGCTTCACGCGCTGCCACGAGCCGGGCGCGCTCGGCGCTGCGCCAGCGTTTCAGCTCATCGCCGTGCATGCTATTCTCTGTTAGTCCATGATTTTTCGATACTTCCTGACTATAGCACTGGCTCTGGCGGCGACCGTCGAGGCCGCGCCGCCCAAACCGCGTGCGGTCGAACCTGCGGCGTCCAAGTTGCGCCCTGCCGAGGATGCTTTTCTGCGCGCCTACGAGGCGTATCGCGCAGGCGATCCGCTCAAGCTCGCGAGGTACTCCGCTGGGCTCGAGGACCATGTCCTCGCTCCGTACCTGGAGTACTGGGCGCTCCGATTCCGTCTGAACGAGCTGAGCGCCGGCGAAGCGCGCGATTTTCTTGCGCGACGCGCAGGCAGCTATCTCGCAGACCGACTGCGCTCCGACTGGCTGAAAGCGCTCGGCAGGCGCGCCGAGTGGCAGACGTTCGATCTCGAGCTTGCGCCGCTCGTGCAGGACGATCTCGAGATCCGCTGCTACGCGTGGCTCTCGCGCCTCGCGCGCAGCGATGACTCGGTCCACGAAGAAGCCAAGGCGATGTGGGTCGAGCCGAAGGAGCTGCCCGAGGGCTGCACCACGCTCGCCGAGAAGCTGATCAACGATGGGCGGTTGCGGGTCAGAGACATGTGGCACCGCGCGCGTATTCTTTTCGACAACGGGCAGCTGTCCGCCGCGCAACGCGTGCTCGACTATCTCCCGGCGGACGAAGCACCCGACTCGCGGATGCTGTCGCAGGCGGCGTCCAGCCCGGAAAAGCTGCTCGCCGCTCCGCCGCAGGACCTCGCGCGCCGGCAGGTGCGCGAGATGGTGGTGTTTGCGATCGTGCGCCTCGCGCGCAACGACCCGCGCGCTGCAGCGGAGATCCTCGGTGGCGCGCTTGGGGAGCGTCTGCCGGAGCCGGACCGCGCGTATGCGTGGGTGCGCGTCGCCTACGAAGCCGCGCGCCGCCACATGCCCGATGCCGGGAAATGGTTCAAGCGCGGCGGACGCAGTGAGTTGAACGACGAGCAGCTTGCGTGGAAAGCGCGGGTCGCGATGCGCAACGGCGACTGGGAAATGCTGCGCGAGGCGATCGACCCGATGTCGGTCACTGCGCGCCAGGATGCGGCGTGGTCGTACTGGTACGGGCGCGCCCTCGCCGCGGAAGGCAACGCAGAAGGCGCGCGCGCCTACTTCCTGCGAATCTCCGGTCAGCCCCATTTCTACGGCCTGCTCGCGGCGGAAGAGCTCGGCGAAGTCGTCGTGATGCCGCCGCCGTTCGCGCCGACCGAAGACGAACTCGCACAGGCGCGGGCGCACGCCGGCCTGCAGAGAGCGCTGGCGCTCTACGCCCTGGGACTGCGCACGGAAGGCATGCGCGAGTGGCTGTTCGCGATCCGAACGATGGACGACCGGCCACTGCTCGCGGCTGCAGAGCTCGCGCGCCGTGCCGAAGTCTATGACCGTGCGATCAACACGGCGGACCGGACCACGCACGTCCACAATTTCCAGATGCGCTTCCTAGCCCCGTTCCGCGACTTTTTTCGCGAGCACGCGCGCACGTTCGGTCTCGAGGAGGCCTGGGTGCTCGGCATCACGCGGCAGGAGAGCCGATTCATCGCCGATGCGAAATCCTCCGCCGGTGCGCGCGGCCTGATGCAGCTCATGCCGGCGACCGCGCGCTGGGTGGCGGGAAAGATCGGGATGCAATACTCGCCCGAGCGCGTCACCGACGTCGACACCAACATCACGCTCGGCGCTCGC
>Ga0070698_100005735_pt1 | contig 13575 bp, 13 predicted proteins | sample KBSK1502metaG_FD_65477 | JGI IMG/M metagenome (GOLD analysis project Ga0070698, IMG submission 65477) | Corn, switchgrass and miscanthus rhizosphere microbial communities from Kellogg Biological Station, Michigan, USA - KBS K1-50-2 metaG | ecosystem: Host-associated > Plants > Roots >... | reverse complement strand
ATTTGCATATTGTATAAATGAATTATCATTTCATAACTATAGAAGGAAATATTGGTGCGGGCAAAACCACATTATCTCATTTGCTCGCAAGACATTTCAATGCAAGGCTCGTGTTGGAAGAGTTTGCCGACAATCCATTTCTCCCAAAATTCTATGAGAACCCAAAGCTATATGCCTTCCCGCTTGAGTTGTTTTTTATGGCCGAACGTTACAAGCAACTCAAAGACCTGATACAGCAGAAAGATCTTTTTCAAAGCGTCACTATATCAGACTATCTTTTTACCAAGTGCCTTTTATTCGCCAAAGTAAATTTGCCCGAAGATGAATTTCGTCTCTATCAAAGATTGTTTGAGATCATTCATCAACAATTGCTGCAGCCCGATCTGCTTATCTATTTGCATACACCGGTCAGTCGTTTGCAAAAAAATATTAAAAAGAGGAACCGGTCTTATGAACAAAATATTCCTGATGAATATTTATTCAGCCTGCAGGAAACGTATACTAATTATATAAAACAGCACAACATAAAAACACTTTTCATTGATGCTTCAAATGCGGATTTCCTGGGTAATGAAAAACATTTAAAGGTAGTAATTGATGCATTGGAAAAAGATTATGAAGATGGGCAACATTATTTAACGCTGCCATAGAACCACGATTAAGAGGATTATTGAAGGATTATTAGGAAAAAATAGAAGATTCTACATGATGAAATATTCCGAGATAACTGAAAAGATAATTGGATGCGCAATGAGAGTGCACAAAGAACTGGGTGCAGGTTTTCAGGAATATATCTATCAAAGAGCTTTAGAAATAGAATTAAAGAAAGCTATAATAAAGTTCATCCGTGAATATGAAATGCCTATTTATTACCAGGGAGAAAAAATTGGAATGAGAATAGTCGATTTCTTTATTGATGAAAAAATTATGGTTGAGCTTAAGGCAGTTACAGATTTCGATGATGTTCATTTAGCACAAGGATTAAATTATTTGGAAGCATCCGGTCTTGAAGTTGGGTTGTTAATTAATTTTGGAGCAAAATCCTTACAGTTTAAAAGATTACATAACAGAAAAATCATCCAGTAATTCCTCATAATCCTTTCAAATCAAGAAAATCGTGGTTCTAAATAGAGAGTTCACTTGGTTCGTAATATCGAGGTTTTTATTTATCGCAGGTCTTCGTATGACTCCCGTTCTTCTTGGCTGGAAACTTTATGAAATAACCGGCAGTAAACTTTCTTTAGGAATTCTGGGGTTAAGTGAAGTGATACCGGCAGTATTGCTTGCACTACCGGCCGGGGTAAAAGTTGACAGAAGCAATAAACACCGCCTTATCAGCATCTGCATGTCAATATATTTTTTATTGATGTTGGGATTATTGGTCATAACATCATCATGGTTCAATTCAGAAATAAGTTCTTTTGGAAAAACATCAGCAAAACAAATTACCCAATGGCTTATTTACGGTCTTGTATTTTGCACCGGTGTTATCAGGGCATACAGTTCACCAGCCATCAATGCATTTCTTGCACAGCTGGTGCCGCAGGAATCTTTAATAAGAGCTGTCTCAATTAATAGCATGACATGGCTCATAGCTGCAGTAACAGGTCCCGCCCTCGCAGGATTGTTATTGGGTTATACAAATATCACTGTTGCATTTTCTATTACATGTATTGCCATTTTAATTGCCGTCATATTATTTCAATTAATAAAAGCAAAACCCATAAGCTGGCAATCGGGAAAGATCAGCACATGGGAAGGAGTAAAAGAAGGCTTACGGTTTGTATGGCATCAAAAAGCATTACTCAGTGCTATCAGTCTTGATATGTTTGCTGTTTTATTTGGCGGAGCAGTTGCATTGCTCCCTGTGTTTGCAAAAGATATTTTACATACTGGCCCCGAAGCACTCGGCTGGCTAATGGCAGCCACCTATCTGGGGAATTTTGTTGCCATTGCATTGCTCACACAACGACCATTAAAAAATAAACAAGGGAAAACTTTACTATACATGGTAGCAGGTTTTGGTATTTGCATTCTCATCTTTGCCATCTCAAAAAATTTCTGGCTCAGCTTTGCTGCTCTCTTCATCAGCGGATTATTTGATGGTGTCAGTGTCATCATTCGCGGTACCATCGTACAATTATTTGTTCCCGATGCAATGCGTGGCCGTGTATCCGCTGTCAATTCCATTTTTGTCAATTCATCAAACGAGCTTGGTCAATTCGAAAGCGGAGTAGCAGCGTCCATCATGGGCACCGTGCCATCAGTTATTTTCGGCGGCTGCATGACATTGCTTGTTACAATTGTTTCATGGATAAAAGCACCGACGCTGAGGAAGTTTGAATATTGAACTCAAACCCCTGTCTAACCCCCTGTCCCCCTAAAGGGGTGACTTAGACCGTGATCGTCCATATATTCTTCTTAATTTCATTACGAAAGAAAGTTCTTTAATTATTTACCCAACTGCAATGCTACTATTATACATTCGTTGCGTCGCACTCTTGTACATTAGGTAATACTATTCAGCAATTATGCTGATCCATCCCCTTCCGCCTTTGGCGGAGCGGAAGCAATTACAAAAAAGAAAATGATACAATGGGTGGGTCAACGATAAACACTAAACCATAAACTAAAAACGACAAACACACTACACATGAATCGCAGATCATTCATCCAAAACACAGCACTCACATTCGGTGCACTCACTATTGCGCAGCAAAAAATTTTTTCAACTTTATTTACAAAAACAAATGGAGCAGCTCCTCCGCCATGGATGTTTCATATGATGACGGATAAGATCGGTGTATTCACTGAAAGCGGCGGCACCATTGGTTTTATGATCGATGATAAAGGAGTTGTCGTTGTAGATGCGCAGTTTCCAACTACTGCACCTCATATGATCAGTGAATTGCAAAAGAAAACTGATACACCTATCAAGTATTTGATCAATACGCACCATCATGGTGATCATACGGCCGGAAATATTTCTTTTAAAGGTTTGGTAAAGCATGTGGTGGCGCATGAGAATTCAAAGAAAAATCAAAAGCGGGTTGCCATAAGTCAAAAGAATCTTGACAAGCAATTATTGCCCGACAGAACGTATTTTGATACATGGCAAAAAAATGTTGGCAATGAAAGCATCACTATGCAGTATTTCGGACCTGCACATACTGATGGCGATAGTCTTATTCATTTTGAAAATGCAAACATCGTACACATGGGCGACCTGATGTTCAATCGTCGTCATCCATTTGTTGACCGCAGCGCAGGTGCAAGTATTAAGAACTGGATAAAAGTTTTACATAGAACCACAAGAAGATTTGATAGCAATACCACTTACATATTTGGCCATGCAGCCGAAGGTTATAATATTGTTGGCAATGCAGATGATTTGAAAAAATTTGCAGACTATCTTGATGCCGTTTTAAAATTTACCGAAGGCGAAATAAGAGCCGGCAAAACAAAAGAAGGATTTTTAAAGAACACAACTTTCCCTGGTATTGGTGAATGGAAAGGTGATGGAATTTCAAGACCACTTGCTGCGGCGTGGGATGAGTTGATGGCGAAATAAAACTCTTTAAACCAAAACAACGAAAATATGAACCAGGAAAAAACCAAGGTCACTATCATTTCCGACCTCGTAAAAATTGCCAGGTACAGGTCACATCTGGAAAATGCTGACCAACTCTTTACTGATGCAATGTATGCGGATCAGGCTATAGACGATCTGAAAAAAATACATGATATATACACCCGGTACCTGATGGATTACCAAAACCTGCGTGAACCATATCCATCGGTTATTGAAAAATTAGAATATACTAACAACAAAATTGAGAGCTGTATAGACGAACATAAGCATCAGGCCAATTAATGAACTTTTTTTTCATAATAGGGTTGGGCTGTATCAGTAGCAAGACCGCTTGCTGCCCCCTGGGATGAGTTGATGGCGAAATGATTCGTTCAAGTTTTACCTGACATGAATTAAATTTGGAATAAGAACATGCGTGAATCCGCGAATTGCTGCAAGCCCGATGCAACGTAGCCTGATTGACTGTTGTCATTTTTAAAATTTGCTTTATGAAAAGATATTTTGTAGCTGCAATTATCATTTTGTCATCTTGCAAAAAAGATGCTGTCATGACACCAATAAATGCAAAAGGAGAAATTCTTTTTATTTCAAGAAGAATTTCAAATAGTGCTGACTGGAAAATGTTTTTAATGAATGCAGATGGATCCAATCAAAGAGTTCTTTCAAATAGTTTAGTACGTTGCTCTCCACCAATACTCTCACATAGCGGGACCAAAGTTGCATTTACTACCTACGATAACAACTACAATTACAATTTATACGTAATTGACATTGATGGTCAGAACGAGAAATTCTTATCCAAAGGCAAACAGTTTTGCGGAAGCCCGGCCTGGTCACCCGATGACAGCAAAATTGCTTTTGTCAAAAATGACAACAATGTTGGTGGTAATTATGACATTTACTCTATTAATGCAGATGGAAGCAATGAAATAAAACTGACCAATCAAAATAATAATTTTTCGCCACAATATTTTTCAAATAACAATGCTATAATTTTTTCTTCTTCAACGGGCACATGGGCTGGTATTTACAAAATGAATATTGATGGAAGCAATAAGCAATTATTAACGCCGCAGAATAAATCTTTTGGCAACCCAAAAATTTCGCCAGATAATAGTAAGATCTCTGTCACTTCAATTGACTGGAATGGTTCACAAATATTTGTAATGAACGCAGATGGACGCAACTTAAAGCAATTAACTTTTACTGTGTCTTCAATATATTTTGATACAGGTTATCCAAGAGACGGCAATTGCAATCCTGTTTGGTCTCCTAACGGGGACAAATTAGCTTATGTTTCTTTTGAAAACGGGAGCCCCGATATTTTTGTGATCAAGTCAAATGGCTCTGGAAATAAAAGATTAACAAACACGCCATTAAGAGATGAAGACCCTTGTTGGACAAAAGATGGCAATTATATTCTTTTCTCCTCAAACAGGAACCAAAATGTTTCAGCGGAAATATATATTATGAGACCCGAGGGACAATTACAAACTCCACTGACCAATTATATTGCTGATGATATTTATCCAACATTTATTGACAAATAAAGCCCGCAGCCAACAAAAGGGGTATCTGGTCTTGAAATAAATCGAGGGCAGACCCCACGCATATAATGGCATCAAACTATTTTTGTACGACGAATCCCATCTCCATCGCTCCTCCTCTATCTTAAGAACACAGAATAAACAACTTCATTTTTACCAAATGAAGTTCATAAATTAATACTTAAAACATTATTAAATGAAAAAGCCTGTTTTGTTATTTCTTTCAGTAAGCTTGCTGATCTCAATTTATTCCACAGCACAGACGCATCTGTCAAAAGAAATTCTTAAACATCTTGAAACAGCAGAGAAGGAAATGATAAGTGCTCTTTCTAACGGAGATTCAGCAGCGTTTAAAAAAATTGCAGGAAAGGAATATCTGGATATTAATGCCGATGGTATTAGAATGGATCTCCCGTCCATGTTAAATGATCTGCATAACTTCAAAGGGCTTTCAGTCAATTTTTCGGAACAATCACAAAAAGTTTATGGGGATTTTGTTTTAAGAACAGGTAAAGCAAAACTTTCTGCCGGAGGACAATTGATCGCCGAGATCTTTTATACGCAAGGATGGGTTTACAGAGATAAAAAATGGCAGTTTGTGCATTGGCAAGGTACAAAGACCAGGGAATTTCTACAACGTAAATAAAACAATAATTAAAACAAGTATTATAAATGAGCTTCAAACTCAAATATCTCAGCCCCATTTTATTTACAAAAGATCTTGCACAAACTATTTTATTTTATGAATCGATCCTGGGTTTTAAAGCACAAAGCGACTTTCCAAATTTTGTTTCGTTAACGAGAGACGAAGTAAATATCATGTTTGTGTTACCAACCCAGCAATCGGAAGAGCTCATATATCCTGGCAATAAAGAAGAATTTTTTTCCAGCCACAACTAACTGGTAACATTTTCATATTTACAGACCAGGTTGATCAGATTTGGAACTCAGTAAAAGATAAAGTGATCATAAAAACCCCATTGCCGACAGCGCATACCTGATAAGAGACTTTTCTATTCTTGATAATAATGGATATGAACTGGTATTTGGTGAGGATATCAGTTCAAAAAGCAGCCAACAGATAACAAACAGGGATTCTGGTTTTAGATTGCTTCGGTTTGCCGACATCAAATCTTTTATTTCAACTTCTTTATCGGCAAACCTCGCAATGACGAAGACTCCGGGTTGTTGAAAATACTTACCAGTCCAGTAGGGTCTGCGTCATTGCGAGGCCGTCTTTTAAAGAGATTATCATTTTAATAATCCAGGCCGAAGCAATCTAAAATTGGGTTATCACAATTCCTATTGTCAAAAAATTTGTTCAAAGACAAAGGTTTATTTTCATCCCTTAAGTTTCCATAAATTCGTATTGCTGCTCCAAAATCAAAACATGCCTACAATCATTAAAAGAAATTTCCTTGTTCTAATTATTTGTCTTCAATCTTTACAAAGTTCTGCCAAAGATTATCCTGCATCTTTATTTGGCATTTACTCCGATGGCGTTACTCTCAACACCCGTTCAATACAATTTGCTATAGATTATATCAACCAGCAAGGCGGCGGCAGGTTAGTGTTTGATGTCGGAAGATTTCTTACCGGCTCCATTCATCTTAAATCAAATGTCACCCTGCATTTGCTCGAAGGCGCCGTGCTGTTGGGTACATTAAACCCGATGGATTATGACCGCAAAGGATTAATGGCATTAATATTATGTCATGATCAGCAAAATGTAGCTATAACAGGTATTGGTGTTATAGATGGCCAAGGCCGGCAGGTAGTAAGAAATGTTGTTGAGCTTGTTCACAAAGGACTTATTAAAGATGCTTTTCGAAACGATCGTCCCGAAGTGCCGGTAAGGCCAATGCTGATCTATTTTCGTTCTTGTAAAAATATTTTGATCAAAGGTGTTACTATGAGAAATGCTGCTGCATGGGTTCAAACTTATGATCAATGTAAAAATTTAAACGTTGATAGTATCACTGTCGACAGTCGTGCATTCTGGAACAATGATGGAATTGATATTGTTGATTGCGACAGTGTAGCGATCACCAATTCTTATATTGACTCTGATGATGATGGAGTTTGTTTGAAATCACATGATGCAACGGCTGTCTGCCAAAATATACTTGTCAGGAATTGCACTATTCGCTCAAGCGCCAATGGTATTAAGTTCGGAACTGCATCGCTTGGAGGTTTTAAAAATATTAAGCTCATCAACATTAAAGTATTTGATACCTATCGTTCGGCCATTGCATTGGAAGCTGTAGATGGAGGTTTTTTGGAAAATGTAGAGGTCGATAGTTTGCAGGTGTTGAATACCGGTCATGCAATTTTCTTGCGAATTGGAGAAAGGGTCAAGGGTAAAAAAGGAAGATTGGAAAACATAAGAATAAAGAATGTATCAGCAGAGATAGCCGCAACAAAACCAGATGCCGGTTATGAATATGAAGGACCAATAGAAGATATGCCGCGGAATATTTCGCCACCAATAGTTATTACAGGGTTGCCAGGAAACATTATTAAAAATGTTTCTTTTCAAAACATCGAGATAAAGCATCCCGGTGGTGGCAATCCTCAATTTGCAAAAGTTTCATTGAGCGAATTAGACAAAGTGCCGGAGATACCCGCTTCTTATCCTGAATTTTCCAAGTTTGTTGAATTGCCTGCCTGGGGAGTTTATATCCGGCATGCAAGCGATATAAAATTTAACAACGTTAAATTGCTCTGCGGGAAAAAAGATTACCGGACAGCAATTGTACTGGATGATGTGCATCATTCGGAGTTTTTATCAACAACCATCAATGAGCCTGATAAGAAAAATGCATTCTATCAGCATAAATCTTCAGAGATCATTATCAAATAACTTTTAAGGATCATGAAAGAATTAGAAAACCTTGCTGAATCGGTTAGGAAACAATTAAACTTAAAATATGATGCCGACTCTGTTAAGTTTATTGAAGGGTTTATTGAAAGAAATAAAGGGAATTTTGAAAAAGAAGAAAGCAAAGGCCTGATCAATTCTTTAGGTTCTTTTTTAGGACAATGTATCATTGAAAATTATGGCGGGCAATGGCAACTTGACAATGAAACAGGTTCTGTTGCTGTTGCTTTTGACCACAAAAACAAAGCATTTCCATTTGCCAAAGTCAGTAAGCAGTTTGAAAATGGCTTAGAAGATTCTATCTATTCTTTTTATACCATTATCCCGTCAATTTTTAAAATTGAAAAGAAGAAAAAACTTTGGTGGAAATTTTAGAATATACGCTTAAATTTTCTCCGACAACTTCTCCAACACATAATAAGTGATCGGGCAAAAAGTTGAGTTCTTTAATGTCAGATCTTTCCTTTTGATGATCACATCTTCATCTGTATAAGGGAAGCGACGACAATCGGAAGGCCGGTCTTCATAAATAGAGCAGAAATTATCAGCACCTAAGAAAGGACACGGTTTTGTATTCACTACAAAATCTCCATCTTCATCCACTCTAAGATATTTTTCAATAAGATCAGATTCACGAAGCCCCAACACTTTGCTGATCCTTTTTATATCGGGAGTTTTAAACCGGGGAGAATAATTTTTACAGCAGTTGGCGCATTGAAGACAATCAATTTTGGAAAAAGCTTCTTCGTGCAACCCTGGCAAGGCTTTCAGTACTTTGTTTTTATCCGCCCTTTGAAGAAATTGCTTGTATTTTTTCTGATTATCAGCGGTTTTCTTCTCCCAGTTTTTCAAAATATCCTCAGCCATGACGCAAAGTAACAACCTGTTTTCCACAGTTGAGCGCCGATAGCATTTTAACCCTCCATAGCCTTAACTTTGCCCACTTATTACTTATAACTTATTACTTAGGACTTTCTATGAATCTTTTTGAAAAACAATCTTGCGAATTTATTACCCGTCATATCGGACCCGATGAACACCAGGCAAAGCAAATGCTGAAAACGATCGGCGAGCCTGATCTTGATACTTTAGTTAGTAAGACAGTTCCACCAGCCATTCGTATGCAACATGAATTGAACCTGCCATCTGCAATGAGTGAGCACCAGTACCTGCAACATATCAAGGAAGTGTCAATGCAGAATAAAGTTTATAAAAATTATATTGGGCAAGGTTATTATGACACGATCATTCCTTCTGTTATTCTAAGAAATGTTTTTGAAAATCCGGGTTGGTACACACAATACACACCTTACCAGGCAGAGATTTCCCAGGGCCGTTTGGAAAGCTTATTGAATTTTCAAACAATGGTCAGCGACCTGACGGCATTGCCAATTGCAAATGCAAGCTTGCTTGATGAAGCAACTGCAGCAGCAGAAGCAATGACAATGTTCTTCAATACACTCAACAAACAAGATCATATCACTCATCCAAAGTTTTTTGTTGACAACGAAATATTTCCCCAGACAAAAGATGTTTTATATACGAGGGCAAAACCAATAGGTATCGAGATCGTAACCGGTGATTATAAAAAAGCCAATATTGACTCCACATATTTTGGTGCCATTGTGCAATACCCAAATGATAAAGGCTCAGTAGAAGATTATCGTGGGTTTATTAACCAGGTTCATTCAGCCGGAGCATTTGTTGTAATGGCGACAGATCTTTTAGCCCTTACATTACTCACCCCTCCGGGAGAACTTGGCGCTGATTGTGCAATTGGTTCAGCACAACGCCTTGGAGTTCCTCTTGGTTATGGCGGACCTCATGCTGCATTCTTTGCAGCAAAAGATGATTTTAAAAGAAGTATGCCGGGAAGAATAATTGGTGTAAGCGTTGATGCAAATAATAACCGTGCATTGCGCATGGCATTACAGACAAGAGAGCAGCATATAAAAAGAGAGAAAGCAACTTCAAACATTTGCACCGCCCAGGCATTACTGGCGAATATGGCTGCAATGTATGCAGTGTTTCATGGGCCTGATGGTCTAAAGAATATTGCAAAAAGAGTAGCGGTATTGACACAAACAGTAGCCACCGCCATTGAAGAATTTGGTTTTGAACTTTTCTCAAATAGTTATTTTGATACGATTACAGTAAAGGTTGATGATATTGCACCAATAAAAGAAAAAGCATTAAGACAACAGATCAATCTGCGCTATTTTGATAATAAACATATCGGTATTTCAATAGATGAAACAACATTGACAGAAGACCTTTATGATCTTATCAATTGTTTTGAAAATGATAAGAATCCTATAGCTTTCGATATTCATCATGATGAGGAACCGGAACATATCCCTTCCAAGTTATCCAGAACATCTTCTTTCTTAACGCATCTTGTCTTCAATACTCATCGCAGCGAAAGCCAGATGATGCGTTATATAAAATCATTGGAGAATAAGGATCTATCGTTAAACACTTCAATGATAACATTAGGAAGTTGTACAATGAAGTTGAATGCTGCTTCAGAAATGATGCCATTAAGCTGGGTACATTGGAGCAAGATGCATCCGTTTGCGCCGGCAGATCAAACAAAAGGTTACAAACAAATTGTTGATGATCTTTCAAAATATTTATGTGAAATAACGGCACTTGATGCATGCAGCTTACAACCAAACAGCGGTGCACAGGGAGAATATGCTGGTTTACTAACCATCCGTGATTATCACGAAGCAAATGGTGACCAGCATCGTAATGTAATATTGATCCCGATCTCAGCACATGGTACTAACCCCGCAAGTGCAGTGATGGCAGGAATGAAAGTGGTTGTAGTAAAAGCATTGGAAAATGGGTATATCGATGTCAATGATCTGAAAGCAAAAGCGGAACAACATTCAAATGAGCTTGCCGGCATCATGATCACTTATCCAAGTACGTATGGCGTGTATGAGGAAACGGTAAATGAAATTACTGATATCATTCATAACCATGGCGGGCAAGTATATATGGATGGCGCCAATATGAATGCACAGGTTGGATTAACTGCACCGGGACTGATCGGCGCTGACGTTTGTCATTTGAATTTGCATAAAACATTTGCCATACCACATGGTGGTGGCGGACCTGGCATGGGACCTATTTGTGTAAAGAAACATCTTGCAGAATACTTACCCTCCCACTCGTCAATCGTGAATCGTGAATCGTCAGTCAACACTTCTCACGATTCATGTCTCACGTCTCACGGCGCAGTCTCTGCAGCACCTTATGGTAGCGCATCAATCTTATTGATCAGTTATGGTTATATAAGAATGTTAGGCAATGTAGGAGTAAAACAGGCAACTGAATATGCCATTCTGAATGCAAACTATATGCGAGCAAGATTGCAGGGACAGTTTGAAATTCTTTATACAAATCATAATGGACAATGTGCTCATGAGTTTATTGTTGATCTGAGACCCTTTAAAAAATCTGCAGAGATAGAAGCAGAGGATGTGGCAAAACGATTGATGGATTATGGTTTCCATGCGCCAACAATGAGCTTCCCTGTACCCGGTACAATTATGATCGAGCCAACAGAAAGTGAAGATAAAGCTGAGCTTGATCGATTCTGTGATGCATTGCTTGGCATTCGCCAGGAAATAAGAGACATTGAAGAAGGAAAAATGGATAAAAAGAATAATGCATTGAAGAATGCGCCTCATACACAGCTGGCGGTTGTAAATAGCGAATGGAATAAACCTTATACACGAGAACAAGCTGCTTTCCCGATGTATTATGTTACGCAAAATAAATTCTGGCCATCTGTAGCAAGAGTAAATAATACTTATGGTGATAGAAATTTGATCTGCACTTGCGAACCGATCGAATCTTACATGGAAGCGGAAGCATGGTCAGATGATAGATGATAACTGATAGATGATAGTTTAAGTCTCGCATAAGCGGGACTTTTTTGTTACCTTCCGTTAAAGAGATTAATCATATTCAATCACAACTACTGTTTATGAAAAGAATACTCCTATATGCTGCACTTTCCTTTTTTACTTTTCACCCGGCTCTTTATTCTCAAAATTTTGATACTGTCCAGATCAAGACGACTAAATTGACAGAGTCTATTTATATGCTTGAAGGATCAGGCGGGAATATTGGAGTATTGATTGGCAATGATGGTATCATTATTATTGATGACCAGTTTGCCCCGCTTACAGAAAAAATAAAAGCAGCGTTATCAAAGATCAGTAACAAGCCGGTGAAGTTTGTTGTCAATACTCATTTTCATGGAGATCATGCAGGAGGCAATGAAAATTTCGGCGGACAGGGAGTAATTATTGTTGCCCATGAAAATGCCAGGAAACGATTGTCAACCGATTATTTCTTTGAGGCAATGAAACAAACACAAAAGGCATCACCATATGAAGCGCTGCCAAAAGTTACATTTGCAGACTCAGTAACTTTTCATATGAATGGAGAAACTGTCCATGTGTTCTATGCAAAGAATGCACATACTGATGGCGATGTAATTATTCATTTTAAAGAATCAAACATTTTTCATTGCGGTGATGTTTTTGTACGCTATGGTTTTCCATTTATCGACCAGGGTGCCGGCGGAAGTATTGATGGAATGATCAAAGCGATCGAGGGGCTCATCGTTGTTACAAATGATCAATCGAAAATTATTCCAGGCCATGGTGCACTATCAACTAAGAAAGATCTTATTGACTATAAAAATATGTTGGTAACAGTACGCAACAGGGTGGCTGATGGAATTAAACAAGGGAAAACGCTTCAGCAAATTGCAGATTCAGATCCACTGAAAGGATACGTTGCGGTTTTCGATAAATTTTTCTTTGTACAGGCAATTTATAATTCGATGAAAAAATAATTGTCGACTAATCTTTACTTATGTCCTCCACCCGCCAACTTGCGGCTATTTTGTTTACTGATATTGCAGGGTATACTGCCATCATGCAGGAAGATGAGCAATTGGCAATTAAACTTGTTAAACATCACCGTTTAGTATTAGAGAAAACTGTTGCTGATCATGACGGAGAAGTGATAGAATATTATGGTGATGGCAGCCTTAGCATTTTTACCAGTATTACTCAAGCAATACAATGTTCACTTAGCATTCAGCAGCAACTTCAGACTGAACCAGCTGTTCCTTTGCGTATTGGTCTTCATATTGGTGAGGTAATTTATGAAGATGGTAAAATAATGGGTGACGGAGTAAACATTGCTTCCCGTATTCAATCACTTGGTCTGGCCGGCAGTATACTTTTTTCTAAAGAGATCTTTGATAAGATCAGGAACCATCCTGAGTTTAAGACTGTTTACCTTGGAGGATTTAATCTGAAGAATGTAACTGATCCCATGGAAGTATTCGCTTTAGCCAATGAAGGTTTAACTGTTCCTGCGAAAGAAAAAATTGAAGGAAAAATAAATGAAGCGGTTCCGAAGAAAAATTTTAAGACTCACCTGAAATGGGCCTTGCCTTTATTTACTGCTCTTATACTGTGGGCCGTTTTTATGCCAGGCTTGTTTAAAAATAAAAATAATTT
>Ga0070698_100005734_pt1 | contig 13578 bp, 5 predicted proteins | sample KBSK1502metaG_FD_65477 | JGI IMG/M metagenome (GOLD analysis project Ga0070698, IMG submission 65477) | Corn, switchgrass and miscanthus rhizosphere microbial communities from Kellogg Biological Station, Michigan, USA - KBS K1-50-2 metaG | ecosystem: Host-associated > Plants > Roots >... | reverse complement strand
TCGTGCGCTTCCCGGCGGGGAAGGGGCCAAAGGCGGGCACGCGCCTCGGCGGCCTGGCCGACCTGCTCGACGTGGCCCCCACCATCGCCGACCTGTTCGGCGCCTGGGGACGCGGCGGCTCGGACCGGCAGTTCCACGGGAGGAGCCTGCTCGGCGCCCTCTCCGGCACGGACGGGGAGGTCGCCGTCCTCTCGCGCACGATCTGGGAGCGGCCCCGCTACGCGCGCCGCGATGCGGGGTCCAAGTTCATCTACGACACGCGCACGGGCGCGGAGGAGCTCTACGACCTCGTGCGCGACCCGGACGAGAAGCGCAACCTTGTGGTTGCGGATCCACTGCGCGCGGCCTGGGCCCGCGAGGAGCTGCACCATTGGATCGCGTCCGTCGCGCGCGGGGCGGCGGCGGGCACCGTGGCTCCGGCGCGCATGACGCGCGAGCAGTGCGAGAACCTCAAGTCGATGGGCTACCTGGCCAGCGACGTCCCCTGCGCGAAGGAGTGAGCATGACGAGACCGGCGGCCGTCCTCCTGGTGTGCTGCGCGGCGGCGGGGACGGCGGGCGCGCAGACGCCCGCCCCCGTCCGCGGCCCTGACTCCAGTTGACGCGGCGCCCGCGCGCGGGTTAAGGTGGGCGGCAATGGTAAGACCAAAGGCGGGGTCCCCGGACCGGCCGGGCCCCGACGGAGGAGGGACGACGCCATGAGCCAGGACGCCATGAGCACGCCCATGGGCGGGGTGGCGGTGGAGGGCGAGCCGGCCGCGCGCGCCGAGCGGCGGTTCGGCTTCGAGTATCAGGACCTCCGCGAGTGGCTGGCCGCGGCGGACAAGCTGGGCGAGGTGCGCACGGTCAAGGGCGCCAACTGGCAGGAGGAGATCGGCATGGCCGCCGACCTCGTCATGCACTCCGACGCCGCCCCCTGCCTCGTCTTCGACGAGGTGCCCGGCTACCCGAAGGGCTTCCGCGTGCTGGTCAACTTCTTCGGCGGGCGCCGCAAGAACGTGACCCTGGGCTTCCCGCTCGACTACAACAAGCTGGAGCTGTCGCAGGCCTTCCTCGACAACTACCTGCGCGACCTCAAGACGCTGCCCTTCACGGTCGTCTCCGACGGCCCCATCTTCGAGAACGAGATGTCGGGCGACGCGGTGGACGTCACGCGCTTCCCGACCCCCAAGTGGCACGAGCACGACGGAGGGCGCTACATCGGCACGGGCAGCTTCAACGTCACCGAGGACCCCGAGGAGCACTGGATCAACCTGGGCACCTACCGGGTGATGATCCACGACGCCAAGTCGGTCGGCTTCTACATCTCGCCGGGCAAGCACGGGCGCATCCACCGCGACAAGTACGAGCAGCGCGGCGAGCCCATGCCCACCGTGATCGTGCTCGGCGGCGACCCGCTCACCTTCCTCATGGCCTGCAGCGAGACCCCGTACGGGATCTGCGAGTACGACATCGTGGGCGGCCTGCGCGGGCGGCCGGTGAAGGTGGTGCGCGGCAAGGTCACCGGCCTGCCCATCCCCGCCAACGCGGAGATCGCGCTGGAGGGGTTCGTCCATCCGGGGAACCGCCGCAAGGAAGGCCCGTTCGGCGAGTGGACGGGCTACTACGCGAGCGACGTGCGCGAGGAGCCGGTGCTGGACATCAAGGCCATCTACCACCGCAACGACCCCATCCTGCTGGGCTGCCCGCCGCTGCGCCCGCCCGACGAGCTGGCCCGCTACCGCGCGGTGACGCGCTCCGCGCTGCTGCGCCAGAACATCGAGAAGGCCGGCGTGCCCGACGTGAAGGCGGCCTGGGCCCACGAGGTGGGCACGGCGCGCATGCTGCTGGGCGTGGCCATCAAGCAGCGCTACGCCGGCCACTCCAAGCAGGCCGGCCACGTGGCCAGCCAGTGCCACGTGGGCGCGTACGCGGGGAAGTACGTCGTGGTGGTGGACGAGGACATCGACGTGTCCAACCTCGAGGAGCTGATCTGGGCCATGATCACGCGCTCCGATCCCGCCACCTCCATCGACTTCATAAAGGATGCGTGGAGCACGCCCCTGGACCCGCGGCTCGACCCCGAGCAGAGGGCGCGCGGCAACTTCACCAACTCGCGCGCCATCATCGACGCCTGCCGGCCCTTCCACTGGCGCGACAAGTTCCCCCGCGTGAACCAGATGTCGCCCGAGATGGCCCGCCGGGCACGGGAGAAGTTCGGCTACCTCCTGGAGTGACCGGCCGCACCTCCGCCCGGCCCTGACAAACGCATATTGACAAGCCGACCACGCGGGGCGATAGTGTGCCCGCGTTCAAAGGTCAGTCCAATGACGCGATGCTCGCGGAGGACGACCGGGATCGGCGGCGGCTGGCCACCCCAGGGCCCGCTCGCGCCGGTTCCACTCCCGCCGGCCGTCCCCCGCGCCAAGACCTGGAGGTGCGTGATGCGCTCGATTCCCTTCCGCCTGCCCGGGCCTTCGGCCGGAGGGCGGCGCGCGGCCGCGATGGTGCTGCTGCTGGCCGCCGCGCTGGCCCCGGCGCCCGCGCTCGCCCAGCTCACCACCGGCAACATCGAGGGCACCATCCGGGACGAGGGAGGCGAGGTGGTGCGCGGCGCCACCGTCACCGTCCTCAACGTCGACACCGGGCTGAAGCGGACGCTCATCACGAACGACCAGGGCCGGTTCGAGGCGCCCAACCTCGCGCTAGGCAACTACGACGTGGACGCCAACCTCACCGGGTTCGGCGGCGCCGGGCGCAAGGGCATTGCCCTGGTGGTCGGCCGCACGGCGGTGGTGGACCTGGTCCTGCGCGTCGCGCAGGTGAAGGAGGAGGTGGTCGTCACCGGCGATGCGCCGCTGGTGGAGTCGACCTCGGCCACCGTCTCGCAGCTCATCGACGAGAAGAAGGTCCAGGACCTGCCCGTGGTCAACCGCGACCTCACCCAGCTCCTGTTCCTCCAGCCCGGCGTCATCAAGAGCCCGGCGGGGAGCGCCTTCTTCGCGGGCATGGGCGACAAGCTGGCGGTGGCGGGCGCGCGCGGCACCCAGAACCTGTACCTGATCGACGGGGTCTCCAACTCGGACCTCTCCGGCAACGCCCAGGGCGCCTCCGGCGCCTACACCGGCGCGGAGACCATCAAGGAGATCCAGATCATCACCAACAACTACTCGGCGGAGTACCGCAGCGCGGCGGGGGCCATCGTCAGCGCGGTGACGAAGTCGGGGACCAACACCGTGCACGGCTCGCTGTTCGAGTTCTACCGCAACGACTCTCTGGACGCGCCGAACTACTTCGACAAGAAGTTCGGCATCCCCAAGCCCGACTTCAAGCACAACCAGTTCGGCGGCTCGCTGGGCGGACCCCTCATGACGAACAAGCTCTTCTTCTTCGCCAGCTACGAAGGGCTGCGCGAGGACCTCGGCCGCACCGTCACCGCCAACGTGCCCAGCCTGGCCGTGCGCCAGGGCCGGCTGGCCAACGGCCGCACGGTGGCCGTCAACCCGACGGCGGCGAAGATCCTGAACCTGCTGCCCGCGCCGGGGGACGGCAACCGAGTGGTGGCCGTCAACGGCGACGCCACGCTGATCGCCGGCATACGCAACCAGCACACGGACACCAACTTCGCCCTGGGCAAGGTGGACTATTCGCTCAACCCGTCGAACACCCTCTCCGCGACCTACAACTTCGACAAGGGCGAGCAGATGCCCACCGGCCTCCTGGTGGACTTCGCGGGCGCCACCGGCGCGCGCAGCCTGAAGCACGTGGTGTCCACCAAGTGGACTTCCATCATCTCGAGCGCGTCCGTGAACGAGATCCACTTCGGACTGAGCGACACCAAGCCGGAAGGCGACGTGCCTGCCACCGGGCTCGACTTCGCGAGCCAGGGGCTGGTCTTCCGGCCGGACCGCACGCTGATGGGCCAGATCAACATCCCGGGCGTGGACTCGGTCGGCTTCCGCCAGAGCTTCTCCGCCTATCGCCAGCGCTCGTATACGGTCAAGGACGGCTACTCGCTGTCGAAGGGGAACCACTCGTGGCGCCTGGGCGGCGAGTGGAGCTTCTACCGCTACAACGTGGGCAACTGCAGCCGCGGCTGCCAGGGGGTGTGGGACTTCTCCAACATGGAGAACTTCCTGCGCGGCATCCCGCGCCGCTTCGAGATCATGCTGCCGGGCGGCGACGTCGCCAACCGCGACCTCAGCCAGCACTACTTCGCCGGCTACCTGCAGGACAACTGGCACGCCGCCCGCGACCTGACCTTCAACATCGGCCTCCGCTACGAGTACATGACCACCATCAAGGAGAAGAACAACCAGGTCTCCAACCTCATCAACTTCCTGGACAAGACCGTGACGGTGGGGACGCTCTACAAGAACCCGACCGGCAAATCGTTCAGCCCGCGCCTGGGCATCGTGTGGGCCCCGGGCGAGGGCAAGACGTCGCTCCGCGCCGGCTTCGGGATCTTCTACGAGCACCCGGCGCTGTTCAACGTCCGCACGTCGCTGCAGGAGCTGCCGCCCTTCACGCTGGTGGGCCGCATCGACCAGCGCGACGCCAACCGGCTGAACCAGGAGATCAACTTCCCGAGCGCCTTCTCCACGCAGCTCGCGCTGGCCCAGGCCCGGCCCAACATCCGGACGTTCCAGTACGACCTCGACCAGACCTACATGTACCGCTACAGCCTGACCTTCCAGCAGCAGTTCTGGAGGGACTGGGTGCTCCAGGCCGACTACACGGGCTCGCGCGGCTACAACCTCTGGCAGCAGTCGCTTCCCAACATCAACAAGTGGCAGGGGTGGCCGGATCAGCCCGCCAGCTCGATCGACAAGTTCTTCCCCGCCGGCAGCACGCCCATCAACCCGAACTTCGGCGAGATCCGGCTCCAGTACAGCAACGGGCGCATCTTCTACAACGGCGGGTCGCTCGCCATCCAGCGCCGGCCGCGCAGCGGCCTGCAGTTCGGCGCCGCCTTCACCTACTCGAAGGCCATCGACGACGGGTCCGGCGTCACCAGCGGCGGCGAGGTGTTCCCGCAGGACTTCCGCGGGATCTACGCCTGGGACCTCTCGCTCAAGCGCGGCCTGTCCGCCTACGACTGCCGCAAGGTCTTCACCGCCAACATGGCCTACGAGCTGCCGTGGGGCAAGGATCTCGGGGGTGTGGGGGCGGTGCTGCTCAAGGGATGGCAGGTCAACGGCATCGTCACCTACATGGACGGCTACCCGCTCTCGGTGCAGGAGCTCAGCGACGCGCAGGTCGCCCGCATCGGCTCGGACGAGAACCTGCGTCCGGACCTCAGGCCCGGCGGCAACAACAACCCGGTGACGGGCGACCCCGACCGCTGGTACGACATCTCGCAGTTCACGCCCGCGCGCATCGGGTTCTTCGGCAACCTGGGCCGCAACACCGTCATCTCGCCGAAGCTGGCCACCGTCGACCTCTCGATCTTCAAGAACATCGGCGTGGGCGTGGGGCGCATGCAGCTCCGCGTGGAGACGTTCAACCTGTTCAACCGGGCGAACTTCGGCACCCCGGACATGAACGCGTTCATCAACGAGCAACCCAACCCCAACGCGGGCCGCATCACGACCACGCGCACGCCCGCGCGGCGCACGCAGCTCGGGGTCCGCTGGATCTTTTGATCTCAGGGGGGGAACTCACGCATCGATCCGAAAGGCGTGAGCTTCCCTTCTGAAACCCCCCGTCGCGCGGCGCGGCCCCGAACGCGGGTCGGCGCCGCGCTCACTGGTCGGCTTGCCGGTCACGGTTGACATCGCGCCGCTGCCGCCGCTAACGTCGGCGGGGGGGAGGACCGGCGACGGCAGAGCCCCGCCAATTGTCCTACCATTGACGGTTCAAATGTCATACCATTGGGACCGTTCGCAGTGGGCGGGCGGCAGGGAGGGAGGGACATGACCACAGCGGCGGTGGAGCGTCGCACCTCGCCGGTGGCCTACGGCGACCTCCGCGAGTGGCTGCGGGCGGCGGAGCAGCTCGGGGAGCTCAAGCGCGTGGGCGGCGTGCACTGGGACCGCGAGATGGGCGCCATGGTGGACATCTGCTACCGCCGCGCCTCCCGCCGCGCCCCCGCCCTCGTCTTCGACGACGTGCCCGGCTATCCCCCCGGCTACCGCTGCCTCTACGGGATGATGGCCTCCCCGCGCCGCTTCGCCCTCACCATCGGCGGCCTCGACGTCGCCACCGCCTCCGGGACCATGGAGATCCTCACCCGCTACCGCGAGCGCATGCGCGACGTGAAGTACCTCCCGCCCGTGGAGACGGGCTCCAGCCCGCTCCTCGAGAACGTCCTGGACGGCGACGACGTGGACCTCCTGAAGTTCCCCGTGCCCATCCACCACGAGCTGGACGGCGGGCGCTACATCGGCACCGCCTGCGCGGTGATCACGCGCGACCCCGACACGGGCTGGATCAACGCGGGCACGTATCGCATCCAGGTCTTCGACCGCAACACGGCCACCTGCTACATCTCGCCCGGCAAGCACGGCCGCCTGCACCGCGACAAGTACTTCGAGCGGGGCCAGCCCTGCCCGGCGGTGGCGGTGGTGGGGCTCGACCCGCTGCTCTTCCTGGCCGCGCGCTACCAGGTGCCGCCGGGACTGAGCGAGCTGGACTGGGTCGGCGGTCTGCGCGAGGAGCCCATGCGGGTGCTGCGCAGCGAGACGGCGGGCCTGCCCATCCCCGCCAACTCCGAGATCGTGCTGGAGGGCGAGTTCCGCCACGACGAGAAGAGGCTGGAGGGGCCGTTCGGCGAGTGGCCCGGCTACTACGCGGGCGGCAAGATCGAGGAGCCGGTCTTCCGCATCAGGCGCATCATGCATCGCGACCAGCCGATCCTGACCTGCGCTGCCTCCATGAAGCCGCCGCACGCGCACCTCTACGAGCGCGCCTTCATCCGCTCCGCCGCGCTGTGGGAGGGGCTGGAGAAGGCCTCCGTGCCCGAGATCAAGGGCGTCTGGGTGCACGAGGCGGGCTCGGGCCGCACATTCAACGTGGTGAGCATCAAGCAGCGCTACCACGGGCACGCGCGGCAGGCGGGCATGCTGGCCACGCAGATGGTGCCCGTGGCCTACGGCAACCGCTGGACCATCGTGGTGGACGAGGACATCGACCCCTCGAACCTGGACGAGGTGGTGTGGGCCATGGGCACGCGCTGCGACCCCAAGGAGGACCTGGAGATCACGCGGCGGTGCTGGAGCAGCAAGATCGACCCCATGATCTTCGACCAGAAGCTCTACAACTCGCGGGTGATGGTGGACGCGTGCATCCCCTACGAGAGGCGGGGCGAGTTCTCGCCCGTGGCCGAGACCTCGCCCGAGCTGCGCTCGCGCATGCTGGCCAAGTACCGCGACACGTTCGCGGACATCCTGGGCGACGAGGTCCGCTGAGCCCACCGCCCCAGGCCGCGGCCGCCGAGGCGAACCCGCCGCCGGCGCCGGCGGACGCCGCCGCTCCCGCCTCCGCGCCAGCCACGCGGACCGAGACGACGCACGGCCTGCCCTGGCGCGCGGCCGGCCTCCTGCTCGCCACCGCCGTCCTCGCCCTTCTGTGGTTCGCGCCCACGCACGACTCTCCGGCGGCGCGGCACGCCATCGCCATCGCCGCCTTCATGATCGTCCTCTGGATCACGGAGGCGGTCAGCCACGCGGTGGCCGGCTGCGTGGGCCTCGTCCTCTTCCTCGTCCTGGGCGTGGCGGGACCGGGCGCGGTCCTCTCCGGCTTCCGCTCGTCCACCACCTGGTTCCTGCTCGCGGCGCTGGTGATCGGGGCCATGGCCTCGCGGACCGGCCTCGCCCAGCGCCTGGCCCGCGCCGCCATCCTGGCCGTGGGCACGACCTACGCGCGGCTGCTGCTGGGCTTCATCGTGGCCGACTTCGCGCTGACCTTCCTCGTGCCTTCCGGCATCGCGCGCGTGACCATCCTGGCCTCCATCGCCTTCGGCGTCATCGAGGCCTTCGGGGTCGGCCCGCGCAGCAACGTGGGGCGCGGCCTGCTCATCATCATTACGTACGCGGCGGGCATCTTCGACAAGATGGTCATCGCGGGCGCGACCTCCATCCTGGCGCGCGGGATCATCCACCAGGTGGCCCAGGTGCCCGTCCTCTACAGCCAGTGGTTCCTGGCCTACCTGCCCTGCGACGTGCTCACCATCCTCGTCTTCTGGCGCGTGGTGTTGTGGCTCTACCCGCCGGAGAAGCCGGCGATGGACGGCGCGGCCTGGGCCTCGGCGGTGGGGCCGGCGCGGCCCTGGTCTACGGCGGAGAAGAAGGCGGCCGCGCTCATGGCCACCGCGATGGTGCTCTGGCTGACCGACTTCGTGCACCACATCGATCCCGCCTGGATCGGGATCGGCGTCGCCATCGTGAGCCTGGTGCCCGGCCTGGGCGTGCTGAAGCCGCAGGACCTGCGGCGGCTCAACTACGGCGCGGTGGTCTTCACCGCCGCCGCGCTGAGCATGAGCGCGATCCTCACCCAGACGAGGGGCCTCGACGTGCTCACGCGCGCCCTCTTCGGCGGCGTGGGTCCGCTCCTGGGCGGGCCCGCGCGCTCCGCGCTCACCCTGTACTGGAGCGGCTTCTTCTACCACTTCTTCCTGGCCAGCGAGACGGCCATGCTGAGCACGTCCCTGCCCGTGGTGCTGGCCCTGGCCCGGGCGCACGGGCTGGACGCGCTGGCCGCGGGCATGATCTGGACCTTCGCCGCCGGGGGCAAGGTGTTCGTGTACCAGAGCGGCGTGCTGCTGGTCGGCTACTCCTACGGCTACTTCGACACGCGCGACATGCTCAAGGTGGGGGGGATCCTGACCGTGGTCGAATGCGTGATCCTCCTCCTGCTGGTGTCGCTGTACTGGCCGCTCCTGGGCATATGAGGGCTTGCCGCCGGCCCGCGTTTGGTCATACCATTCCGGGACCCCACAGACGAAGGAGGCGGCCATGCCGCTACGAGTGAGAATCGCCCGCGGGCTGGCCGCCACCTCGGTCGTGGCCGCGCTGGTCGGTGTGGCCGAGCTGGTGGAGCCGCAGCTCGCCGCCACCGCAAAGTACCCCGAGCCGCGCTTCCCGGCCTACCTGAAGCCGCCCAAGACGGTCGACGACGTGATGCCGGCCGCGCGCGAGATCGTGCGCAACAAGAACGGCATCCAGGGCGCGGGCATGGGTGTGCTCCAGAAGGGCGACGGCGTGCTGCTGGTGCCGACCATCGAGGCCGAGCCCATGATCCTCGACGCCATCGGCAAGGCGCTGGGGGAGCGCGGGGTCAAGGTCGACGTCAAGTACAACTACGAGCTGGTCGGCGTGCCCAGGGAGGACGCGGCGGCGCTGCTCAAGCAGCGCGAGTCCTTCACCTCCGAGGACGGCTACATGGAGGCGGTGGGCTGGATCGAGAACCAGTTCGCCGACCCCGAGGTCCCCAAGAGGTGGCTCAAGGAGCGGCGCCCCGAGCTGTACGCGAAGCTCTTCCCCAGGAGCCGCGAGATGACGCCGCACACCAAGCAGGTCTGGGAGAAGCTCAAGCGCGACTCCGTGGGGCCCGGCATCGTCGCCTACCTGGGCAAGCACCCGGAGCTGCGCGGCGCCTACTGGGGCAAGGGCGGCTCCACCGGCCTGCGGCGCGCGCTCAACCCCGTCCCGCAGAAGTTCCTCGGCATCCTCTGGCAGGACAACCGCTACGAGGTCATGAGCCAGATCGGATCGTTCCCCGCCGACGTGTGGCAGCTCAGCGAGGAGAAGACGCTGGAGCCGCTCGCGCACGTGGACCAGATCCGCGTCACCGATCCCGAGGGCACCGACATCACCGCGGACGTCAATGAGGTCCAGGCCCAGCGCTGGGCGCAGGGCTCCTACCAGCGCGGCCACCTCTACATGTTCCCGAACCAGGCCACGGGCCGCTTCGGGTATTCGGTGGTGGACTATCCCGCCTTCCAGAAGCAGTGGCTGCCGCGCGAGCCGATCGTCAGGGCCAACGGCGTCATCGCGGGCACGCACAACCACGTCGGCATGTACCCGCGCTGGGAGGTCCGCTTCAAGGACGGCTATATCGTGGGCGTCGTGGGCGGCGGCACCTACGGCGACATCCTGCGCGAGTTCCTCCAGTACCCGGGCACGCAGGACCTCGTCTATCCCTTCCACAAGAACCCGGGCTTCTGGTACCTCTACGAGGCCGCCTTCGGCACGCACCCGAAGTACTTCCGCAACCCGAAGGAGCTGATGGAGGGCAGCCTCGGTCCCGACCGCCTGCACGCGGGCGTCATCCACTGGGGCCTCGGGATCCGGCTCTGGCACGATCCGGACGGCCCCGTCGAGTCCAAGCAGTGGATGGAGTTCACGGCCAAGCACAACGTGCCGCGCGACCACAGCTTCCACACCCACACCTATTTCTCGAGCTATCGCGTGCGCATCCGCGGCGCCAACCAGTGGGTGGACATACTGGACAAGGGCCGCATGACCAGCCTCGACGACCCGGAGGTCAAGGCCCTGGCCTCGCGCTACGGCAATCCCGCGCGCATCCTGGCCGACGACTGGATCATCGACATGCCCGGCGTGAGCGCGCCCGGCAGCTACGAGCAGTACGCGAAGGACCCGTGGACCTACGAGAAGGCGGTGGTGGACAAGGCGGTGGCGGGGACCTACGAGTACTACTACCCGCGGCCGGGAGCGGCCGCTGCGGCCAGGGCCGGCGGAGAGTAGCGCTCGGACGAACGCGCGGTGGCGCGGGGGGCGATGAACAACAATCCCGAGCTCCTCCGCCGCCTCCTCGCCATCCTGGGCAAGCGCGCGTTCGTGACCTTCGGTACGGTCACGTTCCTGGTGGGCGCCCTGCTGGCCACCGTCAACGTCACCTCGCGCTACGCGGTCAAGCGCTACGTGGACGACCAGCTCGACCGCATCCACTGGGACGTCGCGCTCTACCAGACGGAGGGCTTCGCCTCCGCTCCAGACCTGCCGCGGCGCATGGCCGCCGCGCGGGGGATCCGCCGCGTCGAGACCATGACCTTCCTGCGCACCAACCCGCCGGAAGGGCAGATGGGCTTCGAAGTCGACGGCCAGGCCCTGGCCACGCCGTGGATCTCCGTCCTCGCCGCCACGTCGCCCGACCTGCTCCCGCCCGCGGTGCGGGCCGCGGTCGGCACGGGCGAGGCCGGGGCCGGCGTGGCCCTGGGCCTCATCGGCCCGGAGCGCGCGATGGGCAAGGCGCTGCTCGCGCTGCAGGGCTCGAAGCAGATCAGCTTCCGCGTGAACCTGGGTCCGCCCAGGGGCGCGCGGGGCGGAGGAGCCGCGGCCAGCCACTCCATCGCGGCCTTCACGCTGCCCATCCACGGTGTCGTCCGCCTGGAGCGCGACGACCTCAACCGCTGGCTGATGGACCAGGTGGGGTCGATCTCGTTCGTACCCCACATCGGCATCACGATCCTGATGCCGTACGACGAGACCGTCCTGCGCAAGTTCGAGTCCGTCTCCACCGGCATCATCACGGAAGAGGTGGCGGGCGAGCACGCGCTCATGGGCCACCAGGTCACCGCCGGCCAGTACCTGCCGGAGGTGGTGCACCTCGGCCGCGTGGACCGCGAGCGGCTCGTCTCGGGGTGGGACATCGAGGGCTCGCTCCTCCGCGTGAGCGAGGTGCGCGACGGCCTGGCCGGCGTGGTCAAGGCCGCCGACGCCAAGGCGGCCGTGGACAGCACCACGCTCGTGCTGCTGGAGCGGATGAGCGTCATCGCGCGGCTCATCGGCGTGGTAGCGCTACTGATCGCCCTGCCCCTCCTGTGGATGGCCTGGGTCCTGGCCGCGAACCTCTCGGGCCTGCTCATGCTCAACGAGCGCCGGAAGCTCGGCCTCATGCGGCTGCGGGGCGTGCCGGGGGCGCTGCTCGGCCGCGCGCTGCTGATCGCGATCGCGGCCGGCGGCCTCGTGGGCGGAGCGCTCGGCCTCCTCGCGGGCGCGGTCTTCTCCCTGCTCGCCTACGAGCACGGCCGGCTGCCCCTGGCCGTGCTGCTCGACCGGCGGCAGCTCGCGCTGTTCGCCGTCTACCTCGTGGTGACGGTGATGCTCGCGCTCCTGGTCAGCCGCCGTCTGGTCCGTTACGCCACCACCATCTCGCCCCTGGAGGCCTCCGGCCGCGTGGCCGTCTCGGAGGCCGCGCGCGCCGCCACCCATTTCGGGCTCCTGCAGCTTGCCTGCCTGCTGCTGGGCGCCTACACGCTCTACGTCTGGATCTTCGACGTGTCGCTGGCGCCGCGGATCCCGCTGGCCCTCGTGCGGCTCAGCGAGCGCGCGCTCAACTTCGTCGGCCTGCCCCTCTTCATCTATGGAATGGCCACGCTGCTGGCCTCGCGCGGGCGCTTCATCCAGGCCCTGCTGGCGCCGATCGTGGAGCCGGTGGCGGGGCGGCTGGGTCCGCTGGCCTTGAAGCACCTGGCGGTCAAGCCGCACCGGACGCTGAGCTTCCTGCTCATCGTGGCCCTCACCGCCAGCGTCTCGCTCTACCCGATGATCACCAGCGGCTCCTTCCGGGACAAGGCGGTGCGCGGCGCGCGCGTGCAGACGGGCGCGGACGTGCAGCTCATCTTCAACGCGGCGGAGATGGCGGACGCGGAGGCGCTCGAGGGACCTCTGGCCGCGCAGGTCTCCGCGCTGGAGCCGCAGGTCGGCCGCATCGTCGACGCCCTCGCGCAGGTCCCGGGCGTGGCCGCCTCGACCTACATGCTCGAAGGCGTGCTGCCGAACTTCTACCTCCCGGGCCACGGGCTGAGCGGCGTCCCCGCCTACCTCATCGCCGACGTGGACCAGTACCTCCGCCTCGCCTACGCGGAGGACGAGCTGGGCATCGGCGGCCGCTACCGCGACGTGGTGGGCAAGCTCGCGGACGGCGACGTGGCCGTCTCGCCGCCGGTCGCGTCGTTCTGGCGCATCGGCGCGGGCACGCCGGTGCTGGTGGGCATGGACCCGGAGCGGCGCAGCCTGTCCGCTCCTGCCGGCGGCGTGCTGGCCTTCCTCTCCGGCATGCCGCCCCTCACCGTCAACGATCGCCAGGCCTACGTGCAGGCGCGCCTCGACTACCTGAACCACCTCTTCGCCGGCAACGCGTACGTGGTCGCGAGCGTCCACGACCCCGCGCTGGCCAACCTCGCCCTGCAGATCCCGCGCGTGGTGGTCATGGTCAAGGCCGCCCCGGGCGTGACGCCGTCCGAGGTGGAGAAGGCGCTCGCGGGACGGCTGCCCTTCCGGCCGCTCGAGGTGAACACGCTCACCCGCGAGATCCAGAAAGTCGGCAGCGACATGTTCATCTCGCTGGCCGTGCAGAACCTGCGCATCTTCCTGCTCGGCGGGCTGGTGCTGGCGGTGGTGGCCATCCTGGCCGTGGCCCTCGCGAACTACGTCGAGGAGCGGCGCACGATCGCGCTGCTGCGCGTGCGCGGCACCGCGCCGCGGCTCATCTTCCGCTTCTTCGTGGCCACGCTGCTCTCGCCGGCGCTGCTCGGCCTCCTCCTCGGGGGCGCAGTCGCGCTCGTGGGCGGCTTCGGGCTCGCCAACTACGTCTGGAAGCTGCGGGAGCTGCGCAGCGTGGTCCACCTGCTGCCGAC